>OIDA01000010.1_pt1 | contig 213134 bp, 231 predicted proteins | sample 1581451 | NCBI WGS metagenome assembly OIDA01 (sample SAMEA3882552, study PRJEB24775) | human gut metagenome | biome: human-associated habitat; feature: intestine environment; material: feces | place: Netherlands | collected 2009/2010
TTTTCTTTTTGAATGAAATGAAAAGACATTAAATAAAATTCAAGTGTTATAGTGGAAGCCAAAGCTTGGACACCATAATCATTTCTTACTGAACTGTAACCTTATGCATTTTTATTATTTTAAAAATTTTTAGAAAAACTTGAAATTTTATTTTATATAATGTATGATATCAAAGTATAGAGGTGAAATATGAAATCAAATTGGATTAAATATGTATTTATAATATTTATTGTTTTCATTTTAATTTTTGCGGTATATAAGATAAAAGAAGAAGAACAAAACAATCAAAATGAAACAGAAGTTACAAGTGGAGAAACCAAACAAATTAAGGAAATAAAATTAGGAATTGCAAGTTTGGATACAATAAATCCAATTCTAAGTAACAATAAAAATGTTCAAGATATATCTAAGTTAATATATGAACCTTTAGTAAATTTAACAGCAGATTATAAATCAGAAGCATGTTTGGCTAAAGAATGGGCAAAGCAAAGTGATAATTCATATTTAATTAAGTTAAGAGAAAATGTAAGATGGTCAAATGGTCAAAGATTTACATCAGCAGATGTAAGATTTACTATAGATAGATTAAAAGATACTCAAACAATTTATTCTGCAAATGTACAAGATGTAACAGGGGTAGATATTATAGACGACTATACTTTAAAGATTAACTTAGATAAGGAAATTCCGTTTTTTGAGTATAACTTAACTTTTCCTATATTATCAAAAGACTATTATGAGGGGGAAGATTTTTCTAGTACGAGCAAAAATTCTTCTCCAGTGGGAACTGGAAAATTTAAAATAACAGATGCGCAATCTTCTTATATAATATTAGAAAAAAACTCAAGCTGGTGGAATAAAGAAAAAGAAGTTGGATTAGAAAAGATAACAGTAAATTTATTTTCTTCAATAGGAGAATTATATAATAGTTTTAAAATAGGAAATTTAGATCTAATAGGGACTTCAAATGATAATTTGCAAGAATATATTGGAACAATTGGATATAGTTCAAAAGAAATAAAAGGAAGAGAACATACATTTTTAGCATTTAATACATCAAATTATTTCCTATCAAAGCAAGAGATAAGAAGAGCAATAGCATATTCAATTGACAAAACAAATATAACAGCTAGTGTTTTTAACAGTAAATATTATACAAGTAGTTTTCCTTTAGATTATGGAAATTGGTTGTGCCAAGAACAAGATTCTAGCAGTGGATATAATTTAGATCAAGCAAAACAAGTATTGGTTGATAATGGATGGTCTTATAAAAATAATTATTGGCAAAAAACAGAAAATTATAAAACACAAAAAATAGCTTTAAATTTGTTGGTAAAGTCTAGTGATGTGTCTAAATTATCAGTTGCACAAAACATTAAAGGACAATTAGAAAATCAGGGAATCAGAATTAATATAGTACAAGCATCTGATGAGCAATATAATAAGGCAATAGAGTCTAAAAATTATGATATAGCACTTTGTAGTATGTATGTATCACCAAGTCCAAATCTAGAGACATTTTTTGGCGAAGGGAATTTAGCGAATTATTCAAATGAAGAAGTTACCGATATTATGAATCAAGTAAAAAATACAACTGATGAAAATATATTAAAAGAAAAATATAAAAGATTAATAGAGATTTATAAATCAGATGTGCCATATTTAAGTTTGTATAATAATAAATATACAATTGCTTATAGTTCAGAATTAGTAGGAGATTTAACACCTAATTGGTTTTATTTGTTTTATGGAATAGAAGGATGGTATAAATAAATTTATAGAAAACTATTGACAAAACAAAGTTTTGGTATATAATAAGTACATCAAACAAAAGTTCAAATAAGGAGGAGAAAATATGAGCGAAAATATAGAAAAGAAGAAAGCTCTTGAAATGGCAATGAGCCAAATAGAAAAACAATTTGGAAAAGGTTCTGTTATGAAATTAGGAGAATTTAAAGCAATGGAAATAGAAGCAATACCAACAGGTGCTCTAAGTTTAGATATTGCATTAGGAATAGGAGGAGTACCACGTGGAAGAATAATTGAGGTATTTGGACCAGAATCTTCTGGTAAAACAACATTAGCATTGCATATTGTTGCTGAAGCACAAAAAATGGGAGGAGAAGCAGCTTTTATTGATGCAGAACATGCTTTAGATCCTGTATATGCAAAAAAATTAGGAGTTGATATAGACAACTTAATTGTATCCCAACCAGATACAGGAGAACAAGCTTTAGAAATTACAGAAAGTTTAGTAAGAAGTGGTGCTTTAGATGTTATTGTAGTAGATTCTGTTGCAGCATTAGTGCCAAAAGCTGAAATAGATGGAGATATGGGAGATTCTCATATGGGACTTCAAGCAAGATTAATGTCGCAAGCATTAAGAAAATTAGCAGGTGCAATTAATAAATCAAAAACAGTTTTAATTTTTATTAATCAATTAAGAGAGAAAATAGGAGTTATGTTTGGAAATCCTGAAACAACTACAGGAGGTAGAGCATTAAAGTTTTATGCATCTGTTAGAATGGATATAAGAAGAATAGAAAATATTAAACAAGATGGAGAAGTAAAAGGAAATAGAGTACGTGTAAAAGTAATAAAAAATAAAGTTGCACCACCATTTAGAGAAGCTGAATTTGATATCGTATATGGACAAGGTATTTCAAAAGAAGGAAATATTTTAGATATGGCTGTAAATTTAGATATTGTTGAAAAAGCAGGTTCATGGTTTAGCTATAACGGAGAGAGAATTGGACAAGGTAGAGAAAATGTAAAAAAATACTTAAAAGAAAATCCAGAAATGTTAGAAGATATTGAAGAAAAAGTAAGAGAAAATTTTGCAAAAGCATTCGAACAAAGTTTAGGAGAAGATCTTCCAAGCAAAGAGGATGAAGAAGAGTAAATATTAAAAATTGTACTACTGTACTTTTAAAACATAAACTCTAATAAAAGAAAGGTGAAATATGTATACTGTAGAAGAATTTGATAAAGAAAAAACCAAAGTATTAAGATATATATTATATAAAAAGAGAACAGAAAATGAAGTGAGAACAAAATTCCAAAATACAGTAGAAGAAAATTTACTAGATGATATTATAGACTATTTAAAAGAAGCCGGTTATATTAATGATAGAGATTATATTGAAAGAACAATAAATAATTTCATTTCTTTAAAAAATTTATCTATAAGAGAAATAAAATATAAATTATTAGCAAAAGGATTAAGTAAAACATATATAGAAGATTATATTTATGAGAATAAAGATGAATTAGAAGAATATGAAATAAAATCTGCAAAAAATATAATATACAAAAAATCAACAGTAATGGAACATGAAGAAATAAAACAGTTTTTGTTAAAAAAAGGATATAAAATAGAAAATATAAATAAAGCAATAGAGTAAAAGAGGTAAGAAAATGGCAATATTAGCATTAGAAACACAGAAGTATGCAATAAAAATAGATAATTTTGAAGGACCACTTGATTTGTTATGTCATTTAATTGACAAAAATAAGATGAATATTTATGATATAAATTTAAGTGAAATAACCGATCAATACATAGAATTTTTAAAAGAACAGGAAAAATTAAATTTAGAAATAGCTAGTGAATTTGTTGTCATGGCTTCTACTTTGCTATTTTTAAAATCCAAGAATCTTTTACCAAAACAAGAAGAAGAGGAAGAAGAAATTACAGAAGAAGAATTGATTAGAAGAATTATAGAGTATAAAAAATTCAAGGAAATTAGCAAGGTTTTAAGAGAAAAATATATAATTTTTTCTAATAGATATTATGGTTTTGAGGAGAAGATAGATTTACCAAAACAAAAATTAGAAAAGAAATATGATGAAGCAATAATACCAGAAATATATGAAAATTTAGTAGAAAAAAATAATGAGAAGATAAATCAAAATGCAAAAAATATAGAAAAAATAGCTATTACAGACAATTATACAGTAGCAAGTAAAGTAAGAGAAATGTTTAGGGTTTTAATTAAACAAAAAAGATTTGTGTTTAATAAATTATTTTCAATTAAAAAGCATAATAAACAAGAAGTAGTAACAGCTTTTTCTGGATTGTTAGAATTATCAAGAAGAAGTAAAGTAGAAACAATTCAAGAAGAATTATTTGGTGATATAACAGTAGAGAAAGTTAAGAAGGTAGCCAATTAATTATAAAAAATAAATAATAAACGATTAAAAAAGAAATTATTGGAAAAACTAATATTAAATCGTCTAAAAGGAGGCGAATATATTGGTTTTTCTTTTTTTTATTTCTGTTTTTATAATTTTTATTTGTATATTAATTTTTTCAAAAATAAGAATAGAAATAATCAATTTTAAATTTACATCTATGAGTGAGAAACATTTGAATGAAGATTATAAAATAATTATAAAATTACGTATATTTAGTAAATTTACAATAATTAAAATTATCCTAACAGAGAAAAAGTTAAAAAGATTAAATTTACAGCAAGAAGCAAAAATTATCAAAACAAGGATAATTGAAAACAAAAGTAAAATTGATAAAAAGATATTTAAAGTAATGAAAAAGATAAAAATTAATATAAAAAAAATTAATTTAAGTATTAATATTGGAACAGAAAATGCTAGTTTAACTGCATTGTTGGTAGCAATAATTTCTTCTATTACAGGGATTGTCTTCAGAAAAAGTATTATAGATAGTAAAAAGCAATCATTTAGAATAGTTCCTGTTTATATTAATAAGAATCTTATAAATATAGCTGTCTCAGGTATATTTGAAATAAAAATGATACATATTATAAATATAATGTATGTCTTAAATAAAAAAGAAGGAGTGAAGAAAAATGAACGAACATCCAATAGAAGGACTTATGACTACAGCTATGAATAGTATACAAGATATGATAGATGTAAATACTATTATAGGAGAACCAATTGAAACTTCAAACAATATTGTAATTATTCCGATATCTAAAGTGTCTTTTGGATTTGCTGCAGGAGGTAGTGAATTTAAAGGAGAAACAGTAGATGAATATACTAAAAGAGATAAAGAGGAAGCTATTCAATATAGATTGCCATTTGGAGGTGGCTCTGGAGCAGGAGTTACTATAAATCCAATTGCGTTTCTTGTTATACAATCTAATAATGTAAAACTTATGCCGGTTAATCATACGTCATCATTAGATAAATTATTAGATTATATGCCAGATTTAATTGAAAAAACTAACAATATGATGAATCGTTGCATGCAGGCAAAAAAGGAAGAAACACAAAAAATATTAAAAGAGATGCAAAGAAAACATGACAAAAATATGAAAAAACAACAAGAAGATAAAAAGGAAATAGAAAGAAAAATAGAAGAGGAAAATAAAAAAGTAATGGAGAATGAAAATAAAATAGAAAATGATATTAATTATGAATTTAAATATGATCAAACATTAGAGGATGAATAAAATTTAAAGTCAAACTTTATAGCTAAAATGCTTAAAAAGTTTGACTTTTTAAGTACCACAAAATATTGTTAAAAAAATCACATAAATTTCACAGATTTAAGTTTCGGTTTTTTTCATTAAGAATTTAATAATTATTAAAGAACTGGTGAAATATGTATATTCGAGTATGTGTTTTACTTGCAAGTTGATTTAACTTCTTAATAAATCTATCCAAGAATAATAAATTTTTTTAGCCATAGAAAATAAATTATTTTTTTCAACATTATTTTGAGCAACTATATTAATAGAAGACAATATTTTTCCATCTAGAGTAAATGTTATTTCACCGAGTTTTTGACCTTTAGATATAGGGGCAGATATATTTTCTTCAAATGTTAATGTTTGTTCTATATTTTTATCTTTACCTTTTTCTATTAAAGTACCTGCATCTGTTTCTAGGATAGCATCTACATTTGAAGGAACACCTTTATCTATAGAAATATTTTTTACTACATCACCTTTTTTTCCAAATTGCTTAAAAGAAAATGTATTAAAACCATAATCTAATAGTTTCTGAGCTTCTGAAAATCTAATTTTAGTAGAAGGTGCTTTCATAATAACGGCTATTAAAGATAATCCATCTCTAGTAGCACTAGCAGATAAATTGTATAAAGCAAGAGAAGTAGAACCAGTTTTTAATCCAGTTGCACCTTTATAAGTTCTAATTAATTTATTAGTATTAGAAAGATTAGATTTTCCGATTACGTAAAGTATCTGTCCAAATGGTAGTATAATTTGTTATTGTAGGATGATTAACTAATAATTCTCTTGACATCAAAGAAATATCATATGCTGAAGTCACATGTCCATCTTCATCTAATCCATGGCAATTTTTAAAGCAAGTATCATTCATTCCAAGTTCCTTTGCTTTGTCATTCATTAATTGAACAAATGCTTCTTCAGAACCAGCAATAAACTCTGACATAGCTACTACGCAATCATTTGCAGAATTAACACAAATAGCTTTTAACATTTCATCAACTGTTAAAGTTTCTCTAGGATCTAGCCAAATTTGTGAACCTCCCATAGAAGCAGCGTTTTCACTGCAAGGAACTGAATCGGTTAAAGATATCTTATTACTATCTAAAGCTTCCATAATAAGCAAAATACTCATTACCTTAGTAACAGATGCTGGACGTAATTGTTCATGTGCATTATGAGAATATAATACTTGACCAGTTGTTTGTTCAATTAAAATAGCGCTTCCAGATTCTAATGAAAGACTATTGCTTTCATCTACTTCTGAGTTAGTTTCTTTAACCTGTGAAGAATTATCATTCGTAGAATCATTTAATGAATTATTATTAGGAGACCATACATAAGTAGTTTCTTCACTGAAAACAGGTGTTGTAATGTAAAAACACATGGTAAATATTAAAAAAATAGAAATAAAAAATTTGTAAAATCGCATAAAAAATCCCTCCAATTGATATTAAAAATATATTCTAGTATATTTTTTAATATGCTAATAAAGGGAAATTTTAAAATTTAATTTATTGTAAACTAATTAAAGTGGTTGTAACGTTTTTTCCATCGGTTGAACAAGTAATTTTTATGTCGTGTCCGGAATTATTTCTAAATTTAAAATCATAACTACCATAGGCTACAGCTGCATCTTTTCCTTTTTGTACATAAGGAACCTTATTACTATGCTCATGTCTTTCTGTTACCACTAGACTTGAAACAGCTAATACTGCATTATATAAAGTACTGCTAACTTGACAATTACCTCCGACCTAATCCTTTTTTCTTATTTCCATCTTTATCAAAAATATCAGCTTTTTGATATCCTTTAGCTGAGGTAGCTTGTCCAACAGTATTACAAAAAGAAAATGTTGAGCCGTTTTTTACAGTTGTGTTATTTAATGAGTTACAAGTAATTTTAATATTATTTTGTCTAGCAGAATCTTTTGAATAGATTTTAGTAGAAAAAGTAGCAAGCGTTTTTTCTACAGGGGTTGATGAACTACTAGTATTTTCAGGTGTATTATTGTTTTCGCCAGAAGAAGTATTATTAATTTCTTCTGTATTAGAAGTGTTACCGTTCTTCAGATTTATTTGCTGATGTTTTAGTAGCATCATAGCTATTTTTATCATTATTTTTAGGTTGGAAGAAAAAATAATAGCAAATTCCTCCAACAATTAAAAATATAATAATTATTACTAATATAATTAAATTTTTTTTCTTCATAAATATCACCAGTTTTAGTCTAACCAAAAAAAATAAATTTATTATATATTTTTTATAATGAAAACTTACAAAAAACAAATATTGACAATTTATAAAAATAAAAGTATAATTAATATGCAAACTAAAAAAAGGAGAAAAAGGATATGCTTGCAAAATATTGGAAAAAGATAGGAATGCTAATATTAATAATAGCATGTGTATTTAATATAATGAGTAAATTAGTAAATAAATTATCTTTAAACAAAGAAATGATATATTCAGCAGAATTTATGCATAATCAAGAAGAAAAAAACCAAACAAAATAATTTGAAAGACTTGAAAAAAATTAATAAATATGCTATGATAAAAAACAGTCATGTTATTTAAGTCAAGAAAGAGGTGAACATAGATGAAAACAGAGATACAACCACAATACAACCAAACAACTATTACATGCGCATGTGGTAATGTTTTAGAAGTTGGGTCAACTAAAAAAGATTTAAAAGTAGATGTATGCTCAAAATGCCATCCATATTGGACAGGTAATTTAAGACAAGAGACAGCTGGAGGTAGAGCAGATAAATTTAAGAAAAAATATGGTCTTGCATAAGACAGAAATAAGGATAAAAGTAAAAAAAGCTTTTATCCTTATTTTTTTCTTGCAAAATACGACAAAATGTAATAAAATAAAAAAGCAAAATAATGACTTTAGATTAAATAAGGAGGGCTAAATGGACACATCAAACGAAATAAAATTACAAGAAGAATATATAAAGAAAGTAAAAAAAATAAATCAAGATAAAAATTTAAAATATACCATTTTAACAATGGGGTGCCAATTAAATGAAAATGATTCAGAAAAGTTATGTGGTATGTTAGAAAAAATGGGATATACAAAGACAGAAAAACAAAATGACGCAGATTTGTCATTATTCAATACATGTTGCGTTAGAGAAAATGCTGAAGATAAATTATTTGGAAAATTGGGAGAATTAAAAAGACTAAAAGAACAAAAAGGAATTATTATTGCAATTGGTGGATGTATGATGCAAGAAAAACATATAACAGACAAAATAAAAGAAAGTTATCCATTTGTTGATATTTTATTTGGAACACATACACTACACAAATTTCCAGAAGATTTATATAAAGTAATTGAAGAAAAGAGAAAATTAGAAGATATACTTGATATTGATGGAAAAATTTATGAAGGATTACCAATAAAAAGAGACAGTAAGATAAAAGCTTCTGTAACTATTATGAATGGATGTAATAATTTTTGTAGTTATTGTATTGTCCCTTATGTTAGGGGAAGAGAAAGAAGTAGACAGCCACGTGACATTATAGAGGAAGTAAAAAAATTAGCTAAAGAAGGATATAAAGAAATTACATTATTAGGACAAAATGTAAATTCATATTTAAGAGTTGAGCGTGAAAAAAATATTCCATTTGAAGAATATCAAGGAGTAAATTCTTTTGCTACATTACTTAGAGCAATAAATAAAATAGATGGAATTGAAAGAATTAGATTTATATCACCACATCCAAAAGATTTTACAGATGATGTAATAGAGGCAATAGCAGATTGTGAAAAAGTTTGTAAATTAGTTCACTTACCACTTCAATCTGGAAATACAAAAGTATTAAAAGAAATGAATAGGAAATATACAAAAGAACAATATTTAAATTTAGTAGAAAAAATGAAAAATAAAATACCAAATTTAACATTATCTACTGATATTATTGTAGGATTTCCAGGAGAGACTGATGAAGAATTTGAAGATACTTTAGAAGTAGTAGAAAAAGTAAGATTTGAACAAGTCTATATGTTTATTTATTCAAGAAGAGTTGGCACACCTGGTGATAAGATGCAAAATCAAATTCCAGAAGATATAAAACATAAAAGATTTGATAAGCTAAAGGCTTTAGTTGAAAGTCAGATAGAAGAAAATAATAAAAAATATATTGGTACAACACAAAAAATATTAGTAGAAGGAGAAAGCAAGAATAATTCTAATATGCTATCTGGAAGAACAGAGAGTAATAAAGTAGTTATTTTTGAGGGCTCAAAAGAGCTAATTGACAAAATAATAAATATTAAAATTATTTCACAACATATGTGGTATTTAAAAGGTGAGATATTAAAATAGTTTAAATAAAAAGATTTATTAAAATTTTAGGTTTAAAAACTAAAAAATATAATTATAAGAAAGGAAATAAAAAATGGCAGAATTTTCACCTATGATGCAAAGGTACCTTGAAACAAAAGAAGAATATAAAGATTGTATCTTATTTTATCGTTTAGGGGATTTTTATGAGATGTTTTTTGAAGATGCAATTACAGCATCTAGAGAATTAGAATTGACGTTGACAGGAAAGGATTGCGGACAAGAAGAAAGAGCACCTATGTGTGGAATCCCTCATCATGCTGCAGAGATTTATGTTTCAAGATTAATTAACAAAGGATATAAAGTTGCAATATGTGAACAATTAGAAGATCCAAAAACAACTAAAGGAATTGTAAAAAGAGGTGTTATTAGAGTTGTAACACCAGGTACATTGGTTGAGAGTAATATGTTGGAAGAAAGAAAAAACAACTATATTATGTCTATATATAAAACAGGAATATATTTTGGAATAAGCATATGTGATATCTCTACAGGAGAATTTTATTCTGCAGAAATTAAAGACAACAATAACTTTCCAATATTATTAGATGAAATTGCAAGATATACACCATCAGAGTTAGTAATAAATTCTATGATGGCTAATTGTTTAGATGAAATGAACAAAATTAAAGAAAGATTTGAAAATGTGTATATAACAAAGTTTAATGATAAATTTTTCTCAGAAGAATTAAATAATGTAAATTTAAGATTTAATGTAGTAGATAATAATGAAAGAAAAATTGAGAATTTAGCTGAGAAAAAATTAGCATTAAGTTCAATAAATGCATTAGTTCAATATATAGAGGACACACAAAAAACAAGTTTAGATCATATTAATAAAATAACAATATATAATCTTTCAAAATATATGGCTTTAGATATTAATGCTAGAAGAAATCTAGAAATAACAGAAAAAATGAGAGATAAATCTAAAAAAGGAACTTTACTTTGGGTACTTGATAAAACTTCTACTTCTATGGGAGGAAGGTTATTAAGAAGATGGTTAAATGATCCACTAGTGGATGTGGATGAAATAAATAGAAGATTAAATGCAGTAAAAGAATTAAAAGACGATATTATTCTAAGAGGCGAGGTAATAGAAAATCTTAAAAAGGTATATGATATTGAAAGACTTGCGGGAAAAATGGCCTATGGAAATGCTAATGCTAGAGATATGGTTACATTAAAAAATTCTTTATTTAAATTGCCAGAAGTAAAGCAAATATTGAAAAATTGTAAATCAGATTTACTTAAAGGATTATATGAAAAATTAGACGAACTTCAAGATATATATCAATTAATAGAAAAATCAATTGTAGAAGATCCACCTATGACAATAAAAGATGGTGGAATAATCAAATTAGGATATGATGAAGAAATTGATAAATTAAAAACAGCACAAACAGAAGGAAAAACATGGCTTGTTCAATTAGAAGCAGAAGAAAAAGAAAAGACAGGAATTAAGAATTTAAAAATTGGTTTTAATAAGGTTTTTGGATATTTTATTGAAGTAACTAAATCTTATTTAGATCAAGTACCAGATAGATTTATAAGAAAACAAACATTAACTAATGCTGAAAGATATATAACAGAAGATTTGAAAAACTTAGAAAATCAAATATTAGGAGCAGAGGAAAAGGTAATAAATCTTGAATATAATGCATTTGTTGAAATTAGAGAAGAAATATCTAAAAATGTAACAAGACTTCAAACAACGAGTGAAGTTATTTCAAGTTTAGATGTATTAACATCTTTTGCGCAGGTTGCAGAAGATTTTAATTATTGCATGCCTGTAGTAGATTCATCAGGAACAATTGATATAAAAAATGGTAGACATCCTGTTATAGAAAAGATATTAGGTGAGGGAGTTTTTGTTGAAAATGATACATTTTTAGACAAAGGAGATAATAGACTATCTATTATTACAGGTCCTAATATGGCAGGTAAATCTACATATATGAGACAAGTTGCATTAATTACTTTGATGGCTCAGTGTGGAAGTTTTGTACCAGCTGAATCAGCTAATATTGGAGTTGTAGATAAAATTTTTACAAGAGTAGGGGCATCAGATGATTTAAGTATGGGACAAAGTACATTTATGGTAGAGATGATGGAAGTAGCGACTATATTAAAAGAAGCAACACCTAATAGTTTGGTTATATTAGACGAAATAGGAAGAGGAACTTCAACATATGACGGATTATCTATTGCTTGGGCAGTAGCGGAATATATTGCAGATAAACAAAAATGTGGAGCTAAAACTTTATTTGCTACTCATTATCATGAATTGACTGAATTAGAAAATAAAATAGAAGGAATTAAAAATTATTCAATAGCAGTTAAAGAAAAAGGAGAAGATATTATTTTCTTAAGAAAAATTGTAAGAGGTGGGACAGATGAAAGCTATGGAATTCATGTGGCTAGATTAGCAGGAGTTCCAAAAGTGGTAACACAAAAAGCAAATGAAATCTTACGTTCTTTAGAAAAAAAGAACATATTAACAGGAAAAAAACAAGATAAAAAGCAGGTAGAAGGTCAATTTGATATGTATAATTATAAATTAGCAGAGATTGCACATGAAATTGATAAAGTTAATTTAAATGAATTAACACCTATAGATGCTTTAAATACATTGGTTCGTATAAAAGAAAAAATGAAATAATTCTTGACAAAAATACATAAAAATAATAAAATATGTATGCTGAATAAGCAAAAAAGCAACACATATATAGTGTTGTCTTTTTATTGCGAAAAATACACAAAAGGAGGAAATAAAAATGGAAAAAGAAGAAAATATTTTAGGATATGAAAAAATAGGAAAATTAATTCGCAAATTTTCAATACCATGTATAATATCATTATTAGTAAATTCTCTATATAATATAGTTGACCAAATTTTTATTGGATGGGGTGTTGGATATTTAGGAAATGGTGCAACAAATGTTGTATTTCCACTAACTATGATATGTCTAGCATTTGCATTAATGTTTGGAGATGGAGCATCTGCTTATTTAAGCCTTAAGTTGGGGCAAAAGAAAAATGAAGAAGCTGCAAAAGGAATTGGAAATGGTATTAGTTTATCAGTGATAATATCTATAATTTTATTTACTATTATAGAATTATTTTTACCAACATTATTAAATGTATTTGGTTGTACAGATGAGTTTATGAGTTACGCTTTATCTTATGGACGAATTATAGGAGTGGGTCTACCATTTATGATAATAGGAACTACTTTAAACTCTATGATAAGAGCAGATGGAAAACCCAAATATGCTATGACATCTATGGTCATAGGAGCAATTTTAAATGTTATTTTAGACCCTATTTTTATTTTTGCTTTAAAAAAAGGAGTAGAAGGAGCAGCTATAGCAACTGTAATTAGTCAAATAGTAACATTTGTTATAAATATTTTATATATTAAAAAATTCCAGTCAATTAAATTAAATAAAAAATCATTTAAACTTAAATTAAATGTAGCATTAAAAGTATCTGCACTTGGAATTAGTAGTTTTATAACACAAATGAGCATTGTTTTAGTTATAGCATTTGAGAACAATTTATTAAAGAAATACGGAGGAGAATCAAAATTTGGTTCAGAAATACCAATAACAGTATTAGGAATTGTTATGAAAATAAGTCAAATATTAAATAGTATTATTATTGGAATTTCAGCAGGAGCACAACCGATTTTAGGATATAATTATGGAGCTAGAAAGTTTGGACGAGTTAAAGATACACTAAAAATAGTTTTAGGATTAAGTGTTATAATTAGTACAATAGCATTTATATTATTTCAAACAATACCAGATAAATTAATTTCAATCTTTGGTAGTGGAGACGAAAATTATATGGAATTTGCTTGTATTGCTTTTAGAACTTATTTAATGTTGTGTATTTGTAATGGAATACAAATACCTTCAGGAATATTCTTCCAAGCAATAGGAAAAAGTATAAAGAGTGCAATATTATCATTATCTAGACAAGTGTTGTTTTTAATACCTGCTATGGTAGTGTTTGGGCATATGTTTGGAATACAAGGAGTTTTATATTCAGGACCTTTTGCAGATGGATTAGCCTTTATTATAGCTAGTATATTATTGATTAATGAAGTAAGAAAGTTAAAAAACGGTACTGAAAAAAATATAAGAAATAAGAAAGCAGATACTAACATAAATAATAATGAAAATAAACATATTATAATTACATTATCTAGAGAGTATGGTTCAGGAGGAAGATATATAGGAAAATTAGTTGCTGAGAAACTAGGAATTAAACTTTATGACAAAGAATTCATTACTGAAATTGCTGAAGAAACAGGACTATCTGAAGAATATATTAAAGAAAATGAACAAAAGAGAGAAAATTTATCAATATTAAACAATGGCTACTATTTTGGATTGAATAATGCAGATGAATTATTTATTAAAGAATCAAAGCTAATAAAAAAAGTAGCTGATGAAGAATCTTGTGTTATTGTTGGAAGATGTGCTGATTATATTTTAAGAAATAGAGAAGATGTTCTAAAAATATTTGTTTATAGTGACATGGAAAATAAAATAGAAAGAGCAACTAAGTTTTATGGACTAAATAAAGAAAGTGCTAAAAAAGAAATTAATAGAATTGATAAGCTAAGAGCAAATCATTATAAATATTATACAGAAAACGATTGGAGAGATAGTTCAAATTATGATATTTGTATAAATAGTGATGCTTTGGGAGTGGAAAGGGCATCAGAAATAATTTGTGATATAGTAAATAACAAAGTAACTGTATCATAAAACCAAAATAAAGCTAAGAAAGTATATCAAATAATGGAAATTTTTTGATATACTCCTTAGCTTTTTATTGTATTTTATTATATTTTCTCAATTATTTAATTTCTCTTTTTTATATAAGAAAAAATTACCATTGATTATATAAAATAATATATATTACAATTCTATTAGGAGGGATTTTATGAGATTTATAAAATATAAGGGAAAAGAAATTCTAAGAAAAGAGTTAAAAGGATGTTATAAATTTTTTATTAAAGAATCAAATTGTAATGAAAATAGTAAAGGCTATGGATTAATTAGAGATAAGAGTAAGCTAGAACCAGAAGTCGCAAGTATAGCATCAGTAGGTTATGGATTTGCAGCATTAGTAATAGGAGTTGAAAGAAACTGGATTACATATAAAAAAGCTTTTGAGAGAACTAACAAAACATTAGATACATTTTTAAATAATATGGAATCTACAAATGGATTTTTTTATCATTTTATTAATATGAAAACGGCTCAAAGAGAATGGAAATCAGAAGTTTCTATCATAGATACGGCAATATTTATTTGTGGAGCTCTTCTTGCAGGAGAATATTTTGGAGGTGAAATTAAAGAAAAGGCAGAAACACTTTACGAGAGAATAAATTGGAATTGGTATACAGACAAAAGCGTTAATCAATTTTATATGGGATATTCTAAAGAAAAAGGTTTTTGGGGACATTGGGATATGTATGCAGAACAATTGATGTTATATGTTTTAGGAGTAGCTTCACCAACATATGCAATAGATAAAATTATGTATGATTCGATAAAAAAAGAAAAAATGGATTATTTAAAAATAAAAGATATAGTTTATACATACGGAGGAACCTTATTTACATATCAATATTCACATGCTTGGATTGATTTTAGAGGACTAAAAGATAAAAACGGAATAGATTGGTTTGATAATTCAATAAAAGCAACACTTGCAAATAGAGAGTATTGTATAAATAATGCTAATAAATTTAAAACTTTTAATGAAAATTCATGGGGATTAACTGCATGTGTAGGACCAAAAGGGTATTCAGGCGGATTTGGAGCGATGCCAGCACTCTCTGATTTAGAAGAACAAAATGATGGAACAATTTCTCCTTGTGGCGCATTAGGTTCAATAGTGTTTACACCAGAATTTAGCATAAAAGCAATAGAAAATTACTATAATAATTTTCCAAAACTTTGGTGCAAATATGGTTTTAGAGATGCTTATAACTTAGATGTTGATAAAACTTGGTATTCAGAAGAATGTATAGGAATAGATAAAGGAATTTCCATGATTATGATTGAAAATTATTTTACAGGACTTATTTGGAAATATTTTATGAAAAATAAATATATAAAAAATGGATTAGAAATATTAGGATTTACAAAAGAAAGAGAGGTAGTAGGAGTATGAAAGATGAAAAATTGTATGAACTATTAAACCAAATGACACTAGAGGAAAAGATAGGACAACTTATTCAAGTTGCCGGAGAAGTTTTTTTGATGGATAATATTGATATTGTAACAGGTCCACTAAAAGAATTAGAACTATCTGAACAAATGCTATATAATGTAGGATCTATATTAAATATAGTAGGGACAGAAAAAGTAAGAAAAGTGCAAGAAAAATATTTATCTAAAAATAGATTAAAAATACCATTAATATTTATGGCAGATATTATAAATGGATACAAGACCGTTTTACCGATACTACTTGCTCAAGGTTGTTCTTGGGATAGCAAAGTTGTATATGATTGTACTCAATTATCTGTAAAAGAAGCAAAAATATCACGGAGCAGACGTTAATTTTTCACCAATGGTAGATTTAGTAAGAGATTCAAGATGGGGAAGAGTAATGGAATCAATAGGAGGGGAGGATCCTTATTTAGGACAAGTATTTGCTAGAGCTATGATTAAAGCACAAAAAGATATTAAAACTGAAAAAACGAAAGAAATGATATCATGTGTTAAGCATTTTGCAGCATATGGTGCTGTAGAAGCGGGAAGAGACTATAATACGGTTGATATGTCACAAAGAGAATTTAGACAATATTATTTACCAGCGTATAAAGAAGCAATTGATAGTGGTGCTGAAATGATAATGACATCATTTAATATTGTAAATGGAATTCCTGCTACAGTTAATAAATGGTTGTTAAAAGATTTATTACGAAATGAATTAGGATTTAAAGGAATAGTGATTTCTGATTATTCAGCGATAGAAGAGACAATTAAACATGGGGTTTCAGAAGATAAAAAAGATGCAGCATACAAAGCGATTACAGCAGGAGTAGATATAGATATGATGTCTAATGTATATGCAGGTAATTTAAAACAACTTGTAGAAGAAAAACTGGTTTCAGAAGAACTAATTGATGATGCAGTTCTAAGAGTTTTAAGATTAAAAAATTCATTAGGATTATTTGAAAATCCATATAAAAACATAGATAACAGAGAGGAAAATGAATTACTATCAAATAAAGAAAATCTTGAATTAGCAAGAAGACTAACAACAAAAACAATTGTACTGCTAAAAAATGAAAATAATATATTACCATTAAATCATAAACAGAAAATAGCATTAATTGGACCATATGCAGATAATATTGCAATATTAGGTTCATGGTCTATGTTTTCAGATAAATCTAAAATTACAACATTAAAAGAAGCTTTTGAGGCTAAAATAGGAAAAGAAAATGTGATTTATGCGAAAGGAAGTGAAATTCTAGAAGAAAGGGAGATAAATCAAATTTTGCAATCAGATGGAGGAACAATGATTCATACAGAAAATGAAGAAGAAAAATTAACACAGTATTTAAAAGAAGCAAAAGAAGCTGCTAAGCAAGCAGATGTTATTGTTTTAGCAATAGGTGAACATTATAGGCAAAGTGGAGAGGCTTGTTCGAGAGCTAATATTGATATTTCTAATATACAAAAAAGATTATTAAATGAACTTGCTAAATTAAATAAAAAAATAGTTGCTATTATGTTTAATGGAAGACCAATAGTTTTAAGAGATATTTCAGAAAAAGTTAATGGATTATTAGAAGCATGGTTTCCAGGAACAGAAGGCGCAAATGCAATTACAGATATAATTTTTGGAGATGCTAATCCTTCAGCTAAATTGACAATGAGTTTTCCTCAAGCAACTGGACAATGTCCTATATATTATAATCATTATAATACAGGCAGACCACATGAGAGCAATGTTAGGTATGTTTCGCGTTATCAAGATATTCCAACAGAAAGTTATTATCCTTTTGGATATGGATTGTCTTATTCAAAATTTATATATTCTTGCTTAAATTTGAGTAATAAAGTATTAACAAAAGATTCAAAAATAAAAGTATCTGTAAAAATAAAAAATGATAGCAATAGAATTGGAGAGGAAATTGTTCAATTATATATTCAAGATTTAGTTGCAAAAGTTGTAAGACCAGTAAAAGAATTAAAAGCTTTTCAAAAAGTTGTAATTTTGCCAAAGCAAGAAAAAGAAGTGACTTTTGAGATTAGTGAAGATATGCTTAAGTTTTGGGATGAAAATTTGAGATATGATTCAGAAAATGGCGATTTTAAAGTTTATATTGGAACTAATTCAGAAGATACATTGTTTGATACATTTTCGTTTAAAAAATAAGAGAATACAAGGAATTTAAAAAAGAGGTCACAATAGTGACCTCAAAGTAATTTACTAAAGTTCAATTTTTGGCTGATATTTCTCAAGCCACATATTAACCTGGCAAAGATAAGCCATAAGTTGAGGGCCGACCATAAGTTGCCCAAACCAAGGCCTTGAAAAAGCTTTACCATCTGTATTTAATATTTCTAATATATAATCATGATTAAGCAAATCATTAATAGGAGCATTCTTATCTTCCATAATTTTTGTTAACATTTGTTTTACCTTAGCTAAATAAGTAGGATTGTGTGTTTTTGGGTAAGGAGATTTTTTCCTATATATAATATCTTCTGGAAGAAAATCTTTGCAAATATATCTAAGTAAGCCTTTTTCTCTACCTTTTAAAGCTTTCCATTCCCAAGGAATATTCCATACATATTGAGCTAATCTATAATCACAAAAAGGAACACGAAGTTCAAAGCCATTATACATAGCCATTCTATCAGAACGATCCAATAGAGTTTGCATAAACCAATTTAAGGTAAGGTGAGATATCTTTCTTTTTTCTGCTGTTTCGGAAGAATCTGAATCTAAAATTTCTACTTCTGATAAACTTTCTTGATAGCGGTAATCAATATATTCTTTCAAATTAATTTTATTACCTATATATGGATTCAATAGTTTTTGTCTTTCAGTTAGAGAAATAGACCAAGGGAAAGTATTGCTTTTTAAAGCATCTTCACGGAAAAACCATGGATATCCTCCAAATATTTCATCTGCACATTCGCCAGTTAGAGCAACTGTCATCTGTTTCTTTACATTTTTACAAAATAACAAAAGAGAAGAGTCGATATCTGCCATACCTGGCATATCACGAGCTATCATAGCATCTTCTAAAGCATCAGCAAGTTCTGGAGTATCGATTACGATTTTATGATGGTTTGTATGCAGATTAGTATTCATTAAATCAATATAAAAACCATCAGAATTAGGTTGAAAATCACTTTTTACGAAATTTTTATCATTATCCACATAATCGATAGAGTAAGTATCTAAAGGTGGTAAACCTTGTTTTTCACAATAGTCAGAAGCAAATTTTGTAATAATACTAGAGTCCAATCCACCTGATAGAAAAGTACATAAAGGCATATCAGAGACTAATTGTCTAGTTATAGCATCATTTAGTAAAAATTTTAGTTTTTCACAAGTTTCTTCAAAAGTATCTACATGTTTTTCTGATTTTAATTTCCAATATCGTTTAATATTAAAACCATTTTTATTGAATATTCCAAAATGAGCAGGTTTTATTTCATAAATATTTTTAAAAACAGTAGTACCTGAAGTATGGGCAGGACCTATACCAAATAATTCAGATATACTTTGCTCATTTAAAACTTTTTTAACTCCTGGATATTGAAATAATGCTTTTATTTCGGATGAAAATACTAAAGTTTCATCTATTTTAGTATAAAATAAAGGTTTCACACCAAAGTGATCACGAGCTAAAAATATTTCATTATTGTTAGTATCCCATATAGCAAATGCAAATATTCCATTTAAATGATTTACTACATTTTTTCCATAGTGTATATAACTTTTTAATAAAACTTCTGTATCTGAATGAGAATTTAAAGTAAAACCGTTTTCTTTTAAAGTTTCAGATAATTCTTTAGTGTTGTAAATTTGACCATTATATACTAGTATATAAGATCCAAAAGAAAAAGTGTTAATCATTGGTTGCTTTCCGCCCTTTAGGGTCAACAACAATTAGTCTTTTATGTGCTAATGCAACATGTTTATCTATGTAATATCCTTCTTCATCTGGTCCTCTTTTAGCAAGACAATTATTCATGTTTTCTAAAATTTTTGTGTTTTGTGAAATATCTTTTTCAAAGTCAACAAATCCAACAAAGCCACACATATTCATACCTCCATTATATTTCTTTTCTTTATATTATATGCAAAAAAATAAATAAAATTTATTGATTTCAAAAAATGATTGTAGTAAACTATTAATGTGTAAAGAAAGGAAGATAGAAATGTACTTGAAAAATGTAATAAAACATTTTGGATTAATTACACACCATAAATGGGTAGTATTTAAATTGTGTTGTAAAATTGGAGAACCATGGAGAGGGTTAGTACATGATATGTCAAAATATTCTCCAACAGAATTTATAGAAAGTAGTAAATATTACACTGGAAAACATTCTCCTATTAGTGAAGCTAAAAGAGAAAATGGATATTCTAAGGCTTGGCTACATCATAAGGGAAGGAATAAACATCATAGCGAATATTGGATAGATGAAAATGCACCAGATAAAATGCCAATTATACCGTATAAATATGCCGCAGAGATGGTGTGTGATAAATTAGCAGCTGGAATGGTGTATCAAGGAAAAAATTTTACTAAAGAATATGAATTAGAGTATTGGCTAAAAGAAAAGGAAAAAATGAAAATAAATCCTAAGACAGAAAAATTTGTTACAGAAGTATTAACACGGAGTTGCTAAAAATGGCATTGATAAAACACTAACAAAACAAAATATAAAAGAAATTTATAAAAAATATTGCAAATAAACATTGTAGCAACTATTGACAAAAAAAGAAATTACTTGTATAATTTTATAGTGACTTGAAAAAAGTCACAAATAAATTAGATAAAATTGAAACAGATATATACATATATCTTTAAGCAAGGGGGGAATTAGAATGGCACAACCAAAAAGAAGATGGTCAAAAGCAAGAACACATTCAAAAAGATCAACATGGAAAAAAGAAAATCCAACATTTTCAAGCTGCCCACATTGCCATGAACCAGTAATGCCACATAGAGTTTGCAAAAACTGTGGATATTATGATGGAAAAGAAGTAGTAGCTAAAAAAGAAACAGAAAATGCGTAAGTAAAAGTACATGAAAATTGAAATAAGCCAAAATTATTAACAAATAGGTTTAATAATTTTGGCTTATTTTGTATTAAAGGCTAGGACTTAGTTATATCAATAACACTTGACAAAAGGTTATTAATATTATAAACTATAGCAAATGCACAAATACCTAGAGGAAGTTTTTATCAATATTTTGAAGATAAAGAAGATACCATTAAGTATATTATACAAAAATTTATTTTAGCAGAAGAAGAACTAATAGGTAAAATATTAATTGATACAAATGGAGATATTTTTGAATCAGCTATAAAGATGTATGACTATATGGTAGAAGAATTATTGAAAGATAACAGTTTTAAACTAGTTAGAAATATTTTACAAGAATTAAAGAAAGAAAATTTTAGCATTTTTGATAAAAATAATAAATTGGGCAATAAAAGCCAACTTAATAATTTAATAAACAAAGAAACATTAAATTTAGATAATGAATAAGACTTATATTACATTATGAAAATTATAACTATAATGACAAGAACTCAAGCTATTGAAGTAATATCAAAAAAGGAAACAAAAGACCAAGGAACAGAAGATTTAAAAAGAGAATTAGAAATCTTAAAAAGAGGAATGAAAAAATAAGAAATTTATATACAAATATGTTAAAATATGATATATTATAAATAAAATATAATAGAAAAGAAGGTAATATTATGTGGAAAAATTTTTTAAAAAGATCAGGATGGACAGACATTGTAATATCACTTATATTTATTTTATTTGGAGCAATGTTAATTGCTAGACCAGAATCAATTATGTCAATAGTAGCTATACTATTAGGAGTAATATTTATAGTAATAGGAGTTCTAAGAACAGTTGACTATTTTGCGAGCAATAAAGAGGACAATTATTTAATCGCAATGGCACTTGCATCAATAGTTATAGGAATTGTAATAATGTTCTGTTCAGATATAATTTTATCAGCATTTAGAATATTAATTGCTATTTGGATTATATATAGTGGAATTATAAATCTGCAAACTACTATTGTATGGAAAGATTACAAATCAAGATTATGGTTGTTAACTTTAATTTTAGCTATTGCTATGATTATAGCTGGAATTTATATATTAGTAAATAGTGGTGCAATATTACAAACTGTTGGAGTTGCAATTGTAGTATATGGAATAGTTGATATTATTGAAAATATAATTTTTATAAAAAAAGTAGATGATTACTTAGAATAAATAGTCGAAAAGTAAAATATAGGTTTTAAACAAACTCTTCTTGTTAGACAAAAAAGTTTAACAAGGAGAGTTTATTTTTGTGTCATATACCAAAAAGAGACATATAATAACATTAAAAGGAGGAAGAAAAATGTTTAGAAATTATAGAAAATGTTATTGTATGAATAATAGTTATAAGAATGATTCATGCGAAATGCAACAAGATATCATTGAAAATCAATGTGATAATGTTGTTTCTTATGAAGAATATAACGATGGATGCAGTTGTGGATTTGATGAAGAATATAATGTTTTTCCTGAAAATCCAATGCTAGCACAAAGTTATGTACCGTTCCAATATATGGATAAAACTTTTAAACCATGTGTTGGATTAAAAATGGGAACTATATTTCCAGAGTTAGTTAGCCCTTATGTACCTTGTCAATCAATGGAAGAAATAAATTTCATAAGGGAATCAAATGAGATTGGGAAGGGGTGTAATAAATGTCAATAGAAGAAAATAGAAATTACAGTTGTAATTGTAATTGTGAATGTGAAAAAGAAAATACAGTAGATTGTGATTTAAGAAGAGAAATGATACAAGAAATTAGATGTTGTGAATTTGCAATTACTGAACTTGCATTGTATTTAGATACTCATCCAGATGATCAAAAGGCACTTTGTTTACACAGAAAATATTGTAAACAAGTAAAAGAATTAAAAGATAAATATCAGAAAGTCTATGGACCTCTAACCATTAATTACCCTTGCAATAAATGGAGATGGTTAGAAGAACCTTGGCCTTGGGAAAGGGGGAATTATTAATGTGGACTTATAACAAAACATTACAATATCCGATTAATATAAAATGTCCAGATCCTAGATTGGCAAAAGTAATTATATCTCAATATGGTGGACCAGATGGTGAACTTGCTGCTTCTTTAAGATACTTATCACAAAGATTTGGTATGCCAGATCAAAAAGCTAAAGCAATTTTAAATGATATTGGTACAGAAGAATTGGCACATTTAGAAATGGTAGGAACAATTGTACACCAATTAACAGATGGTGCATCAATAGAAGAAATTGAAAAAGCAGGATTAGCACCATATTATACAGACCATGGGGTAGATATTTATCCACAATCAGCAGCAGGAGTGCCATTTGATGCAACATGTTTAGCATGTAAAGGTGATCCGATAGCAAACTTACAAGAAGATTTAGCAGCAGAGCAAAAAGCTAGAGCAACTTATGAAAAATTGATAGACTTATGTAGAGATAATCCAGATGTTTTAGATCCGCTTCGTTATTTAAGACAAAGAGAAGTTGTTCATTTCCAAAGATTCGGAGAAGCATTAAGAGGAGTTCAGGATAAGCTAGCAGGAAGAAAATTCTATACAAGTAATTGCAGTGAAAATTAATAAACAAGAGGAAGCACCTCTTGTTTATATTTTTTTGATATAAATAGGTAACATAAAAATACCTATAAAATTATTTACATTTTATAGGAAATGTGTTAAAATAAATATTACTTTGTATGTTACAGAGGAGAAGATTCTAAAATTAAGGAATCTATCAAATACTTAAAATGAAAGGTGAACGAAATGAAAAATGAAATGAAAAAAGTAAAAGATGGAAAAATCCGGGATATCTATGATTTAGGTGATAAAGCTATATATGTATATTTTGACAAAATCGCCACGTCGAATATAGTGTTTTCAGAAACCATTCCAGACAAGGGAAAGGTTTCAAATAAGCTGACAGCATTTTGGTACAATTATACAAAAGGATGTATTAATAATCCCATGATTTCTATCAACAATGCAGATATGCCTGAAGAATTCCAGACAAAAGAGTACGAAGGTCGTACTATGCTTGTTGAAAGAGGTATTCAAACTTTGCCTGTGGGCGGTTGTGTACGAGGATATGCAACCGGATATATTTGGCAGAATAAGCTGAATATTCCTGAAATAAGAGACCTTAAGGAGGCCGAAAAGCTTTCTTGTCCCTGGTATACTCCTACAACACGAGGAACTATGTACAGAGGAAAAAGGATTAACATAGACCAAAGTGTAGAAAGAATAGGATTTGAGTTAACTCGAAAAATACAGGAAAAGAGCATTGAGCTATATAATATGTGTAGCGAATATGCTATGACAAAGGGTATCATTATAGCCGATACAAAATTTAAGTTCGGCATTAATAAAAATGAAAATTTGGTTCTCGTAGATCAGGTGGTGACACCTGATACAAGTAGATTTTGGCTGGAAGAAAATTATAAAATTGGAAGGCCTCAAACCACGTATGATAAACAACTACTGATTGAAGAGTTAACAAAACTGGGATGGAACCAGCATGCACCAATGCCAATTATAAGCAAAGAAATGACAATTCAATTGTCAAAAGTGTATAAGGAAATCTATCAAAAGATTACAGGTGATAAAATTTAAGTATTTGATAAAATACTGTCTCATTCTTAATATTTTAAGATGAGATGGTATTTTTTTATCAATAGTGTTGACAAATAAAAAAAATAGACATACAATAAACATATGAATAGTTGCTCATATATAAAAACAATATACAAAAGAAGGAGGAATTTATGGAAGAAGGAATTTGCGAAAATACTGTAATTCATGAAGATACAGTAAAAAATGTAAAAGAAAAAATGCCAGAAGATGGGCTAATATATGACATAGCAGAACTTTTTAAGGTCTTTGCTGATTCAACAAGAATGAAGATAATATATGCTCTTATGGAAGAAGAACTATGTGTATGTGATATAGCCAATATAGTTCAAACTACTCAATCTGCAATATCACACCAATTAAGAATTTTAAAGCAATCTAAATTAGTAAAATATCGAAAAGAAGGAAAAGTAGTTTATTATAGCCTAGATGATGAGCATATATCACAAATTGTAAAGAAAGGGCGTGAACATATTGAAGAATTATAAATATATTTTAGAAGGACTAGATTGTGCTAGTTGTGCGAAAAAAGTAGAAGATAAAATAGCAAGTACAGATGGCTATGAAGATGTTACAGTAAATTTTTCAACTTTAAAATTATCATTTAAAACAAATAAAAATAATCCAAAAAAAGAGATAATAGAAATTGTTAAGGCATTAGAACCAGATGTTAATGTAGTAGATATGGAAGAAAGCAATAAAAAAAAGGACAGTAAAGAAAGTTTCCATATAGCAAGAATTATAATAGGAATACTAATATATTTTTTAGGAACCAAATTAAATTTTAATACTAATATACAAATAGTACTTATTATAGTATCAATAATAATATTATTAAGTAGAACAATGAAAAAGGCATTTATGCAAATACGAAAAGGAGTATTAGATGAAAATGCATTAATTACCATTTCTGTTATAGGAGCATGTTTAGTAAACAAAGTAATGGAAGGTGTAATGGTTATAACTTTATATGAAATAGGAAAAATATTAGAATCAAAAGCTATAAGCAAAACACGTAAATCAATTTCAGATTTAATGAATATAAAACCAGAATATGCAAATTTAAAAAATGGAGAAAAATATCAACAAGTAAATCCTGAAGAGGTAAATGTTGGAGATATAATTTTAGTAAAAACAGGAGAAAAAATTCCTTTGGATGGAATAGTATTAAAAGGAGAAGCAGAATTAGATAATTCTGCATTAACGGGAGAAAGTGCTTTTGTAAAGGTAAAAGAAAAATCTAAAGTATTATCTGGAGCTATTAATGTTCAAGGAATATTAGAAATTAAAGTAGAAAAAAATTATGAAAACAGTACAGTTAGTCAAATTTTAAATTTAGTAGAAAATGCAACTGATAAAAAAGCAAAAACAGAAACATTTGTTGCAAAAGCAGCAAAAATTTATACACCGATTGTATTAGGATTGGCACTGCTAGTAGCAATATTTATGCCAATTTTAATAAAAGGCTCTACTTATTATGACAGTATTTACAAAGCTTTAATATTTTTAGTTATATCTTGTCCTTGTTCAATTGCAATATCAGTACCTCTTAGTTATTTTAGTGGAATAGGTAAAGCTTCTAAAAAAGGAATTTTAATAAAAGGTAGTGATTATCTAGATGGAATTAAAGATATAGGACAAATATTATTTGATAAGACGGGAACAATAACTACAGGAAAGTTTAAAGTTAGTAAAATCAAGACATATAATGGAAAATATTCAGAAAACGAAATATTAAATTATTTTGCTATGGGAGAAAGTTTTTCAAATCATCCATTAGCCAAATCAATTTTAGAAATGGTAAATGATGAAATTGATACAACTAATGTTAAAGACTTTGAAGAAATATCAGGTAAAGGATTAAAATATACTTATAACAATATGGAAATAAAAATAGGAAATGCAGAATTTGTAGACAGCAAAGAAAAAATAGATGAAAAAGGAACAATTCTTTATTTGAAAATAGAAGATGAAATAACTGGTGGCATTGTATTAACAGACGAAATAAAGTCAGATGCTAAAGAAACAATTAAACAGTTAAAAGCATTAGGAATAAAGACAAAGATGCTTACAGGAGATAAAAAAGAGGTTGCAACTCGAATAGCAAAAGAAGTAAACATTGATGAAGTAAATTCAGAAATGCTACCACAGGATAAATATAATGAATTAGAAAAAGTATTAGATAATAATATTACAGGAAAAAAAGTTGCATATGTAGGAGATGGAATTAATGATAGTCCTGTTTTAGCTAGAGCTGATATTGGTATATCAATGGGAGGTATTGGATCAAGTTCAGCAATTGAAGCATCTGATATGGTTATTATGACAGATGAATTAAAGAAAATTATAGAAGCAATACAAATTTCTAAGAAAACTAACAGAATAATAAAAGAAAATTTAATATTTTCAATTGGAGTAAAAATATTAATATTACTTCTTAGCTTATTAGGAATAGCCGATATGTGGGAAGCAGTTTTTGCTGATGTAGGTACAACTTTAATAACTATATTTAATACTATCAGAATTTTAAAATAATTATTGACACAAGAATAAACAGATATGTTATAATATTCATATCTGTTTATTTTATATATTAAAAAGTTATTTTAATATATAATAATTTATGATATATTAATAAAAAAGAAAAAGAGGAGTAGAAAAAACATGAGAAGAGGAAAAAGAGAGTTAAAAAATGAAACAACAATTAAAGGAACAGCTTCAGGAGGAAAAAATAAAAAAAGCAAAAAAGCCATTTCAAAAGCATTAATAATAATTGCTATTATAATTGTTATTTTTGTAATAGGATTGTTAGTTAATGAGTTTGTTGTTTTTGATAATAACAAAACAACAAATTTAGTTATTAATAATAAAAATGTAACATCTAACTTAAAACAGCAGATTTTAATAGAAGATAATATTATATATTTATCAGAATCAGATATTGCAAATTTCTTTGATAAATATATTTATGAAGAAAAAGAAACTAATCAAATAATAACAACTTATGAGAAAAAGATTGCAGCTATAGGGTTTGAAGATAATAAAATCACTATTAATGGATCAGACAAAAATATTTATGCACATGCAATAAAAAAAGATGGAATAGTATATTTGCCAATTTCTGAAATGAAAGATGTATATGATATAGAAATTTCTAATATTGAAAAAACTAAAGTAATAACAATGGATTCATTAGAAAAAGAACAGAAAAAAGCAATTGTAACATCTGATACTTCAGTTAAATCTTCAACCAATTTTATTTCAAAAACAGTAGATAGAATAAAAAGGGGAGAATGTGTTGTTGTCATATCTTCAAATAATGGATACACTAAAATTAGAACAGAAAATGGAAAAATAGGTTATATAAAATCAAATCAACTAGAGAATGAATTTATAGTTAGAGAATCTATGGAAGAAGAAAAACAAATAAATGGAAAAGTTAATTTAACTTGGGATTATTTTTCTGAATATGGTTCAGCACCAGACAGAACTGGAACAACAATAGATGGTGTTAATGTTGTTTCACCAGCATTTTTCTATATTGATAAAAATGGAAATTTAACAGAAAATGTAGGGACTAAAGGCGAAAATTATATTAACTGGGCACATGAAAATGGTTATAAAGTATGGCCAATGATATCAAATGCAGAAGCGGCAAAAAGTAGTCTATCAATTACTTCTAAAATTATGAATAGTTACGAATCAAGGCAAAAGTTAATTGAAAGTATTGTTAATAAATGTGTAAAATATAATTTAGATGGGGTTAACATAGATTTTGAAAATATGAGAGAAGACGACAAAGATATGTATTCAAGATTTATTATAGAGTTAACACCACGTTTAAAAGAAATAGGACTTGTAACTTCTGTAGATGTAACAGCACCGGATGGAGGAGAAACTTGGTCATTATGCTTTGATAGAAATGTAATAGGTAATGTAGCAGATTACATTGTGTTTATGGCTTATGACGAATATGGTACATCTAGTACAAAACCAGGAACAACTGCTGGATATGATTGGGTAAAATTAAATTTAGAAAAATTTCTAAAAACAGAAGAAATCAAGTCAGAAAAGATAATATTAGCAGTTCCATTTTATACAAGAGTTTGGACAACTAATTCAGAAGGAAAAATAATAAGTAGAAATACTGTGGCTATGAAAGATATTGAAAAAGTATTACCAAATGATGTTGAGAAAAAATGGGATAATGACTTAAAACAAAACTATGCAGAATATAAAGATGGCGATAATAAAAAAGAAATTTGGATTGAAGATATACAATCTCTAAAAGAAAAGGTATCTTTAATAAAAGAAAAAAATTTGGCAGGTGTAGGTTCATGGCAAAAAGACATGGAAGATGATGCTGTATGGTCAATGCTGAAAAATGAACTAAAATAATAGCAATTTGCTAAAAACTGCTTGACATTAGTAATTTTGACATATATAATACAAAAAAAGCACAATTGGAGGTATCTTGACGAAATGCAGAATGAAAATGTATTCTTTACAACAGATAAATATAGCAATCTAACAGATGAACAAATAATATCTCAAATTAAGCAAGGAGACCAAGAATCTTTAGCTTATTTACTAGAAAAATATAAAAACTTAGTTAATATAAAAGTTAGTAAATATTTTATGATTGGAGCCGAAAAAGAAGATATATTACAGGAAGGAATGATTGGACTGTTTAAGGCGATAAAGGATTTTAAAGAAGAAAAACAGAAATCATTCAAATCTTTTGCTAATATCTGCATAGAGAGACAATTAATAACAGCAATAAAAAGTTCAAATAGACAAAAACATATGCCTTTGAATTCGTATTTATCACTAAATATGGCTGCTTATGATAATAATGAAGAAGATAGTGTTGAATTAATAGATACTTTTAATAGTAATACTGTAGAAGACCCATTAGAAACAATAATGAAAAAAGAATATTATAGTGAAATGGAAAATGCAGTCAACAAAAATTTAAGTAAATTTGAAAAGCAAGTATTAGATGGATTTTTAAAGGGCGAAAGTTATGTAACAATTGCAAAAAAATTAGATTCGCCAGTTAAGTCGATAGATAATGCAATACAAAGAATAAGAAAAAAAGCAATAAAAAATATGCTTGAAAATTGAAAAAACCAGTCTTAAAGGCTGGTTTTTTAAGTATGGAGCTTCCAACGGGAATTGAACCCGTGACCTCAGCCTTACCAAGGCTGCACTCTACCAACTGAGCTATGGAAGCAAAATAAATACAATAATAATTATATAATAAGAAAAATAAAAAGTAAAGAATTCTATTGACTTTTTTTAAAAAAGAGGTTAAACTATTAACATAGAACAAAGATAAGTGAGAGAAAAAGTAAAATAAAGGTTACTGTTAGAGAGAATTAATCATAGGCTGAAAATTAATTCCAGAAAACATATTTGAAAAACTACCTCTTCAAAATCTCTAGTGAATAAGCTAGACGTTTTAGATACGTTACAATCTATTAACTAAGTAAAATATAGGATGGAACCGTGTATAAAAAAGCACTCCTATGGATTGATGATATCCAAGGAGTGTTTTTATATATATGATAAATATCCAATAAATAATATAAAGGAGGAACGTTTATGATTAAAGTTATTTTAAAAGATGGTTCAACTATGGAAATAGAAGAAGGAACATCAATTTTAGAAGTAGCAAAAAAAATAAGCGAAGGATTAGCAAGAAATGTAACTTGTGGAGAAATTAATGGAGAGATTAGAGATATAAGATATAAAATAAAAGAAGATTGTAATTTAATACTTCATACATTTAAAAATGATGATTTGGAAGGAAAAAAAGCTTATTGGCATACAACGTCACATATTATGGCACAAGCTGTAAAAAGATTATTTCCAAATGTTAAATTTGCAATAGGACCTTCTATTGCAGAAGGATTTTATTATGATTTTGATATAGAAAAACCTTTTACAGATGAAGATAAAACAAAAATTGAAGAAGAAATGAGGAAAATCATAAAAGAAAATATACAAATTGAAAGATTTTCTTTACCAAAGCAAGAAGCATTAAAATTAATGGAAGGACAACCATATAAACAAGAACTAATTGAAGAATTACCAGAAGGAGAAGAAATTAGTTTTTATAAACAAGGAGATTTTACAGACTTATGTGCAGGACCACATTTATTAAGTACAGGAAAAATAAAATCAATAAAAATACTATCATCTTCAGGAGCTTATTGGAGAGGTAGCGAAAAAAACAAAATGTTACAAAGAATTTATGGAATAGCCTTTCCAAAAGCAAGTGAATTACAAGAACATTTACAATTACTAGAAGAAGCAAAACAAAGAGATCATAGAAAAATAGGAAAAGATTTAGAAATATTTATGACTCATCCACTAGTTGGTTCAGGATTACCTATGTATTTACCAAATGGTGCAACAATAAGAAGAATATTGGAAAGATATATTCAAGATAAAGAATTAGCACTAGGATATAGTCATGTATATACTCCTTCACTTGCAAATGTAGAGTTATATAAAACATCTGGACATTGGGACCATTATAAAGATGATATGTTTCCTGTTATGAAAATGGATAATGAAGAAATGGTTTTAAGACCAATGAATTGTCCTCATCATATGTTAGTATATAAAAATAAAATGCATTCTTATCGTGATTTACCAATAAAAATTGGAGAACTTGCACATGATTTTAGATATGAAGATAGTGGAAGTGTTTGTGGGTTGGAAAGAGTTAGACAAATGTGTCAAAATGATGCACATTTATTTGTAAGACCAGACCAGATTAAAGAAGAAGTAGGGAAAGTTTTAAAATTAATAGTAGAAGTATATCAAAAGGATTTTGGATTCCCAGCATCAAGTTTTAAATATAGATTATCTTTAAGGGATAAAAGTAATAAAGAAAAATATATAGATAATGACGAAATGTGGGAAACAGCAGAAAGTCAATTAAGAGAAATATTAACTGAATTAGAGATTCCTTTTTATGAAGCAGAAGGAGAAGCAGCATTTTATGGACCAAAAATAGATATACAAATAAAAACAGCTTTAAATCATGATATAACAATACCAACTTGTCAATTAGATTTTGCATTGCCTGAAAGATTTGAACTTGAATATATAGGAAAAGACGGAGAAAAACATAGACCTGTGGTAATACACAGAGCTATATTAGGAAGTTCTGATAGATTTATATCATTCTTATTAGAAGAAACAAAAGGAGTGCTTCCAACGTGGCTTGCACCAATACAGGTAAAAATATTACCAATTACAGACAATCAACATGAATATGCTTACAAAGTAAGAGATGAATTATTAAAAGAAGGAATACGTGTAGAGGTTGATGATAGAAATGAAAAAACAGGATATAAAATTCGTGAAGCTCAACTTCAAAAAACACCATATATGTTAGTAGTTGGGGCAAAAGAAGTTGAAGAAAACTTAGTTGCAATTCGTTCTCATAAAGATGGAGATTTAGGAACAATGAAATTAAATGAATTTATAGAAAAGATTTCAACTGAAATAAAAAATAAGGGATAAAAATATAAGTATATTTAAATAAAAAATGAAATGCCCAAAAACATTTTTATTGGACAATATAAGGAGGAAAAAATGAAATTAGGAATTGTTGGACTTCCAAATGTAGGGAAGAGTACGATGTTTAATAGTATAACAAAAGCAGGAGCTGAATGTGCTAATTATCCTTTTTGTACTATAGAGCCAAACGTAGGAGTTGTTGCTGTACCAGATGAAAGATTAAAAAAATTAACTGAAATGTATAATCCTCAAAAAACTACTCCTGCTGTTGTAGAATTTGTTGATATAGCAGGATTAGTAAAAGGAGCAAGTAAAGGGGAAGGATTAGGAAATAAGTTTTTGTCTCATATTAGAGAAACTGATGCAATAGTAGAAGTTGTAAGATGTTTTGAAGATTCAAATGTAGTTCATGTTGATGGTTCAGTTAATCCAATAAGAGATATTGAAACAATAAATTTGGAATTAATTTTTGCAGACATCGAAACAGTAAACAAAAGATTAGATAAAGCTAAGAAAAATTTAAAAGCAGATAAAAAATATCAAATAGAAATTGATTTATTGGAAAAAATATTAAAAACATTAGAAGAAGGAAAGTCAGCAAGAACTTTAGAATTTAATGAAGAAGAACAAGTATTAGTTAAAGATATGTTTTTATTAACTACAAAACCAATATTATATATTGCAAATGTCTCAGAAGAACAGTTAGAAAATCCTGATGATAATGATAATGTAAAAAAAGTTAAAGAATATGCTAAAAAGGAAAATGCAGAAGTAATTCCGTTATGCGTAAAAATAGAAGAAGAATTATCTGGTTTAGAAGAAAATGATAAAAAAGAGATGCTAGAAGCACTTGGTTTAGAAGAGTCTGGTTTGGATAAAGTAATTAAAAAAAGCTATGATTTATTAGGTTTGATGTCATTTTTAACAGCAGGAGAACCAGAAGTAAGAGCTTGGACAATAAAAAAAGGAACAAAAGCACCACAAGCTGCTGGGAAGATTCACTCTGATATTGAAAGAGGATTCATAAAAGCTGAGATAGTTTCTTATGAAGATTTAGTAAGAGAAGGCTCAATGGTTGCAGCCAAAGAAAAGGGATTAGTTCGTTCAGAAGGAAAAGAATATATTATGCAAGATGGGGATATTGTTTTATTTAAATTTAATGTATAAATATGTAACATAAATGTAATATAAAAATAAAATAAAACTCTTGACTTATTTATTTTTAAAGTATAAAATATTAATAGAAAAACAAAAGAAATGTATTCTTTTATGTATTTTTATATATTTTGCTTGAATTATACTAAAAAAAGTAGTATAATATATAGTGATTGTATAAATAATAATAAAAAGTATGAAAGTAGAGGAGAAATCAATATGAAAAAATCAAATTTAATTCAAATTGTTACAATTTTATTAGTTAGTGCAATGGTAATGTTGTTTTCAACAACTGTAAATGCTGCAAATGATAATAATGAAGTTCATGATTTAACAGGAACATTAACAAAAAATAGTACATCAAATAATACTTCTAGCAATAATACTAATAGTAATACAAATACTAGTAACACAAATAAATCAAACAATACTAATAATTCAAGTGTTTATAATAATACAAACAATAATTTACCAAAAACAGGTATTGAAGATTCAATTCCAGTAGCAGCATTAGTAGTTGTATTTGGAGTATCAGCAGTATATGCTTATAAAAAGATAAAAGAATATAAAAACATTTAGTTAAATAAGATAAATCAAAGACCTTTTATAAGGTCTTTTTTGTGTGCTATATTTGTTTTGATTTAACAATTAATCTATTAGAATTTAGATTATTACATGTAATTAGAGTTAATTCTTTTGAATTATATTCAAATTCAAATACAGGAGATAAATCAGAAGGAACAACTTCATAAGTTTTAAAAATTTTATAAATATATTTTTTATTATCAGTATCATAAAGATATATTTCATCATCTATATTTAGCAAAGACAAATTACTAAAAAACATAGAATTATCATAGTTGTGTCCAGCAATACATATGTTTCCAAATACTTTGGGTGAATCACCATAAAATTTACATGGAGAAACTTTTAATAATTCTTCATCCAAATGAGAAAAAACAGGGTAATACAAATTAATTTTTGGTATTTCAATTGTTCCAAAAAATTCGTTTTGAATATTTTGTGTGTATGAAGATTCGTTACTTTTAGAATTATTAGAGTATAATTTGTAAATACTATAATTACTAGTTATATTTTTTGACATTTGTTCTTTTTTTAATAAAGATATGCTTGAATAACAAATAAAACCAATTAAAATAACTATTATAAAAATAGAAATTAAAAATTGGAATTTAAAAAATTTTTTATTTGATTTTTTATTAATTCTGGTACTTAATATTTGATTTTTCATAATAATCTCCATTTTCATAATTATTTTATGTAAAAAATCAAATATTATCATGCAGAAATTTACTAAAAAAACTAAAATTCTCTAATTGGTTTATTGACAAGATTAGGATTAACTTCAAATCTTACTTCAAAACATTTAAAATCAGATAATTCATTTTCATCTAAACAATCCAAATAGATATCTAGTTCATCTAAATTTCTACAAGCTGCAATTATAATAGGGTTTAAGTTATATTTAAACATCAATTCCAATCCTAAATCAAGAGCACTAAAAATAGAACCTTTTTCTTTATAACGAATTAAGTTAAAAGCTTCTCGGAATCTAGCTGTTGAAAAATTTTCGAATTTATTTAAAGGTACAATATATAAATCTTGAATTATTTCCATAATAGAATTATATTTACAATTTGGACTTTCATAAATCTTTTGGATTTCTTCGTATTTATATGGCAAATAAGCCTTTTGTTCTTTTTCAGAAATAACTAAAATATTATTATCCATTTTTTCCTCCACATATGATAATTAAGTACATTATAACTATAAAAGAAAACTATGTAAATAAAAAAACATTAAAAAAATATTACATTTATATTACATCATTAACATATATTGCAAAGAGATTTTTCATATGGTATATTAAAATAGTAAATGTTACATCAAAAGGAGAAAAATAAGTGTATAGGACTAGTAATTTTAATAAAAACAGTAAAATTATGCATAGTATAGAAAAAATAATTTCTATACTTATTTATATAATAATTATTCCTATTATTATATTTAATTTAACAATGATGATAAAATCGTATATAAATCCTACTGAAATACCAGATTTTTTTGGACTAAAAAGCTTTGTAATAGTATCTGAAAGTATGGAATCAACAATTATGAAAGGTGATGCAATTTTTATAAAAAAAGTAAATCAAGATGAATTGAAAATTAATGATATTATTTCTTTTCATAATAAAGATGAGATAATTACACATAGAATTGTGAAAGTGATTGAAGAAAATGGAAAGACAAAATATATAACCAAAGGAGATAATAATAGGAGAGAAGACAAAGAGCATATAACTTATGAAAAAATAGAAGGGGTATATCAATTCAAAATATCTGGATTTGGAAAAATAGTAGAACTATTAAAAGATAAAATAACTTTAATAATATTATTGATTATTTTAGTTTTAATATCACTTGTTCAAGTAAGAATGAGCAAAAAAAGACTAAGAAGAAAAGAAAAAAGGTATGAATATAATAAGAAATGTAATAGTTTAAAATATTCAAACAAGCAAAATAAATAGTAAAGCAACCAAGATTATTAAGCAAGAATGTTTAATAATTTTGGTTGCTTTAACATTAAGAATGAGGCATATCGAAAATTAAAGAAATAATAGAGTTACAAAGTTCTTTTTCATCTAAAGATTCATCATTTTTTATCCACCATACAATAGTTGATATAACAGCTCCAGCATAAAATTGAGCAATAATAGGAATTTTGGTTTTATGGTAAATACCTTGATCTTTTTCTTTTTCTAACATATCAGTAATATAATTAATACATGTATTCATAAAAATTTTATTAACACTATTGTCAAAATTATTTTTTAATACACTTTTAAACATTTTTTTATTTTCAGAAATATATTCTAAAAGACTCATAACCAAATTTGTATAAAATTCTTTTGAATTAGAATATTGAGTAGTATTAATTTTTTCTGTTAATTCTTGTTCAATATTTTTAACACAATATTCTAATAAATCATATTTATCTTGAAAATGGCTATAAAATGTAGTTCTATGTATCATTGCTAAATTACAAATATCATTTACTTTAATTTCATCAAATGACTTTTTAGCTAATAATTCTAATAAAGCATTTTTTAATAATAAATAAGTTCTTTGAACTCTTAAATCTTCCATATATTTATCTCCAATCTGTATTAATATGAATTTATTATAAATCAAAATTATACAGATGTAAAGATAATATACAAATGTATATACAAATCACAAAAAATGTAGTTTACTATACAAAAGTAGTGAAGTGTTGTTGCCTTTTTTAAAAAAGCTCTTATAATATTTATAGATAAAATAAAAAAATAGGAGGAAGTAAAATGAATAAGAAAAAAATCATGAAATGGGTTATTTTAGTAGCTATTATAATTATTCCAGTAATGTATAGCTTTTTTTATTTAAAAGCATTTTGGGATCCATATGGTAATTTAAAAGATATGAAAATAGCAATTATTAACCTTGACAAAGGAAATGAAGATGAAAATCTTGGAAATGATTTAGTAGAGAGTCTAAAAGAAAAAGACGTTATGCAAATCGAAGTTTTAACAGATAGTGATGAAGGACAAAAAGGTTTAGTAAATCAAGAGTATTATGCAACTATCACAATTCCAAAGGATTTTACTGAAACTTTAAATAATGCTGAAAATAGTGATAGACAAATGACAACAATATCATATTCTCCAAACCAAAAGAGCAATTATTTAGCATCACAAATTATAAATAAAGTTACAACCACAGTAGAAAGCGAATTAAAAGGGCAAGTTAGCCAAAAAGTAGTTTCTTCAGTATCTGATAAGTTAAGGGAAGTTCCAGAAAAAATGGAAGATATATCAGATGGAGCTGGACAAATACAAGATGGTTCATCAGAATTGTCAAAAGGATTAAAAACTTTAAATAATGGAACAAGTGAATTAAATTCTAGTTATTCTAATTTTGATACAGGTGTAGATAGTGCTTATAATGGAAGTAAACAATTGACACAAGGATTAGAAAAATTAGATGCTGGAGCAAGCAAAATACAAGAAGGAACAAATAAATTAGCAGATAATACTAAAGATTTATCAAGTGTTGCAACTAAGGTAAATGAACTTTCTGGTAATGTAAGCAATTTAAAGACAGGAGTAGATGCATATGTAGATGGAGTAAACAGTGCTATAGCAGGAATTAGTAACACTAAAAGTCAATTAACTACATTAGCATCAAGCTTAAAAGCTTATATGACTGCTAATCCAGAAGCAATGAATGATTCAAATTTTCAACAAGCGATGCAAACTTTGCAAAGTTTATCTGGTAGTTCAAGTGGTTCTGAAGGATTAAGTACATTAGCTACAAAAGGAACAGAATTAAAACAAGGGGTATCTAAATTAAATACAGGAGTTCAAAGTTTTGCGAGCCAAGCAGGAAGTTTACAAGAGTTATCTTCTGGAATTCAAACATTAAATAACGGAGTATTAGAATTAAAACAAGGATTAAGCAGTGCTAAATCTGGAAGTACAGAATTGACAACAGGTTTAAGTTCTTTAAGTAAAAATTCTAAAAAAGTAAAAAGTGGAATAGGTCAATTAAATACAGGTTCAAAAAGTGCATTAGAAGGAAGTAAAACATTATCAGATGGTGTAACTACATTTAAGACAGAAATAGATAATGGAACAGACAATACAAAACAAGAATTAACAAAACTAGATGGATTAGATGAATATGTAAAAGATCCAGTAGAAATAGAAGAAACAGATTATGCCAAAGTTGATTCTTATGGAGTAGGATTTGCACCATATTTCATGTCTATATCATTATGGGTTGGTGGATTAATAGCATTAGTTATGTTATATAACGACCCTGAAGATAAGTTTAAATTGTTAGGAAAAAATGCAAAAAATAAATATCTACGTACAGCTTTATACATGGGAATTGCAACATTACAAGGAATTGTATTAGGTTTCATATTAAAAGCAGGATTAGGATTTAATGTTACAAGCTTAGGATTATATTATGTAACATGTATTTTAGTTTCAATGGTATTTACAAGTATTATACTATTCTTAATTGAAAATTTCGGAGATGTAGGAAAATTTCTTTGTATTTTATTGTTAGTATTACAATTAGCAGCAAGTGGAGGAACATTCCCAATTGAAACAGTACCAAAATTCTTCCAAAGTATTTATCCATATATGCCAATGAATTATACAATAAGATTAATAAAAGAATCTCTTATAAAAACAGACTCTGGAATGATAATGCCAAATATATTAATATTATTAGGAATATTAGTTGTATTTATTGGTGTAACTATATTATTAGAATATTTAAAAAATCGCAAACAGAAAAATTTAGAAACAAAAGCTTAATAATAAATAATTAATTAATAAAACCTCTTAAAAATGAATATACTTAAAAGTATAACATTTAGGAGGTTTTTTTATGCTAAAAATGATTGATTTGCCATATCCGTTAAATGCACTGGAACCATATTATTCTAAGCAAACATTAGATTTGCATTATAATATTTTGTATAAAGGATATATAGACAATACAAATAAAACAGAAGAAAAACTAGAACAGGCAAGAAAAAATAATGATTTTTCTAGTATTAAATGTTTAGAAAAAGATCTGAGCTTTTTTGGTTCGGGAGTTATTTTACATGAATTATTTTTTACTAATATGGGACCTGCTATTCCAACAGAACCAAATTCAGAGTTAATGGAACAAATTATAAAAGATTTTGGGAGTTATGATAATTTTAAAAATCAATTTAATAGTGCTAGTGCAGCAGTGGAGGCTTCTGGATGGTGTTTGCTTGTATGGGTTCCAAAATGGAGTAAGCTAGAGGTTTTACAATGCGAAAAGCATCAAAATTTGACTTTATGGGGATGTAAACCGCTTCTTGTATTAGATATGTGGGAGCATTCTTATTATTTGCAATATTTAACAAAAAGACCTGACTATATTAATGCTTTTTGGAATATTGTAAATTGGAATGAGGTTAATAAGAGGTTTTATAGTAAATAAAAAATTTTATAATAAAAATTAAAAGGTATTTAAGAAAATATATTAAAAATTCTTAAATACTTTTTTATATAATTCTAAATAACTAGCAGAGAAATTAAATATTTCACTTACATATAAAGCGATAATAATCCCCCCGATTCCAATAAAAGGTATTAAAAAATACAAAATAATAATTGTAATAATTAAATCGATAACGTTGTAAAGCATAACTTCAAATTGCTTATCAAGACCTTTTAGTATATTATCTGTTATATTATCTAGACACATAAACAAAATTAAAGGAGAAAGGATTTTAATATAATTTGAGCACTCTAAATTATGAAAAAGAGCTAAACTAATTTCATTTGAATAATGCATAAAGATAATAATTAAAGTAATACTAAAAAATGAAGTTATTTTAAAAAGTTTGTTACATATGTTAATAATTCTTTTTTTATTTCTATTTGCTAATAAACTAGCAAATTCAGGAACAAGTAAATTACTAAAAGAACTAATACACATATTAGGAATCATTATAATAGGAAAAGCCATTCCAATAATTTTACCATATTCAGATAAAGCAATTGTATAAGGAAATCCATAGGCTACTAACTTAATTGGAATAATAAATTTTTTAAAAGTAGACAGTCCAGAACGTAAACAAGATGTAATAAAAACTGGAACGGTTATTTTTATTATTTTTTTTGTAAAAGAAATTTTATTTTTTGTTCTTTGCCATAGTTTAGATTTATCTATTTTATATAAAATAATCCATAATAAACAAGAAGCTATTTCAGAAATAACATCGGCTAGAATTAAGCAAATACATATATTTTCTACATTTTTTAAGGAAAAGAAATTAAAAAATATAATAGTACATATGATTTTTATTGTTATTTCAAAAAATTGCGAAATTGCTCCTTTATATGCTTTTCTTACAGCAACAAAATAGCCGTTTAAAACAGAAGATATTGCAATAAAAGGTAAACCTAATGCAATTAAATATAGCGGTATAGAGGAAATTATATTATTTAACCAATTTTTAATTATAAAATCAGAAAATAAAAATAGAATTATACTACTTGATAAACCTAATAATATAGCAAATGTAATACATGTTTTTACAGCAGTTAGGCCATTTAAAAAATCTTTTTTAGCAAATTGCTCTGAAACAATAGAAATACAAGCAATGTTTAATCCAGATGTAGCAATAGTTATTGCTAACATATAAACAGACATTACTAAATCGAATGTTCCAACCGCTTCTGACCCGATCTTATTGGATACATAAATTCCAAATACCATGCCAATACTTCGCATAATTATATTAGTTATTGTTAAAATAGATCCATTTATTAAAAATTTTTTTGTTCTTTTCAAATTATCACCATTTAAGTTTATTAAATATATTTTTAAATATGAAAATATAAAAAAACTAATTCCAAAATTTACATAATTTCATATTATATATAAATGTAATATGAAAGGAGGATTTGATGAATTTTGGAATTAAAAGGAATAAAAATAGGATTTGCATTAACAGGCTCTTTTTGTACATTTAAGAAAGTAATACCAAAAATGAAAGAATTAATAAATCAAGGAGCAGAAATTATACCAATCATGTCTTTTAACAGTTATAATTTAGATACTAAATTTGGAAAAGCAAAAGATTTCATAAAAGGAATAGAAGAGCTTACAGATAAGAAGATTATTCATACAATTCAAGAAGCGGAACCAATTGGGCCGAAAAAAATGACAGATATTATGGTTATTGCACCATGTTCTCGGAAATACAATTTCTAAGCTTGCTTGTGATATTATAGATACACCTGCTCTTATGGCAGCAAAATCTCATTTAAGAAACGGAATACCTTTAGTTATAGCACCTTCTACCAATAATGGATTAAGTGGTAATGCAGAAAATATAGGAAAGTTACTAAATAGGAATAATTATTATTTTGTTCCATTTAGGCAAGACAATCCAATAACAAAACCAAGATCAGTTGTATTTGATTCAGAATATATTATAAGAACAATAAAAAGTGCACTAGATAGGGAACAAGTTAGCCCAATATTACTGTAAATTACTATTATTTATGTACTAAATCTTTATTTTTTTACAAATTTATGATAGTATACATTGTAATAAAAAATAAAGATTAAGGGGAAATTTCATGAATAAAAAAAGTGTAACTATATTAGGAATTAGCATATGGAAATTATTTGCTTATTTTATTATATATAGTTTTATAGGATATGTTATAGAAACATTATTTGGAATTGCAACTAAAGGAGTATGGGAATCTAGGCAAAGCTTTTTATATGGACCATTTTGTGGAATTTATGGAATTGGAGCTATTACTATTACATTATTATCTCGATATTTTAATAAAAACAAATTAACACTTTTTGTGGGGGGATTTTTAGTAGGGTCTGTAACAGAATATACAATTAGTTTTTTAGTAGATACCATTCTTCATACAAAATGGTGGGATTATTCTAATAGATTCTTAAATATTAATGGAAGAATATGCTTGCTTTACTCTGTGTTCTGGGGAGTATTGACATTATTTTTAATAAAGATTATAAATCCTAAAATTGATATATTGATTGCTAAAATAAAAGATAAAATCTCAATAAAAAAACTTAAATTAATTATTTTAATAGTAATCATATTTTTAGCAATTGATTGTATAGCTACTTGTTATGCACAAAAACAATTTGTTAATAGAATGATAGTAGAAAATGATATAGAAGTAGAAAACAAAGAAAAAGTAATAGAAAATTATAATAAAACTTATAATAATAAGGTTTTATCAGATTTTATTAATACTTTTTGGAATGATAAAAAAATGATACGAACTTTTCCAAATATAAAAATAGAAGATAAAGAATATAACACAGTATATATTGATAGCTTATTACCAAACATACAACCATATTATAAAAAGATATTTTAAAGCAAGTAAAAAAACGAACATTTTTTCTAAAAAATATTGACAAAGAATAAATGTTCGTTTATAATTATCTCAAAACACGAACAAATATTTCGTAGTAAAAGGAGATGATTATATGAAAATAAAAATAGTAAATAAGAGAAAATTTATAATGATGTGTTTAATTTTATTTATATTAGTATCAATAGTATTAATGGGAATTAATCATACATATTCAAAAACTGAAGTTTCTTATAAAGAAGAATTCATTTATGAGGGAGATACATTGTGGTCTATATCTGAGAGAGAACTAAAAGAAAATAAATACTATAAAGGAAATGATATAAGAAACATTGTAACTGAATTAAAAAATATTAATAATATAGATGGTAATTTAAAAGTAGGAGAGAAAATACTAATACCTATATTTAATTAAAAAGACCACATTATATAGTATAATGTAGTCCATATATTTTTATAAATTTGCTAGAGGATTTTTTTCAACGGCATCTCTAATTTGATCATTGCTTACATGTGTATAGATCTCAGTAGTTGCAATACTTTCATGTCCTAGTAATTCTTGCAAAGCACGTATATCTACTTGACCATATTGATACATCAAAGTTGCTGCTGTATGCCTTAACTTATGAACAGAATATTTATTACTATCTAAGCCAGCTTTAGATAATTCTTTGTTTATAATATATTGTACAGTACGATTACTAATTCTTTCTCTTCTTTCACTTAAAAACAATGCTTTTTCAGAATATTTCTTATCATGTTTTATACCTTCTTTAGGTCTTACAGACAAATAATCTGAAAGAGCTTTCATACATGCATTATTTAAATATATAGTTCTTTCTTTATTTCCTTTACCAATAACATTTAATTTACATTCATTAAAATCTATATCTTTTATATTAATTCCAACTAATTCAGAAAGACGCATACCACAATTTAAAAATAGAGTAGTAATAGCAAAATCTCTTTCACAGTTTCTATTATCTTCGTCAGAAGCAACATCGAGTAGCTTCTTACTATCATCTAAAGATAGATATTTAGGTAACCTTTTTTCTTTTTTAGGAGTTTTCAAATTTAAAGCTGGATTATGGTCTAATAAAAATTGAGAACTAGCATCTTGGCACAAATAATGGAAAAATATTCGTATTGTTGATATTTTTCTAGCTCTTGTAGCAGGTTTGCTATGGTATGTAGTTGATAGGTAACCTAAAAATGCATGAATATCATCTATTTTTATTCTTTTTACAGTATCTATTGTTATATCTTTAATGTATATTTCTTTTAAATCTGTTTCATTTGTCATATTAAAATGTATCTTTATAAATTTAAAAAACATAGCTAAATCATAATTATATTCCTTAATACTATTTGGAGACTTATTTAAAATTGTTGTTGAATAATCTAAAAAAGCATTCAAAAAGTCTGGATTTTCTTCTCTTTTTATCATGAAATTCACACTCCATTCTATATAAAGTATTATATATCAAAATAATACAAAATGGAATAGAAACTTAAAAATAACAAAGTGTTTTATTTTTAAGTCTTTTATGATATACTGTACAAAAAATTGAAAGAATGTGATAGTCAAAATGAAAAAGAAACAAAAAGGAAAGAGACTAAGAAAATCAAAAATTCAAGATCAAGATTTAGAGCCAAAAGCAATTCAAGAGATGAAAAACAAAAAAGAGGATAAGAAAGATAAAAATGATAAAACAAAGAAAAACAAAAAAATAAAAAAAGCGAAACTGCTATTAATTATTGTTAGTATAATAATTATAATTCTTGGAATTAAATTAGCAATTTCTACTCATGTTTGGAAATCTATAGCAAAAGATATGACTCTTAATGAAAATTCAATTGTAAAAGATATAAACGGTAATACAATAGCAACATTAGGAAGTGAAATAAAAAAGAAAGTAGTTTCTTATAACGAAATTCCTGATAATTTAAAAAATGCTTATGTAGCTATCGAAGATGAAAGATTTTATTCTCATGGTGGAGTAGATATAAAAAGAACTGCTTCAGCTATTGGTTCATATATTATTCATTTTGGTTCTTCTTCATTTGGAGGAAGTACGATTACACAACAATTAGTAAAAAATCTTACTGGGGATGCTACAGATAGTATAACAAGAAAAGTAACAGAATGGTGGAAAGCATGGCAATTAGAAACATGTCTGTCTAAAGATGAAATTCTAGATACATATCTTAATATTATATATATTGGTCCAAGTATATATGGCGTAGAAGCTGGTTCAGAATATTATTTTAATAAATCAGTGCAAAATTTAACACTTGAAGAATGTGCATTTTTAGCAGGAATAAACAATTCTCCAAATTCATACAATCCTTTTTCAGATAAAGACAATTCAAGCAAAATTATAAATAGAACAAAGATAGTTTTAACAAAAATGAAAGAATTAGGATATATAAAAAATGAAGAAGAGTATAAAGAAGCTATGCAAAATGTTGAAAAAGGTTTAAAGTTTAAAAATGGAAAAATAGAATCAAGTGAAGGTATATATTCATATCATACAGATGCACTCATAACAGAAATTACTAAAGATATATGTGATAAATACAATATATCAGAAACTTTTGCTACAAATTATATTAATATGGCAGGATTAACAATCTATAGTACTCAAGATTCGGATGTTCAAAAACAAATGGAAACAGAATGTTCAAAAAAGAAATATAAACTTGCATCTAAAAATAGTGATGATTCATCACAAGCAGCAATGGTAATAATAGATCATAAAACTGGAAATGTAGTTGGATGCACTGGAGGATTAGGCGAAAAGACAACTGCGCGTTCTTTTAATAGAGCGGCTCAAAGCGTAAGACAAACAGGTTCAGCGATAAAACCAATTGCAGTATTATTACCTGCAATTGATAAAAAGATAATAACTGCAGCAACGATATTTGATGATACAGAGCAAGATTTTGAAAATAATTATCATCCAACAGATTATAGCAAAAGCTTAGGAAAAATAACAGTAAGACGAGCAGTAGAATCATCTCAAAATATCCCATTTGTTGAAATAATGGAAAAGTTAAAGCCTAAAAATTCAATAAAATATTTAGAAAAAATGGGAGTTACAACATTAACTGAAGAAGATAATAGTCTACCTTTAGCACTTGGAGGATTAGAAAAAGGAATTAGTCCTTTGCAAATGGCAGGAGCTTATAGTACGATTGCTAATGATGGAATATATATAGAACCAACTTTTTATACTAAAATTGATAAAAACGATGGAACAGTATTTATAAAAACATCCCAAAAAACAAAACGTGTATGTTCAAAACAAGTAGCATATATCTTAAAAGAAATTTTAACGCAACCAGTATTAGGGGAAAATGGTACAGCAACTTATTGTAAAATATCAGGAGTAGATGTAGCTGCTAAAACAGGAACTACTGATGAAAATTATGATAGATGGTTATGTGGTTTTACTCCTTATTATACAGCAGTAACATGGTACGGTTATGACCAAAATGAAAGTATAGAATTTAACCAAAGAAACCCAGCAGGATTAATATGGGCAAATGTAATGTCTAGAATTCATACAGGACTTAAAGGTGCAAAATTCGAAAATCCAGGAGCCATTTCAACTGCAACTATATGTTCAGCAACTGGCAAAAAAGCAAATACAGGATGTCCTAATACGTACACAGAATACTTTTTATGGTTTACAGTACCAGAAATTTGTAATGAGCATAATGGTTCTGAGATTAAAAATAATGAAAACATAAATAAAAATAATGTAACAGAAATTATAAAAGGGATTACTGATGATATTGATGCAAAAGAACCAGAACGAACTAATACAAATTCATCAATACAACAAAATGAAACGCAACCGAATAAAGATACAAAAAATCAAAAAGATAGCAATTCAAATAATATGACAAAACAAAATTCTACAAATGAACAAACTAATACAAGTACAAATAATAATACTTCTAATAAAACAAACACTTCAAATACTTCAACAAATTCAACCAATACAAGTAATACAGTAAATAGTAACACACAAAAAAATAACTTAAATAATTCGACTAATACTAGTGAAGATAACAATTCTGAATAATAAAATAAAGGGGAATTAAGCAAATGAAAAAGATAGCAATAATAGAAAGATTAGAAAACAACGGAAAAAAGAAACCATTTAATATAGTGTATTATTTAGATTCGTCATATAGAAAAATATTTGATAAATTAGACGTTATACTTATTCCAGTAATTTCAGAAAGAAATATAGAAGAAATAAGCAACATATGCGATGGACTAATTTTAACTGGAAGTGCAAATGATGTACATCCAAAATATTATAATGAAGAACCAATAAAAGATAAAAAATATGATAAATTTGATGAATATCCTTTAGTTAAGAAATGCGTAGAAGAATTTAACAAACAAAATAAGCCTATATTAGGAATATGTGCTGGAATACAAGAACTAAATGTCATTTTTGGAGGTACTTTATTTCAAAGTATACCAAACCACAATTTAAAAGATCAAAGTAAACATATTATAAATATAGAAGAAGATTCATTTTTGTATAAAATATATAAAAAAGATAAATTAGAAGTAAATTCATATCATGAGCAAGCAATAAAAGATGTTGCACCAGGTTTCAGAATTGTGGCTAGATGTGATGATGGAACAATTGAAGGAATCGAAAAAGATAATGTTATTGGAGTTCAATGGCATCCAGAATCAGTATTAGATATGGAGATTTTTGAAGGATTTGTAACCAAAAAACTGCAACTGAGCATAGGAATGATATCATCTACTGAAAAATAAATAATTTTTGACTAAAAATAAGTCTCTACTTTTTAAATTTTTCCTTCTTATTATATATAATAAGAAGGAGAAATTTAAAATGGAAAAACAAACAGCTGGAAGAAATCAAGTATATTTATAGCAAATGTAACTTTTGAACCAGAATGCAGAAACAATTGGCATATTCACCATAGCACAAAAAATGGCGGACAAATAGTAATTTTTTGGTCAGATTGGAGAAAAAATGAATACGAGAATTTTTACAGGTAATTATGAAGAATGTAAGCTAGGAAATTTAATATCTATTTCAGGCGATAGAGGGAGAAAAGTTGGATTTGTTGGCAAAGCAATTCCTTCCTTAGCACCAAAAAGAGCATTTTGGGAGATTTGGCATAATAATATTGGTAGAATTTCAGAAGAGGAGAATACAAGATATTATATAGAGCAATATTATAATCAAGTTTTAACTAAAGTAAATATAGAAGAATTGTTACAAAATGAAACAGACCCAATATTATTGTGCTATGAAAAAGGACAACAGTTTTGTCATAGACATGTTTTAGCTGAATTTATAGAGTTGACCTATGGGGTAAAAGTAAGAGATATTAAAATTGATGAAAAATTAAACATTGATGAAAATACTAGACCAGAGTATATTAGAGAAGCACTTAAAGATATTATGCAAAATCAATTGGAAAGATAAATTACAATTTCAAGAGATGATTAAAAAATAGCATCTCTTTTTAAATTTTCAAAAGTAATGCCAAACAATTGTTTACAAGTATAAAAATAAATGATATAATGCAAATTAAATAAGGCAAATAGGAGGTGGAATATGCAAGAACAAAATATATATGTAGCAATAGATTTAAAAAGTTTTTATGCTTCAGTAGAATGTCAAGAAAGAGGATTAAACCCTCTAACAACAAATCTAGTAGTAGCAGATAGTAGTAGAACAGAGAAAACAATTTGTCTTGCTGTAAGTCCATCTCTAAAACAATATGGAATACCAGGAAGAGCAAGGCTATTTGAAGTAGTTCAAAAAGTAAGAGAAATAAATACAAATAGAAAATACAATGCACCTGGTCATATACTAAATGGAAAATCTTATGAAGACATCGAACTAAAAAAACATCCAGAATATGAATTAGATTATATTATAGCACCGCCTCAAATGAAAAAATATATGAAGTATAGCACTAATATATATAATGTTTATCTAAAATATTTTTCTCCAGATGATATATGTGTTTATTCCATAGACGAAGTTTTTATTGATGTAACACATTATTTAAAAACCTATCAAATGAAAGCAAGTCAATTAGCAACAAAAGTTATACATGATATATATAAACAAACTGGAATTACAGCAACTTGTGGAGTCGGAACAAATCTATATCTAGCAAAAATCGCAATGGATATAGTAGCAAAACATGCAACAGCAAATAAATACGGAGTTAGAATAGCCTGTTTAGACGAAGAAATGTATAAAAAACAATTATGGAATCATAAACCACTTACAGACTTTTGGAGAGTTGGAAAAGGTTATGCTAAAAAACTTGAAGCAAACGGAATGCAAACAATGGGAGATGTTGCTAGATGTTCAATTTATAATGAAGATAAATTATTCAAACTATTTGGAATAAACGCAGAATTATTAATTGATCATGCATGGGGAATAGAACCATGCACTATGGAAAGCATAAAATCCTATGTACCAACCACAAATAGTATAAGTTCAGGTCAAGTTCTACATTGTCCATATAATTATGAAAAAACAAAATTAATAATTAAAGAAATGACAGAGCTATTGGTACTTGATTTAGTAGATAAGCATGTAGTTACAAATCAAATTGTATTAGATGTTGGATATGATATAGAAAATCTTACGAATAAGAATATAGATTATAATGGAGAAATAACAATTGATAGATATGGAAGAAGTGTACCAAAACATGCACACGGTACAATAAATTTAGACCATAAAACTTCATCAAATAAACTTATTGGTGAATCTGTTATGAAATTATATGATAGAATAATTGATAAGCATTTATTAGTGCGAAGAATTAATATAACTGCAAATAATGTAATTAGTGAAGAACAAGCTGAAAAAGAAAATAAATTTGAACAAATTGATTTATTTACTGATTATTCAGAAGTAGAAAGAAAAAATGAGAAAGAAAAGAAAGAGCGAAATCTTCAAAGATCTATACTAGATATAAAGAAAAAATATGGTAAAAATGCAATTCTTAAAGGAATGAATTTTGAAGATGGAGGAACAACAATAGAAAGAAATGAACAAGTAGGAGGTCATAAAGGTTAATGGGAAAATATGATGATATTATAAATTTAAAAAGACCTGCATCAAAGCATCCAAAAATGAGTTTATATCAAAGATCTGCACAATTTGCACCTTATTCAGCTCTTACAGGATATGAAGGACAAGTTAAGGAAACAGCAAGACTAACTGATAGAAGAATTGAATTAGATGAGGAACTTAAAGTTATACTGGATATGAAAATACAAGTTATTCAGGAATTAATTTCAAATAAACCTGAATTAGAAGTAACATATTTTATTCCAGATGAAAAAAAGGATGGTGGAAGATATGAAACCATTTTAGATAATATAAATAAAATTGATATTTACAAACAACAAATAGTGATGCAAAATGGTGCAATAATTGATATTAAAGAAATTATTGATATTAATAGTGATATTTTTAAAAATATAAATCAAGAAAAGATTAGACAAATAATTGGATTTACAAAAGATGAAATAATTGAATATTTATTTAAAGAAAATAGTGAAGAAGGAATATGTAGGAATAAAAAATGGCAGACAATAAAAAATAGTAATTTGTGGAGGAGAAAGTTATGAAAAATAAAAATATAATTATAGGATTAATAATAGGAATAGCAATGACAATACTTTGGAGCATTGTTTTTGTGAATGTGTTAAATAGTATGGCAGGAATAGGAATAGAAATATGTTTAGGTATGTCTTTTGGAATATCTTTTAGTTTAATTTTTACCAAAAAAGATAAAGATAAGCAATAATATAAATCAATAGTGAGATTTCAAAGAATACAAATATTATACATGCATAATAAAATTTAGAAAGTTATATATTGATTTGAAAAATATCTAACTTTTATGTTACAATCATCTCGATAAATTACAAGTTATCGCACAAATTATAACAATTCAACTAATCGTTGATAAAGAAAAATACCCCACTCAACGATTAGTTTGTGTACTTTTTTTAGATAATAATTTACACTTAAATTGAAGGAGGTAAAAAATATGAATCAGATTAAAATAGGAAAATTTATAGCTAAATGTAGAAAAAAGAATAATTTAACTCAAATGCAACTTGCAGAGAAATTAAACATTACAGATAGAGCTATTTCAAAATGGAAAAACGGAAAAGGAATGCCTGATTCATCAATAATGCTCGATTTGTGTAATGAACTCAAAATAAGTGTAAATGAATTATTATGTGGGGAGTTGATTGAAATGAATAATTATAATGAAGTAGCAGAAAAAATGTTATTAGAAATGGCACAATATGTACCAAAATATAGCCAAGTATATTTTGCAATGCACTCTGGAACTACACGATATATGAAATGTCCAAAATGTAACAAGAAAAGTTGGCAAAGAAAGACTTTAAGTAAGTAAAAAATTATAATAAGTAAATCAAATTACTTTAACAACATTAAAATAAGTAAATAATAAAAAAATTACGAGGTATTGAATTTAATCAATATCTCTTTTTTTGTTGCAAAAAATCAAAAGGAAGAATTTTAAATGAAATTATTAACAAAGGATTTAGAAGAAAAATTAAAAGAATATCCACTTGGTAGTCAAGATGGAAAGTTAGGAAATAGTAAGGTAATTGCCAAATTTTTTAATCCTACTGAAGTAGGAACTTGGTATATTATAGAAGGAAAATTATCAGAACTTGAGTCAATTCAATTACCAAAAGGTAAATACTTTAAAAGAGATATTTTGGGCAATGAATGAAGTTACTTTTACAAAAGGGGAATAAAAGAAAAAATTGTAAAAGTTACAAATATTTTTTAATAATCAAAAATTTTATAATTATAAAAATAAATATTAAATGATAAATATAACTTTAATAAAACTAAAATTTAATCATAAGAGAAGAAGAATAATAATTTTTAAAATAAAATCATTGCCAAAGCTAATTTAAAAAAACATAAAATAATAAAATAGTAAATTATAATTGGATTCACTTTAACATATCAATAAACAATAGAAGAGAGGTAGAAGTAGATAAGGAAAAGTGTAAAAAAGGGATATAGAACATTGCACAAAATCAAAGTTTTGTGCAATAAGGAGTAGGAACAAAATAATAGAACCCTTGTCAGGGTCCTACCTGCAAATCTATTGCCATTCATAGCCTATATGGCTTTTATCGTTATTTATTAACGATCGTTTGACTAACATTATTACTTTATTATTTATTACTTGTAATAATGTTAGTCTAGTTCCAGATATTTGTTTCTAAAATCAATTTTAAACCATTTTTATAATTTATCTTTATAATTTTACACCTAAATAATTTTTCTATTTAAAAATTAATTTTATTATTCAATATTTTTTATTTAATATTATATTTTATATAAATTTTTTAAAAAATCTCCAAAATGCCTATTTTTCTATATTTGCCATATTTTATCAACAACAAACTATAAGCCTTAAAGATAAAAACGTCTTAAAATCGATTCTCGTGCGTCGCTTTTTTGAGCTATTTTTGATGTTTTTAGTATATCCATATAATTATATATTTTTTCTATAAAAAATCCATAAACACTAGAATTATCAGTATTTTGACAAAATGCTAACCAACAAGTTATATGAATTAAATATTAAAACGCCTTAAAATTGATTCTCGTAAGCCATTATTCTGGACATTTTATAGATATTTTAGTATTTACATATAATTATAAAAATTTCATATTATATAATTAAAATTTTTATAAACAATTTAAATAGATCCAAATTTAATATTTAGATGAATAATTTATATATAATATTGTAATTGGCTTAAAATTGATTTTCGCAAGTTTGAATTATAATAATTAAATATATATAAATTCAAAACCAAACATTAAAATTTGTAATTAACAAATGTTCGTTTTAAAAAAATTCTATAAATTTAAAATATTTAATTTATAATTTTATAAATTTTAAAATTTTAAATGCAATAATTTTTTTAGTTTTATTTTTTGATTTTAAAAATTTTTTATTATAAATTTGAAGTAAATTTTATTTTGTAAAAACTTTGCACAAAATTTTTCTAAAGCTCTTTTTATATATAAAATAATTATATTAAATATAAATATACAACATTAAAAATATGGCTTTCCCCCCTACTCTACTCATTTTTATTCAAATCAGAAAAATCAACACACCTTAAATTTCTTATCAATCGGAATAATGTCTTCTAATAAATTATTTTCTGGCATTGCTTTTGAAAATTGCGATGTTGTTGTTTCTGTATCTACACTTTTTCCATTTACCTGTTCTGCTTGAATTGATAATACTTGTTCAAAAGTAAATTGTACCATTGCTAATTTTTCTTGTCTTTCGGTATCACTACATTGTTCTGTATCTAGCATATAATTCAAATTATATTTATATAGTTCCAATGCTCGAAGTATTATTTCAACTTGTCCATTTTGCAAATTTAATTTTACAGATTGAATTTTCTTTTTGCAATTAATGTCCATTATAGTTCCCCTCCTAACAATTAAATGCTAACGCATCTTTAATTTTAAAATGTGACATAGGATGTCCTTGCATTGCATTCATTAAAGATTCGCTATGCATGTGTGCATATATTTGTGTAGTTTCAATTCTTGAATGCCCTAGTAATATTTGTAATAATCTAATATCAACTCCAGATTTGTATAATATTGTTGCAAAACTATGTCTTAATGAATGAACACTATATTGTGTTTCATCTATTTCTGCTTTTTCATAAGTTTTTTTGACGATTTTACGAATTTGTCTACTTGATATTTTTTTATTCCATTGACTAATAAATAAGAAATTATCTATTTTTTTATCGTCTAATGGATTATTTATTCTGTAATTTATATATTTTTGCAAAGCATCTTTTGTATTTGTATTAAGGTAGCAAGTTCTTTCTTTGTTTCCTTTGCCTAAAATAATAAACTTATTTTCATTGAAATCGAAATCTGATATTTTAATTTCATTAAGTTCTTCAAGTCTCAAACCACAACATAAAAACAAATGAAGCATTGCATTATTTCTTAAACTCCTAAAATCATCTTTATTGGCATAAACTTGTAAAATTTTTTTTGACTCTGATAATGATAAATATTTGGGTAATTTTATATATGTGTTTTTTTCTCTTTTTATTGTTTTTAAAGGTTCTTTAAAAAGAGCTGTTTTTATTTTATATAAAAAATCAAAGAATGTTCGTAGATGTTCTATCTTTTTAATTCTTGTTCCAATAGAATTGTGATTTTCAGCAAGATAAAATATAAAACCATATATATCACTTGTATTTAAAAATCTAATGTCATTTAAAGTCATTTCTCTTATATTTTCGTACTTACAATCAAAAATGTGATCATTTACAAATTCTAAAAAGCCTTTTAAAGTAGATAGCATACTATCTATATAAGATGCAGATAAATTTTTTATTCCTGCTACATAATTTTTAAAATCTTCAATAAATTCTGGATAAGTAATAGTATTCATTTTTTATTCTCCTTTTATTTTTTTATATCTAATATTGAAAAGTTTTGCATAAACTCTTTTAATTTTTTATTTGATACATGTGCATATATTTCAGTTGATGCTAAACTTGAATGTCCAAGCATCGATTGTATAATTCTTATATCTATATCATTTTCATTGTATAACAATGTTGCACTCGTGTGTCTTAATGTATGTGTATGATAACCTTGACTATTATTATCAAAAAGCGTATTAAGTTCTGTTCCAATTATTGTTTGAACCATTCTTTTAGATATTCTTTTGTTTCTTTCACTCAAAAATAAAGCATTGTAATCAGGATTGCTTTTAGGAAGATTAGTTCTAACATTCAAATATTTTTCGATGGCTTCTTTTGTAGCTACGTTCAAATATATTATTCGTTCTTTATTTCCTTTTCCTTTAAGCCTTAATGTCATTTCATCTAATTTTATATCAGTTAAATTTATTTGTATTAATTCTGCTAAACGCATTCCACAGTTAAGAAATAAGCAAGTCATAGTATAATTTCTAATTTTATATTTACAATCATTTTGAATTGTTTGTGAAAGCATTTTTTTGCTCTCATTTAATGTTAAATATTTCGGATTTCTTTTACCAATTGTTGCATATCTTGTATTAAGTGTTGGATTATGGTGTATAAGGTTATTATTAAATAAATATTTAAAAAATTTTCTTAAAGTAGATAATTTTCTGTTTCTAGTTTTTGGACTATTATTAAGTGTATTTCTTAAATAAAATATAAAATCCTCTATTGTACTATGTTTTACATTATTCATATCATCTAATGTTATATCATCTATTTTAATATTTTTTATAAGCTCTTGATCATATATATTTTCATCAGATTTATTTAATTTTAGATATCTGAAGAAACTTCTCAAATCAAAATAAGCTTCATCTACAGAAGTTTCTGCTGATAATTCAATGATAGAATAATATTTCAAATAGTTGTTTAAAAAATCTGGATTTTCTTTATAATGTTTTAAAAAATACATTTAAAATCACTCCTTAAAATTTCTATTAATGAAATTTTAACAACTATTGATATATATGTTAAATGTGTGATTTTTGAAATTTTAATTAAATCACATACTTGACAAATTAAAAACACCTAAACTTAAGGCTTTTAGTATATTCTTCAGCCTGTTTAGGTGTGAATATTTTTAAATAATTATTAAAAATATATATAATTTCAAATTTAATTCTTTACCATATATATTAAGGTATTGGCAATAGTAATTTTCCAATACATTTTTAGATTCAATCGTTATTAGTTGTTTTATGATATTTTTAATTATCACATCTATATTGTTCACTCTTGATTTGTAGTACCCTAATAGAAAATAAGTAATTGCTTGTTTAGTTGTATATTGGCAATTATTTATTTTCTTATATAACTTTTTATTATGAACATTGATCACCCTTTCAAATTTAAAGCAGTTATAATTGCTTTATCTAAATCTTTTATTTGAGTATCATTTAATCGTCCTATTTTAGTTTTTAAACGACTTTTATCGATAACTCTAATTTGTTCTGTTAATGCTACAGAGTAATGTTTTAAATTATCTGTAGGAGATATTATACAATGTGTAGGCTGTTTTACTTTATTAGCTATAATTTTTGTTAATGGAACAATTATAGCAGTTTGAGCATATTTGTTTCCAATATCATTTTGAATTATTATTACTGGTCTTGTTCCATTTTGTTCACTACCAATATTTGTTCCTAAATCAGCATAAAACATATCTCCTTTAGTTATTTGTGTTTTCTCCATAAGTTACCTCCACGCATTTTTTTTCTTCTCTTGTTGTTTTTCTAACCATTTCATTTCTTCTTCTTTTTCATTTTCTATTTCTTCTGGACTTTTATTCATAGTGCCACCTCTAATTATTAAGTATGTAAGTATTTGTAATAGTAGCAATATTATTATAAATAAAATCATTATTTTTTCTCCTCATTTATAAACTTATATTTGTTAGGACTATCTTTTCAGATAGTCCTTTAATAAAATTCTATCTTTTCTCTATATTCGTTAATTGTATTGGCGAAATACACACAGGATCCTAGTTTTTCTTACTAGCCTACTGTCTCAGACAGCTTGTACTCATTACGTGCGATGGTACTTTTAAACCACTCAAGTTGTGACTATACAAGTGTTTTATTATTTCTAATATTAGTCATCGCCTTATGAGTTGCCATCTCATATTTAGAAGTAGGTGTTGCTATCCTATCTTTACCAGCTTTTAATATTAGATTTTATTAACGAATGTCTTATTTACTTTTCAATGTACTTGTCTAAAACTAAAAGTAAGTGAAAGAGTTTTATACCCTCTCACTTACTTCCTCACTTTTAATGATTTTGGCAAACCTAATTTTCAAATTTTTTTAAAATTATTTTTAACTTTTTTCTACTTCTATCTAATCCAATATGTATAGCTTGATGTTTTATACCTTCTTCGGCAGCAATTTCTCTTTCTGTTTTTTCATCATAATAGTATTTTTGTAGCCTATTTTTTTGAACTCTAGGTAGTTTTTGAACAGCTAAATGTAATTCTCTTTCTACTTCTTTTTTTATTATTATATTTTCTACACTATCTTGGTATTGGCTTGATTTTCTAAATAGTTCATTTTCAGATAGTTCAATATGTTCCCAATGTCTTTCTTCTTCGTTTTTATTTTTCTTATAGGCACTTTTTGATTCTATGTAGGCATCAAATATATCCTTTGGAATCTCACTTGTTATTTCTTCTCCTAAATAATTTTTAAAAATAATCCAATATTTATTATTTTCTAAATCTTCAATTAATCTATTTCCATCAATATTATGAGTTTTAATATTATCCATTATCTTTCCTCCATTTAATTTCTAAATTTTGAAATTAAATGGAAGTGGTGGACCTCTGCAGTTATTAAATAAGATATGCTTTAAGCAATAAAAAAGGTCAAAGCTATTGTAAGCAATAGTTTCAACCTTTTTATTAATATGGATATTAAATTTTGCTTGATTTTTATATCTTTTTACTATAATCCACATAAGTCTATACCCTTTAAGCGTAGATGTGGATTAGAAATATAATGATAAAACACTACGCTCTAATAATAACATCTCAAATTTTTCAACCTTTGTTCGTTATTCTTGCATAGTGTTTCTATTGAATTATTTAAGTAAAATAGCAAAAAAGCACACAATAACTTTTTAAGTTATAATGTGCTTTCATATTTATTTATATTTTTTAGTCCGTTTTAATAATTCATTTTTTCTCCCTATAAATTCCGTATTTTTAAATTTTTCTATTTTACGACTAATATATCATAAATCCTTTGAAAAAATTGTCGAACTTTGCAAAAGGGACAAAAAAATATACAAAAAACAATTATTTGCTTTTTGTATATAAAAATAGTATTTTTGTATAATTTAATTAAAAGTTATTATTTATTTTTTCTATTTTCTTTAATACTTCATTATATTCTTCTCTAGTTACTCCTGTTCCATCTAATGACTTTTGATATTTCCTTTCATCTTCAGATAAATCATTTTCTGGATCATCATAATATTTTAAGAAGTCCATATACAAACATTCACATTCAAATTCTGTATATATTTTATCTTTTATTTTAATTCCAAGTTTTTCTAATAATTTCTTGTCAGTCTGTGTTAAATATTTGTTTATATTTATAATTTCTAAATTATAATATTTTTCTCTCCACTCTTGATGTTGTTTACTAATTATTATATTTTTTTTTATTCGTTTTAATTCATTATATATTATTTCGTAATCTTTAAATGGCTTTTTTATGTATCCTGCAACTTCCAGTCCATCATTTATAACATCTTCTTTATAATCGGCTGATATTACTAAAAATTCAACTTGACTATTATTGTTGTAATAATTTTTGATTATATCTAATCCAGAATATTTGTTATTCCTCATAAGGTCAGTTATGACTATTTCTGGTTTTTGTTCTTCTATCATTTTTATTTCTTCTTCATCAGTATTAGCTATCCCTAATATTTCAATGTCATTGTGTTTTTTTAGATTTTCTTCTATAAATTTGCAAATATGAATATTATCTTCTGCAATTATAACCCTAATTTTTTCTAACATATCAACATTTCCTCCTAAATTATTGTTTATTTCTGCAATTATTTTTTCACTAGCAATTAAAAAAATTTCTTTTAAATTATTTTTTAAATAGTCATTTACATCACTGACATATTCAAAGATTTCTTCATATAACTTCATTTTTAATTGTCTAGTAATTGTTTTATTGTTTTCAATTTCATTTAATAAATTATTTATTCTGTTTTTACTATTGCTTTTATGTACTATCTTTAATAATAATTCATCAAAATTTTGATTTTCACAAATTTCGTTTATTAATTCCAACTCTATTCTTTCCATTTTCCCCCACTTTATAAAACTTTTTTCTTTTTGCTAGAAATAGTCTACCAAGATTAGCAAATAAATATTGTAAAATAAAGCATAATAACTATTGTGAAAGGATTTAATTTATTATGAAAGTAAAGAAATTAAATGGAAAATCAAATGTATTAGGTAAAAATGTTAAAAAATATAGAGAATTAAGACATTTAACACAAAGAGAATTATCTGACAAAATTGCTCTTTTAGGTATTGACATCTACCACTCTGATATTTCTCAAATTGAAAATCAAAAATTGTTATTAAAAGATTTTGAAATTATAGCTATTTGTAAAGCTTTGAATATATCTTATGAACAATTATTTGAAGATACCGATAATATATTTGATTAGTTATTTGCTTGTTTTACAATTATATTAATTATAATGTTTTTGATTAGTCAAATCAATTATTTATACAGAATATGTATTTTATATCATATTCTTTTTTATTTCCTCCTTTCCCCTATTTTTCGTATATTTTATTATATTTATTAGTTCATTTGTCGCTACATTTATATTTTACTCTTTTATTATAACACATTCTCTCAAAATATTGAACTATTTTTTAATTTTCTCTCAATTTATTGAGAGGTTTTGGCTATTAAATTTGATAAAATGACATAAAGTTAGAAAGGTCGTGAAAATATGGAATTTTCAGATGTTGTTGCTTTGAAAATCAAAGAATTAATGAAAGAAAAAGATATTTCAATTTACAAATTAGAAACTCTTACAGGAGTATATAGTTCAACAATTACTTTATTCCTGAATAGAAAAACAAAAACAATTAGACTTGAAAATTTATTATATATATGCGAGGCTCTAGGAACTAATTTATCAAAATTCTTTGCTGATGAAAGATTTAATGAAGCTGAAGCTCAAAATTGGCTAAAAAGAAATAAAGAAAAGTAATAAAAATTTGATTCTATTACTTTTCTTTATTTTTGTCTTAAAATTTTTCTTTATAACATTGTTCAATTATTTCATTTTTTTCATCTTCAGTTAGTTCTCTTTTTAATTCTTTAATTTTCTTATTTATGTTTTCTACAACATTTTCCATTGCTGTATCTAATCTTTTAGTAGAATAAATTTTTTGATCTAGTTCGATTTGACTTTCTATCTTTTCTTCTCTATTCATAAAATAATAAACTGCTAAACTAATTCCTAAAACTATGCCTAGTGCAAAATATATATATTGATTCATTTATATTTCCTCTCATTCTTTAAAAGCTATCATATATTCATTAATTTCTACTTTTCTTTTGGCATTTTGATATTCAAATTCTGCATTTGTAAAATAAACTTTATATCCTTTGTTTTCAAAATAATCTCTGCTTATTCTTAATACATCATCAATTTCTTCTTCTGACAAGTTGTCTTTTACTTTTAGCTCATAATATGAATATCTTATATAATCTTCGTTTTCTTTTTCTTTGCTTTTAATTAGACTAATAGTAAATCTTTTTAATTCTGTTTCTGTCATTTGTTTCACTTCCCAAAATTTGTTTTCTATTAATTTTACCACACTTTTTGAAAAATTACATTAGTTTTTAGAAATTTTTATTCTAATAAAGAGCCTACATTTTCATATAGACTCTCGAAAATAAAAGGGGATGTGTGCTAATTGTTTAACTACAATTAGCACTATAATTATTGCTCCAATATTTTATCTGCCTCACTTTGTGTAAGATATTTATATTCTATCATTTTATTTATTACCTGTTTCTGTCTTTGTTTTGCAAGTTCTGGATTCTTGGTTAGAGAATATACTGATGGTGCATTAGGTATTCCTGCAAGCATAATTGCTTCATAATCTGTCATTTTTTTGGGTTCTTTTCCAAAATATTTTCTACTTGCTTCTTTTACTGTATAACACCCCTCTCCAAAATAGCTTGTATTCAAATATAATTCCAGTATTTCATCTTTATTATAGTTCTTTTCTATTTCAAGAGACATAAATACTTCAGCAATTTTTCTTGTTATTTTCTTTTCTTGTGTAAAATAGATATTTTTTGATAGTTGTTGTGTAATAGTACTTCCACCTTCTACAAAGCTCATTGCTTTTATATCATTTATAGTGGCTCTACCAATTGCTATTATATCTATTCCATTATGTTTATAAAATCTATGATCTTCAACCGAAATTACTGCTTTTATATATATTTCTGGTACTTCTTCAATTTTAGTATAGTTTTCTTTTTCTTTAATAGTTTCTACTTTTTCTGTAAGAGGTATTTTAGAAATTGCATCCTTATACATATCATATCCATTACCTACTACTAATAATCCTATACTTATTAAAAATACTATTGCTACAAATATTATATTTTTTATTACTTTCATTTCAACCACCTCTTTTTTTGTGGCATTACTTATTTTGTATAATTTGTTTGAACTTTTTTAGGAAGTTCATCATATTGCACTTCTTCCCAAGAATGTACTCCTAGAGTTTTTACTTCTAACTTTAGAAAAGCATCTTCTTTTAGTTCTCTACTTGTTTTAAATTTTAATTCTTTTTTCTTTCCTTTTTCATTATAGCACTCTAAAGTATATTTATATTTCATATCATCTGTACTAGATAGTTTTTCTATTTTAGTATTGTCTATTTGAGTAAAGTAAGCTGATTCATAATTTTCAAAAAAGTACAATATTGCTACACAAATTGCTATTGCTACAACTACTGCTATAATCATAGGTATTTTTTCTTTTAAACTTTCCATATCATTTTCTCCTATTCTGATATAATATCAATATTTCCCTTGAAATCATCTAATTTTATAGTTAAATAATAGCTCACACCTTCAATATAAATATTATCTTCATATTCTCCTGTATCATCTATTAAAGTTTTTTCATTATCTCCTAGTTTAGCAATTACATTGATGTTACCACTTTGTTTTTCTACTTTTATTTTTAATCTTATATGATCTCCATTTTTTCGGTTTAATGCTGTTCCTCCAAATATAGTTTCTTCGGATGTTATATTATCATATTCTGCTTTATATGTTCCAATATATTTGTCTGTTCCAAAAATTCTTTTTCCTTGCAAATCTTTCTCTTTCGATATCCCTGCAAAATCAAAACTTTGTAAAAATGTGTTATAAGTATTTATGAACTCATCTTTTGTAAAATTCCAATCACTTGCTACAATAGATGAAACAATAATTATTATGAAAGCCATTATTCCTATTATAATTAGCTTAAAGAATCCGAATATAAACATGAACTATTCCTCCTCTTTGATGATATTTTTACTTCCAAAATATGTTGCTAGAAAATATGCACCATATATCACTCCAATAATTACTACTGTTGCAACTATTGATGGTAATAAATCTTCTGAACTTGCTAATCCTTCCATCATTGTCATCGCAAATTGTATTCCAAATATTGAATGAATAATTGCAAGTATTAGTGGTAGTCCAAAGAATATACCAATTTGTCTAAATAATGCTTTATTAATCATTTTTTCATCACAACCTATTTCCCTTAAAATTGTATATCTTTGCTTATTATCTGAGCTTTCTGTTAATTGTTTTAATGCTAAAATAGCTGCACTTGCAATCAAGAATATTATTCCTAAATAAATTGCTATAAATGTTACAATTGTTGCAATTCCTATGCTTGCTTCCATAAGAGATATTTTGGTTACTCCATCTACATCAATTCCTTTGTTTGTTAAATTTTGAACAAGTATAGAATCATTACTTGTAAATATCTTTTCTATTTCTTGTCTTTTTTCATCTGTTTGTGCATTATAATTTGCAACTAATAATTGTTGCACTTTCATATCATCAGTTAAATTACAACTATCTGGAACTAAAATAATTCCTGTATTTACATGACTTGTATTCATCATAATAAAACCACTTTTACATTCATTATATTTTGACTTATATTCTTTTCCTGCAATCTCCAATATATTTTCATCTGCTAGTACTCTATCTCTTATAGTTCCAATTCCATCAAAATCACAAAGTACAATATATTCATTATCTTTCAATTCATATTGTTCTATTCCATAAAGTGAAGCAATTTTGTTATAATCAGATATTTTTATTATCATTTCTGCTGTTTCATAGCGTAAACTTGGAAATTGTGCTCTTGTTTCTTCAATTTTATCTCCTAAAAAATCTTCCCAAGTCAAATCCTTTGTAGCATAAATAGGTATTTCTACTACATCTTTAATTAATGTCATATCAAATCCATTATTTTTTAATGTTTCTGTAATTGGTATTTTTGAATCTTTTCTTGCTTCAGGAGTTGATATTATTTCTTTGCCATAAGTTCCATATTGTAAATATTTTTCTGATAAATTAGCTGTTTTATATAAATTTATATCTACAGGCGTCATTTCTACTAATTCTCTTTGCATTGTATTTCTCAATGATAAACTAGATGATAGTATTGAAATTGTCATAAACAACATTAAGCAAATAACACTCATACTTATAACTGTTGTATTGATTTTGCTGTTGATTTGTCTTAATACAAACATATTTGTTCCTTTTAAATAGATATTTTTTATCGATTGTACTACTCTTAATATAAAACCAGATAAAGACCAAAATACCAAGATTGTTCCAGTAATTCCCATTAATATTGGTGGTAATAATTTATCTGCTGTAGTTAATGAGTGAACATCTCCTGTCACTTTCCAATAAGCATATCCTAACAAGCAACTTGCTCCAATAAATACAATTATAGAAATAATAGGATTTTTTATTTTTACTTTTTCATTTTTCTTTGTAGCATTTAATAAATTTATCAATTTATATCTTGAAACTGTCATTGTATTAAAGAACATAACTGCTATATACATAACTGCAAAATATACACAAGTCTTTATACAAGCTGTTTTTGAAAAGACAAATTGAAAATTACTCATATCTGCCTCAAACATTTTTGCTACTAATACAGACATAAATTGTGATGCAAATATTCCTATAACAAGTCCAACTATAAGTGAAATAATGCCTACAAATATTGTTTCTAGTATTATAATTTTAGATATTTGCCTCTTTCCCATTCCAAGTGTCATATATATACCAAATTCTTTTTTCCTTCGGTTAATTAAGAAATTATTTGCATATACGATAAGCAATCCTAATACTACTGCTACAAATACCGATACATATCCTAACATACTTATCATAATTTTGATGATGTCCCTTGTTGAATTAGATACTTGTAACATTGCTTCTTGACTATCTAATGAGTTAAACATATAGAATATTGCAACTCCTAACACTAATGTTAAAAAATATATCGCATAATCCTTAAAGCTCTTTTTCATATTTTTAATTGATAACTTAAATAACATCGTTCAAATCACCTCCAAGAAGTGTTTGCACCTCAATTATCTTCTCAAAGAATTGTTTTCTTGTATCATTTCCTTTAACTAATTCATTAAAGATTTTTCCGTCTTTTATAAATATAATTCTATCTGCATAACTTGCTGTAAAAGCATCGTGTGTTACCATTAAAATAGTTGCATTTAATTTTTGATGTAAGTAATCAAATGTCATCAATAATTGTTTTGCTGATTTACTATCTAATGCACCTGTTGGCTCGTCTGCTAATACTATTTTAGGATTTGTTATTATTGCTCTTGCAGCTGCACATCTTTGTTTTTGCCCTCCAGATACTTGATATGGGTATTTATTTAATATACCTAAAATATCTAATTTTTTAGCCATATCGTGAACTCTATTATTAATTTCTGTTGCATTTACTTTTTGAATTGTCAATGCTAAAGCTATATTTTCATAAATTGTTAATGTATCTAATAAATTAAAGTCTTGAAATATAAAGCCTAGTTCCTCTCTCCTAAATTTGTTTAATTTATTTCCTTTAAGCTTTGTAATATCTTCTCCGTTTATAATGATATGTCCTGCTGTTACTCTATCAATAGTAGATACACAATTCAAAAGTGTAGTTTTACCAGAGCCACTTGCTCCCATAATTCCTACAAACTCTCCATTTTTTACATTAAAGCTAATATTGTCTATTGCTTTTGTTAAATTAGATTTGTTTCCATAGTATTTTTCTATGTTTTTAACCTCTAATACATTTTCCATCTAAAAAACTCCTTTCAATTCTTTGTATATCTACATTATAAATTCATTTTAAAATAGTTGCCATCGATTTATCTTACAATAACATTACATTTTTTGTAAGATTTCTCATTTATAAAAATAAGCCCATAACTAATATGGACTTACAAATTCATAAAACTACTTTTAGGGAATATAATTCTAACTTCTGTTCCTATATCTTTTTCTGAATTTAATTCTATTCCTAATCCTAATTTGTTGCATAATTTCTTACATAGATATAACCCAATACCAGTAGATTTCTTGTTTATTGTTCTCCCATTTTCTCCTGTAAACCCTTTTTCAAAAACTCTTGTTATTTCTCCTTTTTTTATTCCAATTCCATTATCTTTTATATATAAAACAACATTTTCTCTTTTTGAAATAGCATATATTTCTATCTTTCTATCTTTAATTTTTGAATACTTAATTGCATTTTGTATAATCTGATTTATTATAAAAACTGCCCATTTGCTATCTGTATATACTTCTCGTTCCAAATCGTGTAATTCTATACTTGTCTTACTTGAAAGTAATGCACTTTTATTTTTCAAAATTGCTCCATTTACTATTTCTTGCAAATTTGATTTTGTAACAACATAGTCTTTGTTAGCGGTATTACTTCTAGCATAAAACAATGCTTGTTCTGTATAATTTTCTATTTCATCTAATTCTTCATCAATGCTTTTAGTTATCTCATTTTTATTATTTTCAATAATTAATTTAGATGTAGCAATTGGTATTTTTATTTCGTGAATCCATAATTCTATATATTCCTTATAATCTTCTTGTAATCTCTTATAAGTATTTACATTTTCTAGCATAGATTTGCCAGCTTCTTGCATAGATTTTTTTAATATTTTACCCTCAAGAAAATCTGGAGTATTTATTATTTCTGATATTAAGTATTTATCGCCTAATTCATCTAAATTACTTTTTAATTCATTATAAAAATTCTTCTTTTTTCTATATTCAATAGTAATATCAATACCAATTATTATAATCGGACATATTGCAATATAAATCCTTGTAAATATTCCAATTTGTGTATAAGGCAATAATAATATTTCTGAACTTACTATTACAAATAATACTAAAAAAATCAATAATATTTTCTCTTTTATAAATTCTCCAAACTTCATTTTAATATATACCCTTGTCCCCTTCTTGTTTCAATTTGATTTATTATTCCTAGTTCTTCTAGTTTTGTCCTTAGTCTTTTAATATTAACATTTAAAGTATTATCATCGACAAATTCTTCACTTTCCCATAAGTAGTCCATTATTTCATCTCTTGATATTACTTGTTGTCTATGTAATACTAAATATTCTAATATTTTATATTCATTTTTTGTTAATTCTATTTTCTTATCTTCTTTTTCTATAATTCTTCCTGCTGTATTTAATATAAAGCTCCCACAGTCTATTTTATCTGGATTATTTCCTGCATTTTGATTTCTTTTTAATAGTCCAACTATTTTTGCAAGTAATATTTGAATATTATATGGTTTTGTTACATATTGATCTGCACCATAATTTAGTGATAGTAATTCATCCATTTCATTATCTCTGCTTGTTACCATTATAATCGGTACATTAGATGTTTTTCTTATTTCTTTACAAATAAATTCTCCATCTGTATATGGTAAGTTTATATCAATTAATAATAAGTCTGCTTTTATTTCTAATATGTCTGCCACTGCATTGTCAAATTTTTTTAAGCTTGTTGCTATAAATCCATTTCTGTTTAAAAATGTTTCTAATTCTTCTCTTAATTTTTCGTCATCTTCTATTATTAGTATTTTTTGCATTTTACTAACCTCCATTAGCATTATATCATATTTTGTTTAATATGTATCTTACATTTCTTGTAAGATTTCTATAAAAAATAAGATTAGTTATGTTTCAAACTAATCTAACTAACAGCCTATAATTTATTTTTCACCTTATAATATTATTTTTTCAATTCAATTTGAAATTCTATAAATTCATCATTACTTTTTGCACAAATTTTTCCATTATGTAATTCTATTATTTCTTTTGTAATAGCAAGTCCTAATCCAGCTCCACCATTATTTGTTTGTCTTGATTCATCTGCTCTATAAAATTTATCAAATATTCTTTCCAGTTTATATTCAGGAATTGTAGCTCCTTTATTTTTAAATGTAATTTCAATATTTTCTTCATTTTCTATCATATTTATTGTAATAGTAGTATTTTCATAGCTATAGCTAATTGCATTTTTCAGCAAATTTCCAAAAGCTCTTGCCAATTTATCTCCATCGGCATTATACATTAAAATATTAGGTTTAGTTATATTCAATTTTAAATTTCTTTCTTCTAACATTGGGTAAAATTCTTCTACTAATTGGTCTAATAGCATTACCAAATCAATATTTGTTTTATTTAGAGGTATATCATTCAAATTATATCTGGTAATTTCAAAAAATTGATTAGTAAGTTCTTCAACTCTTAAAGCTTTATCAAGTGCTATTTTTATATACTTATTTTGTAATTTTTTTGATATTTCTTGTTCTTCATTTAATAACGATAAATATCCTATTACTGACGTAAGCGGTGTTTTTAAGTCATGTGCCATATACATAATTAAATCATTTTTCTTTTGTTCAGCTTCTTTTGCTCTTTTTGTACTTAAAATATACTCATATTTAATTTTATTTAATTTTTCTGAAAATCTTGTCATCTCATTTGGTAATTCTATGTTTTGAGTTTCTTCATTTAAAATGTTATCAAATGATTTATATAATTTTTCTATATTATCAACTTTTTTAGAAAAAAATCGATATAAAGCAATTACTAAAATAATTATCATATAAAATAAAAAAATAGGTTCTTTATTATAAACACACCACTCATATAAATTATAATTAAACCTATACAAAGTATTTCCTAAAAAGTTTCCTAAAAGATTATCTAAAACTACAATGTAAAAAATTACTGCTACAATGTAGTAGATGATAATTCTAAGGATCAGACTACCTATCAATTTCATTTTTTCATTAAACAATTCTTTATTTTTCAATTTTATATCCAACTCCCCATACTGTTTTTATAAATTTTGGTTTTTTTGTGTCTTCATTTAATTTCTCTCGTATTCTCCTTATATGTACCATTACCGTATTATTATTTTCTAAATATTTTTCTTTCCATACTTTTTCAAATAATTCTTCTGAACTTACTACATTTCCTCTTTTTTGTGCCAAATATAATAATATATCAAATTCCATAGGTGTTAATTCAACTTGTTTATCGTATAATTTACAAATGTGTTTGTCTTGATCTATTTCTAATCCATTTATATAGATAATATTTTCTTCATTTTTTTCGTTATATTTTGTATATCTTCTATAGGCGGACTTTACTCTTGCAATTAATTCCAATGGATTAAATGGTTTTGTAATATAGTCATCTGCTCCTAAAGTTAGTCCTTGTATTTTATCTTTATCTTCAATTTTGGCAGTTAGCATTATTACTGGAAAGTTTAGTCCTTTATCTCTTATCATTTTACATATTTCAAATCCATCTACATCTTTTATCATTACATCTAAAATTGCAAAATCTAATTTTTGATTTTCGATACATTTTATTGCTTCTTTAGAATCATAAAATTTAAAAACATTATAGTTTTCATTCTTCAGATAAACTTCCACCAAATCTGCAATTTCTTTTTCATCATCTAATACTAAAATATTCATTTTCTTCCTCATTTCTGTTTCAATATTTTATCATATTTTTTTAATATTTCCAACACTCTTATTGCTTTTAAGGAAATGTTAAGATTTATTTAATTATTTCTTAAAACTTATTTTTATTCTGAGTTTTATACTAGAAATATATTAAAAGAAAAAGGAGAAAGTCAAATGAAGAAAAGAAAAATATTAATGTTATTAATAATAATTTTAGGAATGTTTATATTTTTTAGAAATATCTCGTTTAATAATATCTCTTATAGATTAAATAAATTTGTTTCTAAAATAACTAATACTTCGGAATATAAAACAATAAAGCAAGATATAAATAAAAATTATTCTGGAATTGGTCAAGAAAAAGTTAAAAATAAAGATGGTTATTTTACTACATTTACTACTATTGAAAATCATAAAAAAACTTATATTGAATATAAACAAAATGCTGATTCTTCTTGGAGTAATAATCAATATTGGGGTGGTACTATGGCAGAAAATGGCTGTGGCATTACTGCACTTGCAACTATTTTAAGTGGATATAATAAAAATTATACTCCAGAAGATCTTAGACAACAATATTATCCTAAATTAAATTATGACATACTTTCAAAAGAGTTATCTAATACATTTAATATTAAAAATACAGATTTTTACTATGATAGTGTTCATTTATCTAAAGAAAAATTGCAAGAGCATTTAGAAACAAACCGACCTATTTTAGTTTGTGTATGGAATCAGCCTCATGATAATCGCTGGACAACGAGCTCACATTATATGGTTTTACTGGCAACAGATGATAATGATATGGTTTATATTTCTAATCCTAATGGTGGAAAAAATGATAGTAAAAGTTCAGGTTGGTACAAATTCAAAGAGATAACTCCTTATATCGCAAAAGCTTTATATATAGAAAGTTATAATTAAAAGACAGCAAAAAGCTGTCTTTATTCGTATTTTTCATAATTATAATAATTTATTTTTCTCTATAAAAAATCACCAAATTGTAATTTGTCTTTTTTATTTTCTTTAATATTTTCTTTACAATACTCTTTTATTCTATTTATTTTATTTTCACTCAAATTTGTACTCCCTTTAATATAATGTAATTTTATATTTTGTTTGTAATTATAATATGTTACATATATTTTTGATTTATATGATTTTAATTTATTTTAAGCCTATAATATAGTTGTTTATTTTTTCAGATTGTTCCTGAATATCTGCAATGTATTTATCAAATATATCTGTTCTTATATTACATTTAGACTTTTTTTCTAAAATTTTTCTTAATAGTTCAAATAAGTCTATGATATGATGCCTAAATTCATAACTATCTTCTATTCTATTAAACTCTAATGATTCTATAATCGCAAAAGATTTATCAAATGCATCTAATATTTCGTTCAAGAGTTCTTGGCTTATTTGAGAGTTGTTACTTTTGTAGTAAATGCTTAAATACATTCTATATTTTGAATATACTTCATCAAAGTTTAGACTAATATTTTCTTTGTCTAAAATAACTTTGGCAATATGAATGTAAAATGCTTTTATAAAAACATAAGTTAATGTTTTATCAATGTTTTGGTTTTCATTAAATTCCTCTAATATGTTATAAATACTATCTTCACTTAAGTCAAATAGCTCACTTGCAAAATCATTTGTTAAAATATTCTTCATTTCTATCTCTCCCTTATAACTAACCATTCTCATAACTTAAATTATGAGTACCTAATTTTCCCATTCTCCTGAACTTTCTTTTTAGCAAAGTAAAATATTTTCTAAAATTAATTTTATTTATAATATATCCTAATACACATCCAAATATAATTAATAAAATTCTCAATTCTATTGCAGTACTTGTATCAAATAAAGCCGAAGCAGAACTAATTGCATTTACAGTAATAAATATTACTTGATACTTATAATCATTTATAAACGTATAAATATAATTTAAAATTATTGTAACAATCACATCATATTTTTCTGGTACCAATGCTTGGAATAATATAGCAAAAACAATTGAACCAATTATTGTTGAAATTATTCTACTTATAAATCTTTTTTGAGTATTAGAAAAATCAATTTGTGTTAAAGACATAACAGACATTGAAATCCACATAGTCTTTTTAACACCAAACAATGTACCAATCAACATCGCAATACTTACACCAATAGCCATCTTTAAAGCTATAATAAACCTATTTGATGTTATACTCATACTCTTAAATGCTTGCTTAATTGTATCATGCTCCTTATTTGAATTTTTATTTTTAAAATAATATACTAATGACACTATTACTCCACCTATAAGCAAACTTAACATTCTAGTTACAAAATCATGACCCTCTGCGGGATTTGACTGATTAAAAATGTAACATAAAAGAAATGGCATATACGCCTTATATTCTGGTTTTGCTGATGGAATGTACATAATTAAGAATATTGTAATAAAGTTTACAATCAAACCTATTACTGGATTTATTTGAGCCAACTTATTTGAAAATCCTATTTGTAAAAACATCAAAACAATAACAAATGGTGCTTGTTTTATATTAATTCCTATATCCATATACCAATACATCATAGTTCCAATTAATACACATACCCATGTCAAAGAATTATTTGTACCAAATATTTGTGAAAATACGCCTACAAATAATGTAATAAAAACCAACTTTAATAAATTAGAAAATATACTTTTACGTGTTATTTTTTGCATAAAATACCTTCTTTCTCGCAAAAATTATGGCTAATATTTACAAAAAAAATTAGCACTCTGTAAAAACGACTGCTAATATTTTATACCTATTTTTAGCAGTTGTCAATTCAAAGTGCTAAATATTCACATAAATTTCACATTTAACTTTTCTATTTTCCCATTCACCATTAACATAACTTTCCATATTATTGATTAATCAAATTTATCCCTTTGATTGTTGGATACAGTAACTTTATAAAATCTGTTGCATCTTGTTTTGAGCCAACAACACTCCCATAATGAACTGGTATAGCAAATTTAGGTTTTATAATATTTATTAATTGTGCTGCCTCTTTAAAATCCATTGTATATGTCCCACCAACTGGAACAAATGCAACATCACATTTTACTTTTTTATTTTCTTCAGTAATATCAGTATCTCCTGCTATATAATACCTAACACCCTTTATTTCTATAATATAGCCTAGCCAATTATTTTCTTTTGGGTGAAAAGGCTTATTTGTATTATATGCTGGAACTGCCTCAACTTTTATTCCATCAATAATTTCTGTATCTCCTGAATCAAGCGTAAAAATGTTTTCTTGATTTATTCCTTTTTCAAGTAATTTAGGTAATAAATCATCAGGAATAACAAAAATAGAATTAAATTTTCTTACTTTATCTATATCATCTTCAGAATAATGGTCATAATGGTCATGTGTTATAAAAATTATATCTGCATCATTATAATTTTTATCTATATGATATGGATCTATATAAATAATTTTTTCTTTATTTATTTTTATACAACTATGGTATAAAACCTCTATATTATCAAGAATATTTATCATTTCTACTACCTCCATTTTTAGATATTATAATATAAATAAATATACAAAACAAATTATTCTTCTTTTATAGCTATTATCAATTCATTTGGTTGTACCATCATATTTGCATTTTTATATGTAAATCTTGCATGAGAAAAATAAACTTTATAATTTTTATTTTCTAATTTAGTACGTGTCAAAGATAAAAATTTATCAGTATCTTGTTCAGATAAATTATTTTTTACTCTTATTGAGTTTGATAATTCTATTCTTTTAAAATTTGCTTCTTTTAATTTTCCCAGTTGTTTCTCTGTCTTTTCTAAATTTTCTGATATTGGATAAACTGGTGTAAGAACGCAATTACCTTCTAAAGCCAATTTTCTGCTACTATCATCATTTCTTTTTGAAATTTTAAACTTCCACATATTGTTATTACTTTCATTTTTTATATCTTCCCTACAACTTACTATTTTTTGCTTTGTTTACACCATATATTATATCATGAAAAAAGCAAATCATTTTAACGGCTTTCTCAACAAATTATAATTTTCTATTTATCTAATTTTATTATATCGTTTACATCATTGGAGCAAATAATCTTAAAATAGCTTGCCATAGTCCTTTAAATAAACCATTTTTTGCTTCTTTTTCATCTACTTTATGTGATTCTTTAAAGGAATCCTCAAAATCTTTTTTGACATCTTTTATTACATTTGTATCCTTCATATAAATACCACATTCAAAATGTAAATATAAACTTCTATAATCTAAGTTTATTGTTCCTACAGTTGCTATTTCATCATCGGATAAAAATACTTTGCTATGTACAAAACCATTCGTATAAGTATAAATTTTTACTCCACCTTTAATTAATGTATAAAAATAAGAAGAGGTTAAATCATATACAATTTTTTTATCGGGTATTCCAGGAACAACAATTCTGACATCTACTCCTCTTCTTGCAGCTAAGATTAAACTATTTATCATATCTGTATCAATAATTAAATAAGGTGTATAAATATAAACATACTTTTTCGCTTGATTGATAATATTTAGATAAATATCTTCGCCGGTTATAACATCATCTAATGGACTTTCCCCATAAGGTACAACGAAACCATTTTCCTTATACTTTTCAGTAAAATTATATTTGTATTTATTATAATCATTATCTTCTTTTTTAAATGAATTCCACATTTCTAGAAACATAACAGTAAAATTCCAAACAGCTTCACCTTTTATCCTAATTCCATTATCTTTCCATACTCCTAATTTACTATTTATATTTATATATTCATCTGAAATATTAATTCCACCAGAAAAAGCAGTATGTCCATCAATTATCATCATTTTTCTATGATCTCTATTATTCATAATAATACCTGCAAATGGCGATAATTTATTAAATTGCATACATTTTATTCCATATTTTCCCAGTAATTTTGGATAATTACTAGGTAGCATAGCAAAAGAACCCATATCATCATATAATACTCTTACATCTAGTCCTGAATTTGCTTTTTCTTTTAATATATCTAAAATTTCTTGCCACATAGTACCATTATTAATAATGAAATATTCTATAAAAATAAATTTTTTGGCTTTTTTTAGTTCTTCTAACATAACAGGATAAACGTCATCACCAAGAGAATAATAGTTTATCTCATTGTTTTTCGTTACAGGAAATCCTGCAAATTCACTTATATATTTTAATTGGCCTAAATTTTTAGTATCGATTTCTTTTTTTATAAATTCATCTTGTATTAAGTATTTTTGACCATTTTCTATATTTTCATTAATATTCTTTAAAACTTTACTTCTTTTCATATTATTACTAAGTATGATATATAGAAGTGTTCCAATTAATGGAAAAAGCATAATCAGTAATATCCATATTAAATCGCTACTTAATCTTTTACTATACTTGATAATCATTAAAACAATTATAATACTAAGTAAACCATAAACTACTTGAATAATACTTATAAATTCTCCAAATTTTAAATATATAAATAATGTTAATAGAATTTGTATTAATAAACCTATTGCTACAACAATTCCTCTTTTTACTGCCATCCACATATTTTTTCTCCTCATACTAATTCATTTTTATATGTAATACTTTTATCTTCTTTATAAATAAACATTAATTTTGAGTTCTTATCTGTTCTTCCTTTATCAAAGGATAACGAATAAGTACATTACTATCTAGATTTTCTTTGTGCATATCAACTGCTGTTATTTGATGATTATCATATGTTGTATAATAATAAATTCCCTTATTTACATTACAGCAAGATGTATAAATTGTTATTTCAAATTTATCATCACCTAAATCACAGCATCCTCTTTGTTGATCAACGCTACCTAAAATGTGAAAAAATTGACTAACACTTGATTTTTCATCTTCTTTAGAAAAAGAATTTAATTTAGTATACGCTACTCTTATGAATCTTGATTGCGATGATAAATCACCTGGTAGACCTATTGCTCCCATTCCTCTACTATATAAACTTAGATCTAATTCTTTACTAAATTTATTCTCTGGAGATTTAGGTGATAAATACATATAATTATTTAAGGCAAACATTTGCTTATCAAAAGATGGATTATTAGTTAATACCCCTACTGGATTATCATATATTTTTATTCCATCAATAACAGACTCTACAGTTATTGATTGTGTGCTATCGGAAATAATCCAATGTAAGCTAGCTAATGGTAATTTATCACTAAATGGAGTATTTAACACATTCATTTTTTCAATCAAATTTCTAGCTTCATTTACATTTGAACATTGGCTTAAAATCCATGGTATCAGTTCAAATTGAGCAACATTATCTTTTCCTTCCTGTTTTTCTTTATAATGAGCATTTCCAACAAAATTTAAACCTGCTATTGCTAACCCTTTTTCGTTTATTGCATCGTAATATAATGGATAATCTTCAGTAACAAATGCCATTCCAATTATCGCATAATGACTCTTAATGTCATCTACTTCTCTAAATTTAAATTCAAAGTTTCTTGGTGTTATTGTTACTTCATCTCCATATGAAAATTCATAATCCAATGTTCTTCCAAAATAAAAATCTTTCGTTTTATAAGTTGCTGCTGTACACATATTCTTTCCCTTCTTTCTAATACTATTTCTTATCTTTTATATAACTCTCTTTCAAATTACTAATTCTTGTTAGGATTATATAATAAAAGGTAGATAATTTCAACTGGTTATCTACCCTACTTATTGTAATTTATCTAACAAGTTTCTCTATCGAATTGTATTCATCTCCACTTATTTGATATATACCATTATATGGTTGTTCAATATAATAACTATTGTTTTTCTTATATACGAATATTGTAGATACTCCAGCTTCTATAAAGTGAAAATCAACTTTTATTTCATCATCAATATTTACAGGTGCATCTTGTATGCTTTCGTTTTTAGTAACTCTTTTTGTACCATTTAAAACATATAGTATATCTTTCATTTCTTCTCTGCCATTAATACTAATATCTTTTTCATTTTGATTTAATGAAATACTTTCTAATTTTTCAAGTTGAGGTAAATTGAGTGTATAAGTCCTTCTATCTCTAAAATGATAAAAAACTCCTATCACTAACACTACTAATACAATTATACCTAATACTGCAAATAATACATTTTTATTTTTCATACCCATTCCTCCAATCATTTCAACAAATTACTATTTATCTGACAAGTATTATATCAATTTTTATGAAATATTACAATGAAAAAAGCAGGAACTTTTATAATTCCTGCTTTAGATTATCTTTAATTTTATTAAATAAACTGCGTAATGACAAATGTACAAATTATCTTTCTTGTTTTTCCTTATTTTTAATTTTAAGTTGTTTTTCTCTTTCAGATAACAAGTTACTCAATTCATCAATAAAACCTTCTAATTTTTGACATAATTCGTCATCAGAACCTTCTTCAGCAACTAATACTAAATTATAATAGTTAATATATTGTTTAATATCTTTAGGAGTTTTTAGTTCTTCTTTTACATGTTCTATTGTACGATCATATTCAGAAGTATCAAATATATCATTGTCTAGTTCAAATTCTAATAATCTATTGTATAGGTCTTTCTGCATCTTGTTCTTCCTCCTTCTTTTTTATTATAAATTCTAACTCATTATTTCTTTTTTCTGTTAAGTGATAGCATAATTCAGTAAGCATTTTATCTTCTTCTCTTGTTAATTTAAGCCTTTTACCTTGTTCATAAGTAATATTGATAATTTGTTTTGCATTTATAATATTGTTATTTCTTAATTTTTGAAATAAATTAGCTTTAATTTTTAAATCCTTATCTATCATTTTAGACTCCCTTCTAAAAATAGTAAAGCAACTATGTTTCAAGTCACTATTACTTATTTGTTATTGTTATCTTTATGAGATTTATATATTTTGATTCCAAAATATGCTAATCCTAAAGTAGCTAATAATAGTATTCCTAAAGCCAATTTAATATGTGAGTTATCTCCAGTTTGAGGAACTTCAATTTTCTTATTTTCAAAATTAAATGTTACTGTATTGTCTGATTCTTCAGTTAGTTCATCATCAATGAACACTCCTTTACCGTTGATTTCAACTTTAACAACTCTATCAGATAGTTCATAACCTTTTGGAGCTTTTATTTCTTTTATAAAATATGTTCCAAATCTTAATTCTTCAAATATTACTGTTCCTTCTTCTTTATCAGATTTAACTTCTTTAATTAGTTTAGTACCTTCTTGATCTTCATAAATCGCAAAAGTAAATTTATCTTTAATTACTTCTTTAGATTCTGCATCTACTTTTATAATTTTAATATTTTTAAGTATAGGCATATCTTTCATTTCAATTATTTGTGTTTCCTTATCAGTTGTAACTGTGAAAGTAATGCTTTCAGTCATCTCATATCCGTAAGGAGCTGTTTTTTCTGTTAGTGTGTAAGTTTTACCTTCCTCTAATCCATTTACAATATGAGGCTCTTTAGTTGAAGTCCAATTCTCAATAACATTACCTTCTACATCAGTAATTTCTAGTTCAGCACCTTCTAATTCTTCTCCATTTGTTAGATCGGTTTTAGAAACTTTAACTATTTTATTTACTAATTTTTCATGTTGTGTTTCTTTATCAGTTGTAACAGTAAATTCCACATCAGTAGCCTTTACATATCCGTCTGGAGCAACTTCTTCATGAAGTATATAAGTTTTACTTTCTTCTAATCCATTGATTTTATGAGCTTCTTTTCCAGAAGTCCATTCATCAACGATTTTTTCTCCATCTAAAACCTGTATTTTAGCTCCTTTAACTTCTTCTCCGCCTATATCTGTTTTTGTTAACTCAACGATTTTATCTATCATTGTTACTTTCTGAACATCTTTAGTATTTTCAACTTTAAATTTAATATCTGTCGCTTTAACATAAGCATTAGGAGTAATTTCTTCTCGTAAAGTATATTCTTTTCCTGCAACTAAACCTTCTATTTTATGTGTTTTATCTGATGAAATCCATGTATCAACTACTTTATCTCCATCTAATACTGTTAATTTAGCACCTTCTAATTCAGCTTCTCCAGTAATATCTGTTTTACTTAATTCAAATATAGTTGTATCATTTGAAATTTTTCTGTTTTCAGTATAAACTTTTGTAATATCATCTACTTTAACAAATTTTACTTCATATTTTTTATTATTTAAAACTAATCCATCTAATGTCTTAATTTCTTGTAATTCATAAGTTCCCATAGGTAGATTATCTATTGTTAATTTTCCTTCTTTTGTAAGATTATAAGTTCCTACTGCTTGTCCTTTAGTATAAAATTTAGAACCATCAGCCATGTCAATTATATCTTCTTTTGCTGTTAGTTTAAATTGAATACCGCTTAAATCGCTAATATTTATAAGAGATGTATCTACATTTTCTCTTATAGCAACTGTTTTATTTACTTTTAAAGTTCCTGTTGGTTGTTCATTTTTTACTATAACTTCTTTAATAAAATCTCCATCTTTATCTGTATCAAAATCTTTTACATTTTTGATCTCAAATTTTACTGGAGCTTCTAATTGCAAAAATCCTGTTGGAATTCTAATTTCAGTTATTTCATATTTACCAACTGGAAGAGATAAAGGTGTTATAGCAATACCTTTTCCGTCATTATCTGAATTATAACTATAATCTGGAATTACTTCATTATCCGCATTTGTTGTAAATGAAGAATATGTTGTACTTCCTAATTTTTGAGTGATTTTATCGCCTTTTCTATATAATGTTTTACCATTTCCACGATCTATAATATCGCTTGCAGCTTTAATTTCAAAAGTTGCACTATTTAAAGTAACTATTTTATTTGATTTTAAATCTTTCTTTACAAGTTTTATATAACTTTCTAGTTGTTCATCATTTACTACCAAATGTTTAACTTTTTGTGCTACATCTTGAATTTCAGATTCGTCTTTTGTTATGGAAAAACTAAAATCTACCGCAGGTTCAAAATCTACTGGGGTTTTAGTTTCCTTAACTATATATTTTCCATAAGGAAGCTTATTTTGAGTATAAGCGTTTCCATGACTATCAGTTGTAATAATTTCATAAGTTGGAGCAATTGCTTGAGCTTGTAATACTCTGTTTGCATTTACGCTAACTTTATTTCCATTTTCATCTAATCCTCCCCAAACTTCAGCATAACTGTATCCTTGTGAATAAGCTTTCTCAACTGCCGAATTCAATTTTATTGAAAATTCAGCTTCTTCCAATCCTTGTACTAATCCAGATTGAATATTGATTCCACTTTTGAAAATGTGAACTCCCATTTTTTTAACTTGTTCGTTACTTGTAGTCTTATTAGTAATTACTTTTGTGTTTTGGTCTTTATAAGCAAGAATTACAGAGTATTCTGTATTATCGACAAAGTATCCTTCACTTGCTGTTTTTTCTTTAATCTTATACTTTCCTAAAGGAAGTTCTGTTACATCTTCGGTTTCTCCCTTTTCGTTCATAGTACGAGTAGCTACTAAATCTCCATTAGAATAAAATTTCTTTGTTTTAGCTTTGTTGTATATATCTTCAGCTGCATATACTTCATAGACAGCTCCTTTTAATTTAGCATCTCCTTGAGGAGTAACACCTGTTTCTTTATCTTTTTTTATGATTGTAATAGTTCCAGTAGGTTCTTCGTTTGTTATATCTTGATTTACTGTTTGATTTGGAATTACTTCAACATTATAAGCTTTTGTGTCTAACAAGTATCCATCTGGAGCTTTTTTCTCTTTAACAGTATAAATTCCTTTTTTTAATTTTTCTAATGTTATTTTTCCGTTAGTAACTGTAACATCTTTATTATAACCATTTGAACTTGAAACATTATAAATAGCTCCATCAACTAATTTACCAGTTGTTTCTAATTTCTTTAATTCTAAATTTCCTAATAATTCAATTTTAAGTGATAAATTTAATGTTACAGGATCATTGTAATGCATAGCATATAATTGGTCTTGTATTCCAGAAGGAAATTCAAAATATACTGTTGTATCATGTTCTTCTGTTTCTCCTTTTACCATTCCCCATGATTGGAATGTACTATCAGAAATTCTTATATTTTCTGTTTCAACACTATCATATACTGTAATAGTCATTGAATTACTTCCTGCTGAATGTTGATATCTTACTCCATCTTGAGTTTTATCAATTGAATTATATGCAGATAAGACTCCGTTAGTATCGGTTATTGTTTTTGACTCTCCAGCTGTAATAGTAATTGTTTTACCATTAAAGCTTGGTCTAGCTGAAATTTGATTTATTTCATTATCTATTCTTTCTTTAAATGCTTGATATTCAGCTTGATATGTTGAATTTACAAATGTTGCAGAACTTTGACCTAATGTTTCCCATATATATTGTTGCGTATAGACATAAGCTTTTTTCACATCAATCATTGAAGCTGCTAATATTCCACCGTCAACAACATATCCTCCATTATCTCTATACCAACCTAAATAAGCAATTTTACAAGCTTTTCTTATTGTTGAATTTGTAGGTGTATAGTAAACGCCATTATAGCTAGCGCCTGTTTTAAAATCTATACCATGTTCTGCGCAAAAGACTGTTTTTTTATCTCCATTACTTGTATTGACAAGTTTTCTAATAATAATTCCAGTAGTACCATTTTGATTATCTGTTGTTTTCATTCCTGAAGCATATTGACCACCTGTCCATACTCCAGAGCCTGAAGCTGCAAGTACAGGTTGAACAATATTAAATAACATTAAAATCAGTATTATTACTGAAAAAATTTTTTTAATTTTATTTATTTTCATTTTTTACCTCCATTTTTAACATAAAAAAAGAACAAGTAATTTTTATACTTGCTCTTAATATATTTTTATTTTTAATTATAATAAAAGTTTATAGTCCATTTACTGCAATAAGGACAACTCCAATCTTCATACCCATAAGGACAATTTTTGTTATATGTTTCATCATCAATTTCAAAGTTTTCCCATTTATCGCCCCAATTTTTAATTATAGATTTATAATAACTAATTGCTTCAGATTCAGAATTAAACCATTTTTGCGAATTTCCTACTCCAACCCCATGATTACTACCAGAACATTTGTAGGTTTCTATTTTTTTATTTTCTTCTTGTTTTGGTTCTACTATTTTTGGAATCTCGGTTTTTACTACTTCTTTTTGCTCTTCTTTAGACTCTTTTGATTTGGTTGTTGGAGTTGCTTTCTTTATTTCAGGTGTTGGACTAACTATTTTTTCTTCTTGTTTTTCTTCTTGTTGTACTTCTTTTATTTTAATTTCCTCATAATTATTTACTATTTGGCTTTTGGTTTCTTCTCTAAATTCATTATCTTGAACATTATTATTTTCATCTATTTCAGAAAATTCAATAACATTTTCTTGAACATTATCAAGATTCGTTTGGTTATCTTTTGATAAAATTTCAGAAGATTCATTATTTTTATTAAGTGATTTCATCGTTATAGTTAAACTTAAAGTAATTATAATTAAAATTATACTTGAGAAAAATATATATTTTTTCATAATACATCCCTCCTATTACTTTCAGGATAGCGTGATTTTAAAACTTTATCAAATGTGTAAATATATATAATTATAATAATTTATACATTTACTCTTTAGTTAGTAATATAGTTAGTAATAATAGGGATTGTAAGGGAAAGAAAATAAAAATTATCTGCAATCTCTTATTTTCTGTTTCCACTCTTTTTGATATTTTTCTAATAATTCCATAATCTTGTTGTTAATTTGCTCATTTGAATAGTTTTTAGGAAAATACTGTCTAATATTGTCGTACGAAGTTTTAAATTGCTCTTTTTGATTAGGTTTCTCTGCACGCATAATATCTTCAAGTTTATCTTCAGTCAATTCTCCTTTTTCATCAAGTTTTCGGAGTATTTGGGCTTGACTTAATGTTGGAGTAGCTTCATCATATTTAAAAATGTCATACAAAATTTCTTGGTTATCTTCACTTATATAAGACAATTCAACAGCAGGTCTTAAAGCGATTCTTTTTTCATCGACTAATTCTAATAATTCAGGTATTAAATAAGTTAATCGTATAAATCTTTGAATGTTTGATGCACTTTCGCCAACTTTTTCAGCCAATACTTCTCTTGATGTCTGCTTCTGTTCCATTGGGTCAGAAGTTAAATTTTTTCCTTGATGTTTCATTGCTTCTAATTTCATTCTATAAGCAAATGCTTTTTCTGAAGGAAGTATTTCTTCTCTTTGAATATTTGAATCAACCATTAAAATAGTTGCTTCATCATCTGTTAAATCTTTGATTATACAAGGTATTTCTGTTAAGCCTGCTCTTAAAGCTGCATGTTTTCTTCTATGACCTGAAATCATTTCATAACTTCCATCTTTTCTTTGTCTTACTATTGTTGGAAGTATAACACCCTTAACACTAATGCTTTTGACTAAATCATCCATTTCTGCATTATCTAATACTTTGAATGGGTGTTCTGGAAAGTCCTGTATTTGTTCTATTGGAAGATTTATAACATGTTCTTTTTTAGCCTCATCTCTTTCTTCTTGTGTCGTAAATATGCTATCTAGTGAAGCAAGGTTCATTTTTTTCTTTGAATCTTTCATCTTGTAAAACCTCCTTTACTAAATTTTCATAAGCTTTTGCAACAGTTCCGTTCTTATCATATTCAAATACACTTGTTCCTTGAATTGTTGCTTCAGCTGTTTTTACTGCTCTAGGTATTTCTGTATCGTATATTTTAATAAATTGTCCATAGCTCTCCTCAATTTCTTGTCTAACTTCTTTATCTAAATTAGTTCTTTTATCAACTAAAGTTAATACTATTCCTTTAATTTTTAAGCTAGGATTTATTGTTCTTCTAACTTTAGAAACAGTATCAAATAAATAAGTCATTCCTTTAGCAGCAAGGTATTGGCTTTGGACTGGAACAATAATTTCATCACTACATGCTAAACAATTTATAGGAATTAGTCCTAATGAAGGCATGCAGTCAATTAAAACATAGTCATAATTATTTTTTATAGTATTTAAGCAGTTCTTTAATACAAATTCTCTACTCATAGTATTTCCTAAAGAAAGTTCTACTCCTGAAAGGCTTAAATCTGAAGGAATCAAATCTATACCTTCTTTATGGTGCAATATACCATTGTTAATATTTAATTTTTCATCCATCATTTCTGCATTCATTATTTCAGTTAATCTTATTGGCATTTCTTCTAGTTTATTATACCCTAGACAAGTAGTAAGGTTTCCTTGCGGATCTGCATCGACTAACAAAACCTTTTTTCCTTCCTTTGCAAGAGCAACTCCTAACGAAAGCGTTGTTGTAGTTTTTCCAACTCCGCCTTTTTGGTTTGCAATTGCAATTACTTTTGTATCTTGCATTTTTCCCTCCTTTTTCTGAAGGTATAAAAAATAAGCTGAATAAACTTTATTCAACTTAACTGTTAGATATTATTTCAATAACCATATTTAATAGGAATTTTAAAATAGAATTATAATATTATTTGTATATTTGAATACAAAATATGAAAAGTGATATCATAGGGGGTTACTATTATCAAAGTTTTGTGCAATAAGAGATAGGAGCAAAATAATAAAACCCCTTTTAGAGTCCTACCTACAAGTTCTTGTAACTACTAGCCTTAACGGCTTTACTAGCTATTTATTAGCTATCGTTTGACTAACATTATCACTTTATAATTTATTCCTTGTAATAATGTTAGTCTAGTCCCAGATATTTATTTCTAAAATCAATTTTAAATCAGTTTTATAATTTATCTTTATAATTTTACATTTAAATAATTTTTCTATTTAAAATATAATTTCATTACTTAATATTTTTTTATATTATATTTTATATAAATTTTCCAAAAATCTTCAAAATGCCTATTTCTCTATATTTGCCGTATTTTGTCAATAACAAACTATAAGTCTTAAAAATAAAAACGGCTTAAAATCGATTCTCGTGCGTCGTTTTTTTTTAGGTATTTTTTCAGTTTTTTATATATTTATATAAGTATAAAAAATTTGGTTATTTTTATCTAAAATCTCTCAAACCCAGAATTATCAATATTTTGCTAAAATACTAAACAACAAGTTATATGGCTTAAATATAAAAATGGCTTAAAATCGATTCTCATAAGCCGTTATTTTAGATCTTTTAGAGATTACTTTAGCATTTGCAGATAATTATAAAAATTGCATATATATAACTAAAATTTTCATAAACAACTCAAATAAATCTAAATTTAATGTTTAGATGAATAATTTAATATTGCAATATTGTAAATGGCTTAAAATTGATTTTCACAAGTTAAAAAATTCTATAAATTTAAAATCTTTAATTTATAATTTTTAAAATTTTAAAATTTCAAATATAATATTTTTTTAATTTTATTTTTAATTTTAAATTTTATTTTAAAAATTATAAATCAGAAATTCAAATTCTATTTTGTAAAAACTTTGCACAAAATTTTTCTATATATTTTTTTACTTTTTTATATATAAAATATTTATATTAAATATAAATATACAACATTAAAAATATGGCTATCCCCCTACTCCACCGTTTTTTATTAAATCTAGTAAATTTTATGTCTTTTTAGCTATTTTATCATATTCCCATTGCTTTTTTGAAACACAAAGAGATATTGATTAAATTCAATACCTCATAACTTTTTTTATAAACATTATACTATATTTTTCTAAAAAGTGTTTTTCCAATCCATAAATGCAGGATCTATTCTTCTACTCTTAATTTTCATACTTTCAGGTAATTCTAATTATATTTTATTATAAATTTTCCAAAAATCTTCAATATAAATTAAAAAACAAACATTAAAATTTTTAATTATTAAAATATTCTGATTGCTCTCCTCCTATGATTTCTCCAGTTGTAGCATCAATATAATATTTCTTATTATAAAATTTTTTTACTGTTTCTATTTCTGCATCTTTTGGTTTTGCTTCTTTATTGTGTTTTACATCAACAACCCAAACATTTCTTGTAATATCGCCTGTTTTAATTTCGCCATTTTCATTTGTTATATTATTTTCTAAACAAAAAATAAATATATTCATTTTTTCAATTGATAAATCTGCAGTAGTATCTGATATTTCCAAATTACTAAATTCTTTTTCTTTATTTGTCGCAATTTCAATAGCTTCTTCTTTCGTAATTATAATTGGATTATTTTCAAAATTATTGTTATCTATAAATGTAATAGAAGATATAACAATGTTATTATCACATATAGAAAAACAAATTGTAGATATATTAGATTTATCATAATTTCCATTATACATTTTACCAAAACTTACTTCCCACAAACTATTAATATGTTCTCCAAATGCCATATCTACTTTTTTGGTATTTACTATTTCATATTTGTTTTCATTATCAAATAATCCTAAGTTATTATATATTTCTCTAGCAATTTTATTTACTTGTGTTTCTGATAGCTCATCACATTTTATATCTCTATTATTAATAGAATTATCTCCAAAATACTCTAGTTTTCCTGTTTCAGCATTTATAGTTATTAATATATTATTAGATCGTAAAATATAATGACCTGAATATTCATTATTATATTTTCTTTTTAAATCAACATTTGATATTTGAGTGTTTTTATAACCTAATTTATTTATTACTTCATTTGCTGTTTTTATAGCATCTTCTTCTGATATATAATTTTCTTTTTCTTCTTTTGAAATTTCTTTTTCTACATTTGCATTTTCTTCTTGATTTACTATAACAGGGTTTTTCCAAACTTTTTCATATACTATATAGCTTGTTGCAAATACTCCAGAACATGCCATAATTAAACAAGATGTTGTTGTTGCTAGTTTTAATAATAAATTACTTTTTCTTTTATTCTTGCTATTGTAAAATGCATTTTTAATAGCGTAATCATAACTCAATGGTTTTTCAACATCTTTTTTTAGAGCTCTTTTTATTTTATTTTCAAAATCATTCATACTCATTTCCTCCATAATTCGTTTTTATTTTTTGTCTTGCCCTATAAAGATGAGTATTAATAGTATTTTCATTCATTTTTAATATACTTTTAATTTCTTTTACAGAATAATCTTCCATATAATAAAGAATAATAATTAGTCTTTCTTCATAATTTAAAATTTTTATGATATCATAAAAATTTAATTTATTTTCTACATCAATTATATTATTGGATTTTAATGTTTCAACATTGTATTCATCTATTGAAATATCTGTTTTATATTTTCTTCTATAAATTCGATTACACTTATTAATAAGTATTTTTATGACCCATTTTTTGAATTTATTTGGATCTTTTAATCTTTTTATTGATTTATATGTTTCTATCATAGTTTCTTGTATAGCATCTTCTATATCTGTTTCATTGGCAATTCTTGTTTTGGCAATTTTATATAAGTCATCTTTTATATATAATATCATCTTTGTAAATGCATCTTCATCTCCAGCTTGTGCCATTAATATCAATTCGTCCAATCTTTTCCTCCTTTCCATACTCTTTATTTAATGAAAATTATATACTACTACACTCATTTTACATATAATAAGAGTCCATAATTATAGTCTTATATTTAAAAATTAATATAAAATTATAAAAAAAATAGAAATTATATCGCAAATTTCTATTTTTTATTATACTTTCTGGAGCACTCTCATAATCAAACATATTGTTTACCTCCAATTTTATTCATTATTCAAAAAATTCATCACTAAATCTATAATTACTTCTTTTTCCTTTGGATTCGATTCAGCAATTAATAAAGTAAGAGCCGTTAATGTATTATTATCAATTACTTGTTTACCGTTTTTATATAATATTCCGTAAAAATTTAGAAAATATATAAACAAAGTTGCTGCAATTCTTTTATTGCCATCTGCAAATACATGATTTTTTACTATTAAATATAAAAAATTTGCTCCTTTTTCTTCTATACTTTTGTAGATATCCTGTCCGTGCAAAACTTTGATAAATGTTACCAATAATTGATTCCAATCCTTTATCTCTTTCAACAGCAAAAAGTGAACTTTCTTCATTGAATCTTAATTTATTAATTATATTTATACATTCTTGGTATTTAATTTTCCTATCGTCTATATTTCCTTCAATTTTCTTTAAAGTTCTATGATCATAATCATCTAATAAGTCTAATGCTTTTGAATATCCTCCAATTACTTTTAATATTTCTTTTGCATCATTTCCTTCTAGTCTTTCATCAATACGATTAGCAATATCTATTAATTTTATAGTTTTTTCCAAATATTCTAATCTTTTTTGATTTACTGCATAACCTTTTAGCATGTAATCTTTTAATACACTAGTAGCCCATTTTCTAAATAAAATACCATTTTGTGATTTTACACGATACCCTACAGAAATTATCATATCTAGATTATAATAATTAGTTGGTTTATCAGCAAATTCGGAATTTCCGAATTTAGTCATAGTTTCTTTTTCTATTAATTCACCTTCTTTATATACATTTTTAATATGCTCATTAATAGTAGATTTTGCTTTTCCAAACAATTTTGACATTTGCTCTTGTGTAAGCCACACAGTTTCATCTTTTAAGTTTACTTCTAATTTTACTCCTTGGTTTTCAAATAAAATAATTTCATTCTTTTTTTCGTCCATACGAACACATCCTTTATTATATAAAATTTAATTCTTAGTATATTTGTTAGTACTTATATATTACAATTTTTAGTATTTTTGAACTATTGTACATATTTTATAATAAGAACAAATATTTGTCTATACTTCACGGCAAAATTATTAATTATTTTTATTTGAAAGTGTCGCGGCATCAAAGTTTTGTGCAAAAAGGGATAGGAGTAAAATATAAAACCATACATATATGGTCCTACCCGCAGAATCTTGCAATTCCTTGCTATTACTAGCATTTAAGCTGTTTATTCTAACAACAAACTATATTACTTCCTTATAAAACTCTCTTAAATTTGATTCTGAAGCTTCATTATTTTTAATTATTCTTGGTTGGATTTTTTTCATTATTGTAACCACATATTTTAAAAAATTTATATAACTTTAGATTATTTTTATCAAAATTTCACAAATTAGAGCTCTTCCCCTTTCATTTTATTATTCCATGGAATAATAAAATTGATAAAACATTCTTTTTTATAATGGCTTTAACACCACATTCTATATCAGTTATCAAAAAAGGTATAATGTCAGTGAATGAAATATTAAATATACATGAATATGACCATTATTTAAAAATTTCTAAAGATGATCTTAATAAAATCAAATATGATAATGCATGGATATTGAACGATTCAAATTATGATGATTTATTTTTTAATTGATAAAACAGAGTTCTAATCATAAAACTCTGTTTCAATGTTTATTTTAAATTTTCAGCGTTTAATTCTTTGAGCTCTTCTAATATAAATTTTCCATCTTTCATTATTAGTATATCATCAAAATAAATTTCTCCACCACCAAATTCTTTTCTAAGAATTTTAACTATATCCCAATGAATTGCTGACCTATTTCCGTTATCACTTTCTTCTAGTGCCATTCCTGGAGTTAAATGAAAACTTCCATTTATTTTTTCATCAAACAATGTATCACACATTGTATTATTAACATATGGGTTTAGTCCAAATGCAAATTCTCCAATATATCTAGCTCCATCATCTGTATCAAGAATTTCATTTAGTTCTTTAGAGTTTTCCTTAGCTGTTGCTTTTACTATTTTTCCATTTATAAAATCAAATTTTATATCTTCAAATATAATATCATTATATTTTGTTTTAGTATTATAAGTAATGTAACCATTAACACTATTTTTTACTGGACATGTTGCAACTTCACCATCTGGTATATTAAATGTTCCATAATATTTTTCTGCAGGAATTCCATTTATACTAAATGTTAAATCAGTTCCAGGTGCTACAATATGCACTTTGTCAGTTTTATTCATTAATTCTTTCAAAGGTTCCATTGCAATCTTCATTTTATTATAATCAACATTACAAACATTGTAATAAAAGTCTTTAAATTCATTTAGTGTCATATTACTTTTTTTTGCAAAATATTCGTTTGGATATCTTAAAATACACCATTTTGTATGTTTAACTCTTTGTTCTAAATGTACTAAAGCAGTATAGTATTTGTTATATAATTCTAATTTTTCTTGAGATACACCATTTAAAGATTTATCTGATGTTGGTGCACTTATTCCTATATATGCTTGCATTTTTTTCATTATTTCATAATCTTTTTTTCCATATTCAATTATATCTTCCTTAGTTGCATTTATTAAAAAATTCCTTAAATCTTCGTAATTTATTATATTTAGATGTGGCTTTGCGTTTATTATTTTAGCTTGTTTTATAATTTCGTTTGCAAGCTCTAAGCCATCTTCTCCAATTACCTCTACTAATATATTTTCATTTTCATTTAAAGAAATAGAATTATATATAAGATTGTGTGTAAGTTTTTCATTTCTATTATCCATTGTTTATTCTCCAATCGTTTAATAAAATATTTAACTGAAAAAAGTATATCACTTTTATTTAAAATTATGCAATATATTATAAAGATTTTTTTCTACAAACGACATATACTAAATTGTATATGTTGTTATAAAAACATAATTCTCTTTTTATATGTATTCAATTATGTATAAAAACGTATTACATTTGGTTTATATTATCAAAGTTTTGTGCAATAAGAGATAGGAGCAAAATAATAAAACCCCTTTTAGAGTCCTACCTACAAGTTCTTGTAACTACTAGCCTTAACGGCTTTACTAGCTATTTATTAGCTATCGTTTGGTTGCATTTTTTTATAAAAAAATTAAAGATTAGACATTACATCTAATCTTTTTCTTCCCAATAAGACTCATCTGCTCCCCCTACAACTTCTCCTGTAGTAACATCAACAAAAATTGATTTTGCATTATATTTCTTTTCATTATTAGGATCTGGCTCACCTTTTTTATAATGAATATTTACTGTCCATACTTTTCTTGCTTTGTTTTCATTATTTTTTTATTTCCTTTTCTATTTTTTAATATTTTATATTATTGATCATATTATTACATATATAATGTATAATACGAATAAAATCTAGGTTATCACACTAATTTTCAATGACTTCTATTGATTTTATTTTTAATTCATCCAAAGGTGCATTTGAATTTTCATATTGTACTTTTACATTTTTTTCTCTTTGCAAATTTCCTATTATTTCAGTATCATCTGTTATATATGCTTTTATTGCAAATGGAAAATTATAACCAGTATCAGAATGAGTATCATCTTCTAAACTATATTTTAAATACACATATCCTTGTTCTATATACTCATCGCCAATAGTTACGACAGAAGAATATGCTCTTTTTCCTGTTAACGCATCTCTTTTCATTTGCTCATAGTCGTTTGATTTTAAAACAATAATTGAATTATCCTTAGTATCAAAATCATTCTCTCCTGTATCATAACCTTTTTTACTTAAATCCCCACTACAAATCAATATATCTCCCTCTTGTATATAGTTTGTATCATATTCCTTTAATGTAAAATAATCTAAACATTTTTGGTTTTTATTATTGATATTTGCTCTAGTATATTCCTTCATTTCCAAACCAAATTCTCCAAAATGTTGTCCATTAAATATATAAATATATCCATATATTGCCTATTAAAAAATTGGTAATAAAAATGGAATTTGAACTGAAACAAATGCTATTGTAAGAAATAGTATTAAAAATAAAGAACCTTCTGGATCACTACTCATTTCTATACTCCATAGTATAAAAAACATTATCGTTATACTTATTATGCTACAAATCAATGCCAAATGTCTATTTCTCATTATTTTATTTTTATTCTCAAGTTTTCGTTTATAAGGTTGTTGAATAAAATAAGTTATTACTCTAAAGCATAATGAAACTATTGCTAAAATTAATAAATTTTTTGCATAAGGTGCTTTTATAAATGGAATATTTATTCTATCAAAAAAGCCTAAATGTATAAGCCAAAGTTCAATTACACCTAATGATAATCCCCATACAATCATCAATATATCATATTTTTTACTTGTTTTATTTTTCATAATAAGACAATTCCTCACTTTCAAATTTTAATTAAATCTCAAATGTATTATATCACAAAATTCAAAAGATTAGTTAAAAAATAACTAATCTTCTGAATCTATACTTATTTTTTCTATTATAAAACTATTTTTCCTTTGTTAATTCAGCAATTACTTCATCTCCATTTTCTTTAAATAAATGTACTTTTAAGTTATCTGTCGCATCATAATTTGTTAAATTAAATGTATTATAATATCTTACGATTCCATCTTCTTTAACACTTATCATTCCATCTCCATCTGATCTACCTGCTGGATAAAATTTTCTTCCGTCAGATATTTCAACACATTCATTTTCATTATGAGCAATACCATTACAATTACTTAAATAAATTTTAAAGGCTGTATTTGAAACTCTAGCACTATCAAATTTATAACTTTCATCACTAATAGAAACTAATTTGTATTGAACTATATTAGATTTTGCCATTTTACTTGATACGTCTATTTCATAGCTCCATTCACCTTCATAAACTCTATATTTTTCTTTACCTTTTTCCCAATAGCTATTTCTTATTTTATTAAATGTTACTTTTAATTTTTGAGATGTAGGAAATTCTACTGGATTTCCTGTTGCTGTTAAATAATATTTAATTTCATTATCATTTATTTTTTGAGTTGTTTCACTATATGAGCCATTATAACTAGTATAATTGTCCCTTGCCTCTTGTTCTGTTTTATATAATGATGTCATTTCTTCTGTTTCAAGTTCTCTTGTTGCGAAAACTTTTTCATTTTTTTCATTTACTACTTTTAAATCCATTATATCTATTTTTCCATCATTTGCTAACATATCATGTAAACTATAACTATCATCAAATTTTATATTAAAATTTATATCAAAATTATCATTATCTATCAAAAATGCTTCTATACTTGTACTAATTCCATTTGCTTCTTTATATTCTGTATTTATATCACTATAATATCCATTTTCAATGGCAGTTTGAATACCATCACTACTATTTGCTCCAAATTTGTTAATTATTTGTGTTGTAGCAAATACAACTCCTGTCATTGAAAGAGTGATACATGCTGCTATTCCTATACCTTTTCCAATATTTAATTTTCTTTTATCCATAACTATATCCTCCTCTTTTACATTAGATATAGCTATTTTCATTTTTGTTTTTTCAAAAATCTTATTGTTATCCATCTATTTTCCCTCTTTTCTTATTTTATTTCTAATTCTGTATAGCCTTTGTTTTACACTAAATTCAGAAATCTTTTGTTCTTTAGCTATATCCTTTATTGATTTAAAAGAATAATAAAAATCTAAAAATATTGTTTTATCGATTTTCTTCATATTTTTCAGTTTTTCTTCTATTTTACTAATTTCTTCTACATTATCATCAAGAAGGTCAATTTTATCATAATTATATAAACTATTTTCATAATCAGAAATATTAAAGTTTATTTTGACTTTTCTTAAATATTCTTTTACTACATTTCTTGTTATTCCTGCAATATATGAACTTAAGTATTTATTAACATTTAGTTTGTTTTTATTCTTCCATAATATAAAAAATACTTCAGAAACTATTTCTTCTTTATCCTCATCATTCAAACTATTTCTTGCCATATTATCTATAATCGTAGCAGTATAAGATGAATATTCATTTATTATTTTTTCTAAATCAAGTTCATTATTTTTTATATAATACTTTATTTCTTTACAACTATTCAATTTAGATCTAAACTCCTTTTTATATTTTAAGATATCTTACATTTATATATTGATAAAATTACAGAAAAAGTAACACTTTTTTTAAATTTATCAAAAAAAGGAGGAATATTTTCCTCCTGCAATTCGCTATTTTATTTATATATTTAATTTCCATCGCTAGACATAAAATATGTAGCAATAGGTATTTCGTTATTAATAGTATTTTTGTCAAGTCTTATTTTTATAATATTTAAATCTGCATCTTTTAATTGTTCTATCTTATTCCTTCCACCTTTACGCTCTATTACTGTATTAGAATTTATTTCTACTTTCATTTCAAATTTTCCACCATCTACATTATAATCAGGTATTAAATCTTCAAAAGTTATAGTTAATATTGCTTTATTACTATTTATTATTTCTATATTCGTACCTATTGGAGAAACTGTTAAATAAGGCGAATCTTCTAATGTTAAGTTTTTAATCAATTCTTTTCTTAACTCTTCTCCCTTTATATTACTTAATATACTAATTGCCTTTGATTTTTTATATGTATATGTATCTATGTAATATCCAATTTTCATTTCATCATAATATACTTTTTCATTTGTTCTTCCATTTATAAAATTCAAAGAACTATTTACATCAATAGAATATTTTTTATTTCTTAACTTATCTTCAGTTTCATTTTTTGTTATAGAATATAACCAACTACTTTCATTTCTATTAGGCAATTTTTCTTTATCTATTAAGTATAATTTTTCAAATACTATTTGTACTACATCTTCTGCATCTTGTTTATTTTTCAATATACTATATGCAATGCTATATATCAATTTATTATAGTTATTATATAATTTTTCAAATGCTATCTTATTTCCATATTTAATTTCTATAAATAAGTCTTTTAATTCTCTTGCATTTATTTTTTCCATATTAATAGTCCTCTTCAATAATTACTTTTATAACATAATTGAATATATTTTATTAGGATTTATAAATCTACATTATCTCTCATTCCTATTATACTACTTATAAAACTTGATGCAAATATTATAACATTTAAAGCAATGTATATTATTGGATTTATTTTTCCTTTTTTCATTATGTATATATTTACCGGAATTAAAATAATTGCAAATATAAAAAATATAATTATTAATGTTATCTTCATATTAAAAATATCCCCAATTAAAAATGTTAAACAAACAAATAACATTGAACTTATAAAACCAACAATGCCATTATAGTCCTCCAAACTCCATATAAACCTCTCCCACCAATAAATATTTTTAATCTTCAATTATAAATGCCTGTTAAATAATCAGAGAACAGATATTATCTGTTCTCTGACAAAACTTAATCATTTTCTTTTAAAGTATATTGACTTATATCTGGCTCTATAAAAATAGAATCATCTACTTTATCAAATTCATATTTTCTTTCTGTAGTTCTATCTCCTTCTATTGTTTTTAAATACAATCCTGTATCTTTTTCTATATAGGTTTCAGCACCTTCAAAAGTTAGTGATAAAGATGATGGGAATCCTTTTATAATATAACATTCTTTTCCATTGTAGTTAGTAGATTTAACATTTGCAAAAATACTTCCTAAGAATGTTTGCCATTTATTATCTGTTTCTGTAAAGTTATAAATATTTACTCCCATAATTGTTCCACTATCTAATTGAGCTGTTTTGCTTTCTTTATTATCCCAGAATGTATCTGTTCTTTCTCCATTATTATACATTGATATTTTTGAAATTTCTCCATTTAGATTTCTTTCTAAAAATACGACCTCTTTCTTATCTTTTTTGTAATATTCCATAGTAACAACTGTTCCGTTGCTTTCTGTTGCAACAGATTTTGTATAATAATTTGTACTATTTGAATAGTTATCTATTTTATTTTGTAAATCACTTATAATTATTGTATTTCTTATAGTATGAATTGCTATAAAAATTAAGATAATTATTAAGATTATTCCTATGATTTTTATTATTCTTTTCTTTTTCATAATAATCACTCTCCTTTTCATTTGTGCAGCCTAACCATCTTGAGTTTCAACAACTTTTAGACCCTTGACTTTACGTCATAAACTTTCGTTTATTTTGCTTTTTTACTTAATTACTCACATTATAACATATTTTGTAAAAATTTTCAAATTTACCATCTACTTAACAAATGTGTTCTTATTATTTTGTAACGGAATCTTTTTTATTTTATATACAATAATAATTTCAATTATTATTTCTATAATCAAATAAAATAAATGTATTGGTATATCTGCTTTTATATTTCTAAAATAGTCAAAGATTTCACTATCTTCGTGATTATCTTCAAATTCTTCTTGAACTTGATCATTCATATTATAAATTTTTAAATAATACCCATCTGGAATCCCACCCCAGAATGTAACTTTTTTAATATCATAATTAATATCAAAATTGTTAATATTATTTTCTTTTTCATTCTTTTCTCCTTACAATTTTAGTCAATATTACTTTTCTATTCTCAAAAATATGAGAGTTATAGCCTATTTATTGCTACTTTTTTGTACATCAACTATTGCACCTTTTTCATCATAAGTTTTAGTTTCTATAACATTTCCACTATTGTCATAATAGTATATTACAGAATTAGTTTGTGGATTTTTATGATATTCTCTATATAATGGTTGTCCATAATCATTATAATCATAAAATTCTTCTATATATTCTTTCGTTTTTTTATAAGCAAAAGTATTATAAAATTCATAATAAATAACTGTCTTTCTTGATCTATTGCTATATGATTCTATCCCTAAATATTGTTTTCCATCAATTTCTTTTATTTTTGTACTCTTAAATATCCTAAAATGCCAATCATTATTTATCATAAAAATAATTGCACCTACTAAAAAAGAAATAAAAATAATTATAATTAATAGTAAAATTTTTTTCTTAATCATTTTTTCCTCCACAACTTAATATGTTAAATACTTTATATCACAAAAGCATATATTTTAAACCTTTTTTGCATAAACAACATATCTATATTGTGTTTTATCTGCCCCAGTCATATTATAGCAAGTATAAAGCATCAATATTTCCTCATTTTTTTGTATCAGTAGTTTATCAGTTTCTGTTTCTAACACTATTTGTTCATCATATAATTCATAATAAAAATCTCCATAATTAGTTTGAATTTCTATAATATCTCCATTTTTTAATTCTCCTAGTCTTTTAAAGTTGTTCATATAATCGTGTTCACACATAATTATTGTCCCATTTTCTCCTGCAAAATATGATTCGCTATCGTCTATATTTCCTTCAAATTTCTTTAAAGTTCTATGATCATAGTCATCTAATAAATTTAATGCTTTTGAATATCCTCCAATTACCTTTAATATTTCTTTTGCATCATTTCCTTCTAGTCTTTCATCAATACGATTCGCAATATCTATTAATTTTATAGTTTTTTCTAAATATTCTAATCTTTTTTGATTTATTGCATAACCTTTTAGCATATAATCTTTTAATATTTTGTTTGCCCATTTTCTGAAAACAATACCCTGTGATGATTTAACACAATATCCAATTGATATAATTACATCAAGATTGTAATATTTTCTACATTGTATTTTTTTCCATCTTTAGCAGTTGTCGCAAATTTTGCGACAACTGAATTATCATCTTTTAATTCTTCCTTTAAAGCATTATTAATATGTTTTCCTATTGTCTTTATATCTCTATCAAATAAATCTGCTAACTGTTGTCTATTAAGCCACACAGTTTCATCTTTTAGGTTTACTTCTAATCTTACTCCTTGATTTTCAAATAAAATAATTTCATCCTTTTTTTCGTCCATAAGAACACATCCTCTATTATATAAAATTTAATTCTTAGTATATTTGTTGGTATTTATATATTATAACTTTTTGCATTTTTGAGCTATTGTACATATTTTATAATAAGAACAAACATTTGTCTATACTTCACGACAAAATTATTGATTATTTTTATTTAAAACTGTCGCGGCATCAAAGTTTTGTGCAAAAAGGAATAGGAGTAAAATGTATAGACTCTGATTATAGTCTTACCCAGTTATTTCAGTACTTTCAAGCCTTTGGCTTTAATGTATCTACTTATTATATAATTATTTTACTTTGCATATTTAATATTATTTAATGTTATCCAATTACTTATATAATCTTATTTTAATAACGCTTTAAAATCAATTTTAAGCTATTTAAATATTTTATCTATATAATTTAATGTTCAAATAATTTTTATCTTTAATTATAAAATTTGTTTTTCAATAATTTTTTATAATTTCTGATCTTCTATCTAAATTTTATCTAAAATCTTCAAAATGCCTATTTTTCTATATTTGCCGTATTTTACCAACAACAAACTCCACCGTTTTTTATTAAATCTAGTAAATTTTATGCCTTACATAAAAAGTAAGCCTTACTTTAATATTTAAAATAAGACTTATATTTATTTTTATATATTTTTTTCATTTAAATATCTTTTTAATAAAAATGTAAGAAAATATGGAAATGTATAAAATTTTCCATTAAATCCAATATTTTTATTGCAAAGTTTTATTCCGTATTTTATATCTTTATATTTATCATTATCAATTAAATTATTTAAAGATATTGTGGAATTATCACTTGCCTTCACTTCCACTGGAATTAAATAATTTGTATCTCTTACAAAGAAATCCATTTCAAGTCTGCCTGTTTCGTCCCTATAAAAGTACAAATTATATCCTTCTTTAACTAACATATCTGCAACTATATTCTCATAAATCGCACCTTTATAAGTATTGAAATTTTTATTTCTTCTTAAATCAAGTTGAGCTTCTTCATCCAATGTTGCAATCAGCAGACCAGGATCTCCAAAATATAATCTAAAATTATCAGGATTATAGTTTCCTTTTAACGGTAAACTTACTTGTTCAAGACAATAGCAAATATTAACTATTCCAGCATTTTCTAGCCATTCTACGACTCCAACATATTCCCTATTTCGAGCACCAGAAGAAATTTTTGTTATTTGAAATTTTTTATTTTCATTACCTAGAAATACAGGAATTTTTCTATATGCATTTAGTATTTTTGTTTTATCAAGTCCACCTGCATATTTAGTAATATCTTCTTCGTAGTCCAATATTATTTGCTTTTGCATTTCTAGAATTCCAGTATATGTTTTGTTTTCAACAAATGTTTTAACAATTAGTGGCATTCCTCCAACAATCATGTATTCTTGAAAATTTTCCATCATAACATCATATTGTATTTTTGATAATGGTTCATTTTTTTTCATACATTGATATAAATCTTCTATTTGCTCATTGTTATATCCTTTTGCCCATAAATATTCTTCAAAATCTAATGAATGCATTATATAATCAATTTTATTGCCTACACTATTCGATTCAATTTCTTCATAATTTATTCCCATTAAGGATCCTGAACATATAACATCAAATCTTCCGTCTTCTCTAAAGGCTTTTAAAGCCGTTGCACAACTTGGATAGTCTTGTATTTCATCAAAAAATATTAATGTTTCTCCAGGTATGAATTGAAAATCTCCATTCTTTAATGTGATATCTTTAATGACTCTATCTATTTCAAACCCTTTGTCGAAAATGTCTTTATATTCTGGCTGTAAAACAAAATTTATTTCAATTAAACTTTTATAATTATTTAACCCAAAGTTTTTTATTGATTCAGTCTTTCCAATTTGTCTCGCACCTTTTACTATTAATGGCATTTTATTTTTGCTTTTTTTCCATTCTATTAAATATTCATCAATTTTTCTTTTTAATCTCATATTATCACCTTCAGCATTAGTATATCACATTTTTTACATTCTTTCAATGCTTTATATCACATTTTTTACATTGTTTTTCGACAAATTATCACATTTTTTATATATTTTAAAAGAATGATGAATTTGATACTTTTACTCGGATTGTATCTTTTAAATAATGTTTTAAAATTTCTTCATTCGGCAATGGTTTAAGATATTCTTTTTCTTTGTTAAAAAGCATTATTGGTGCTACTCCTGTACTGGAATTAATCTGTTTATTTACTTTTAAATTTATTTCTTCTATTATTTTTATTAACTCTTGTTCATTTTTAAATTCATGATTATATGGTATAAGCCAACTCACGAATCTATTTGCTGATTCATCTTTGCCTTTCGTATATGGGTGTTTCGGTTTACAGTGTCTTGCATATGTTCCTATATTTCATCATAATATTTATCTAATTTTGATTTTCTATTTCTTTTAATTTCTGATTTACTATATCCGTTATTATATTTTTCAATTGTTCTTCTATCTACTTTATAAATTCTGAATAATTCTTAATAATTTGGTTTGATATTTAATGTTTTCATTATTAATAACTCCTGTTTTAATTTTTCTATTTTCTTTTTGTATTATTCATTCATTTGTTATACCTCCCATAAAAGTATAACAAAAAAGAATGTACTTTTTTCAATTTAACTATGTACATTTTTGTACATTTTTAAATTTGATTTTTTGTACATTCTTATATTGTCATTAACATAATCATTTGATTTTTTATTTTTGAACATTTCTCTTAATTGCTTTGGTATTTCCATAATATATTTTGTATCCATTAAACCTAGAATGGAATCTACTTCAGCATACTTTATAATTAATGTATTTTAATACAATAAATCAAATTTATTATATTGAATTTTATTATTTTTTCAATATGCTAACATAAAAGAAATAATATTATATATAAAATTATATTCAAGTTTTTATTATCTTTCATCTGGTTGATTCCAAGTATTCTTTGTTATCGCTGATTGTTTGTTTTCCAAAATTTCAATTCTTCTATTTGTTGTTTCTACTAATTTTTGAATACTTTCTATACATGGATTTATTCCTAAAGTTTTTAAACTATTTTCAAAATTATTTGCTTTTATTTGTTTAGAGTATTCTTTTAAAGTTCTTATTGCCTTTTGTGGATTCTCTGTATATTGTTCCATATAATGTGGATAAATTAATAGAGCATTCATATATCTTGCTTTATAATCAACATTAGATCCTGAATTTGCTAATCTTTTTAAAACATAACTTAATTGTCTATTTGTTATTCCATATTTTTTCTGAATTTCAATAAGGTTTTTATGTGTTATATTCTCCTGTTGTTCCTTTATTTTTATTAATTCTAACTTTGCAAATGTTTCTACTGCATCATCATAATAATGAACAATTCTTCCCATTTCTCTATTTGTAGTGTCTTCTTTTGTAGCAATTCCTTTTTCTATTAAATATTGATTTAACATTGTTTCAAAGCAAGCTGGAGTTACTTCACCTAACATATTTCTAGTAGAATTGTTATTTTTTCCTATATCAAATGTATGAGATAATTCATGTACTAACAAATAAATATCTTCTATAGTTCCTTTGTAGGGCATATATACAGCTGATTTTCCATTTCTTGAAAATACACAAGGAATTTTAGTATGTACAGGCATACCATCACTTTTTGTTTTTGAAAAGTCCTCATTTCCATCCAACATATACATATTAAAACCAATATCACTATTTCCATCAATAATTTTTTTGGCCTTTTCATATAGTTCTTGATCTAATTCTTTAAAAAATTGTAAAGTCACTTCTTTAGTTTGTTTTTCTGAAATAGGTTTTGTAATTTCATTAATATGTCTGTCTTTTATTTTTAATTCATTAGACATGGTTTTAGAAATTCTGTATAATAAATTATAATCTGTACTCCTTTCTCTATTTTGCATGTTTTCATATATAAATTTATTCAAATTAGGTAATTCAAATTTGCTATGAGTATATTGTGAATCTCTATTTTTTCTCGTATTCAATACCTTTGGTATTTTTTTTCTCATTTTCATTTCTCCCTTTTCTAAGGCAATATATGCATATAATTTTATGTCATTTTACCATAAAATTATATAAAAAATAGTATTTTATCAATACTATTTTTCATGCTTTACAACAGTTGGAACATCTTTTTAACTAAATATTGAATTTGGATTATATAATTTCCTTTTCTCATATTCTTTTTTTTGCCAATTCAAGTTTAATATGCTATTTATAAGCTCTTTCTCTTTATCATTAGCAATATAATCTTTGTATAAATTTGTTAAAATACATTTTGTATTTTTGGAAATACTATTAAAATTATATTCATATTTATATGATCTATCCTTATACTTTTCATAAAATTCAATCTTTTGTTTTGGAATTTTATTGTATTCGTCAATCGGAATATACTTTAGAATTTCTAAAACTTCTGTATAGTTACGCGAATATTCATTGAACATATAAAAGTCCTCCTTATTTATTTTTTGTTTTATTTTTAGATAATTCCTCGACTGATTTTACTCTAGACGTGTCTTCAAATGTTAAACCAGATGTTAGTCCATCCTTTAAAAAGTGTTTTAAAGATATCTTATTCACATTATCACGCTGTTCTAAAGCTTTAATAATTCTGTCATATTCGATTTCAATTTCTTCTCTTGAGCCATGATATAAATCTTCTAAATTTTTACTACTACAATCCGTAGTTAATGGAGCATTAGTTTCTTTATTATATATTAAATAATCTATACCCTCAAATTTTTGTACTAAGTTTACCATGTAGTTATAAAAATTCGAGAATTTATCTAATACTTCTTTTTTTTCTACATTTCTTCCTGTTTCCTGTGCTCTTTCTCTAATATTATTTAAGGAAAGTTCTAAAGTTGGATTTAAAGCAATGATATATGGTGTTATTCCATTATCAATAGCCAATTGAACTTTTTCATCAAATGCAGGTGGAGTTATTGAGCCTTCATATACAATACTGTCATCTAATAATTCTTTATTTTCAAATAATGCTTGTGCAAAATATGATTTACCTGCTCCATAAGGGCCTAATATAAATATACTTCTTTTTATATTATTGTTATTTATTGTTCTAATGTATAGTTCATTCGTAAGTACTGCAGCAGAGTTTGTTACTGACATATTATACTTTCTTCTATTTTCTAAACTTTCTGCATAAAACTTAAATGTCATCTTCATTAAATCAGAATTAATATATGCACCATTTCTACTTTCTGGCAATTTTAAATATCTATCTAATAATTCATCTGTTTGTGTTGTTGCTAAATTTATAGCATGTTGTTCCATTTTTCCAATGTCAATATCTTCTGGAAATCTTTGTCTTATTTGTTCTCTCTTTATATTTTGCAATTTTTACACCTCAAAAAAATATTTTATTAAAAATTAGAAAAATTTTTTATTCTATTTTCTAATTCTTTATCATTTGTTGCTTTTAATGTTGTTTCAATTCCTGATAAAAATATTTTTTTTAAATATTTTTCATCATTAGCGTCATGTATATTTTCTATAAATTTTAATTTATTTATTGTTTCTTCTCCTATCATTTCATTTGCTAAAATAATCAATTCATTCCATTTTTGGATTTGTCCTCTATAATGGGCATCTAATCCATATAATACTTTTAAGTTATAGTTACTTGCTAATTCCCAAAATTCTCGTCTGGGATAATTAACATTTACCAATTTTTTTCTTTGCTCGTCTAGTGGAAAATTATTTAAAATTCTATTTTCGTTATATGTTCGTTGAAAAATATTGTTTAAATTTATTTCTAACGGAATTTGGTATTTTTCAGCTAACTGACATATTCTAGTCGCTACTTCTTTTTCTATTTTACCAAAGTTCCTTTTTTTGCTTAAATATATATCGGGATGTGCAATTATATCAGGTATACCTAATTCTACTGCTTTTTCTATATATTCAGCATATCTTAACAAGTCTGCTTCTGAAAAATCACATTTTCCTAATATTTTAAGTTCTTTGTCATTACCATATACAAAATGTTGTCCTAAAATTAAAATATCTGTTTCATCTTTTAATTCTTGTATATTTTTTTCTTCACCAGGTAGGAATTCTACTTCATATCCTGATTTAATTATAATTTTATCTTTATATTTTTCTTTTAAATTTTGTATGCTCTGAAGGTATTCAATTCTTTGGTCATACAACATTCTTATTCTAGGTCTTTTATCTATTATATTTTTTTCAGGACAATGGTCTGTAAAAGCAACTTCTTCAAAGCCCATTTTTATGTAGTCTTTAATATAGTCTTCATCTAGCATATCTGCATCTGAATGCATACATCTATACGTATGTGAATGATAATTAAATTTTTGCATATATTAATATTTTCACTCCTTATTACATTATATTTCATTTTCCAAACACCAGTATTAATTATATTATATTATATCACTTTCTTTCAAATTTTTACCTTATTATTTAAATCTTCTTAAATAGTGATCCATTTTTTCTATAAATTCAGTATTATTTTTTGTTTGTGTCATTTGACTTATAACTTGTTCTGTTACATCTGCAACAGGCATACTATTCATCGCTTTTCTCAATGCAAATACTGTTTCTCTTTCTTTAGTAGTAAGTAATAAATCTTCTCTTCTTGTTCCTGATTTATTAATATCAATTGCTGGGAAAATTCTTTTTTCAGATAATTTTCTGTCTAAATGTACTTCCATGTTTCCTGTTCCTTTGAATTCTTCAAATATAACATCATCCATTCTACTTCCTGTATCAATTAATGCTGTTGCTAATATTGTTAAACTTCCTCCATATTCAATATTTCTTGCTGCTCCAAAAAATTTCTTAGGTTTATGTAATGCTGCAGGATCGATACCTCCTGATAATGTCCTTCCAGATGATGGAATCACTAAATTGTAAGCTCTAGTTAATCTTGTAATACTATCTAATAATATCACAACATCTTTTCCGTGTTCTATTAGTCTTTTAGCTCTTTCTAAAACCATCTCAGCTACTTTTACATGGTGTTCAGGTAACTCATCGAATGTAGAATGTATTACTTGTCCTTTTATAGATCTCTTCATATCTGTTACTTCTTCTGGTCTTTCATCTATTAATAATACTATTAATTCAACTTCTGGATTATTTTTGCTTATACTATTAGCAACTTTTTTTAATAATGTTGTTTTTCCAACTTTTGGAGGAGCTACAATCATACCTCTTTGTCCTTTTCCTATAGGACACATAAGATCTATTATTCTAGTTGCGTAATCGTTAGGTGTTGTTTCTAATTTTAGTTTTTCTGTTGGATATATTGGTGTTAGTTCATCAAATCTTTTTCTTTTCATCGCTTTTTCAGGATGTTCTCCATTTACTTCCCCTACAAAAATTAAAGATGGGAACTTTTCTCCTTCTCTATATCTAGAAATTCCTTTTATAATATCCCCTGTGTCTAGTCTAAATCTTCTTATTTGCACCATAGATATGTAGACATCTTTATCACTAGATAGATAGTTCTCCCCTCTTAAAAATCCATAGCCATCAGGCAATATTTCTAAAATACCTTCTGCAATTTCGTCTCCTTGATTTGTCAATTTGTAATCTACAATTGGTTCACCGTTTTCATCATAGTGCTGTTTATTATTTTCTTTATCTTCTATTGTTTCAGAATTTCCTTCTGCAATCTCGCTTCTTGGTTCTTGTTGTAAAATTTGATGTAAAACTGTAATTAGCTCATCTTTTTTTAATTTTGATATATTTTTAATATTATTTTCTTTTGCTAGTGTTTTTAACTCTGCTAAATTTAATTCTTCTAAATCTTGCATAAATACCTCCTTTAATTGAGATTTATTAATTTTATATAAATTGGGGAAATTTTTAAGAATATAATAATGTATTCATTATAACACATTTTTTTCAAATTTTAAACAGATTTTACAAAAAAGGTAAAAAATAAGAGTGCAATAAAAGGAATGTATTATTTATATTACATTCCTTTATCTATATACACCTTTTCATTTGGATAAAACATATCTAATTTTTCTCTTGCTGTTTGTTCAATAAATTCTAATGAATTTACATCTTCTTTTTTCTTAGCAAGTTCTTCTTTTTCTTGCTTTTCTTCTTCTATTTTTTGTGACAATTCTTGACTATTTTTACTATATTGGTTTAATGTGTTTTGTTGGCTAATTAGTGTAAATATAGCATACAAACTTATTATAAATATTAATAATTTTATATATATTTTTTTGTTCTTTTTCATAAGTTAATCTCTCCAATTCTAATGTACAAATCCTTACGGATATCATATTTATATATTTCTACATAAACTTTTAAATTCCTTCCTATATTTTTAATTTTTTACATTATTTTTTATTGTTTTGTTTCTTTCTAATATTTTTGTTGTTTTTTCCCATAATTTTGTAGAACTTTTGGTTATATTTATAATAACAAAAGAAACAGGTTTAAAAAATAATTTCTTTATAATCTTATAAAAATATTTAATTGGAAGTAATAAAAATTCTATTATTTTTGATACTATTTTCTTTATAAAATTTATAATTTTAACATTTATTTTTATAATATACGAACTAAATAAAAGCATATATAAGAAAACGCCAAGTATAATTCCCAAAAATATAAAAAATCTGATTTCTCCATTATTAAAAACAAAGATAGAGTATAAAATAATAATTCCAGTTAAAATCCAAAACATAGAATCTTCTATATATGTAATTAAATCACTAGTTTTAAAAGTTTTCCTTAGTATTCTAAAGAAGTCAAAAAGTATTCCTATTATAATGCCATTTATTATAAAAATACAAAATAAATAAGCTTGATTCGTAACCATTATTGTCTCTCCTTATGTAATTAATTACTTAAAAATTTTACTAATTAAACTTCCCTTTGACTTTTCTAATGTTTTACTGTCACTATATGTTAAAGATGAAATATCTCCTTCTACAATCACCTCAGATGTATCAATACTTAACTTATTAATTCTAAGATTTTCTCCTTTGACTGTTAAAAGTCCTAATTCTGTTTCAACTATAACAACTTGATCATCAAAACTTAAAACATCTAATACTCCCGAAATACTTAATTTTCCTCTATTCTCCAAAATAAGATTTTGTATTACGCTTGTATTAATTGTTTTTCTCTCATCCATTGTCATCTGTCATACCTCCTTATTTAATTACCTTGCTAAATTATATATATTCAGAGTTTGTCTCTTTTAGAACAATAATATGATAATTTGTTATTAGTACAAAAATTTATTTTTAATATTAAAAGGATATAGATTTTCCCTATATCCTTTTGTTATTATTTAAAAATAATAGAATGAAATTTATCTACAATTTTATCTTCTATTATATCTTTAAATGTAATACTTATTTTAGACTCTGAAATTTCAAAATTAAGTATTTCCAACTTTTCTTCTTCAATTAACTTAAGTATGTCATGAATAGAATTGAAATTACGAATAATTCCGTTTCCGACAATTGATATTCTAGAAATATCTTTTTTTATAATACTTTTTATGGTATTTTCCTCAATAATATCTGAAATAACTGTTCCTGGTTTATGATTAAATGTTGATTTTGTTATAATTGGAATTTTAAATTTATCGCCTATTTCAACACATCTATTATGAAGCACTTTTGCACCTTCACTTGATATTTCCATCATTTCATTATAAGATAATGCAGATAATTTCTTTGCATCTTTTACTTTTTTAGGGTCTGTAGTATATACTCCATCTACATCTGAAAATATATAACAATTTTTCGCCTTTAATGCTGCTGCAAGAGCAAGTGCCGTGGTATCAGATCCACCTCTTCCTAAAGTCGTAATATCCATTTTTTCATTCATTCCCTGGAATCCTGCTATTATTACAATTTTTTCTTGCTGTAACTCATTTTTAATTCTCGATATATCAATTTGTTCTATGATAGCATCTTGGTTAGTATTATTAGTATAAATTCCTGCTTGCCAACCAGTTAATGAAATTGCTTTATATCCCATCGATTTCAATAATATCGCTAATTTTGCTATCGAAATTTGTTCTCCACTGCTTAGTAAAGAATCCATCTCTCTTTTATCTATTGTATGTGATAATTGCTTTGCTTCATAAATTAATTTATCTGTTGTTTTTCCTTGTGCTGATAAAACTACTACTATTTGATGTCCTTTATCATACAAATCTGTAATTTTGTTTGCTACTAATTTTAATTTTTCATTGTCAGAAAGAGAACTACCTCCAAATTTTAAAACTATAGTGTCCATTAGGATCACCTCTTTAAAAAATATATAGAGCTGATTTAAATAAAAATCTGCTCTATATATTATATTCATCTTAAATTTATTATGTTAAAATTTTATATTTTCATTTTCAAATAACTTTCCATAAAGCCATCAATATCTCCATCCATAACTGCCTGTACATTACCAACTTCATAATTAGTTCTATGATCTTTTACCATTGTATATGGGCAAAAAACATAAGAGCGAATTTGACTTCCCCATGCAATATCCATCTGTACACCTTTTAAATCCTCTATTTTGTCTTTTTGTTCTTTTTCTTTTAAATCTATTAGTTTTGACTTTAACATCTTCATTGCAGTCTCTCTATTTTGAATTTGAGACCTTTCAGATTGACAAGCTACAACTATATTTGTTGGAATATGAGTAATTCTAACTGCAGAAGATGTCTTATTTATATGCTGTCCTCCTGCTCCGAGAAGCTCTATAAGTATCAATCCTTAAATCATCTGGGTTTATTTCAATTTCTATGTCATCTGTTATTTCTGGTAGCACTTCTATAGATGCAAAAGAAGTATGTCTTCTTCCTCCACTGTCAAAAGGCGAAATTCTAACTAAACGATGTACTCCCATTTCACATTTCATATATCCATATGCATTTTCACCAATAATTTCAAATGTCACACTTTTTATTCCAGCTTCTTCACCTTCCAAATAATCTAATTCTTTTACAGTATATCCAGTTTTATTAGCCCATCTTGTATACATTCTATATAGCATTTCTGCCCAATCTTGTGATTCAGTTCCTCCTGCACCTGGATGAATTGTTATTATTGCATTATTTTGATCATATTTTCCTGATAAAAAAGTACTAATCTCAAACTTTTCTACTTCTTTTTGTAATTTATTACTATTTTTTAATATATCAGTTGCTATTTCTTCGTCTGGCTCTAATTGTACTAATTCTGACAACTCTTGTAAATTAATAATTTCATTTTTTATTTTTTTATATTCAACTGTTTTGTTCTTTATGTTTTTAATTTGAGTTAATATCTTACTAGAATTTTTGCTGTCATTCCAAAAATTTTCTTCCATAGTCTGCTTTTCTAATATTTGTAATTTTTCTTCTAACTTGGCTATGTCAAAGAGATTCACCCAATTCTTGTATTTTTTGTTTTAGGTTCTTAAGTAAATTATTATTTTCTTCTAATTCTAACATTTTATCACTTCCTTATTTATTTTAGTTATTAATATCACTTGTATTTTTATATGTTTTCATAGTATTATTTTACAGATAATCTAAGATTAAGTCAATTGTTTTCATTAAAAAAGCGAATGCTTCTATAATACAATTTTGTTCCTGTCTTTTAGTATCAAACTTCTTCTACAATTAGCTCTGCAAAAATGTTTTTTGTTCGGCTTTCTCCATGATTAACTAAAACTAATTTCAAATTCTTAAATTGGTTTAAAAATTCAATCATTTCGTCCGCCTTTGCATGTGCAGAATATTTTGTTGTATTTTTCATACATTGTTCCACAAAAGAAAACTCCAATAGCTTCTCCTAAGAATCTCTCAATATATCTTATATTTGTAAAAGACAATTGTTTTTCTTTTTCTACCGAATTTATATATGGGCCATCACAAACCTCCTCATATGCTGCTCCAATTAATATTGGCCAAGTAATAGCTATAAAGGTTATAATCATATACAAATGTCCCTATGCTTAATACGTTACTTATATCTGTTGCAGAAAATCCATTATCTTGAATCCAATAATTGTCTAAAATTTCCCTATAGTCCAACAGAACTACTAAATAAAGCTAACATTATTAATATTTTGCTCTCCATTTTTATTCTTTTCATTTTTTCTCCATCTTACTAAATATTATACTTATTTCTTTTTGATTCAAATTTAACACTCTCATATAAAAATCCGCTTCATTATATCATATTTTATTTTTGTATTAATTTAATAAAAATTTTATTAATAATATAAAAATTCAGTTCTATGACAAATATTTTATAGAGATTTTTAGCTGTATTCATTTATATTACTAATATATTCACTTTTGTTAAAAATCTCAATTTAAAACCCCACAAGAGAAACTTTCTGTGGGGAGAAAACTATTGTATAAGTTTCTTTTTGAAAATTTTAGTAATTTGGGGAATTACAACAATATCCATAATGCTTATAAAAAGTAAAAACATTACATAAGTACTACTATTATATCTTATTACTTCATAACCAATGGCATATATTAAGCTTATCATTGCAAAGAACCAGAAACCATCATAACTCAAAACGATTAGAAATAGTTCGTTTTTTTCAACAACTTCTCTGCCTGTTTTATTAATCGCTACAATAATTTGTGATAGAATGATAGGAAACCAGGCTATAAAATAGAAATCACAAGTTAGTACTAACACTATAGCCAAAACTAATGCTATAATTTCAGATACTACACTGGCGCCCTTTTTATAGCTGGCTGATATCAATTTTTCCCGAATTTTCTCTTTCATTTTCTTTTCCTCCTGAAAATAATATTTTTATATAAATGTCTATATGTCAACCTGTAAAACAGGATAATAAAGTTTTATATGATATATTATACCACAAGATTACTAATTTTTCAAGAAAATCTAAGAATTACCATTTCATTAAAAAAGCAAAATTGCCTTATAGAATAGTTCCATAAGACAACTTTGTTGTTATCATGACAATGTATACTTTGTATTATTCTGAGCAATCTCTGTATCCAAAATACATTTTTTGTATTTGTTAGGATTTGAAAGAACATCGAACACTATGTTTTCAAACATATAATTTACAGTATTACTAAGCTCTCTAGCACCTGTATCAAGAACAAGTGATTTTTCTGCAATACTTTCAAACAAATCATCATTATAGATTAATGTTATTCCCATATTGCTAAGTTCATTTTGGTACCTTTTAAATATGGATAATTCTGATTTTTTTAATATCAGTGCCAAATCTTTTTTTGTAAGTTCATTCATTTCTACTATAGTATCAATTCTTCCTACAAATTCTTCTGGCAGACCATACTTAACCAAATCCTGCTTTAAAAATTTCGCTTTTGATTTATGAGTTTCCTCTTTAATCGAAAAACCTAATGGATTAGAATTTAACCTTTTGTCTCTAATTATATCTAATCCAGAAAAAGCACCTAAAAATATAATAATAATATTTTTAGTATCAAAATCAGCAAGCTTTACATTGTAATAATCCATTTCTACAGGAACTTTTATCGTTGTTCCTTCAATAATTTTAAGCAAACTTTTTAAAACTTCTGTTCCAGCAACATCATGAGATACTTCATGACCTGCTTTTTTATCAATTTCATCAATTACTATAATTCCATTTTGAGCTTTTTTTATATCCATATTGGAATTTTTAAGCAAATTCAAAATCATTTCATTTACATCTGCTCCATAATATCCTTCTTGGGTATATTTAGTAGCATCTTCAATAGTGTATGGAATATTAAGTCTCTTGGCTATTTGTTTAATTGTTTCAGTTTTACCTGTTCCACTATTTCCAATAACCAAAATATTTGATTTTACAGTTTTAAAATTCATTGCTCTATATATAGCAGTAACAATTTTTCTTACAGCCACATCTTGTCCTATAATGCTTTTTAGTACTTCTTTTTCCAAGTTCTTTATGTCTGGAAGTATTTCTTTTGGCTTTGATTTGCTTCCATTTGGTGTTTGTATTCCTGAATTTCCTGAGCCAAACTGATTACCTTCTTTTGGTTTTTGTTTTGACTTTTTTACAGTTTTCACAATAATTATTTTTTTGTTACTTCCTGTATTACAGATTTTCCGTACCTTTGCCATAATAAAACCTCCTTTTATGCATTTTACAAAACGCATAAATTATTATTGGAATTTTGTCGATAAAGTTTTCACTAAACCATATGAATCAATTCTGAAAAAATATTCTCTTCCAAGTAATCCTACTCTTTTAGCATCAACCTCTTCCACAATTCTTTCTGCAAAAATGTTTTTTGTTTGACTTTCTCCATGATTAACTAAAACCAATTTTAAATTTTTAAATTGTTTTAAAAACTCAATCATCTCATCAGCCTTTGCATGTGCAGAATATTCTGTTGTATATTCTACATTTGCTCTTTTCTTTGCAATCAATCCTCCTACCTCTACCATTGAACCCGTTTCAGCATTCTTTAACTTACCTCCCATTGTTCCTTCAGCAGTATATCCAGTAAAATGTATCAAAGTATTACTTCTTGATATATATTCTGGTATATATACCTGTGCAGGTCCATATGAACCCATTCCTGAAGTTGTAACAATTATTTTTTTGCTTGTACTCTTTAATACATCACTTCTGCTTTCATTGTCAACAAATGTCAAATTTTGAGGTAAAAAATCCTTCATTTCTGGTTTTATACCCAATCCATCTTTAATATATAAATTGGTATATCTAATTGCCAATTTTCCATCAAAATAGATTGGAATGTTGCTATCAAGTTCACAATTTTCTTGCATGCATTTAAACTCATACAAAATTTCCTGTGCACGTCCCAATGAAAATACTAATGTTAATACAGTTCCATCAGACTCTATGCATTTTTTAATGTTTTCTTTGAAAATTTCTTTGATTTCAGTTGAATCCATGTCTCCATAGGTTGATTCTTGAATAACAGTTAATGGTAATTCTAAAATCCACTTTGGTATTGGGTTAACATCAAAAAACATGTTCTTATTGTTATAGTCACCTGTAAATAATAAATTAATATCTTCATATTCTGGATAACTAATTTGTACAAGAATAAGTGCAGCTCCAACAAGATGTCCATTATTAAGAAATGTAATTTTCACATTGTCGTTAACTCGAATTGTTTCATTATACCTACATGGTTTCAAAAGAGATAATGTTTTGTCTACATCTGCTTCAGAATATAAACATTTAACATTTTTTCTTTTTGATACTGAACTCAAAACTTTAAAGCTATCATTCAGTGCTAGCGGTAATAATTTGTTTGTGGTTTCTGTTACATAAATCGACCTATAAAAGCCTTTTTTTACCATATATGGCAATCTACCAATATGATCCACATGAGTATGTGTAATTAAACAAAAATCGACTTTTTCTGGGTCGAATGGTAATGCATTGTTTAATTCATCATATTTCCTTTCTTGAAACAAACCACAGTCTGTAACAAACCGTAATGTTTCTCCGTTTGGAAATTTGACTATTGCAAGATTACATGATCCTGTAACTTCTTCATGCATGGCCATTATGTCTACATAGAACCGACATTTTTTTCCCATAAATAATCCTCCTACATTAAATTATTTTATTCAATGTATAAATACTTACATTGTAGTTTTATTTTATCACTTTAAAGTTTTTATGTCAATCAAAATCACTGACTATAATTCAAATTTTTCCTTTATCATTTTTGCAACTTTTTCTGCTGATATATTTGTATTATCAATTTTATAAAAGTTTTTAAATATTTTTTCTCCTTCTCCTGGTTTAGAATTTAATCTATATTTTTCAAGAGATCTATATATATCTTTCTCACTCCATTCTAAATCTCTTTTTGACTCTTTATGTTCTAATCTATTGGCAGTTTTATTTCTTTTCAATCTTTCTTCTAATGTCGTTTCCAGTTCAACTGTATAATTTTCTTCAAATAAACTCATCCATTTATCAGTTTCTGCTTTTTCTTTTTCAAAGTTATTTCCGAAATCGAAACATCCTGTAAAGATAATACCTTTTTCATTGCTTTTAGAAAATTCTTTAAAGATTTCATATCTAATTATACTATTCATCTTTCTAAAAGCTTCTTTATCATAGTCAAATATCAATCTAACCATTTCTATTGTCATGTGATTATATAACAGTTTATATCCTGTTATTTTTGCAAGTTCTTGACCTACAGTCATCTTTCCAACTGCTTGTGGTCCAATTATTTGTATGAATTTTGGCATATTCATTCCAGCTCCTTTCTATAAAAAAACTTGCAAAAGAATCTTCTTAAGACTCCTTTGCAAGATTTTAAAAATCTGTACATCGTGTAAATAACCATTGTATTATAAGGTTATCCTATATCGCTCGAAATACATTATTTCTTAGATATACTCTTAATTATATTTTATATCTTAACATGATAGTTTATATTTGTCAAATTTCCATATTCAATTCTTTCTAATCGCACGTATTATTTAAAATAGAATCATTAATCCTAAATTTCACTTACATATTTTTCTATTATTTCGTCTTTAATTTTTACATTAACATTTAATACAACAGCATATATTAAATAATATTCCCACAATATTAATTCTTTCTCCGTTCGATTTTTTATCAGAGAATATTTGCTTAAATAGTTTTTTAAAGCATAGGCTTTATTTAATAAAATTTTTCCTTTTATTGTTCTAGTGTAATTTTTATTAAAATGAATTATTTGTTCAATTATAACATATAATCCTATTAAAACAAAAACAAGAATAAATCCTAGACTGAAAGATACAATTATACTTAAGAAAAATGCTTTTCTTACGACACCATATTCTAGCTTATCTGCTCTAATTTTAGAATAATCATATGATATATATCCATCATGTTTATAATCATTCTCATCTTTAACTTCTTTATAAAGTTGTTCTATATCCTTTTCTTTTTCTAAATATATATATGCATGTCCATCATTTTCTGGATAAACATGATAATTTTGAAAGTGATAATCATCTAGCCATAGTGAAAAACAAAACACAAGAATTGGTACAAATATTGCAATTATTATTTTTATAATTCTAGATATTTTTCCTCCATGGTTTCTTGTTATATATTTATTTTCTAATGTTTCTTTTTCAATTACTTTTTTATACATACTTGTATCAAATTTATTATATCTAATTAAATTTAAAATCATTTTTTCACTTTCAAGTAAATTAGATTCATCTTTATTCGTGCATATGTATGTTCCATTATTTTCTTCTATATAACCTGTCTGTTTTAATTTTAAAATAGTAGCAGAAACGCTTTTTTTAATATCTACTTCAAATGTTGAAGTAAACATTATTATACTAGGAGAAACTTTATCAAGATCTCCTCTGTAATATATATATTCTTCATCTTTTTTTATCATTGCATTTTTTCTAACTCTAATTGAATAGAAAATCATTTTTAAAAAATGAAATAATACAATCCACATAAAAGGTGTGAACATAAATATTATTCCAGAATATACTATGTATTCTCCATTATAAAACATATATTCTGTTGAATAATGGTCTTCAAAATTAAAAGGCTCTACTCTTATTATTAAGCATAAAATAATATATAGTATTGAAATTAAAATAAGTAATATATTTAATATTATCTTATCCCTCTTTTGGGTTGTAATTGAATTTGATTTTATTATTATGAAAATTATTATTGGTATTAATACCAATCCAATTATTAATGGCATTTTTATTTCTCCTTTTTTATTCATATACTTCAAAAGTATATATTTGATTTAATTTTTCAAAATAATAAACCTTAAAATTATTATCTTGTTCTAATATTCTAGCAATATTTTCTCTATCTTTATCTCCTCTAATCAATATTGATTTATATTCATGAGCTAATGTATCACCAGTTAAGAAATATTTTATATGACTATATTTTCCTCCTGTTCTTTTGGATTCTATTCGTGCATCACATATTATTATTTCTTTTGGTCCATTAATTAGATCAAAAAATGCTGAATAACAGTATAATATTTGGAAAATTAAAAGAATTGACATCCCTATCGTACTCAAAATTATACTGCTTTTTTGTTTTTTATTTCTTTTTGTTTTTTTAGTTTTTATTATACTTTTTATATCCTTGATTAAACATATTTCACCAAATAAAGTTAAACAAGCAAATGGCATTAACATTAAAATCATTCCAAGTGGAACTGAAATTGTTGTCCTAGTAGCATTAGCAATAAAACTTCCTAAGCAAAATAGCAAAACAGTAACTATTATTAAAATTACATACTTATTTTTCAAAATGCACCTCCTATTAATTATGTATAACGTATTCAATTTTCTCTATAAAAAAAGGTATTGGGAAATCCCAATACCTTATAATATCATTTTAGAATCTACCAGTAGTGAATGTACATTTTCCTGTTTGAACGCTAAATGTTGCGAATAAATAACCACCTTCTGTATTGTCCCACTCATATTTTAAACTTGAACTATTTTTGCTTTTCAATGTTCCTTCAACACCACCAACCAACTCAACAAATTGATCATATGTCAATGATTCTTTAGTATTTAATGCTTTCTTTATTTCACTAAATCTAGAAAAATCAACTTTGTCATTAGCGATTAATTTACTTGGAAATGAAATTTCTATCTTTCCTTCATTACTTTTTGAATATTGAACTTCTACATTTGTATCTTCTGTTAACTCCCAAACATAAACTTTATTTTCTTCGTTAGTACATTTTCCTTCAAATCCAATAATTTCATTTATTTCTTCAACTGAATTTTTAGGATCTATTAATTTTATACACTCAAAAACATCATGATTTCCTTTTGTATTTTTGCTCACTTCTGAACTAGAACTTTCTGTTGTAGTATCTTCCTTACTTTTCCCCATTACAAATATTGTTACAACTATAGCTACTATAATAGTAACTATAATAGCTGCTACAACAATTCCTATTATACTTTTCTTTTTCATTTTTATTTCCCCTTTTTAATTATTATTTTTAATTTGACTAAATTGTTTATTTCATTGTTTTAATTTTTTTACTTTTCATATTTACTTGCAAATTTAGCAAAATTTTCCTTATGGTATGGTATTGTACTTTCATCTAGATTTGCAAATAATTGATGTGTCTTTTTATCATTAGTTTTTATTGTTATACTTTTTAATTTGCTAGTAAGTATACTGTATTTTTTTACTTTAATTTCTTTAATGTTTTCATTCGGAATAAAGAAATATGAATTTTCAGTTATTCTTAACTTAGAAACATCTATTTTGAAAAAAATATCAGAAGCTTTTTCTGGATTAAGATAAAATATTCCTAATCCTTTTTCTGTTGCATTTATCAATAGTCCACTATATGGATATTCCATTCCTCCTACAAAACCGCTTTTAGCCTTTTTATAATCTTTTAAAGCTACAAAATAACAATTTTCGTTTCCTTCACAACCAACACTATTAAATAATTCTTTTACTTTTTCTAAAGTATTAAAACTTTCCATATTTATTTCCTCAACTTTCTTTCCACTTCAACTTGCAGTAGAAAACTATATAATCTAAATTCTTTAAGCAATCCATAATATACCATAAAATAATTTTCTTGTCAAACAATTATTATTTATTAATCAATAATTTTCTCAATATCAGCGGTACTCAACCTAACTATAAAATGTTTTCCATCGTATTTTTCTCTTTTCTCCAAATCAATTTTACTTAAAAATTCATCATATTCAATGTAAACATCTTTTCCTTGACTATTTCTTAAAATTGCATAAAAATTATTAATTTTGCTTGTATCATATCTATTAATCACAAAATAAAATTCAGTTTTTGGTTCTATAGGTAGTATAGTATCGCAATTTGTTGCTACTGAAATATACCCATTGATGACTGTTTCTTCATCCTTCTTTATTTGATATAACTTAAATATTGCATAAAACAAATCTCTTTGTTGAATCTCATTCATAAATGTTTCATAATTTTTCATTACAGTTGTAATATTTTCCATATTACCTTCTAAAGGTAAATCCATTCCCCAGTCTTTCAAGTTTTCTAGCGTTATACTTAAAGGATTCACTACTCCATTAATTGAAATATTTCCACCTGAAGCATTGCCTTCTAATATATTTTTCTTCATTCTATCTAACATTATGAGTGTATCATTTATACCTAGCTCTACAAACCAATTTAATTGACTTGTATCTACTAATTCAAATTCTCCTACACTTCCTCTGTAAAATTCTTTTGTATTGCATTCATTACACATTATATTTACAAATTTGTATAAACTTATTATTTCACTGTATGTTGTTGGAAATGATGCTTTCATACGAATATTGTCGTCTTCAAACCATAATTGTATTCCACTACCATAATTATTGTTATCAAATAATATAAAGTCTTTTGCTGTTTTAAATGTTTGCAATTTATTTTCTTCATACTCTTTACTAGTGTTTATAAATTCAAGCTCCATCCTATAGAATTCATCAGTTACACCTATTCTAGGGCTTGTTTTTCCTCCAAAAGCATTAGTACAAGCATTTTTCCATAATTCTTCGACTTTATATATATCGACTTTACTTTCAGGTTGTTTTATTTTAATTTCTAATCCCATATTTTAAATTCCTCCCTATTTATTTTGAATCACTTGTTCACATTCTTCCCACAATAATTTACAATAAGCATTATTAAAATCAATATTTTCATAATCTTCTATAAATTCAGGATTAATAATAATAGCTTCTTCTTCATCTTTATATGGATGTAATTTTACTTTTTTATTAAAAAGCATACCTTGAGCACTATAGAATATCATTTGATTTGCTACTTTTACTGCCTTATCAACCTCTGATTCATCTATATTTTCTATGCTTACATCTGGTCGTCCAAATTTACGAAGACCTCTTGTGTGTAACCAAATATTTTTGTCTTCCATTTTTGAGATTAAATTTTTAACATGTGAATACACATCAAGATCCTTTGAAAAGATTTTTTCTGTAAATTCTTCTGCTGAATATAATGAAAATGTTTGCATATCTAGCACAGCAATTGCCCCCGTATCTAAAAATGCTTGAACAATTCCTATGGTATTTCGCAAATATTTTAAATTGTCATCTTGCATAATTTCTCCATTTATAACTGCCCAAATATTTTCTTTTTGTATTTTTTCGTATAATTCTGGTTGTTCCTCTTTTAGTATTTTTCCTAAAGTTCCTCCTATCAAATTATCCATATATTCGCCATGTTGTTCTCTTATAAGCATATTTATATTTAGTCCTTCTGGGATTTCGTCTATATTGTGACGCTCTCTTGAAATTTCTAATTCTTCCTCTTTTGCTCCAAATACAACATAAAACATTAGTGGGTGATAATTAATATCTTCATAATATGGTCTTTCGTAATTCATAAAATTTTCCTCCCAACCTTATCTCTTCTTTCTTTTTGAATTATATCACATGTTTTTTGTATTTTAAATATATTGACAAAATATAAGTATTACCATTTATAAATAATAAAAACATAATAAAAAGAAGTGTCACCCAAATTTTCTAGGTTACACTCCCTATTTTTCAGCATATTTCAGCTTTTATTCTATACTTTTGGTGACAAATTATTTCTTTGACACCATTTTTTATTTTAATAAAATCCATCAAAGTATTAATATTAAGCATTTTTACCGCAACAATTCTTATACTTTTTGCCCGAACCACATGTTGTAGAAACTCCCATATTTATAATACTTATAATATTTATAATATTATTGATATTTCAAGGCTTTATCGTTTTGGTAACCTATTATATTTATAATATTTATAGTACTTTTGTTATTATAAATATTTCTCTCTTGCAAACAAATTGCAAACAATGTTTGCATTCATTTACTACAGTCATTATACTATCTATATCATATATTTACCAATGTGCATTTTGTATTTTTGCACATTTATTATACTATAAATATTTGTTTTTATCAATGGATCTATCCAATTATTTATATTTAATAATTTCTTCTATAATTTCAGATTTTGTTATCTTATCAAAAACATCAGTTGCTAATCGTTTAGATTTTTCTGTACTTGAAATATAATAATTTTCTGTTGTTTCTACATTTCTATGTCCAAGTATATCCGCAACATCTCTTATTTCAATTCCATTTGTTAATATTTTTGTTGCATAACTTCCTCTTAAATCATAGAATCTGCATTTTTTAATTCCTAATTCATTATGAATAATTTTAAATGGATATCTTGTTAAATCAGTTCCTACATACAAACCATTTTCTTTTGTAAAAACAAGATTAATTTTTTCTTTATACCTTTTTGTATTATCATTTATTACTCCGTTTCCTGGAATTAATATCATTACAGGATGTTCATTTTGTTCTATAGACCAATCTAACATTGATAAATATTCTTTTTTGTTTGTTGGTGCAAGTATTACTAAATTAGGTATATTTTTAAATGCTGATATTGCAAATATTCCTAAATGTGTAACATCATTTAATCCAGCAACTGATGCATAACCTAATAAAATTGTTCCTGAATTATTATTTATACATAAATCTTGAGAAACTTGGTCATAAGTTCTTTGAATAAATGTTGCATTTGTTCCAAATACAGGTTTTCCTCCATTTTTAGCAATTCCAGAAATTAATGCAACTGCATGTTCTTCTGCAATTCCTACATCTACAAATTGTTTTCCTGCTTTAATTCTTTTATCTTGAGTAAATCCAAAACTTGTTGGAACACCTGCAGCAACTGCAACAACAGTATTATCTTTTTACATTTTATCTAATAATAAATCTGATGTTAAACTTAAGTAGTCTTCTCCATCTCCAAAATTTACAGTTGTTTTTCCTGTTTCTCTATCAAAAGGCATAGTCCAATGCCAGTTCTCTTTGTTTTCTTCTGCTAGTTTGTATCCTTTTCCCTTTTTAGTATTTATATGAACTACTATTGGATGATCTATATCTTTTACTTTTTTAAATACTTCTATTAATTTTTCGATGTTATTTCCATCATTTTCATAAATATAATCTAACCCCATAGCTGTAAATAAATTTGTTTTAGCTGTTCCATTACCTTCTCTTAATTCTTGTAGATTTTTGTATAATCCTCCATGGTTTTCTGCTATTGATTGTTGATTATCATTTACAACTATAATAAAATTAAAATTTAATTCTGAACCAGCAAAATCTAATCCTTCTAAGGATTCTCCACCACTTAAAGAACCATCTCCTATTACTGCTACTATATTTTCTTTATCATTTTTTAAATCTCTTGCTTTTGCCAAACCACATGCTAAAGAAATTGATGTTGATGTATGTCCAACTGTAAAGAAATCGTGTTCAGATTCCTCTGGATTTGAATAACCTGAAATATCTAAATAATGATTTTCATCAAAATATCCTTCTTTTCTTCCTGTAAGCATTTTATGTGGATATATTTGGTGTGATACATCAAATACAAATTTATCAACTGGTGAATTAAACACATAATGCATTGCAATTGTTGCCTCTACAAATCCAAAATTTGGTCCAAAATGTCCACCAATTTTTGTTAATCTGTTAAATAACCCCTCTCTTATTTCTTCTGCTAAAGTATTTAACTCATCAATTGTTAACTCTTTTAAATCCTTTGGTTCATTAATTTTATTTAAAACTTTTAACATATGTTCATTCCTCCTATCTGTTTATTATATATCACTTAAAGTTAACTCCAAGTCAAGAGCTTTTTCAAAAAAACAAAGTGAACTTATTCACTTTATTTTTTATAAATAAACAATAAATCCACTATTTTTCCCTATATACAATATTACCATTATCAGAAATTTTTATAACAATATTATGTTTTTCTGTAAGTAATATTTTTACATCTTTATTAGCTCTTTTTAAATCATCATAAATTGTACTATTATTTTTTAAATATTCGTCCTCGTTTGTTATTACTGCTATTTTAGGTTTATATATTTCTAATGCTTTATCACTATTACAATTAATTGTGCCATGATGAGGAACTTTATAAATATCTATTTTTTCTTTAATCGAAGAAGCTATTTGATAATTAACGTAGTTAGCTTTTGGATGAATTGCTTCTCTATCAAATATGTCACCACCTAAAAAAACGTTAATACCATTTACCTTCATAAATATAGCTAAGCTATTTTGATTTTCACTAAATAATATCTTATGATATGAATCTTTATAATTGTCATCTTCATATATTTTTTTAATAGAATTATCATTGTTATATAATTCTAATTCAGTATCTCCAAATTTTATTGTTTTTATATTTTCAGTTTGTATTAAATTGCTATTTTCTAGAATTATCTTTTTTATTTCTAAACATTTTTTCATTTCATTATTTCTATAATTATCATCTGCAATAGTCCCCCAAGCCGTAGTCTTATCTAATCCGCTATAATCCTTAAAGTAGACTTTTTCCACATCATATTTTTTAACTATTTGGGCTATTGAACCATAATGATCTCTATGAAAATGAGTTAATAAAATAAATGATATTTTTTTCACATTCAATTTATCTAAATAATCACTAATTTCATTAAAATTCCCATCATATCCTGTATCAACTAGTGCAACTTCATCATCACTTTTTAAAATTATGATGTCTCCCCATGTGATTTTTAAAAAATGTAATTCCATTATATCACCTCATTCAAACCATTCAAATTTATAATTTTCAAAGTAATTAGTTCTATCAAAAATATCTCCAAATTTATGAAAATTATATTTTATTTTTTCCATATCTTTTTTACTATATCCATCATTTATTTTAAGAAAAAATTCATATATAATAGTAAATGCTAATTCTTTATTAAATTGTTCTGGTATTTCACCATTAAAAAGTCCTTTGTAAATTCCACGATACATTGCTTGTTCATTTATCTTATTATCTCCATCCCAACCAAACCAACAATTACCTCTAAAGTCCAGAGATCTAAAACTACTTTTTCCATTAGATGTATCTATAAAATATGTTTTCCCATCTTTAACAATAACATTGTGTAAATTAATATCACCGTGAATAAATGTCGGTTCATTTTTATAAACATATTTTTTATATTCTAAAAAATCATCACATAATCTATCTAAATCAATATAGTATAATTTTTCACTTTCGTTTTTTTCATAAAAATCCTTTGAAATGTACAAAATATTAATTAACTTATTAAATTCTTTATCGTTTAAGTCTATTATTTCTTGTTTATTATATTTAATTTTTTTAAACTTTGAAAGATTTTCTCCTACTTGTAATCCTATATTTTCAATCTCTTCTACACTCAATTTTCTTGTTAAATCAATTAATTCTTTTCCATCAATATATTCATATACAACAAAAGTTTTATCTAAATCATTTAAATATTTTACTTGAATAATTTTTGCAGTAGGAATATCTAAATTTTCATAAATAACTTCAATTTCTTTAATTTGTTCTAGATTATTTCCATCATATATTTTTATAAAGTATTTTTTATTATCTTTTTCACAAATATATCTTAGAGCACTAGAATAACCACTAAAATCTTGTTTTACATCTTTACACTTTTTAAAAAATCAATTTTAGATATTAAGTCATCACTCATATTACATCTCCTAATTCATCTAATAATTTTAAGAACTATATAATGTATATAATATATCAATTATATTTTAATTTTTCAATAAATATATATTTTTTATCCCCCATGATTTTCCTACATTTCTAGAAGATATTTTTTTAATTTATCATATACTAATAAATACAAAACAGATGGTAAATACCATCTGTCTTGCATTGCGGAATTTTTATTCTTTGTCGCTTTTGAGAAAAACTATTGACATTCATATAGTTAGTCTCCATAGGGTATCTTCCACTAATTTTATTAGTACAAAAATCCATATTTTTTTCATTTAAAGCAATTCCATATTCTAAAACCGAACTTATATCAGCATAATTGAATTTTTCTGCATTTTCTTCTTTTACAATCTTCATTTTGTTTCCTCCAATTCAACTTTTAAAAATTTATTGACGAATTCCCATCTATGCTTTATAAACTCTCCATTTTTAACTAATGTATTTATTTCTTCCCAAGTTGCCCATTTTGCATCAGATACCTCATCTTCTTGAAACTTCATTTTTGATATATCATAATCATGTTTTAAAATGTATGTATCTATCCATACATTCCCCGTTATAAATTTTGTCATAAATTTTAATTCATTAGGATTTATATCTATATCTAATTCTTCTTTTGCCTCTCTTACTATTGTTTCTTTAGATTTTTCTCCCAAGATTACAGAACCTCCTGTCATTGCCCATACATTTGGTTCTAACCTTTTTTGTTCTGATCTCTTTTGAATTAATATCTTATTTTCATTATTTATAATCCAAACATCTGAACCTAAATGATATAATTCCTTATCAAATACTTTTTGGTCATACTTTTCCATTATCTCCCCTGTTGGATTACCATTATCATCTAAAACTTCCCATAACTCCATTATTTTTTATCCATTATCTTTTTATATTTTTTTATCATTTAAAATATCTTCAGCCTTTTTGGCATAATAATTTTCATCTTTTATAGGTAAATATCCTTATTTTTCAAGAGTTACAGAGATTTTATTTTAAGCTATGAAAACATTTTGCAAACAAAACGCAAACAATTTGGTATGTTTTCATGTTTATGTCTACTTGCTTAATCTCTGTAAGTACTGCTATTACTGATTTCTTCCACAACATTGTTTGTATTTTTTCCCACTTCCGCAAGAACAAAATGTGTTAGTATTATCGTTATTTATAGTATTTATGGAACTATAGTGTTTTCAAATCCTTTGGCACATTGCATATTTGATATTTATAGTATTTATAGAATTATCGTTACTATAGTTTTTCCTCATCCTGCGAACATTTTGCGAACAATGTCCACAAAGCTTTTGCCTAGAAAATAACGACCTTTCTTAATTTATTTTCTTTATTTTAACTCTAGCATAACAAATTTGTCAACACCCTGTAACCATTATTATTTGTTTTTTTGGAGCAATACAAAATATGCAAAATTAAAAGTAGGAACAATTCCTACTTTTAATTATTCTTATATACCAAATTTACTTACCATATTAATTACATCTGAACTCATCATTCTATCAAATGAATCATTCGCTGCTTTTCTAGTTTCAGATGTACTCGAGATATAATAGTTTTCTGTTGTTTCTATATTTCGATGTCCAAGTATATCAGCTACATCTCTTATTTCTGTTCCATTATTTAATATACTGGTTGCATAACTACCTCTTAAATCATAAAATCTACATTTCTTGATTCCTAATTCATCATGAATAATTTTAAAAGGATATCTTGTTATATCTGTTCCATTATATAGTCCATTTTCTTTTGTAAATACTAAATTCAAAGTATTTATACTAACAATATTTCCTTCGGTTTTAACTATCCTATGTTCAACTACTTTTCCATATTCATTTGTAACATCTTCTAAATGATAGTAATTATATGAATTCCCAAAAACCTTTTTGCAATAAGCTTGTTTCTTTTTATAATTCTTTAATGCATTTAATAATGTATTACTAATATGTATTTTTCTCTTACCTGTTAAGGTTTTTGTTGTTCCTATATACCATCTACCTTTTTCATCTTTTGGTTTATCATAAACATTATGCGAAATACTTATAGTACCATTTTCTAAATCAATATCATTCCAAGTTAATGCACATACCTCCCCTGTTCTCATTCCAGTAAAACAAGAAGTTAAGAAAGCACAAGTGAATGCATCATCATTTGAAAACCTTCGCAATATTTTTTCAATTTCATCTTTTGTATATAAATGTTTTACATCTTCGTTTTCTTGCTCTATCCTTGGTAATCTTAAAGTAAGTGCTGGATTATATTTAATAAATCCATATAAATTTGTTGCATCTCTAAAAGATCCTTTTAGAACTTTTAGAATATTCTTAAAATAAGATTTTGAAAAACTATTTCTATCACAAATATTAGTAATAAATGAGTTAAGTTTGACACTTGTCAAACTTGATAATCTATACATTCCCAAATTAGGTTTTATGTAATTTTTAATTATATTTGTATATGCTTGAATCGTATTATATTTCAAATTCTTTCTACAATAGTTGTCCAACCAATAATCTAAATAATCACTATATGAAATTTTACTTTCTTTAAAAGGAACACCTGCATTTAAATATTCGGTCATAGCTTTATTTCCTTCTTCAATGGCTTCTGCCTTTGTTTTGAATCCTGACTTATTAATATATTTTCTTTTACCATCAACTGGTGCTATTTCAAATTGATATTGATAAACATTTCCTCTCTTCTTAATATTCAAACATCCCATATCCAATATTCCACCAATCCATTAAATAATATTTGATAAATCTTTTCCAAGATTATTATTTAAAAAATCTTCTAATGATGATTTAAGAATTTTAATACTTCCTAATTTTATTGATGGTAAATAGCCATTATTTATTAATGCATAAACATAGTTTGGACTCGTATGCAATATTTTTGCAACTTCCTTTACTGTATAAATAAGTGAATCGTTCACAATACTCGCCTCCATATATTAAATATTGAATTTAAGGTTGTACTTTAATATATTTGGGTACATCATAACTTCTGCCTAAACCTTTTCTAAACTCGAATCTACTTTTTTCTTGATTATACTTATATGCACTTTTATTCCAATTTCTATATGCCATATTTGATAGTTTTCGTGGAGCTGATAATTCCATAGATGCTTGATCGTGCAGATTTTTCATGATTGCGTAATCATTATTTTTAGATTCACTTCTTTTTTGTTTTATATAGTTTTTAGTAAATTCAATATTTTTCTTTTTATTTTCAATTTTACGCTTTTCCTTTTCTTTTGAACTCTCTGCATTTTTTGAAATAACTCTAGATACTTTATATTTTGAAATATTGAGTTTTTTTGCTATATTAATTTGTTTCATTTTTTCCTTAAAATACATCTTAAGTATATCCTCTTCCATTTACTCCTCCTGCAACTTTTTACTAACAACTTTTTTACACAAAAGAACTATAGGGAAAATTTTTATTTGCCCTATTTATTTGCCTTTAAGAATAATTCTATTTAGTCTTCGTACTTCTTTTGTTCCAAACTTATCATGCAACATCTTGATTTCACTTTTTAACTCTTTCGGTGTAATTTCTGTAGCACTATTTTTTAATGTATGAAAAGCAAGTTGTGCATAATCAATTACGGTGTCTAAATCAAAAAGTTCTTTATTATTATCAACATCCATAAACTTTCCTCCTTTTTCTTTTACTAATAGAAGTCCAAAAAAATTTATGGATGTTGCATTTTTTGAGAAATTTTTTAAATTTTTCTATTTCTTCTTAGATTTTTATAAATTTCAATTTTGATTTCCTGTGCCAAATCTTCATCATAGCCACCATTTATAATGCTTGCATTTATAATTAATGGTTTGTAATCCTTTATTATTTTTATAATCTCTTCATCAGATAAATTAAATTCATTAAACATTTTTTTCTCCTCCTATTAAACTTCTCACAATCTTATTTAATGCCTTGTTTCTTATTCTCCATATACTTGTCCTATCTTTTTTCATTTCTAATGCAATTTGATTCATTGTTTTATTTTCTTTATACAATAAAAAAAGCACCATCTTTTCTTCAAAAGACAATGCCTTAACAACATTATATAATTTTTTATCACTCATTACTTTCTCAAATTCCATAGCAGACTTAATTTCTTTTTCACATTTATTTAAAACTTCATCAAGCACAGATTCAGCCTCAAAATTTGCACAATTATATAATTGTACATTTGTATTATTGATATAATTATAATTATCTCTTATATACTTTTTTCTTGTGTTAATAATTATTTTCTTTAAATATGATTTTTCTTCTTTTGATAATAGCTCTACTAAATAATTCTTTCTTTCCATATTCATTCTCCAATCTTTTAAAATTGGACAATGCCATAAAACAAAGAAAGAATTATAAATTATGTATCTATATAATTATCAATTCTAACTTTTACATATTCATCCCTCCAAACAATAATCTAAAATAAAATTCAATTATCAATTCGCAAATAATCTTAAGTTCCCCCCACTTTTTTTTCTTAAGAGAATTCTTTCCTTATTTTAGACTATTGTCCGTGTTTTAATATATAACACGATTTTATTTAAACGGCTAATTTAGGCTACATGTGGGTTAAAAAGAGTACAAAAAAGCTAAAAAGTGTACATTGGGGTTAACTTTTTCCAGATATTTTATGTGATGTAGCCTGTATGTATTGAAAATACAGAGTTTCAGTGATATAATATCAATAATTTAATACTTATTCAGATCTTAGCAAATGATATTATGTTGGAGGTATTATAAATGAAAACAACCATTTTAGTTGCAGAAGATAACGAATTTATATTTAATCGTTATCAGGAAATTATTGCTAAAGATGAATTTTTTGAATTAGTTGGATATGCTATGGATGGACAAACTGCTTTGGAAATGTACAAGAAATTAAAACCTGATATTTTTATATTAGATTTAGGATTACCCAAGATGACTCGGCTTAGAGGTATTAAATGAACTTACAATATATGAAAATAGCAAAAGAAAATGTAACGTAATTATAGTTTCGGGAGATTGTAAATTACGTTTAGAATTAATGAATACAAAAAAAGTTTATGAAGTTTTTTCAAAACCTATTAATTTCGATTCGCTAAAAAGTTCAATGAACAGATTAAGAGATGAATTAATCCAAGAAGATTTTCCAACAGAAAAATTTTATAGTATCCTTTTAAAATTAAATTTAAATCCTTATTCCCATAATGTTAAAGTATTAAATAAAGCAATAGAACTATGCTATTATAATGAATATTTACTTGATAATCTAACAACTATACACAAAACAATTGCTCTTAACGAAGGATGCTCTCCTGAGAAAATCAAATCATGTCTGAGAGGAACTACAAAAAATTTGAATAGAAATAATTCTCCTCAAACTTTAAATAAATTTTTTTATATCGATGATACAAAAAGAAAGCATGAAGTTTCAACCAAACATTTTATGAATGGATTACTGGTAGCCTTGAAGAAATAACTATCCCATAGAAATTACTCTATGGGATAGTTTTCATGGCTCTAATTTGCCATATACTTATCGAGATTTCGAATAAATAGTTTTGCTTCATATTTCGTAATTCTTCCATTTTCTCTTGCAAGATTTATTAATGCAATTACATTCTCTTTTCTTCCTCCAGTAATAATCTCATCTATAATATATGTTGGAATTCTAATTGATAACTCTTTTTTTATTTTTTCCTGTAACTTCCTTGTTTTCTCTAATATCTCATTATTTTTTTCAATTTTTGTTTTATATTTATTATCCACTTTTATCAGCCTTTCTTTGTTGATTTTCTATAATAATTATTTATGACACAATCATAGTGTCATAATAACATGATTATCAGGATAAAATCAAGTAAATACTATTAAAAAGGTGGTTTTATTTATGATACGCAAATTAAATGATAGTTTTAATGTTATTAGTGATAATTTGATAAAATTAAGAAAGGCTAAACATTTATCTCAAGCTGATGTTGCTAACGATTTAAATTTACTTGGAATTAATATTCATAAGAATGATATAAGCAAAATTGAAGCTAATACTAGAGCTGTTAAAGATTATGAATTATATGGATTTGCTAAAGTCCTTGGTGTTTCAATATTAGATTTACTAGATGGTATCGAAGATAAATTAGAAAAATAATTATACAAAACAAGCTAGATATCCCTAGCTTGTAAACTATTAATAACGAAAAAATAAAAAAGTTTAAATTATTATTTGAATTTAAACTCTTTTATTTTTTATTACTAAAATATAATTTTATGGAGGTGTTGGATGGATTCGAACCACCGAATCAGAGTTTTGCAAACTCGTGCCTTACCACTTGGCTACAACACCATTTTTTAATATATTAATTAAATTTATTTGGAGCTATCACTTTAAAAAGTATAGCATATAGCTCCAAATAAATCAACATTTTTTTTCAATTATTTACTTTTTTTTTCAGATATTTCCTTTTTTATTTTTGTTATAAAATCCTCAACATCAAATTTTCCCATATCTCCATCATCTCTAGAACGTACACTTAGAGTATTAGATTCAACTTCTTTATCTCCAACTACTAACATGTATGGTATTTTCTGAATTTGAGCTTCACGTATTTTGTATCCTGTTTTCTCTTGTCTGTCATCTAATTCAACTCTGATTTCCTCATCTTCTAATTTTTTCATTATTTCCTTTGCATATTCAATATGAGCATCGGATATTGGTAATATTTTTACTTGAACTGGAGATAGCCATGTTGGTAATGCTCCTTTAAATTGTTCCAATATTAAAGCTAAAAATCTTTCATAAGAACCTAATATAGCTCTATGAACCATTACTGGTGTTTGTTTTTCGCCATTTTTATCTACATAATATAATCCAAATCTTTTAGGTGTAGAAAAATCCACTTGTACAGTCGGAATTTGAACTTCTCTGCCTAAAGCATCAGTAAACATGAAATCAAGTTTTGGTCCATATAGTGCTGCCTCGCCTTCACATCTCTTTGCCTCCAAGTGTAATTCATCAGATACTTCTTGTAACATGCTCTCACACAAATCCCAATCTTCTTTGTTTCCTATATATTTTTCTGGATGGTCATAATCTCTTACTGATAGAGAAACCCAATGATCTTCCCATAAGCCCATTCTTGTATAAAAATCTCTTATTATGTTACACATATTTATAACTTCATCTTTTACTTGATCTATTCTACAGAAAGAATGTCCATCTTCAATTGTAATTGCATAAACTCTTGATAATCCACCAACTGACCCTTGTAGCTCTGCTCTATATTGTTTATCAGATTCCATATATCTAATTGGTAAGTCTTTATAACTTCTCATTTTTGAAGCATATATTTGTGTATGATGTGGACATTGAACAGGTTTTAACACAAATTCATGTCCCTTTGGAGAACTAACTCTAAATAATTCATCATTAAATTTCTGTGCATGACCAGATGTTTCAAATAAACTAATGTTAGCAAGCGATGGACAACTTACTTTTTGAAATCCATAACTTCTACATATTTTTTCTATTTCTCTTTGTAATGTATCTTTGATAATTGTTCCTTTTGGAGTATATAATGGTAATCCTCCACCAACATAATCTGAAAAGCAGAATAAGTCTAGTTCTTTTCCAATTTTTCTGTGATCTCTACTTTTAGCATCTTCTAGTCTTTCTAAATATTCGTCTAATTCCTTTTTCTTTGGAAAAGAAATTCCATAAATTCTTTGTAGAACTTCTCTTTTTTCATCACCTTTCCAATATGCACTTGAGGATGATAGTATTTTTACTGATTTAACTTTACCTGTACTAATTAGATGAGGTCCTGCACATAAATCTGTAAATTCTCCTTGTCTATAAAAACTAATCTCTTCTCCATCATCCAAATCATTTATTAATTCAATCTTATAAGGTTCATCTTTCATTAATTCTATAGCTTTTTCCTTTGGCAATGAAAATTTTTCTATTGGTAAATCCTCTTTTATAATTTTATTCATTTCTTGTTCTATTTTTTCTTTATCTTCATCTGAAAATGCCTTTTCAGCATCCAAATCATAATAAAAACCTTTATCTATAGCTGGTCCAATTGCTAACTTGACTTTTGGAAATAATCTTTTAATTGCTTGAGCCATAATATGTGAAGTTGTATGCCAATATGCCTTTTTACCATCAATATCACTTTCAAAAGTTAAGATTTCTAGCTTACAATCTTCTTTTACAATTGTTCTTAAATCTTTTACCTCTCCATTTATTTTTCCAGCTGTTGCCATTCTTGCTAGACCTTCACTTATGTTTCTAGCAATCTCAAAAATACTCATTCCTGATTCTAATTCTTTAACTGAACCATCTTTTAATTCAATTTTAACCATAAAAAATCCTCCTCTTTATATAGCAATTGATTTTTAACTTATTGCTTATATTTTTTCTATACAAAAGCACTCCTATAAACGCAAGTACTTTTGCATTTATAGGAGTGCTATATTTTTATAACACGGTTCCATCCTAATTTTTACTTAATTTCAGAGTACAATAAAACTTACCTATATAGTTTAACTGTATTTTGGAGAGCTAGTTTTTCAAATATATTTACTTGAATTGAATTTCAGCCCATGTTCAATTTTCTCTGTAAGCAACCCTTATTCTACTTTTTCTCTCTTTTATTGCAATCTATCTAAATATAGTTAATATTTTAATCCACTTTTTTATGTTTGTCAAGTCTCTTTTTATAATCAACCTATAATTCTTTGTGATAATAATAATGGAGAATACTGATTAAATATATTCATATTATCCTTAGTACTTGTGTCCATCAAATCTTCAATATCTGCAATTTCGAACTCTTTTGTGTTATAATTATAAATTTCAATACTTTGTCCAATACGAATAATATATGGAACTTTAAGAGAAAGAGCATCTTCCAATTTTTTCTTTTCGTTTATATCTCTATCATCTACTTCAACTCTATATTGCATTTCGAGTTGTTTTCCCAATTTTATAGCATTTTCAATATTAGTAGGAATTATCCTAAATTGAACAGGAACAAGCCAGTTTGGCATCATTTCTTCACTATTTGCAGCATTATCGCAATATGTAAAAATAGTTCTTTCTATAGAACTTGCATAAAAAACAGCATGAACTGTAGTTACAGGTTTATTTCTATATGTAATATTATATGCGAAATCAGTAGTTCCCTCATCTATTTGGAATGTTCCAATTTCCACTAAAGTTCCATTCTTCATACGAGCTTTATACTCGACATCAAATACAATTCCATTTTCACAAGTATCACCTTCAGCAATATTTATAATTGGATAATGTTTACAATCTTTACATATTTCCTCTATAAATTCTTCATTCTCTTTAATAAACTTTTCAGTTGTAGAAAACAACATAATAAATTCCATGTTATTTTCTTTCATATCTAATTGCATTTGTTCATGACCTTTAAGTAGCATCTTTAATCCCTGATTAAGATTTTCATTAACAATATGTAATTCTGGAAGGTGAAATAATCTATTTCTAACCAACAAATTAAGTTTCTCTTCTTGCTCATATCTATAACTGTCTGATATTTCAAAAATGCCAAATGGTAATGTTTTATTGTCAAAATTCACTTGTTTTAATAAAGACAACTTATTACTACATCCAGAAAATCTTAAAATATGATTTCCTGTAACCTTTAATAATCCATCTCCATACATACCTACTTTTTCTGCTAATTGAACATGTTTTTTCATTAATTCATTGTCTAATGAATATAAATCACCACCTGAAATTCTATGTAATGGCAGATTATTCCTATCACAAAATCCTTTAACTAATTCCCACACATGCTGTTTGGTTGCCTCTTCCATAAATGTTGCATATGGTTTAAAAGTAAGATATCCTGGTATTGATAGTGGATCCCAACTAAAACCATATCTTTTTATAAGTTCTTCCGTTTTTTCTGATACAGGACATTCCTTTCCTCCGAATTCTGTATCAAGAAGTTCTTGCATATATTCATCTTTTGAACATTCGCTTATTGGAACAATTTTTTTATCAATATATGTATATAAACCATTCATTTTATTTTCTCCTTATTTTATTTTAATTTGATACAATTTATATAATGTGATATCCACCATCTACAGGTATAATACAGCCTGTGATATAAGAGCTCTGCTCTGATAATAAGTAAGCAACAGAATTAGCTATTTCTTCTGGCTTTGCAGACCTTTTTAATACTGTTTTTTCTTCAATTTCTTTTAATCTTTTTGAATCTGGTACCATTTCAGTCAATGTATTTCCAGGAGCAATTGCATTAACTCTAATACTAGGTGCAAGTTTTTTAGCCATAGCTTGTGTCAACGCTTCAACACCCGCTTTTGAAATAGAATATGTAAGCTCATCTGCCTCTGGAAACATTCCATAGATAGATGAAACATTAACAATTGAACCACCTTTTTCCATTATATCCACACCGAATCTTATCACATTCCACGAGCCAATTAAATTAGTTCCAATATTTATATTCCAATCCTGTAATGTAATATTTTTCCAATCATAGGTTCTAGTTATTATGCCCGCATTATTAACAATTCCATCTAAATGGCCAAAAACTTTCTTCACATAAGTTATCATTTGTTTTACATCATCAACATTTGAAACATCAGCTTTATATGTAATTATTTTATCATTACCATATTCTTTAACTAATGTTTCTATTTTTTTGCAAGAATTTTTATAATCTATAACAACTTTAGCTCCATCTTTTAAACATTTCTCAGCTATCGCCTTTCCAATTCCTCGTGAGCCACCTGTTATTAATATAATTTTATTTTCTAACAACATAATTCAAAACCTTTCAATCTATGAATGAAATGCTGGGAATAGACCTTTGTTTCTTGGAATTCTTTCGCCAAGATATTGAACTATTTTACAATTATCTTCAATTCTTCCCATAAGATCTCCTGTTTCGTTTACCACTTGTCCCATGCATCCTCCAGCACAATTATAAACATATTTACAATCTTTGCATGTTTCTTTTTTTAGATTTTCAGCACATCTACTCCTTATCTTATGCATAGCATTTTCATCATAATGTATCATATCATTTTCTTTATCATATTTCCCATAAATCAGCTGTGATAAAGGTCCATCTATATATTCTGGACCAAGTTGAGTAAAATCACAACATGATACATACCCATCAGTTGTTAAATGAGGACATGGTGTACATGATCTACAAGCAATTCTAGTAGGTTCATCAAAATTTACAATACACATTGTATTATACCAAATTCCTTTGCTTTCAGCATACATATGTGCATCATAGAAATTTTTAGCAAAGTCCATTGCATCCCATTTATATGATGGATTTTCACTTCCCTCTTCTGGTGCAAATACGGGAAGTACATTTATATATCGAACTCCTATACTTTCAAAATAATCAACTATTTTTCTCTGTTGAGCTATCATATCTGACATTAAAGTTACTCTTACTCCAACTGTTAATGTTTCTATATTTTGCAAACTTTTAATAGTCTCCTCTACTTTTTTAGAAGTCTCCCCTCCATTTCTAAATGGACGTTGTTTATTATGGATATCTGCAGGACCATCACATGATATCCACAACCAGTTCACATTTTCTGCAACCCACTTACGTGTCGATTCTGGGAAACATCCATTTGATTGAAGTTCTACATATATATCTTTATCCCCAGACTTTGATCTAGCATATTCTGTTATTGCCTTAATCTTTTCTATTTCTATAGTTGGTTCACCAATTCCATAAAAACGAATATATCTACTTGGATTATCTCTAAAGAAGTCATCAATTCCTTTACGTGCAAAATCCAAATCTATACTTTGATCTTCTGGTTTTATTTGTTTATATTTAGGCGTATAGCAATAAATACAATCCAAATTACATTTTGTTGTCATAAAAAATGAAATCATTTGTTTTCTAACATGTGCCATAAATACTTCCCCCTTATTTTTAATGGTCTTTTCTTACATCTGGATTATCCATACCTAATTTTGTAATTAATTTATGTGTTTTTAATCCAACGGTAGACTTTGTACGCCAACCTAATCTAAATGTAGAAATCAAATAGTCTTTTCTAGCTCTTAATTCCTGTCTAGGTGGCATTGTTCTATATACATCAATATATCCATTTAAATCATTTTCATTAAATCTACTTAAAAAGTGTTCTTGATTTTCAAAAATATTACCAACACTTACATTTATGACAGTAGTTTTTGGTGGAATCAACTCAATCATTTCTTTTGTAATGAAGTCTTCAGCTCCCACATGTGGTAGATGGAATGAAATATATTCAGAACTTGATAATACATCATTGAGTTCAGCATAAGTAATTCCATACTTTTCTTCCAATTCTGGTTTTCTTGTTCTTGAATAGTATTTTACTTTCATTCCAAATCCTTGTGTTGCAATTTGAGCCACTCTTGTTCCTATTCTTCCTAATCCAACAATTCCCAGTTCTTTACCTTTCAAAGAAACACCTTTTCTTTGAATATTATTAATATCTATTGCATCGATATAGTTTCCATTTAGTATTTTCTTTTTTACGTCTTCACTAATCAATTTAGAATCATATATTATAATATTACTTTCTTTTAATAAATTATCTACTGGTCTAAATGAAGCATTTAATGTATATGTAATATCACAACAACAATGAATTACATTCATTTTAAATCCTTCAGCTAGTATTTTTATTAAATCATTATTTAAACTATCTTGAGATAACATTAAACCAATAGTCATCCCTTTCATTGTTTCTTCTTTAAAGTAATCTGGATCTGTTATTTTCAAGTTACCTGTTTTTACATACTCATGAATCCAATGACCTGTTAGATTGTCTTTAACATTGTTATCAAAATTTCTTATACTATTTGCGACCTTCATTACTAAATCTTCATCAATCAATCGTGTATCAGAAGTTTCTTTTCTCGAATTAACATTAAGCATTCCCATAATTGCTAATTCAGCAACAGAATCTGTACCATAATCTGGAATACAAGGAACATAAATGCCATGTGATTCTGCATATTTTTTATCTATTCTATGTTCATATGCATGTGTCCAAAAAGCAATGGTTTTAATTTGTGGATTTTCATCAATAACTCTATTTGTAATATCAACCCAACAGCTAATTACACAATCAGCTCCTTTGACTCTTTCTAACACTTCCTCCTCGGTATTACATGTGTTATACTCCGTAATTTCATCTGCCAATTGATTCAATCTGTATCTGTGTTCAGGATACAAAATAACAGAATCAAGAATAACAATTTTTTTGTACTTTTTCATTTTTACCTCCATCTAACAATCTTTAAATAATTGTTTAAAAAAATATATAAATCACCAATGCATTAACATTAGCTATTACCATGTTATTAAAATATTAAAGTGAATGAGCAACCCAAATAGGCATTAAAACATCTTCTTCAATCGGAACAACACCATCCAAGTTAATATTATTTTCTATTGGACAAATTGGGTCTCTTCCTGTAGTGTCTCCGCATTGCACAATTTTTCTTACTTGACATCCTCCTCTACAACTTGCATAAAGTTTACAATCATAGCATTCTGGATAATCAATTCTTTTAGCATATTTTTCTAAATTATCTGTATTGTAAAAATTCTTCATTGAACCATATTCATTATAATTTCCTAATACTATATGATTCATAAGACAAGGTGTTATACGTCCATCAGCATGTATTGCAATTAATTCTTGTCCTCCTATACAACCATGCATACCAGCAATTCCAATATTTTTAAATCCTACACAAGGGTTAGTACAATTAGTAACAATTAACTTATCCGCATATTTTTTCTTTAATGATGCTATAAGATCAATTGTTCTATAGTAGCTATCGACATCATTGCTATAATAACCACGAGAATGATTTAATGAACGCTCTGGATTAGCAAATTTTACCTTATCTGCTTTCAATTCCAATGTAAGTGCAATCATTTTTTCAAAAAATTCTTCATTTTGTGTTCTATCAATAATTGGTTTAACACATATTTCTGTTACAGTGTTACCTAATTCTTTTTTTATTTTAACAAGTCTTTTTACTCCTTCTACAGCTTCTTTAAACATTCCATCATTACGTCTTAACTTGTTAGATTCTTCATCCCAGCCATCAATGCTTACACTAATATCTACTAATTCTCGAGACAATAAGTAACGACATAATTCATCTGTTAGTAATGTTCCATTTGTTACCATAGAAGTAGTAATACCATTTTCATATGCTGTATCAATATATGTTTTTAAAGCAGGAATATCAATAGTTGGTTCTCCTCCAGCTAAATATACACGCTTAATCCCTAATTCTCCCATTTCTTTTATAATATTAGCTATATTGTCTAGCTCCATTGTTGTCTGACCTAAATGTTTCTTATTATAACAATCTTTACAACGAAGATTACATTTATTAGTATAATCAAAATAATATTCTAATGGTGCATAAAGAGGTCTATTGGTTTTATTTTTATTTACAATAATTCTCGCATCATCGTCTACTCCAATATCATAAAATTTTTCTTTCAATTGTGACATATCATTTAATGCTTCTGAGATTTTCATTCCTCTATTAACAATTTTCTCATACAACTCATCACTAATCTTTTGTTCCAAAAAATAATAACGCTTAAAACGAGGGCTCCAAATTATACCTCCTAAATTTTCAAATCGTATTACTGCTGCCAAAGCTCCTTCTTTTCTTCTCATACCTTACTCCTTTCCAATATAAATATTATTAATATAAAAAAAGACTAATAAGCAATAATTTTTATAAACTGCTATTAGCCTCTATATTAAAACATCCAATAGCTTTTGAACAATAATTCTTTATATTTCGTTTTATCCAATGTACATTAATGGTTCATTAGCTTTCTATATAACTATTTATCATATTTTACGTATAGGTATTGTATATTTTTGTCTATTTTTCTCGAATTCTATCACAAACAGTTCCGCTTGTCAATCTTAATTCAACTTTATAAAGAATAATTATACAAAAAAATTTTTTTATATTATTATATTTTTTAACTAATTAGTTTATATTTGATTATTACCATTACATCCCAAAATACTTATATAACTAAAAACATAAAAATATTTTTTTGTATTTTATTTAAATTACAAAAATTGTAAGATACTACAATTATGCTTTTTTCACTGTTAATAATTGTTTTTCCTAACAATCCATTCTCATTCTTTATATTTTTTATTTTTCAACTTTCTTATAAATTATCCATGTTATATTCATATTAGAGCAATATGCTCCACACAATTTAATCTTTATTTATCAAGCAATCTTTAATTACATTTGCTCCCATTTTGAATCCTTGTCTATAATAGATATAATTCAAAAATCCTATTTCATCTTTTATTAAACTTTTAAATTCCTCTAACATTTTCTTACATTTTTCTTTCATATTATTATCTTCAATGGATTCAAAAAATAATTCACAAATTTTTCTGCTCTCCTCTTCTTCCTTTTGGTAATATTTTTTCAATTTTTCTCTAGTTCCTTTACTTATAATTTTTCCATTCTCCTCATCATATTCATACAAAATGTAAATAGCATCTTTTTCTTTTTCTTCACAAAAATCATCCATTAATGACACCTCCAATTTGTGTGATGTTAACTCTGTTAAAATCAATTGTCAACTATTTTTATCAATATTCTTTTTTATTTTTTAACCTTGAAACCCTGAAATTTCGGAGTCAGAGTAAAATGGTGTATTATCCCATTATGTTCAAAAAAAATAATACACCATAAATGAAACCCCTCATTCCATCGCGTTGCTTATGGTAGTCTAGTATGTAGATTAGAAATCTACCACTGATGCTGACTTTATAAGTCATTTTGCATACTTGCCCACACTTTTTACATCAGTATATCCATCATACAAGTTTTGCCTCCTAGAACTCTTTGTTTATTGTGAGTTTGCGTTACGAAATCTCACCTACACATATATTTTTTATAGACCGTAAAAAATACTGCAAGTCAATTTTATAGCATTCGCTGACCAGACGTGTCACTTTATTATTTTATAACAAGTTTATGGCATCTCTTGTTATAGCACGAAAAAAGACACCTATAAAAATTATAGATGTCCATTTTCGGCTCAATATTTAATTAATTCTACATACCTGTTCTTGGTAATTTCTTAACATTTAGTTGTTTTTCATAAACTTTAGTTGTGTGATCGTCATTATCCCAAACTTTGTATGTTTTGTTGTATCCTTCAACTTGTGTTTTATTTGTAAATGTATCATCATTTTTTACATCTGAATTTACTCTTACAAAAATATATGGATTAATAACTGATTCAAATCCTACTTCCACAGTACCAAATTCTGCTTTAAATTCTGTTACATATTCATCTTCATCAAGTTCTATTTCTGCAAAATCAATATAGTTATTAACTTGTGTGCTTAAATTTTCTTTTAGTAATTTATAATCATTTTTATTAGTTTTATAGTAAATAGAATATCTTAAATCTTGATTATATGTTCCAGTTATTAATTTTGTAATTCTTACATAATCTGTTGGTAATTCATCTGTCCAAGTAAAATTATTTAATGCAGTATTACCTGTATTTTTTAATTTAAAATCGTATTTTATTTCTTGATTTGCTGTTGTTTGAATAATACCTTCTTTTTCTACATCTACTGATGGCTTTTCTGATTTATTTGTTACATCAACTTCTACAACTTCTTTATGTTCTTTTATTTCAGCTGTAAATTCTTTGTCATTTAATAAATACCATTCACCCGCAGTTACTTCTTTTATAAAATATTTTCCTTTTAGTAAAATGTCTGACATAGCAATTCCGTTTTCATCTGTTATTACTTCTTGAACGAGTTTATGATCTTTATCAAAAATAGCAAATTTAACATTTGCAATTGGCTCTCCTGCTTTTTTACCATTTATAATATTGTCATCTTCACTTGTTTTAACTATTTTAATTTTTCCTTTTATCTTTTCGTTTTCAAATTTAATATTGGTAATTTGATTTTCTTTCAAAACTACTGTTTTAACTTCTTCATTTAAAGCATAATTTTCTAATGTTTCTTTTTCTTTTACACTTAATTTTTCAAAGTCTCTAATAGCATATTTTGATGTAGTTGCTTCACCGTTTGAATTTGTTACTATTGTTTCTAAAACTTTTCCATCTTTATCTAAGACATCAAATTTAACACCTTTTAACTTAACTTCATTATTATCCTTATCAACCTTAATTACTTTTATTTGTCCCTTTTTTAATTCATTTTCAACTTGAATTTCTTTTGTTAAATTCCATTCTACTTTTATGTCTGTGTTTTCTGCTAGGTTGTACCATTTATTTGTTTTAGTTTCAATTAAAGAATAATCACCTGTTCTTAAGTCTTTTATTTCAAGCTCTCCATTTGAATCTGTATAATATGTTCCAATTACTTTTTGAAATTCATTTGAATATAATTGAAACTCAACATTTCCAAGTACAACTCTATGATTATCTTTATCTATTTTATAAACTTTAACATTTCCCTTTTTATGAGTATTTGTAATATCTACTTTTGTTGTTTTATTATATTCAACATATACATCTTTTTCATCAGAATTTAAAATATAATTATCATTTGTTGAGACTTCAACCAACTTATAGTTTCCTTGATATAAATTTTCAAAGATTATCACTCCATCACTATTAGTCTTAGCTTTTCCAATTATTGTTCCATCGGCATTCTTTAATACAAATTCAACACCTTCAATTGCTTTATGTGTCTCATCATCTATTTTATTAATTTGAATTCTTCCATTATTATTTTTAATATTTAATATTGTTTCTCCATTTCCATCACCAAATGGGTCAAATGTCAATGCATAATTTTGTGTTCCTGCTACAGTTGTTTTTCCATAAAATATTGGATATGTTTTACATTTTCCTTGAACATTAATTATTGCATTTGTGATATCTTTATTCATCTGTGATTTTTGAACTTTAATATAAAAACTTTCTTTGCCATTAAAAGAATCTGTTTGAACTCCATTTCCATTAGTGATTATTGTCCCTTCAGGTAAATTAGCTGTAGCTGTAATTACATATGATGCCATATCAACTTCACTTGAAACATCAATTTTTTGCACATAGTAATTTCCATCTTCATACATATTGCCTGATGGTGTTAATGTTACCATCGAATCAGATGGTTGCTGACTTCCACTTCTTGCCTCATTTACAATTCTTTTAATTGCATCCGCTATTCTTTGTCCTTTAGCATCTCCTCCTCTATATCTATCAGGATTCCATCCATATAAAGCACAGTAAACAGCTTGTTTTGTAGCTAAATATGCATCATCATCTGTATCTACTCCTAGGTCTGATGCTGATTTATATGGATATCCATTAATAACTGCTCTCCATACTAAAACATTATCAATCATTGAATCTACTGTTACTCCATAACTTCCATTTTCTATTACACCAGGTAAATCACTATTTACACAATATGCTGGGTACTGGATACCATTATGTGAATAATATGCTGGATTACAAATTACATAAGACCATGTTTGTCTTTCATCATTCCAATATTGTAAGTGATAATCCATTGTTCCTTTTCCATAAATTTCAGCGGAATCTATTTCCATTGCGAATACATTTCCAAAACCAGAAAGTATCGTCATCATAACCATTATTATGGCTACTATTTTTTTAGTTTTATTTTTCATCTTTCTTTCCTTTCCATCAAAAAAGACACTTCAATAAGTGCCCTCTCAATTGTTAAATTTCTAAATTTTCTCCATAATCTCCGTTGCTTGTACACATAGCCTTTGTTCTCTTCTGTTTGGTATGCACGTAATCATTGTTATTTTATTTTCTTCTGTATTTTCTAGTAAACTCCAGTCTGTTTCAAAAATAGCTTGGATATTATCAACTTTATATGTTCTCTCATAGAATTTAGTTTTATATTTTATAATATCACCAACTTCAAGCTCATTTAATCTAGCAAAAAATGAATCCCCATAACCTCTATTATGTCCTGCTAGTCCTACATTGCCATCATAAGTTGCAGTTGTTTCAATATGACCTATGTAATCTTTTAAAACATCATTGCCTGAACCTTCTTTGACTGTTACATTCAATCCTATTTTTTCAATAGTTAGAATTCCAAGCACAGAATCATCCCAAATGTCTTCTACTTTATCATAAGTTACATCTTCAAATTTTGAATCAGTTTTAATACTATTAACATCTGCCAAATTGGTGTTTAAGTATCTATCAATAGCCACCAAGCCTATTCCTAATACCGTAATAATACAAACAATCATTAATATAATTCGAATTTTTTTCAAATCACTCACCTCCTAAACCAATACTTCGAATTCTCTATTTTGTATATTATAATTATATTGTTTGTCGAAATACTTGAATTTTACTGTTTTCCCTCTAATCTTCTTATATAAAGATTTTGAAACTATAATTTTATAACTTCTAGACTGATAATTATATGGAGTTAAATCAACAAGCATTTTTCCTTCACCTAAATGTACTTTTTTTATCAACTTATATTCTCCATCTAACAAATTATATACTTTTACATTTTTGTAATTTAAAAGAACAATACCACATACACATAAGATTCCTGCTGTTCCAACTAAAGCTTGTGGTATAACTTCATTCTCTTCCTTTTTATTTTCAGGTTTTACGCTCTCTATTTCTCTGTATTTTACAGTAAATGTTGTTGTGTCTTTTATTTGCTTTTCAAGAGTTCCTGTATATTTTATTTTTGCTATGTATCTTGTAACTATTGTCCTTGTATCTTTCCCTTCATACTTCATAATTCCACTATATTTGACTGGAACTTTATTTCCATCAACATCTTCAGTTTCTGTTATATCCCATACAGGATTTACAAGATAATAAGTTAAACCATTTTCTTTTAACTCTTTAGGAATATTATTTAATTCATTACTAGAAACATTAACATATTTTTTTTGTAAATAAACTTTATATTCTTCTTGGTAACTATCAGCAGGAGTTAATTCAATTGAAGAATCCTCTCTACTTATAGTGCCTTTAAATCCATCATTTTCTATATTTCTTGATTCATCAAAAAAGCTACTAGCTGATGATTTATAATTTGCATCAATTATTTTTTCTTCTGTAGTTTCATATTTTTTACTTTCTGTTTTTAAATTATCTTTTCTTTGGATATCTTGCAATTCATATCTTTTTTCGTTTTCTACTATAGTCTTATCAATTGAATTATAATAATCTTGTGATACACTATAATCAACGCTTTTGCTCTTTTCTATAACATTTGGACTTGTTGCAAAACTAAAGCCTACATTTACCAATATTAATCCTGTAACTCCAAGTGCTAATAATATTTTCTTATTCATATTTCCTCCACTTCTATTTCAAGAAAAATCCTTGAAATACTAAATTTCTTAATTGTTCATTAACAAGAATTGTTAAACCAATAGATGTAAATATAAAAATTGCAACATAACAAATAAATTTTACAAGTCTTGTTATTGCTTCTAAAAGCAATGAAAAAAGATATACCTGATTATTAAGCATATCTGTTCTACTTACTTCTTCTTTTTTATTTTTTGATTTAATAAAAGTTCTTATTTTATCAAATATATCTTTAGTTTTATTTTCTTTCTTTATTACTTCAATTCGTTTCTTAAATTTTCTTGCATCATTCTTTTGTAATCCATTTTGACTTAATGCTATTAATAACTTTTGCTCTATTATATCAGTATCAAACTCATTTATTATGTTATAAAAACCTAGATCATATAGGTTAGTTAGTACTGCATTTTGTTCATCATAATTTGTTGCTAATATAATGACTCTTGTCTTTCCATATAATTTAGAAAAATTATATATACTTTCAATAATTTCTGTTTCAGTATTTTTTAATAAACTTAAGTCAACAATAAAATGCTTAATTAAATTAAAATTAACTTTTGTTTCCTTCATATATTGCTTTACATCTATCTCTTCATTCATAGAGCTTAATATCAATATATTTTTCATTTTACAGATTTTTTGTATTATTCCATTATTTTCTGTATTTGCAATATAACTAATCATCAGCTTCCCTCCTAGTCAAGCCATTGCTCTTCATATGGCACATTGTAAGTTACATTGTTCACCTGTAATTGTTGAACTTGGTTTTCTTCTTTATTTTCTTTTTTTATTCCCAACTTCCAATAGTTGTGATTTAATATACTAATCGTTACTAAAATTACAACTATAACTGAATATAGAATTACTTCTTTTTTCAATGATTTCTCCATTTTTACCTCCTATGTTTTACTAAATAAATATGGTGCGGGATCTATTTTTGATTTATCTGCTTTTCTAATTTCAAAGTGTACATGGTCTCCTGTTGAATTTCCTGTACTTCCTTGTGTTCCAAGAATCTGTCCTTCTGAAACTTGTTGTCCTACAGAAACACATATTGAATTATTTCTCATATGTGCATAAAAAGTATAAAATGTTTCTCCATTTTCATTTATATGTTTAACTTCAACACAATTTCCATATCCATTTTGCCATCCTGCCCAAGTTACTTCTCCTTTTTTAACACATAAAGCATGACTTCCTGTATTCCCAACTAAATCAATACCAGAATGAAAACTTCCTTGCTGTCCGTGTAATTGGATGTGTTCTATATCCAAATTTACTTGTTACGACTTTAAAGTTCTCGACTGGAGTTAGAAACTTTCCCTTATATTGAAATACTCCCATTTCAGATGAACTATTTTCAATTGAAGAACTTTCGGCTTGTGACTTTTGATGATTACTTGACAAATGAATTACATATTTTTCATAATATGTTGCACCAACTAGAACAATAAATAATACAATTCCAATTATTATTTTAAATTTAAATGATACAGGTTTCATTCAATCCTCCATCAATAATTCTCGTCAATTATTTTTCTCTCTTTATTTGGAATTTTTATTGTTGCAAAAATCTTTCTTGTACCTGCCGAAATTAAACAATTACCTTTCTGGGCATTATAAATTAAACTTTCTTCTTTTTTTGAAAGTCCAAAAGTTTTTACAATATCTCTTAAGTCTTGTCCATCTGATTTAAAAAATAATTTATATGTACTATTAGCTAATAGACTTTGACCATATAACTTAATTTTTTCATTTAAAAAGTCCTCTATTGATTGAGTTACTACAATAATACTAGAATTATACTTTCTTGCTCTCTTACTTATATTCCTTAAATATTCCAGTGTTTGTGTAATATTAGGGTCAATCAAAATATGGCATTCATCAGCAATTAGTATATCTTTTTCTTCTTTATTTCTACTTAGGATTTCCCACGCATAACTCATAATATTATAATACTGTGCTCTTTTATATTGTGCTTGAAATTCTTGCATATTTTTAGTATTAAATGCTGTTATTCTGCTATCTATTTTTAAATCAGTATAACCATTCCAAATTGTTGATGCCTGACCTACTGAAATTGGTCTTAATAAAGAAATTAGTTTTGTATATTCCTCTTTATTTTGTTTTTCATTTTTCTTAATTAAATACTCATACAAATCAGATAGTATTGGAAAATCTGTGCTTTTAAATTTTGAAATGTCAGTTTCTTTAGTAATTCCAAACTTCTGGTATAGTTCCTCTAAAACTAAATCAAGTACTGAAAATTCTAAATCTGTTAAACTTGGAAATAATATTTCAAAAAAAGTATGTAGAAATTGAAAATGCAAAGCTATTGCATTTAAATTTTCCTCATCATCCATATTTACTCTTATTTGTAGAGGATTTAATATTTGACCATTATTGCTTCCACCACAATTTACAATCTTTCCTTTTAAGTTTCTTACCAGAAAACTATACTCATCTTCAGCATCAATAATTAGAATTCTACTTCTAGGCAGTTCATTATAAATTAAATGCTTAATTGTTAAACTTTTCCCTGAACCTGAACTTCCAGTAACAACCATATTGCTATTTGTTCTGTCTGAATCTTTTTGCCACATATTAAAAATTATAATTCCACCATTTTGATTAATTCCAAAGTAATATCCTCTTTTATCTATAAAAGTATTTGTATTAAAAAGAAAACCTCCAGTAAAACTAGAAGTTAATATATTTCTTTTAAAGTATTCAGTTAATTGTGGTTGAATTGAAAACATTGGAGCTACTGACTTAATTCCTTCTTTTAACAAAAAATTTGTTATAGGTCTTATTTTAAGTTGTAACTTTTGAACTTCTCTTTCAACTTCTTTCGATTTTGTTGTTAAATCCTTTTCTTCCTGTGCAAATACACATACATAAATTGTTAAATAAGATACTACTTCATTGTTATTAATCATTCTATTAATAATCTCTGATGCCTCTTGAACTTCAGCTTCACGCATTTGTTTTATTGATTCATTCTTTGCAACCTTAGAAAGGCTCGTTGCATCTCTAATTCTAGCATCTAAACTTTCTATTAATTGTGTATTATCTGTTGGCTCAATATTTATTGAATAAATTGCTCCTGTATTTTCAACAAGTTTGGCAAGCCAGCCTACCTCAACATTCGATGGATAGTGAACTATTGTATAAATTTTTGCAAATCTATCACCTAAATATAACTTGTTTTTTTCAAATTTTAATCCTCCGAATTGGAGTTATCAAGTTAGTCAAATCATAATTATTTTGTATTTTTTGTTTCAATATTTTCTTCCCTCTTTGATAGAGCTTCCTCAACTCTTCTTTTGGCAATTTCATAGTATTCTTTGTTTATCTCAAATCCTATAAACTGCCTATTTGTATTAATTGCACCTACAAGTGTTGTACCACTTCCACAAAAACAATCTAATACTACATCACCTTCTTTACTTGAATTTATAATATGATTTTCTACAAAATTAAGATTTTTTATCGTTGGATGACCATATTTCCTTTTATCAATTTGATTTACTCCTGATATGAAATACTTATGTTTTGTAAAATAATTTCCATATAACTTAACGCCTTTCTCTCTTGCAAATACAACATATTCTGTATCAGGCAAATAATTATTATTTATTAATGGGCTAGGATTTTGTTTATGCCAAGTTAGTATTTCATAATTACAACTTTTACTAATAAAGTAATCTAGTAAGTCTTTTACTTGTCTTTTAGAACAATATATATAAATATTTATCTTTTTCATCTTTGGCAATAATAAATCTAAAATTCGTAAATCAAATCCATTCTTCAATTCAATCAAATCGTTTGCATAATTATTAAATATCGATGTTTTTCTTACTTTATTCAGATTTAATAAATATGGTGGATCCATAACAACTAAATCTATGCTCTTATCATCTAATAATTTAATTCCATTGGCACAATCCATATTATAAACTTCATTTATTTTTAACATTAATCTCCTTTCCTTTAATTTGAACAATATTATCAGCATAATCTGTTCCTTCTGTTCTTGCAAACTCTGGAATTGTAAAACTTTTTATTAAAAAAATTATTTCTCTTTCATATAACAAGTCACTTCTATATCCACAATTTTTTAACCTGTTAATCCAGTTATTTGCTCTTTTCATTAGTTCATTTTCAATATTATCTTTATTAGAATCATATATCATTATATAAAATTCATTTTCGATTATATTTTTATTTTCTACTATTTCTGTTGTAGAAATAATTCTATTATTAATTATCTCAATTCCAACAGTATCATCAATTTTTCGTTTAAGCTCTTCTTGCTCTTCTATATGTTCAGAAATATCAACTGCTCTTGGTATAACTAAAATCTTATATGGCTGTTGCTCTTCACTAAATTCTATACTTGAAAAATTCATCTTTGATTCAAGTTCATCATCGGTTAAAAGTTCAATATTAATTGGCTCAACCTTAATAAACTGGATTACATGTCCATCTAGTGTATATAAAATACTTCCTTTAATGTCTTTTACATTTAAGAATTCATTAAGCGACTGGTCATTAGCAGTTACATCATTCCTTTTTTGGTATAATTTCTGGAATAACTTTATTATAAGAATCACCTCTTTCATATTTATAATTTTTTTGCATTATCCTAAATTTTATAATATTTTTAATTGTATCTACCATTGAAAAATTATTATTCCCCTTAATAAGTGAAATAACAGAAATTACAATTGCACCTATAACAACTAAAGTTGCTATTATTGTTTTATTTGTAATTTTATAATAAATAAAAGCAATAACTCCTGCTATTGCTCCAACTATTATAGTTTTAATTAATTCCTCCATTCCAAATCCAACAAAAAACTCTGTTTTTAATCGAATCTGTCTTGGAATTTTAATCATTTTCTTTTTATCTTCCATTTTCAGATTCACCTCCTTCAGTATGCTCTGAAGTAGAATTATTTTCTTTATTTTTTTCTTCTTTTTGCTTTTTCTTTTCGTTAAATTCATTCTTTAATCTTTGATATTCAGGATAAGTACAATCTCTTGAAAATATAAAACCATCCGAATCTCTATAATATTTAACATCAGCAAAGTATCCTTTAAAAGTCCCTTGGCTTTCAGAAAAAAGTCTTATAAAACTAACATTTTCTACAACTTTTCCAGTACTATAGAAACCTACAATGCTTACATCATCAAGCGAATCATTATCATTTAGTCCTGCAATTTTCTTGCCAGAATCTGTTACAACATACCACTTTCCATCAATATTTAATGTTTCTCTTCCTTGGCAATCTTTGTCTTTTAATTCTTCTATTGTAGATTTAGATTCTTTTTCATCTACAATTGCAATTTTATCTCCATAATATGATTTTGGAATATCAACAAGAGTTAAAGAAACCGTTATCAATATTGTTGCTAAAAGTAAATGTTTTGTTAATTTTAAATATCTTCCCTTTACTTCAGGTTCAACTGCAATTTTAACCATCAAAACCACAAATGCTATTCCTGCGATAGAGATTCCTATTATTTTTAATGAATTTATAATATTATTTAATGTATCCATTAATGTCCCCTTGGCAACAATGCTCTCATTGTTCTTACCGAATTTCCTAATGCTCTTAAAGGGCTTGCTGATGGCTTAACCATATACTTGCCCATTATATTTGGAGTATTTACTGCAACAACTGCAATTGCTATTCCATAAATTAGCTTATTTATCATAATAGTTGCTATTGAAATATTCAGTAAGGTCAATTGTATAACTACTGTAAATGCTGTCATTAAAAAACTTCTAACATAGTCTGGAAATACACCTCCATCCGAATTCAGAAGTCCTATACACGCAAATGGAATTGCAATTCTCATAACTAATAATTCAATTCCTTTCATTATAAATTGACATATTAGTAGTAGCCAACAAATGAGCATTACTAAACAAGCAACTGCTGTAAATATTCCACCCTGAATGTTATTAGAAAGTGTTTCTGCTAAATTTATTTTACTAACATTTACCACTCCCAAGATTGAATTCAAAAATTCTTCAACTACTCCAACACCAAGTGTATATATTTCTTTAAAACATATCATTACAATAACTGCTTTTAACATTCCAACAACTAATTGCATAGGATTTTGCTCATTATCTCCGCTCTCGCATTAAAAAATACGTTTTAATTGCCTTTGTAATAAAAACAATAACCAATAACGATGTAGCAAAATTAAAAACAACTTGGTAAATTTGATTAAAATCTATTCTTGACTTTACAAACATAGTTCCTTCTGGTATGTACATTAGTTCTCTTTCAATAAAGAATACTAAATTAAGCATTCCATTAAACAATGAATTCAATGTTGATTCGGAGCCACCTATAAAGTTTTCAATCAATTCTACAAGCATATCAGTCATTCACTATTCGCCTCCTTCTATTACGCTGGAGCTGTTCCAGTTTGTTGATAAAAACTTAAGATGGTGTTAATTACTGCTAGACCACAAGTTATTAAAATCATTGCAATTAATGTGGTTTTAATATTTTGAATATTTCTTCTTCTCTCGCCTTCATCATTTGTTTTTAGGCAATAAACATAATAGATAAAATATCCTCCACAAATTGTTATGCCGATTCCTGTAAGCCAACTAATTATTGCATTAACTAGATTCTTTGTTCCAGTTACTAGAACACTATCATCTAGCGAAGCTCCAAATACAGTTTGGTTTATTAGAGGACTCAAAAAAAGCATTACTCCAAGTAATACTTTTCCAACAACTTTTAAACTTTTTTTCATTCTTCTTTGTTCCTTTGGATTTTATCCTTAATAAAATCAATTTTATTTATTTTTACATCATCTTCTGTATCTTCCCATATATTCCAAATTTTTATTTTTTGAATTGGTCTTTCTTTTCTCTTTAGTTCTCTATTTATTCTTAATTCTCTATTTTCTTCTCTAGTTCCCATGCCATTTAATTTATTAAAATACATTTCTGATATGTCAGGTATAGTCGTAATTGCTGGTGGCTTTCCTGCTAACATTACAATTGCATATGGATTTTCTATTTTTAACACTTCATCTGGTGTTAAAAGCTTTCTAGAAATTAAACTCATACTGCTACTTGTTTTATCAAATCTATTATTAGAACTACTACTTTCTCCATAACTTTGTACTGTATAAGTTCCGAAGTCTCTCTGAGATTTTAGTAGCAGTATCAACATTACCCGTCTTTAAATAAATTAAAGCACAGTTATCAATTATATTTTGTGCTCCTTCTTTACCATACTTTTCTTCAATTTGTGCAAAACTTTGTAAACAAATAATAAATCTGATATTCCTTCCTCTTGATACTGTCAGCATACTTTGAAATGTATCTATCTTGGTAAAATTTGCAAATTCATCTAATACAAAATTCATTCTTATTTTTAGTTCTCCACCTTCTTGTCTGCTTAATTCAACGAGACTTGTATAAATCTGTTGTACCAATAAACTTGCAAGTTTATGATATGTTTCTCTATCATCAGGTAATAAAACATAAATTGCAGTTTTCTCTCTTGCAAATTGTCTTAAATCAAAATCTGATTTTTGTGTACAATTAGCAACATATTCATTTATGAATAATTGCAATGTAGAAAGTGCTGCTGCAACAAAGCTTCCTCTGGTTTTACTTGGTGCAGTTCCGTGCAACAGCATAAAACTTTTTTATTGGATCATTTGCATCTTTATCTGCCATATATGAATCAATTGGCATTTTTCCATCTTTATTAACTTTAAACATCTCTGCTACAAAGTAATATGCATTAGGTAATGTTTGAAGTTCTCTATTACCTTTATTTTCAAGTATTACTGCCATTAGTGCAGTCTTAATCACAGACATTTCTCCATTAGTCCATATTGGCTCTGTCTTATCATTTTTTTGCACTAAAATATTAACCATATCACTAACTAAACTTTCAGCTAAAGGTATATTATTATCTTCTACTGCATTTATTATAATATCTAAATAATTGTACCAATTGCTTTTTAAAAAATTAATATAATCAAGTGCAATTACATTATAGCCAAGTTGTTTTAACTTTTCTGCAGTATATAAGTATAATTCTCCTTTGACATCAGAAATAAAAATATTCTCACCTGCTAATCCAAGCATTGTAATTGTTGGAATTATAATTGACCTACTTTTTCCTGAACCAGAACTTCCAACTAATACTGTATGAATATTATCCTTAATATAATAAATCCTATCCTTATTTCCTCTTCTTTCAAAGTTTGTAATGATTCCACCTGAAGAAAATGAAACCTTATTATAATCTTGGTTATCTATTTCATTACAGGCAAAAACTTTTTCATAATCCTTTTTATTTAGCCACCATCCAGTTCCATATTGACCTTGACCAACTGGTGCTGGAACTTTTATCTTTGGTGTAATTTTTACTTGTTCACTATGGTAAATGTTTTTTTTATTATTTGAAACAAATAATAAAAAAAATGCTACAATTACTTCACTTATAATGAAGATTATTAGCACTGGTTTATTGTTTACTATAGTCTGAATTATTGATTCTAAACTTATATGTAATAAGTTATCAAAATTATTGCTCATTATAAAATGTATTGATACAGAAAAGTACGCTGTAATCCATACACTAACAATAAGAGCAAATATTAATAAGATTCCTCGTTTAATAGTAGCCTCCTATTATTTCAATTCAGCAATTGAATTCCTCCCTTCTTTATAAACTTTTATAATACATCATTTTCAATTAGAGCTCTTCCCAATTGAATTCTGATGAATTTTGTTTTGATTTTGCAAGTTCTTTTTTAGCTTGTTTTGACAATTGTTTCTTTAAACGGAGTTCATAAAATTTATTGTATCTACATTGTTCATTTGCTTGAAATTCTAATATGGTTAAAATATTATCTAATAAGTCTCTTGTATCATTATTAGCTTTGATATTGCTAGCTTTAATCGCTGTTATATTTAAATCTTTTTCATTATCTTTTTCATTTATCCATGTTCTTTCAATATCCAAAATTTGATTTCCAATTAATTTTATAACTTCTTCTTCGGTTTCCTCCCTAATCTTTTGTTTTTCATCTTCAATTTTTTCTTTATCAGTATATTTAAATTCAACCAGCTTTTGTTTTGCTTTAATATATTTATCAATTTCTTTTTGACATTGTGGAGATAGCTCTATTATTCTATTTGCTATAGTATTAACATTTGCAATTATCTCAGGATATGCTTTTAAATATTGATATTTAATACTTCCTGTTGTTCTTTTCAATTCATCTTTTAATAGTAACATTGCATCAACAATTTCTTTTATATCCTCATCCTTCAAAATACTTCTTACTCGATGATTTTGAAACGCATTTTTCTGATATTTCATTAAATCTTTTACAAATTTTTCATCTAGATTCGCCTTTTTTAGTTCTTGCAAAATATAATTTTCGCCTGTTATATTCTTCTTTGCTAAATCCTTATCTTGATATATTGGTAGTAAGTCTTCCTTAAAAACATCGTTTATAAACTCGTTTCTCATTTTATTAATTTCTTTATATTTAATAAAATAATTTCTACTACTTTTACTCCAAACAAAAAACTGCAGATGTGGATGTCTATCCTCATAATGAACAGCTCCTAAATACTGCAAATCACTAAATTTTATATTCATTTTTTCTGCTATACTTGGAAGTCTATTTTCTAATAATTTCTTCCACTTATCTTGATCATAGTAACCTAATCTCTCTGCATCAAACTCTGTAAGCGATACAAGTCCTCTATATATTGGAACTTTTGCTTTGGCTAAATCATCAATATAATTAACTATTTCTGATAAATTTTCTTTTTTTTGTATATTAGGAAATTTATCCACAATTCCAAATAGTCCATGAGTTGTTTCCTTATTTCTAATTACATATTCGCTATTTGCAATATAATCTGTATAATTTTTATGCTTAAAATATGTACTTCTTTTATTAGGATTATATGCTTTAAATATAAAAATTAAGTTGCTCATATATACTCCTACATTTCTTCTTCAGACTCTTCATATTCAGCAAAATTTTCCTCTTGCCTAACTGTGATAAACTTTATTGTATCTTCATCTGCTCTATATTTTTTTTCTAAATCACTAATATGATTTGGTTTACCAGCAAAATTAAATATTGCAAAAAAGCCTTCTTTATTACCTTTAATATCGTATGCTAAACTTCTTTTTCCTAAATCTTTAATTTCAACCTTGTTATTAGTTAATTCTTTTATAAATTTTTTATATTCTTTTAATTTTTCTGCTTTCTTGTCTTCATCAATTGATGGTTTCATAATTATTATACTTTCATATTTATTCATAATGATATCCTTCCATTTTAGATTCTTATAATTCAAATTATTCTTTTCTATATACATTACCTATACTATAAAAGTCTGCAAGTTCTTCTTTTGATATATCTTCTGTTTTTCTACTAACAAAATAATTAGCTTTTTCTCTTGCACTTTTTACAATTTCAATAAAATCATTGTGAAATTCATCTCCTAATATTCTTTTCATCATTTCACCAACTGCATAAGTATTTACTGCACTTATTCTTACATTATTAGCATATAATTTTCTTTGAGAGCTAATAAATCCATCTAACTTTATATCAATTAATTTACTCAATTCCTTAACTACAAAATCAAGATTATCCTTATACATCTGAATATCTAATTCCTTATCAATTCCTGCTCTGACAAACTCTGAAACATTATTATATGAACTTTTTGCTACAACTTTTTGAATTACATCTCTTTTACTTTCAGGAATATTTATTGCAATTCTTACTAACTTTTCTTGTTTATTTTCAATCTCCAAAACTACCTCCTTCCTCTCGACTTCAGTCATTCAAAATTGCCTTCAGGCAATTTTGCAGGAACAGGGAGTCTACTCGACTCCCGTGAACAGCCTAAAAGCCAAGCTTTTAGCGAGTTCACTTTTAAAATATGTGGTACACTTTTACTGCACTCGGAATTTAATTGGATTTTTACTCAAATTCTTAGTCATCATAGTAATCTTCCTCATCTTCATCGTCATATTCACTATCACTTATATCAACATATTCACCTATAATTGCAATCGCATCATAGTAATTATGTGATTTTGTAATTCGATTAACCATCTCTTCAGATTCCTCTCGCATCCCATTATTTTTTAGTGTTCTTGAAGCAATTCCTATTAGATTAAAAATATTTCCGTCCTGCCCAATCAATGCACATTTTGGTTTCTTTTCTTCATGTTCATATACAACTTGAAGATATTTTTCCTCGATAGGTTTATACTTTTCAAATTGAAAATCCCCTTCCATTTCATTAGAGATGAATTTTATAATATCTGATATTTGGTATGGTCTCAAATCTTTTTTATACAGATAGTCTAACTCTTTTCGTTCTTCATCTGTACCCATACTCATTTCTACTGGAGATTTATTTATGTATTTTAAATCCATAAGTGCTTTAGCAAGTGTTTCTATATATTCTGTATCAAGTTCTTCTAAATCCTCTTGTATATCTTTAATTGTAACATTTGTATTTTTCATTCTAACTCCTCATCCTCCTCATCTTCAACCGACTCATTTTCAGTTTGTGATTCTTCTTTATTCAATTCTTCTAAAAAAACTTCTATATTTGGATATCCAATGAAATTTAATGCAGTTTCAGTTTTAACCTTACCTGCAGACCAAAGTAAATATTGTTCATCTTCTGGTTTTCTTAAATATATCTCTGCTGATGATTTTTCTTTTTTAGCATCTATATCTAATACTAATTTAAATTGAACACCTTCTTTTGACCATTGCTTTATTTCATCCACCATCTTTTTATCTACTTTGCAATAATCTATTATTTCATCAATGTTTAAAATAATACATTTCTTTTCTGTCTTTTCATAATTTGCATCTTTAATTTTAACTTGATTTATGGTTTGATTTCTTATTTGGTCAATAAATTCAAATGGAACTTCTAGCTCTTTATATTTAGCTGTATTTCTGTATTCAATATCATCGAATCTATCTCCATCCCTAAAAAATACATAGCCACTTTTGGCTTCACTCAAGTATTTTTCAAACATCTGTATTTCACTGAACTCTTTATAATATTTTAAGCTATCACTTCTTATACAAACACAGTCAATATTATTTTCCTTATATTCATAAATATAAGACTCATATTCATCTAACAGAAAATTACAAATGTTTTTGTTTTTTTCATCTTTTTTTAACATTGCTAAATAATCATTTTTTGTTAAAGTAATTCTTAAATCACTGTAATATCCCATATTTCATATCCTTCCTTAAAATTCTCTCGCACGAGAATTGATTTTGTGCCACTTTCATTTTTAGCTAGGGTAGTTTTGCCTCTTAAAACAGCTACATTTCTTCTTCTTCATCTTCAAACTCAAAAGATTCTGTTTCTTTAGGCTGTTCCTTTTCAAACATTTCTTTTACTAAATTATTAGTAACTTTTATTGTTCTTTCATTAAATTCTCTTTGCCAAGCACCTTCATTTCTAGACCAATGAAAACCATTATGTTTCAAATTATTTCTAACTTCTTCATTTGGTTTCTCATCAAATAAAAATTGAATCCTATTTATTTCTTTGTTATGGATTACTTTACCACCAACAAATTCTTTATCTTCAAATTCTATTTTTTCTAAATTTTTAAGTCTTGCAATTCTTCTTTTTGTTTCTCTTATCCTTGCACCTACATTTTGAAGTTGCCAAGGTTGATGTTCTTCATCTGCTTTTATAAGTGCTCTTTGTTTTTCTAAATACTCCAACTTTTCTTTTAATTTTGTCAAAGCATTTGGATCGTCATTATAAATAACACTCGAATTATTCATATCTTTTGCTTTTTCTTCATAATACTTTTGTTTCTTATCTTCTTCTATTGATTTTCCAATATCTTTCCAAGCTTTTTCGTGTAATTTTCTAGCAGTCTTTTCTGAATGATGACCAACTATTATTGGCTGACCGAGGTGTCATTTCCAAAATTCTATTAGCATTAGAATTCATATATTGTCTTGATTTTTCTTCAGCTTTTTGTGCTAATCTTTTGTATGCTTCTTGTCTTGCTTTTCTGCGTTCCTCGTAATCTGCTCTTCCTCCCATTTGCTATCTTCTTCCTTTCCCACTATAACAATACAGTGTAGTGCAATTGCTACAATTCCACCAATCATTATTCCAACAATAAGACCTATACTAAACAAAGTAATTTCCTTTCCAATAAAAAAAGACCTTGCTATTGGTATGTAATCTTAACTCTTCATACACCTAATAACAAGTCTTTCTATATTTGTTTTAATTCTTCCCAAGTAAATCCATCCCTACCAAAATGTCCATAATTAGTAGTCCTTGAATAAATTGGCTTTTTCAGTTTTAAATATTCTATAATTCCTTCAGGAGTCAAATCAAAACTGTCCTTAATAATATTTATAATATCAATTTCAGGAATTCGATTTGTTCCGAAACAATCAATATAAAATGATATTGGATTTTTCATTCCTATACCATAACTAATTTGTATCTCACATTTTCTTGCTAGACCATTTGCAACAACACATTTTGCAATATGTCTTAACATATATGATGCTGACCTATCAACTTTTGTTCCATCTTTACCTGAAAAAGCTCCACCTCCGTGATGAGCATATCCTCCATAAGTGTCTACAATAATTTTCCTTCCTGTTAATCCAGTATCTGCTACTGCTCCACCAACAACAAATTGTCCTGTTGGATTGATAATAAATTTAGTATCAACATCTATCATATCAGATTCAACAATAGGTTTAATAACTTTTTCTATTATATCATTTTCAAGCTCATCCATATCTGCATTTGCATCGTGTTGAGTTGAAATCAATATTGTATCTATTCTAAACGGAAAATTATTTAAATACTCTGCAGTTACTTGAACTTTTCCATCTGATTTTAAATATGGAATTATTCCTTGCTTTCTTACCTCGGCTAATCTATAAGCCAACTTATGTGCAACATCTATTGCATATGGCATTAAGTTTTCTGTTTCATCACAAGCATAACCAAACATTATTCCTTGATCTCCAGCTCCACCTTCATCAACTCCAATTGCAATATTGTTACTTTGCTTAACAATATTTACATTAATTTTACAAGTCCTATAATCCATATTTACTTTTTCATCATCGTAACCTACTTCCTTTAATTTTTCCCTTGCAATTTTTTCAATATCAATATTGGCATTAGATGTTATTTGTCCTGCAATTGAAACCTGTCCATTTGATATAAATGTTTCTACTGCTACTCTTGAATTTTTATCCTGTTCCAAACAAGCATCTAAAATTGAATCTGAAATATAATCGCATACTTTATCAGGATGCCCTTCTGTTACAGATTCACTAGTTAAAAAATATCTTTTGTAGTTATTCATATAATCCTTCCTTTCACTTCGCACCACAATCGATTTTGTGGCATTTTCATAACTAACTAGAGTAACTTTTTTCTTCAGTATGCTTTGTTATATCATCAGCATCACCTCCTTTAATATTCTCATATATAACTTGATTTTTATTAAAATATATATAACTAATTTCATCCCCAAATTTTCTAGCCTCATGCTCTACCAAATCACCATCGTGTAACTGAATTACTCTTTTTCTATCTTTTAAAAATTTAAAAACTTCTTCTTTTCCATATGTATATCTAAATACAAAAGGCATATTAAGAGTAACTTGTTTTGAACGATTATAGTTTTGCTCTAATTCAGGTATATCTTTATTCTTTAGTTCAACATATATTGCAATATCTATATCTCCCAATTTATCTTTATTAGAATTAATATATGAGCCAAACAATACTGCCTTGGTTACTCTATATATAAATTCATCGTGATAATTAACTTCTTCAAGTTTTTTGATAATATTTTCTAATGCTCTTTTTGCTGTTATTCTTGAATGTGTTTTATTTCCTTTATCTATTTTTTCTAAATTTAATCTCTCCATATAAAATTCCTTCCATCAAAAAAAGCTACCTAGTTAAAGATAGCTTAAATACATATTTAATTAAATTTTACAAATTTGCAACTTTTTCAAATCTTTCTACAACATCATTATTCATCTGTTTTGTAACTCTTACATAGAATTCATAAGTTGTTTGAATATTATTATGTCCTAATCTTTCCGAAATTGCTTTTATATCAGCACCTGACTCAATTAGTCTAGTTGCGTGTGTATCTCTAAAATCATGAAATCTACAATTAATGCCCAATTCATAATGAATTACTTTAAATGGATATTTGCAAGTATCAGTTCCTTCAAAAACTCCATTATGCTTTACAAAAACTAGATGTACTTCTGGCAATGCAACTTGCAATTCTGAAAAAGCATTTATAATTTTAGTCTCTGGTTTATGATTATAATAATTAGATGTTTCTTTTGTATAATGTTTCATATACAAATCACCATATTCTATTTTATCACGCTCTTGCTCTTCCTTATATTCCTTCAATGCATTTAATAAAGTATCACCAATTTTAATTTTTCTGTAACTACTTTTAGTTTTACAAGTTCCAAAATACCATACAGTAGTTGCTTTTCCACTTATATGTCTTCCGTGCGTTGCACCACTTTGATTTTTCTTTAAAACATTTTTGTTTACCGTTAAAGTTTTATTTTCAAAATCTATATCTTCCCAAGTTAAAGCAAATACTTCTGATACTCTTAATCCTGTATAATATGCAGTCAAGATAGCATAATACATTGCGTGATTATTTCTGAATCTTTCTAAAATCATCTTTATTTCTTCAGCAGTAAAAATGTGAGCTGGGTCTTTTTCTGGTTCATCATATTTGGGCATCGTAACTTTTACTGCAGGATTATCCTTTATAAATTGTGCTGACTCATTAGCATATTTAAATGAGCCTTTTAATACTTTCAAAATGTTATGCATAAAGTTTTTTGAAAATGCTTTTTCAAGATAAATGGCATTTATTACTTCTTGTAATGTACTTGTTTGAATTTGTGATAATCTGTAAAAGCCAAGCCTTGGTTTTATGTGATTTTTTATTATATTACTATATGCTTGAATCGTATGATACTTCAAATTAACATAGCAATAATTTTTTAACCAATAATCTAAATAATCACTATATGACATTGTTGATGGCTTAAATGAATGTCCTGTTTCATAATATTCATTATATGCTTTAATTCCAGCCTCCATTGCTTCACGCTTCGATTTAAAACCTGACTTATTAATATACTTTCTTGTTCCATTTACTGGAGCAATTTCAAATTGATATTGGTAAACATTTCCTCTTTTTTTAATATTAACCATTTTAATCACCATACCGTTTTTTTTAGGCAAAATAAAAATGCTAGTATCAACATTAATACTAACACTTTTTATTTATTGCTATTTGCAAATTGTTCGCATCGTGCAATCTCTTGCTACATAAGGCTTTCATGAGTTCTTGCGAACTTTTTTTAACTTTTGCGAACATTTTGCGAACATTTTATGGTTTTGGGTAATTTATGTTTACTGCACTATTCCCTGAAAGTACCGATTTTAGGCGTTTTTACCACAGCAATTTTTGTATTTCTTACCACTTCCACAAGGACATGGATCATTTCTACCAACTTTTGGTCCTTCATTTCTAACTGTTCTATCTACATCTGTTCCTATTTTTGAGCCACCATCCACACTATGAATTGCCTCTAATGCTTCACCTGTAATCTTAACAGTTTCTTGTCTTTTTACTTCTCCTTGTTGTCTAATATGCATTAAAATTTTAGTTACATCAAACTTAATATCATTTATCATTTCGTCAAACATGTCAAATCCTTCTAGACGATATTGAACAACTGGATCTTTTTGACCATATGCACGAAGTCCTATACCATTTTTCAATTCATCCATGCTGTCAATATGATTCATCCATTTTTCATCAACTACTTTTAGCATAACAACTCTTTCAAGTTCTCTCATTTGTTCTGATGTAATTTCTTCTTCTTTTTTACTGTATATTTCTAAAGCTAACTTTTTCAATTGTTCAGATATTTTTTCAGCATCATTTTTATTTTGTTTTATATAGTCTAACATATCAATTCCAAATACATTTATTATTTCTGTATTTAGAGATTCTATATTCAATTCTCCTGTTTGGCCTTCAACAAACATAGTTGGAATATTATCTGCTACAAATTCTATCATATTTATGATACTGTCATGAATATTTTCTCCATCTAGCACTTCTCTTCTTTGTTTATATATTATTTCTCTTTGTGCATTCATAACATCATCATATTTTAATACATTTTTACGAATGCTGAAGTTTCTACCTTCTACTTTCTTTTGAGCATTTTCAACCGCATTTGAAATAATTCTTGATTCGATTGGCATGTTTTCATCTGCACCTAATGTATTATAAACTTTAGTAATTGTATCTCCACCAAATATTTTCATCAAGTCATCATCTAAACCAATATAAAATTTAGACTCTCCGACATCTCCTTGACGTCCAGAACGACCTCTTAATTGGTTGTCAATTCTTCTAGACTCGTGTCTTTCTGTTCCTATGATTTTTAGTCCTCCTGCATCAATTACTTTTTGTTTTTCTTCTTTAATTTGTTCATCATATTTTTTAACTAATTTTTTAAATTGCTCTCTGGCTTCTAAAATTTCTTTGTTATCTGTTTCATAATATGTATTAGCTTCTTCAATTAAATCTGCTGAAACTTTATTTTTTCTCATTTCTTCTTTTGCTAAAAATTCACTGTTTCCACCAAGCATAATATCTGTACCACGTCCAGCCATATTTGTTGCAATTGTTACAGCTTTAAACTTTCCTGCTTGAGCAATGATTTCTGCTTCTTTTTCATGGTATTTTGCATTTAATACTTCATGAGTAATTCCTTCTTTTTTCAATAATTTAGAAAGTTTCTCAGATTTTTCAATAGATACTGTACCAACTAATACAGGTTGTCCTTTTTCGTGGCTTTCTTTTATGCTTTCTACAATTGCTTTATATTTAGCATTTTCGTTTTTATAAATTACATCATTTTCATCTTTACGAACCATTGGTTTATTTGTAGGAATAGCAACAACGTCTAAATTATAAATTTCCTCAAATTCTGCTTCTTCTGTCATTGCAGTACCTGTCATTCCTGATAATTTATCATACATTCTAAATAAGTTTTGGAATGTAATAGTAGCTAGTGTTTTTGATTCGTCTGCTATTTTTACATGCTCTTTTGCTTCAATTGCTTGATGTAGTCCATTGTTATATCTTCTTCCATACATAATACGACCTGTAAATTCATCTACAATTAAAACTTCTCCATCTTTTACAATGTAATCTATGTCTTTTTTCATTATTCCATGTGCACGTAAAGCCTGATTTACATGATGTACTAAAGTAGAGTTTTCTAAATCATTAAAATTCTCTAATCCAAAGGCATCTTCAGCTTTCTTTATACCTTTTTGTGTTAAAGATGCTGATTTTGCTTTTAAATCAACAATATAATCGTATTTTTCATTATCTTCTGCTTGATCAAAGTCTTTTACATCTTCTTCTACTATAACTTTGGGTGTTAATCTTGATACAAAATTTTCAGCCTTTTTATATAGGTCAGATGATTCATTAGCTCTTCCTGATATAATTAATGGTGTACGCGCTTCATCAATTAAAATACTATCAATTTCATCTATAATTGCATAATGTAATCCTCTTTGAACTAATTGATCTTTATATATAACCATATTATCTCTTAGGTAATCGAATCCAAATTCATTGTTTGTTCCATAAGTTATATCTGCATTGTATGCTTCTTGCTTTTCTTTTGGTTCCATTCCTGCAATTACAAGTCCAACAGAAAGTCCTAAGAATTTATATAATTTTCCCATCCATTCACTATCTCTTTTTGCTAAATAATCATTAACAGTAATAACATGAACACCTTTTCCTTCTAAAGCATTTAAATAAACAGGTAATGTTGCTACTAATGTTTTTCCTTCACCAGTTTTCATTTCTGCAATTCTACCTTGGTGTAGGATGATACCACCTATTAATTGAACATCGAAATGTCTCATACCTAGTACTCTTTTCGATGCTTCTCTAACAACTGCAAATGCTTCAGGTAATATGTCATCTAATGTTTTTCCTTCTTTTAATTGTCCTTTAAAATATTCTGTTTTAGCTCTTAATTCATTATCTGTTAATTTTGTCATTTCTTCTTCTAAGCCATTAATTTTATTAACAATGGGTTTAACTCTTTTTACTTCTTTTTCACTGTAAGATTTAAATATTTTGTTTAAAACGCTCATTTTGAACTCAATCCTTCCTTAGTTAATTTTATACTTTGTAACTATATCACTAAAATCTTTTTTTCGCAAGGTATTTGTAAAAAAAAGTATTTCTAATTGTTGTAATGTAGTTTTTATAGCAAAAGAGCAAAGTTTTATTCATATTTTTAATTTTTTAACATAAAGTTTAGTAAAGTTTATATTTTTAGAAATGAGGAAATTGATTATGTTTGTGTATAATGTAAAAATTAATGGTAGTAAAACATTTAAATTTATTTTTGCCTTAATGATTATTTTTTTAATTTGTATTCTAGGTGTTGTAATTTTTAAAGTTTTTAATGGAGCTATGAATTCAGAAAATACTTCTTCGTGTATTCCTCAAAATAGAGTTAATAAAATAACTGCAAATAATTATTCCAATGTATTAAAGGCTGTTCATGAAAATATAGATGATTATGTTGGAACGAAAATAAATTTTACAGGTTATGTTTATAGAGTATTAGATTTGAAAGAAAATCAATTTATTCTAGCTAGAGATATGATTATCTCTTCAGATTTTCAAAGTGTTATTGTAGGATTTTTATGTGAGTATGATAAAGCACTAGAATATGAAGATAATTCTTGGGTTGAAATTACTGGTGAAATTATAAAAGGTGATTATCACGGTGATATGCCTATTGTAAAAATAACTAGTATAAATAAAACTAATAAACCAAACGATGAATATGTTTATCCTCCGGATGAAAACTATATTCCAACAGCAGGTATTTTATAAAAGCTTGTTATTTTTATTATAAAGTGATAATATAATATTCAATTAAACTATAAAAAAGGAGATTGAATATTATGATTGATTTACATATGCATACAACTTACTCAGATGGTACTGAAAATTGTGAAACAGTTTTAAAAAAATGCCAACAAAAAAATTTAGATTATATATCAATTACAGATCATAATACTGCATTGGTATATAAAGAATTAGAAAATAAAAATGTTAAAGATTTTTATAATGGTAAAATTATTCCTGGTATCGAACTTAATACAAAAGTTTTAAATATTCCAATTGAAATATTAGGCTATGGAATTGACTACGCAAAAATGAACAATCTTGTTAAGAAAGTTTATATTCCAGCTGCTGAAAGAAATTTTATTGAAGTTAAAAGATTATATAAAAAATGCATTAACTATGGAATTAAACTTTCTAATAATTGTTTAGATACATTTTCTTCAGATACATTCGCTTCTGTTTTTTTTCATAAAGAAATTACAAAACTTCCAGAAAATAGAAAACTAATTTCTGATGAAGCTTGGGAATCAAGTAAAATATTTTACAGGCAGTATATGTCTGACCCAAAAACACCTCTTTATGTTGAGATGGATGATTTTGTTCCAGATTTTGAAACTGCAAGCAACTTAATAAAACAATGCGGTGGATTGGTTTTTATACCTCATATTTATGAATATAAGAATAACGCTAATAATATTTTAAACTTTATCCTTAATAATTATTCAATTGATGGTATTGAATGTTATTATACAACTTTTTCAAATGAACAGCATTTTAATCTTCTTAATATTTGTAAAAAAAACAAATTATTTATTTCAGGTGGTTCTGACTTTCATGGCAAATATAAGCCTGATGTAGATATTGGGGTTGGATATGGAGATTTACAAATTCCTACTGATATTTTAAGCAATTGGATAAATAAAGTAAAAGTATTTTAATTTGACATAATGTCAAAAATATTGTATAATTAGATTAAGTTTTTTATTAATAATTCCTATTTTTATTTAAATAGGACAATTACATCTTAGGGAGGACATAATTTTATGAAAAATAAAAAAACTTTATGGGTTGCCATCTCAGGATTGGATGGTTCTGGCAAAACAACTTTAGTTGATTCTTTAAAAACCTGGTTTGAAGAAAAAGGTTTGAAAGTTAAGCGAGATCGTTTACCTCATGATCGTTATATTGTATCTGACCTATTAGATAAGTCTACAGATTCATATACCGATCGTCTACTGTTTGCAGTTGACAATCGTATTTTTGGAACAGAATTGAAAGAAGTTCTGAAATCCGGTGAATTTGACATTGTTTTAACTCAACGATGTTTTTTGGACTCTTTTGTCCACGGTGCAGTTCAGGGATTTAGCTATTCTTGGATTGAGGATTTAAACCGCACAACTGAGCTTCCACAAGCTGATGTTATCATTCATATGGTAGCAGAGGCTAAAACCGCATATTCCAGGATTTCCAACGATCCAGACGCGGACAAATTTGAATATCCAGCTTATATACGTAAGCAGGAAGTTGAGACTAGAAGAGCTTATGCAGAATGTATAGCTGGAAACAATACAGATTTAGCACCATTTAATAATGCTAAACATCTGTATATTGATTCAACTAAACTTAATCAAAAAGAGGTTTTTCAAGCGGCAAAAGATCAGCTTGAATCATTAAATATCTTTTAGGTAATCCATAAAAACTCGGCTCTTAGTAGAGTCGAGTTTTCTTTTATGTATATTGACTATCAATTTCCTTTAAAATAACATCATGTGCACTACCTTCTGAAATACTAACATCAGACACAAGGGTCAATCTTGCTTTTTCATGCAATTCTGGAATAGTAATGCTTCCACAATTACACATAGTTGATTTTATTTTTGCTACTGTAATTGCCAAATTATCTTTTAATCTTCCAGCATATGGAATATAAGAATCAACTCCCTCTTCAAACGAAAGCTTCTTATCTCCTCCCATATCATATCTTTGCCAATTTCTAGCTCTGTTTGAGCCTTCTCCCCAATATTCTTTTACATAGCCATTCCCTTTTTTAACAACTCTTGTTGGGCTTTCATCAAATCTTGCAAAATATCTTCCCATCATTACAAAATCTGCTCCTAATGCTAATGCAATTGTTATATGATGATCATGTACTATTCCACCGTCTGAGCAAATTGGAATATATACTCCTGTTTTTTCAAAATATTCATCACGAGCTTTTACAACATCAATTAATGCTGAAGCTTGTCCTCTTCCTATTCCTTTTGTTTCACGAGTAATGCAGATAGAGCCTCCACCTACTCCTACTTTTATAAAGTCTGCACCAGCTTCTGCTAAATATAAAAATCCTTCTTTATCTACAACATTTCCAGCGCCTATTTTTACAGAATCTCCATATTTTTCTCTTACAAAATCAATTGTATTTTTTTGCCATACTGAATATCCATCTGAAGAATCCATACAAATCATATCAACTCCTGCTTCTACTAAAGCTGGTATTCTTTCTTCATAATCTCTAGTATTAATTCCAGCACCAACAATATATCTTTTATTTTCATCTAATAAAGAATTTGGATTATTTTTTCTTTCTTCATAATCTTTACGAAATACTAAATATTTTAGTTTTTCTTCTTCATCTAAAATTGGTAAACATGCAATCTTATTTTTCCAGATAATATCATTTGCCTCTGATAAATTAATTCCTTCTTTAGCCCATACTACTTTTTCTTTTGGTGTCATAAAATTATCAATTGGTGATTCAAAATCATCTCTTGATATTCTGTAATCTTTATCTGTAACTAAACCTACAAATTTTCCTCTTGCTGTTCCATCTTCTGTAATGATTACTGTTGAATGTCCCGTTTTTTTAACTAATTCTACTACATCTTTTAATGGTGTTCCTGATTTTACATTTGAATCACTAACAACAAATCCTGCTTTATGTTTCTTTACATGTCTAACCATTTTAGCTTGTGATTCAATTGATTGTGAACCATATATAAATGCAACTCCTCCTTCTCTTGCTAATGCAATTCCCATTTCTTCTCCTGATACTGATTGCATTATTGCAGATACCATAGGAACATTTGCATAATATTTTGCTTCTTCTCCTTTTTTAAATTTAACAAGTGGTGTTTTTAAAGATACCTTACTTGGGATACATCTTTCATCTGTTAAATTTGGTAATAATAGAAATTCATTAAATGTTCTTGATATATCTTCTAAAACTTTTGACATATTAATAATCCCCCTCTTATTTTTATATTAAACATAAAAATATTTTAACATATTTCTTTTTATTTGCATAGTTATTGTCTAATATATTTAAAAAAAGCTAAAAATCGTTTAATTAAAACAATTTTTAGCTTTTTTATGTTTTCTTACTTATTTACAACTTCTACATCTATATTAAGCGTTTCACCATTAATATTAGTTTCAGTATATTCTTTTCTGTCTTGGTTATAGATAATATTTATTGCTAATGTATCATGTTTTATTAATTCAGCATTTTGTTTAATTACTTCTTCAAGCATTGCATTTCCTGATATATATAAATTAATATTATCTAGTACTTCAAATCCTTTATCTTTTCTCATATTTTGAACTTTTGATAGAATTTCTCTTACATATCCTTCTTTTTTCAATTCATCTGTAATATGAGTATCTAAAACAACTCCTATTTCTCCTTCTCCACTAAATGCAAATCCTTCTTTTCCTTGCATTGTTATAAGTAAATTATCCGAATTTAATGGGATTTGTTTATCTTCTATTTCAATATATTCTGCTTCTCCATTTTTCACTTTGTTTGCTAAATCCATTTGATTTTTATTTGCAATTTCCTGTTTTATTTTTGGAATTAACTTACCATATTCTTTACCTAATACTGGTAAATTTGGCTTAATTTCAAAATTTACATATTCGGACATTTCTGCTCCAAATTCAATTTTCTTTACATTCAATTCATCTTTTACAATATCTTCATAATATTTAGGTAATGTATCTACCGAAATTAACATTTCTGATAATGGTTGTCTATTCTTAATATTAGCTGCATTTCTTGCACTTCTTCCTAGTTTTACTATTTTATATGCTAAGTCCATTTCTTTTTCAAGTTCTGGGTTGATATCTTCATTATTAACTTCTGGCCATAAGCATAAGTGAACACTTTCTGGTGCTTCTTTGTCTAATCCTACTACTAAATTTTGGTATATTTCATCTGTTATAAATGGTACAAATGGTGCTGATATTTTTATTAATGTAGTTAATACTTTATATAATGTGCAGTATGCACCTATTTTTTCTTCTGTTAATTCTTGTGACCAAAATCTTTCTCTATTTCTACGTACGTACCAGTTAGAAAGTTCATCTGTAAAGCTTTCTATTTGTAATGCTGCTGATGTAATGTCATAACTTGCTAATTTTTCATCCACTTCTTTTGTTAATGTGTTTAATTTAGAAATTATCCATTTATCCATTATATTTGTTGGTTTAAACTCTTTATATTCTAGTGGATTAAATTGATCAATTTCTGCATATAAAACATAGAATGAATATACATTCCAAAGTGTACTTAAAAATCCTCTTTGTGTTTCTTGTACATTGCTTAATCCCAATCTTGTTGGAAGCCATGGTGCTGATACAGTATAGAAATGCCATCTAGTTGCATCTGCTCCTACCTGTTCTAATAAAATCATAGGGTCTACTCCATTGCCTTTAGATTTTGACATTTTTTGTCCTTTTTCATCAAGTATATGTCCTAAAACAATACAATTTTCATATGGAGTTTTATCAAAAATACATGTTGATATTGCAAGTAAAGTATAGAACCATCCTCTTGTTTGATCAACTGCTTCTGAAATAAATTGTGCTGGGAAATGTTTTTCAAACTCTTCTTTGTTTTCAAATGGATAATGTAATTGAGCAAATGGCATTGAACCTGAATCAAACCATACATCTATTACTTCTTTGAATCTTGTCATTTTTTTACCACATTCTGGGCATTTTAAATGTACTTCATCAATATAAGGTTTATGAAGTTCAATATCATCTGGACAATCAACTGCTTTTTGCTTTAATTCTTCTATGCTTCCTATACATTCTTGATGACCACATTCACAATGCCAAATTGGTAATGGTGTTCCCCAATATCTATCTCTTGAAATTCCCCAATCAATAACATTCTCTAAGAATTTTCCAAATCTTCCTGTTTTTATTGTTTCTGGATACCAATTTATTTTATCGTTATTTGCAAGTAAGTTGTCTCTTAACTTAGTCATTGCAACAAACCAACTTTCTTTTGGATAATATAAAAGTGGTGTATCACATCTCCAGCAATGAGGATAAGAGTGCATATGTTTTTCTTTACTAAATAATTTTCCTTTTTCTTTAAGCCATTTGCAAATATCTTCATTACAATCTCTTACAAATCTTCCTTGCCATGGTTCTACTTCTTTAACAAATTTTCCCTCTTTATCAACCAAATTTACAAATGCTATTCCATTTTGTTTAGATACTAAACTATCATCTTCACCATAAGCAGGTGCAATATGAACAATTCCTGTACCATCTTCTAAATTAACATAATCTCCATGAATTACTACAAAAGCTTTTCCTTCTACTTTTGCAAATGGCATTAGTTGTTCATATTTAATTCCTAATAATTCTTCTCCTTTAAATGTTTTTTGAATTTCATATGGTATATCTTTTAATACTTTCTCAGTCAAGTCTTTTGCTAAAATATAAGTTTCAAATTTAGGATCCTCACTTGTTCCAACATTTGCTTTTACTTCTACATAATCATATGATTTATTAACACATAAAGCTAAATTAGATGGAAGTGTCCATGGAGTTGTTGTCCATGCCAAAATATATTTATCTTCATCTACTATTTTAAATTTAGCAATACAAGTTAAGTCTTTAACATCTTTATATCCTTGAGCTACTTCATGAGAAGAAAGAGCTGTACCACATCTTGGACAATATGGCATAACTTTATGTCCTTCGTATAAAAGACCCTTTTTCCACATTTGAGAAATTCCCCACCATACTGATTCAATATATTTGTTTTCATATGTTATATATGGATGTTCCATGTCTACCCAATATCCAACTTTGTTAGTCATATCTTCCCACATATTTACATATGTAAAAACACTTTCTTTACATTCTTTTACAAATTTCTCTACTCCATATTCTTCAATTTGTTGTTTTCCAGATATTCCTAGTTTTTTTTCAATTTCCAATTCTACTGGTAAACCTTGTGTGTCCCATCCAGCTTTTCTGTCTACATGATATCCTTTCATAACTTTATATCTTGGAATAATGTCTTTCATAACTCTTGTCTCGATGTGTCCAACATGTGGTTTTCCATTGGCTGTTGGTGGTCCATCATAAAAAGTGAAATATCTTTTTCCTTCATTCATTGCAAAATTCTTTTTTATAATGTCTTTTTCCTTCCATTTTTTAGCTACTTCCTGTTCCATGCCAACAAATCCATTTTTCAATTCTACTTTTTTATACATAAAACTCCTCCTTCTCCCTGTTTGGGCTATTTGTTTTTTGACACTTATCTTTTAAAAGATTTCTAAAGAATATAAAAAATCTCTTCATCCTATTTTTTTATTAGGACGAAAAGATTTTTCTATTCCGCGGTACCACCTAAGTTAGTAAATATATATTTTTTACAATACAATCCACTCTCTCTTTTCCCTTTAACGCAGGTATACGACTAGCTTACTTTATCTTTTCAACTAGTAACAAACTAAGGTGATAATAAATAATTTTTACTTACCAAATCGCACCAACCTTTGGCTCTCTTTAAGATACTTAATTATTTACCGTGTCCTTGTTATAGTTTTTTCATTTATGTTAAATATTATATCACATTTTTTATGTTTTGCAATACTTTAATTATTTATTTTTTATTATTTTTTATACTTCTTATATTATTACTTATTATTTACTTTTATTAATATTTTTTAGTGAGCTAATATTATATCATTATCCTCTAATCCATTTTTCCAATCTTCTAAATGTACTATTCTAGAGTTTTGTAAATTCATTCTAATTCCATATGCTTGAAGTAACTGCTTGAATTCAGTATGTTCTATGTTATTTACTGCGTTTATTGCATCAAACTTTTCAAATTGAGCATTCATATAATTGTGCATATTTTTAAATTGTTTATCAATGCTTTTTTGCATTGTATCTAAAACATCTAAAATTTCTTTTCTGTCTCTTTTTCTTTCTTCCTCTAAATTTGATACTACTTTTTCTATAGAATCTAGCCTACTGTCTGCCAAATCTAATCTGCTGTCCATTAATTCTAATATTTTTTCATTTTGTATCCAACGTTTTTCATTCTGAGCCCATCGCTTATCGTTTTCCTCCCAGCGTTTATTGTTTTCTTCCCAGCGTTTATCATTTTCTTCCCAGCACTTATTGTTTTCCTCCCAGCGTCTATCATTTTCTTCCCAACGCTTGTTATTTTCGTTTCTAAATTCTCTAAGTTCCTGTAATACAGTCATAATTGTAACATTTTCTTCCATAAATTCACCTCCCTTCGTAGTAATTAATAAGTAAAACTTGTCTTTTTGCTTATGGTTGATATTTAATCATATATTCTAGTTGTTGTCAATATAAAAAAGATAAAAAATTAATTTTTTTATCTTTTTTATTATAGTAATTATGCAGTTAAACTTTCATAATATGCATTATATAATTTATTATAATATCCATTTGGAATATTTATCAGCTCCTTATGACTTCCTTCTTCAATAATCCTTCCATTATCCAATACTATAATTTTGTTTACATTAATAATAGTAGAAAGCCTATGAGCAATAAAGATAGATGTTTTCTCCTTTGATATTTTATCAATTGACTTTTGAATTAGTTCTTCTGTTTGAGTATCAATATTTGCTGTTGCTTCATCTAATATAAATATAGATGGATTATGAGCAAATATTCTTGCAAAAGCTAATAATTGTTTTTGTCCAGCTGAGAATGAACTTCCCCTTTCTTGCGCTATTTCATATATACCATTTGGAAGAGATTCTATGAATTTTTCTGCTGATGATAGTCTTATTGTTTCCATGATTGCCTGTTCTGATAAATTTTCATTTAATTCTATATTTTCTTTAATTGTTTTGGCAAAAATAAATGGATCTTGAAGAATAACTCCTACTTTTTTTCTAAGCAAACGTAAATTAATTTGTTTTATATTTATACCATCTAATAAAATTTCTCCTTTTTGCACTTCATAAAATCTATTAATTAAATTAATAATTGTTGTTTTTCCTGAACCAGTTTTGCCAACCAAAGCTATACTCTGTCCAGGTTCAATTGTAAAACTTACATCTTTTAAAATCCAATTCTCTCCCTCATAAGCAAACCACACATTTTTAAATTCAATTTTTCCTTTTATTTCTTTTAATTTGATTCCATCTTCAAAATCTTCTAGATATTCTTTATGTTCTAAAATGTCATATATTTTATTAACTGAAACTAATGCTTCTTGTATCGTTTCAAAATTTTCTACAATACGATTAATCGGTTCAAATATTTGCTTTATATAAGTAATAAATATATAAATAACACCTACTTCTAAACTAATTCCAAATAAATGATTTATAGTAGCCCATATAATAATTGATACTCCTAAATTTTCAAATATCAACATAAACGCAACTAAAAAGCCCTCTGTAAATGCTGTTGGAACTCTTGATTTCCAAAACTTATTGCATAGCTTTTCACATTCCTTTTCCTTCTCTTTTTGTCTATTAAATATTTTTATTAATTTTACACCATAAATTGATTCTGCTAAAAATATATTTAACTTTGTTTTTACTTTTTTAGAATATTCTTGTACTTGATTACTAATTTTAGTAATCAAAATTGATGTAAAAATAACAAATGGAACAAGTAAAAAACATAAGCATGCTAGTCTATAATCAAGTACTAGCATCATTGTTGCAAATACAATAATCAATACTATATCTTTTACAAATGTTGTAATAACATCTTTAAAAAGAGTTGTAATATCTTCTACATCACTTGTAATTCTAACAAACAACGTTCCAGATGGCGTCTTATCATGAAAAGGAATATTAGTATATTGAATATATTTGTATAATTTATTTCTGATTGAGTAAATAACGTTTTCTCCCATCATGCTTGTTGAAGTAGTTACTATAAAATCTAAAATATTTCCTATTAATACAATAGCAATATAAATAGATCCTATAATTCCTATTGATATAATTCCTTTTTGCCATAATCCACTACTCAAATAGTCATCCATAACAATCTTAATCAAATATGGTTTTATTACTTCTCCAATATTAATAATAATTGATAAAATTGATATGATAATTATTGCCTTTGTTTGTGGTTTTAACATTTTATAAACTCTTTGTAATGTTTTATTTTTCATTTGTTTCTCCTTCACTATAATATTATACCAAAAAAATAGGTTCTGCTTTTGTTGATTGTTGATTGTAAAATCCACTATAAATTCCTTCATTTTGTATCAACTGTTCATGTGTACCTTCTTCAACTATGTTTCCTTTATCCAATACAATAATTTTATCACTATATTTTACATCTGATACCTTGTTTGAAATAATAATACAAGTTTTTTCAGAAGATAATTCTTTAATATTTTCTATCAATTTTTCGGATGTTCTGTTATCTAACGCAGAAAAAGTATCGTCAAAAATTAATATCCTACTTTCTTTTAAGAATGCTCTAGAAATAGATACTCTCTGTTTCTGTCCTCCTGATAAATCTCCTCCTCTTTCTCCTATTACTGTTTCAATTCCTTTTGGCATCTTTTTTATATCTTCATACACAATAGCTTTTTTAGTACTTTCTTTGATTTCTTCATCATCATATTCATCTCTAAATAAACTAATATTTTCCTTCAATGTAGATGAAAATAAGAAATTATCCTGAGTAATATAACATATATTGTTTCTTAGAGTTTCTATAGGTATTTGATTAATATCTTTACCATCAATTTTTATTTTTCCATCTGGTACACTATATAGTCTTTCTAACAAATTCATTAAAGTGGTTTTTCCACTGCCTATTGTACCTATAATTCCTAATGTTTGTCCTTTTTTTATTTCTATATTAATATTTTCTAACGCCTTATCAATCATTCCTGGATAATTAAAACTCAAGTTTTGTATTTTTATATTTCCTTCTAATCTTTCTTTTGGCAAACTTTTTTCATTTAACTTTTCTGGTTCTAATTCATACATTTTTTCTAATCTATGATATGATATCTGTGCTCTTTTAAATCTTGAGATCAATTGTGGAAGCCAAATAACTGGATTTACAAATAAAGCAATATAACCATTAAATGTAACCAATTCTCCTATTGTTATCGTTCCATCTATTACTAACCTAGAACCATATAACAAAGAAATTGCATAACATATTCCAAAACACATATTTAAACACATAGTTAATAAATTAGAATAAATATCAACTGTATTATCACTTTGTCGTACTTTTCTATTTTTTCTAATAAATTCTTTTAATTGTTCTCCTTCACAAGAATAAGCTTTTGTTGTTCTTATACTATCTGTACTTTCTTGAATGTATTCTGACATTTCAGTAAATCTGTCTTGTGCTTTTTTAAAACTAATTTCTACATATTTTTTAATGACAACAACTAAATAACATCCTATAATAATAGGAATCATAATAGCAATTGTTAATTGTAGATTTACTCCTTGTATCATTTGAAATGTTGCAATAACAAATATAAAAATTATTCTTGTCCCATGAGATAAAATTCTACGCATAGTCGTTCTGATTTCGTTTATATCTTTCATAAAATAAGACATAATCTCTCCATTTTTTATATTTTGTATATCTTTTAATTTTAATTTTAAAAATCTCTGAAATAATTTTATCTTTATATCTTTTTCAAATTTTCTAGAAATGCTTGTTTCAAAATATTTCCAAGGTATTCTTACAATTAACAAGACAATACATATTCCTAAAAGGTAATATGTATTGTTTATAATATTTTGTTTATTTGCTTCTATATCATATAGCATATCCACTATATTACCAATAATTTTGGCTGGATATGTTAATAAATATATATTTATTCCGAAGCAATATAACCTGTAATAATATTTCCCATTTGTATTTCTTTAGTATATCTATTATAACTTTTTTCATAACATCCTCTTCCTATGTAACATATATTTGTCTATTTATTTTCGTCTTTATTTGCTAGGTTATATAATGCATCCATATTAAATCCTATACTCTGATTTCTTGTAAATTGATTTTCTTGCATCTTCCTTTGAAGATTCATTAATTCTATTTCATTTTTAAAATCTAATTCATCTTCATCAAATTCAAATTTCATGTTGAATTCCTCCATTTATTATATAATATTTACAAGCCTTTGTGTTTCTTTTGCTATCATTAGTTCTTCATTTGTAGGTATTACATACACCTTAACTTTTGAATCTGGTTTAGAAATCACTTTTTCTTCGCCTCTCATATTGTTTGCATCCGCATCTACGTCTACTCCCATAAAAGTTAATTTTTCGCAAATTCCTTTTCTAATATTAATTTGATTTTCTCCTATTCCTCCTGTAAATACTATATAATCAATTCCATTCATAGCTACTGCATATTTAGCAATATAACTTGCAACTGCATATTTAAAACTTTCCATAGCAATTTTTGCTCTTTCATTGTCCTCATATGATTCTAATTCAATAACTCTAAAATCTGGAGCTAATCCTGATATTCCAGCAACTCCTGATTTTTTATTTAATATATTTTCCATTTCAGCAGCTGATATATTTTCTTTTTTCATAAGATATGTTAAAACAGATGGGTCTAAATCTCCACTTCTTGTTACCATTGGAATTCCACCTAATGGTGTTAGTCCCATACTTGTATCGATTGACTTTCCGCCATCTACTGCACAAATACTAGAACCTTGACCCAAATGACAAGTTACAATTTTTAAATCTTCTATATTTTTATTTTCAATTTCAGCAAGTCTTTGTGAAACATACATATGTGAAGTTCCATGAGCACCATATTTTCTTACTCCATATTTTTTATAATACTCATATGGTATTGGGTAAACATATTTTTCTTTAGGCATAGTTTGATGGAATGTTGTATCAAATACTGCTACCATTGGTTTTCCAGGCATAACTTTCTTACAAGCTTCCATTCCAAGAATAGCTGCTGGATTGTGTAATGGTGCAAACTCTGAGCATTCATCAATTTGTTCTATTACTTTATCATCAATTACTGCTGATTCTTTAAATATTTCTCCTCCGTGAACAACTCTATGTCCAATAGCTTCTACTTCATCCAAACTATCAATTACTTTGTATTCTGGATTAGTAAGTTGAGCTAATGTAAACTCAATAGCTTCTTTATGATCATATGCTGGCTTTTTAATCTCTACTTTCTTTCCTTGTGCTTTGTGTGTAATAAAAGCTTCTTTTTCTCCAATTCTTTCATATTTTCCAGAAGCTAGGACCTCCTCTGTTTCCATATCAATTAATTGATACTTTAGTGATGAACTACCACAATTTAATACTAAAATCTTCATTTTTTACTCTTCCTTTCTTTGAGACACTTGAGGGACAGGTCTTAAATGTCTCATTTAATAAATATAAATATACTTTACATAGTTTCTACATTGGCAATGAGACATTTAAGACCTGTCCCTCAAGTGTCTCATTGTTTCTCTTGCTATCATTAATTCTTCATTTGTAGGTATTGTATAAACTTTTATTTTTGAATCTTTAGATGATATTTCTGCTTCTTCTCCTCTTGTTTTATTCTTTTCTTCATCAATTTTCACTCCAAAAAATTCCAATTTTTCGCAGATTGCCTTTCTTGATAATGGTCCTTTTTCACCTACACCTGCTGTAAATGTTATTACATCTACTCCATTCATAGCTACCATACATTTTGCTATATAACTTGCAACTGTATCATGAAATATATCTAAAGCTAGTTTTGCATGATGTCCTCCTGATTCAGCATCTACTTCTATATCTCTAAAATCTACTGATACCATTGATACACCATATGCTCCTGATTCTTTGTTTAAAATTTCTTCTGCTTCTTTATATGACAATCCCTCTTTTTGCATTATATAAGTTACAACAGATGGATCTAAATCTCCGCTTCTTGTTCCCATAACTATTCCGCCAAGAGGTGTAAGTCCCATACTTGTTTCAACTGACTTACCATCTTGAATTGCACATACACTTGCACCTTGGCCTAAATGACAATTTATTATTTTTAATTTTTTTATGTCCTTTTGCATTAACTCTGCAACTCTTTGAGATACATATTGATGAGAAGTTCCATGAAATCCATATTTTCTTACTTTATATTTTTCATAATATTCATATGGTATTGGAAATATATATCTTTCCTTTGGCAAAGTTTGGTGGAATGCTGTATCAAATACTGCTACCATCTTCACATTTGGTACTACCTTTCTACAAGCTTCCATTCCAAGGATAGCTGCTGGATTATGTAATGGTGCTAATTCACTGCATCTTTTTATTTCTTCAATTACATTATCATCAATTATAACTGCATCTGAAAATTTTTCTCCACCATGTACTACTCTGTGTCCAATTCCTGCTAATTCATTTAAATCTTTTATTACTCCATAATGATCATTTGTAAGCCTGCTTAATACAAACTTAATTGCTTGTTCATGGTTTTGGGCTTGATGTTCAAATTTATGTTTTACTCCTTTTACTTTATGTGTTAAAAAAGAATTTGGTTGACCTATTCTCTCAAAATAACCTTTTACTAGCATTTCCTCTGTTTCCATATCTATTACTTGATATTTTAAAGAAGAACTACCAGAATTTAGAACTAAAACTTTCATACTCTCTCCTTAATGATCAAAATCTATATTTTAAAATAGATTGACCTTTTTTATTTTTATTAGTTTCATATCTATTATGAATCAACTATTTTTCTTGTGCTTGTACTGCTGTTATTGCAATAACTCCTGCTATATCATTGCTAGTACATCCTCTTGATAAGTCATTTACTGGTCTTGCTATTCCTTGGCAAAGTGGTCCATATGCTTCTGCTTTTCCTAATCTTTGTACTAATTTATATCCAATATTTCCTGCATTCAAATCCGGGAATATTAATACATTGGCATTTCCCTCAATAGGACTTCCTGGTGCTTTAAAGTTAGCTACTTCTGGTATAATAGCACTATCTAATTGAAGTTCTCCATCTACTAATAAATTTTTGTCTTTTTCCCTAACTTTTTCAGTTGCTCTTATTACCTTTTCTGTAGATTCTGATTTAGCACTACCATAAGTAGAATACGAAAGCATTGCAACTTTTGGTTCTTTTCCTACTAATTGTCTAAAACTTTTACTTGATGATATTGCAATCTCAGACAATGCTTCATCATCTGGGTTTTCATTTAATCCACAATCTCCAAATATAAAAGTTCCATTTTCGCCATACTCACAATCTGGTACAGTCATAAGAAAAAATGCTGAAACTAACTTTGTATCTGGAGCTGTTTTTAATATTTGTAATGCTGGTCTTAATGTATCTGCTGTTGAATGAATTGCTCCTGATACCAAACCATCCGCTTCGCTTTTTTCATCTTTAAGCATTAACATTCCAAAATATACAGGATCTTTTACTAACCCCTTTGCTTTTTCTAATGACATTCCTTTTTGCTTTCTTAATTCAAATAATAAATTTACATATTCTTCATATTTTTCAGAGTTTGTTGGCTCTATTATTTGTGCTCCTGATATATCAATTTTATTTTCAAGTGCTTTTTCTTCAATTTCTTCTTTATTTCCTACTAAAATAATTTTTGCATATCCTTCTTTTAATACCTGCTCTGTTGCTTTTAATGTTCTAATATCTTGTGCTTCTGGAAGTATTATAGTTTTTATATCTTGTTTTGCTCTTTGTTTTATTTCTTCTATAAATGACATTTTTTCCTCCTTATTCTATTTTACATACATTATATAAGTAAAATATAAAAAGCACAAGTATTTTTTTAAATCTTGTGCTTTAAATTGTTGTTTTAAATATCCAATCTGTTTATCTACATTAAACTCTTTATCTCTTCATCCTGTTGTAATTCATGAGAAATAAAATGATATGCTTGTTTATTTTGTTTTACTGCAATTATTGCAAGTTCCTTATCATTTCTTAATCTTTCACTTGCATATTTTATTATTATACCTTTATTTTCTACTGCTAATTTTACTATTTCTCTATCATCTCTTATTTCCTTGCTTGCAAAATATAAAGCTTGTCCATAACTTTTACAAGCTTGTTTAATAACATCTTTATCTTCTCTCAATGTCTCAGAAGCATAGCATACTGTCCAAGGAGCTCCTTCTACTCCTTTCATAATAACTTCTTTATCATTTTTTAAATTAAGACTAGCAAATTCCAAAGCCTCTGCATCTTGTCCTAAAGCTGTCATTACAACTTCTTTATCATCTTGCAATTCCGGAGATACTAGATCTAAAAATTTTCCATTTTCACTTACTGCCTTTAATACAAAATCCTTATTATTTTTATTCTCTATGACTTCTTTTTCATTCATTATCTCATCTTCCTTATTTTAATTTCGCAATTAAAGCTTTAATTTTTATTCCTTGCTCTGAAAACATTTTCTCATGCTCAGTTTCAATATTTTTTTCAAAAATTGGTTCACTGTGTAAATCATATGTCTTTTTTAATATTTCAAATCCACTTTCTTTAAAATATATTAAGCTTGATTCAAATAAGCTGTCATCATCTGTTTTAAAATATATTTCAGATTCAGGTTTCAAAAATTCTTTATATTTTTCTAACTGTCTACTATGTGTTAGCCTTTTCTTTCTATGTTTTCCTTTTGGCCAAGGATTGCAGAAGTTAATATATATTCTTTCAACTTTATCTGCTTTTTCTAGTATTAAATTTATTCTTTCTATGTCAAATCTAGTAAGTAAAATGTTTTCAGGCTCTTTATTCGTTTCTTTATATACTTCTTCAACATTTCTTTTGGCTAATCCTAACATTGCATCTACTAAATCAATAGCTAAATAATTTATATTTTGATTTTCTATTGCTAAGTTAGATATAAACTGTCCTTTGCCACATCCCAGTTCTATCATAAATGGATTTTCTGGATTTTTAAAATGTTCTTTCCATTTTCCTTTCCATTCTTCTGGATTATCTTCGTAAAAATTGCTTGCTTCTAATTCTGGTCTTGCCCATTTTTTATATCTAATTCTCATTTTTGCCTCCTTTTTGCTCTATATAATGCTTCTTTGGTTTTTAGCTATTTTATCAGATTTCTACTTTTGATTCAAGTGATATTTTATTTTTTAAGTTTAGATTTTTTTTGAGTTTTACTTTTTATTTAAAATATTATATAATCGCTTTATAAAACAGAAAGGAAATCATATGGAACTAACATATTTAGTAAAAAAAGATAACATATATAAAAATATAAATGAAATATTATCCTTAGAATTCAAGCTTTCAGCTCGTTTGGCTTCAAAATTAATTAGAAATAAAAAGATTTATAAAAACAATTTTATAGTTGATACTCGTGATCCAATAGCTTTTGGAGATACTATAATTATTAATTTAGATTTATTTGAAGATAATTCAAATATTATTCCATTAAAAATGAATTTAGACATTCTATATGAAGACGAATGGTTTTTAGTAGTTAATAAACCTGCTGGAATAGCTATTCATCCTTCTGTAACTCATTATAACAATTCATTATCTAATGGTATTAAATATTATTTTGATTTAATTAATTTACACAAAAAAATAAGGCCTGTGAATAGACTTGATTTTGATACTTCTGGTTTAGTCATTTTTGCAAAATGTGAATATATTCAAGAAATGTTTAGCAGGCAAATGGCAAATGGGGATTTTAAAAAATACTATTTATGTATTGTTGATGGTACCTTAAGTAAAAAATCTGGCATTATTGATTTACCTATTGCAAGAAAAAAAGATAGTATCATTGAAAGATGTATTAGTGTTGATGGTCAAACCTCTATTACTAATTACAGAGTCTTAAAAGAATCTCACAATATTTCTTTAATACAATGTAAATTAGAAACTGGTAGAACTCATCAAATTAGAGTTCATATGCAAGCATTAGGTCATCCTATTATTGGTGATACATTATATGGTAATAAATCTTCTTTAATTAACAGACAAGCTTTGCATAGCTATAAAATAGAATGTATTCATCCAGTGACTTATAAAAAAATTGAATTTCTTTCCGAATTACCAAAAGATATGCAAATATTATAAAAATATTTTGCATATCTTTTTCATATTAAATAACTGCCTTTATTATTTAAATCATTTTTTCCAAGCAAGATATTATTTCTTCCTTTTCTCTCACACCAACAAAGCTATTTTTCACCTCTCCATTTTGTAATATAATAATTGTTGGGATACTCATAACTTCATACTCCATTGCTAATTCTTGATTTTCATCCACATTTATCTTTCCTACTTTGATTTTATCTCCTACTTCTTCTGCTATTTCGTCTATTATTGGTGACATCATCTTGCAAGGTCCACACCAGTCAGCATAAAAATCTATTAATACTAACTTGTCCGATTTTAAGACTTCTGTTTCATAATTTTCCTTTGTTATCTTTAATACACTCATTTTATATACCTCCCATTTTTAAATATTTACTTGTTTGTATTCCAGCTATTGCTCCTTCATACACTGCTTTGCTAATTTGTAATAATCCACCTGTACAGTCACCACAAGCATATAGCCCTTTTATGTTTGTTTCCATTTTTTCATTTACTACAATTTTATCTTTACTAGTAATTGCTCCTAATTTTTTAGCAAATTCTGTACTTCCAGCTACTCCTTGAGCAATAAAGATTCCATTAACATTTATTCTTGTCCCATCTTCAAATTCTATTTGTTCTACTTTTTTCTCTCCAGAAATTTCTTTTATTACTCTAGTATCTATTTTTACATTGTCAGCTCTAAATTCTGGTTTCTTTTTACCATTTGTTAAAATTGTAATATCGTTAGCAATATTAATTAAATCATTAGTTTCAGATATCGCATAATCTCCATTTCCTAAAACTGCTACGCTTTTATTTCGATAAAAAAAACCATCACATATAGCACAATAACTTATTCCTTTTCCCTCTAATTTTTCAATCCCTGGTATTTTGGGTTTGTTCTTTTTATTTCCTGTTGCTAATATAACTGCTTTTGCTATATATTCTAAATTCGATGTTTTTATCATAAATCCTTCTGGAACAAGTTCTATTTTTAATACTTCTTCTTTTTTAACTTCTATTTTTAATTTTTTTGCCTGTTCTATTCCTTCTTGATATAATTCTTTTCCACTTATTCCTTTTTTAAACCCATAATAGTTTTCTATTATATCTGCTTTTTCTAAACTTGATTCATCTTTATATAATACTAATGTTTTTAAATTTGCTCTTTTTGTATATAAACTTGCTGTTATTCCTGCAGGTCCTGCTCCTATTATAGCAACGTCATATGTCACTTCAATAATTCCTCCTTATATTTCTTTTTTTATTAGTAAATTAATTTATATTTTTATTATTTCTTTATATGTTTTATCTATACCTGTTTTTGTATTATTTCATATCTTTTATTAATCAATATATTCATTATCATATAACTTTCTTTTAATCTTTGCAACTATTATATTAGTAATAATGATATCTATTATTATTTCCTCCATAAATTCCAGTTGTTGATATTGTAATAAATTTAATTGAATAAATATCACAATAAACCAAACTATCATTTTCAAAAGAACGAAGTAATATATAGCTCGCTCCGACATCTTGCAATATACCAATTCTATCAACCAGATTATTAGTTCCTATTAAAAATTCTACTCTCATTAATTTTCCAATTTGCTCTCTCAAAAATCCAGGTGTATAAATTGGATTTGTCAAAATTTCTGGGGAATTTTGATCTATTACGTTTTGCCTTGTTTCTCTTTGGTTAACTCCATCTCTATTTTCTGCCATAAACTTCTCCTTTCTTTATCTATGTATCTTTATATTTTGCAGTAGGCCTATAAAAACAATGATTTCCAAATCTTGTATGAAAAGTTCCTGAACCATTACTTGGAAAAACACTACTACAATTCGGCTTAAATGGATTTAAATACCATAAGCATTCACCTATTTCATTTAACCTATTTCCTGCTAATGCCCAATCAGCTATATAATAGTGAATATCTGTAGGATTCATATTATAAATATTTTGTGAATTATATTGATTTAATAATGTTTCTGTTGCACAGTCAAATTGCCCTTTTTGATAAATAATATTTCTTATATTTCCTCCTTGTGATATTCTCGCATATTCTCCTTCTGTCGTATTAACTCTATTCAATACCACTGTTGCAACTGCTTTCATTCCATTATCTCCTTCTCCTCCTGCTTCACATTGTACAATTCTTGCTAATAGTTCTCTATCTGAATATGCCATTAATAATCCCTCCTGCTATTTAGATTATATGCTATATTTTTATAAATAGTTACTAGCAATCAAAAAATAGATAGGAATTTTTACATTACTTTTCCTATCTATTTTAAATTAATTATATTTTAATTACTTTCTCCCAGCTCAAATCTTCTTTTCCAAAATGTCCATAATTTGTTGTTTTTCTATAAATCGGTTTTTTCAAGTCTAAATATTCAATTATCCCTCTTGGCGTTAAATCAAATTTAGATTTTATTTTGTCTACAATTTCTTCTTCTGGTATTGTATTAGTTCCAAATGTATCTATATATATTGAAACAGGTTTTGCAACACCTATACTATATGCAAATTGAATTTCGCATTTTTTAGCATATCCATTTGCAACTATATTTTTAGCTAAAAATCTTGCCATATATGCTGCTGATCTATCTACTTTAGTAGCATCCTTTCCAGAAAAAGCTCCTCCGCCATGTCTTGCATAGCCTCCATATGTGTCTACAATGATTTTTCTTCCTGTTAATCCACTATCTCCTAATGGTCCTCCTATTACAAATCTTCCTGTCGGATTTATATAATATTTTGTTTTCTCATCTAATAATTCTTTTGGTACTATTTCTTTTATAACTTTATCTTTTATATCTTTTTTTAGTACATCTAAATCGACATCTGAATTATGTTGAGTAGAAATTACTATAGTATCTACTCTAACTGGTTTACCATCATTATATTCTATAGTAACTTGAACTTTACCATCAGGTCTTAAATAAGAAATTATTTTTTGTTTTCTTACTTCTGACAATCTTTTAGCTAATCTATGTGCTAATGAAATTGGTAGTGGCATTAATTCTTTAGTTTCATCACAGGCAAATCCAAACATAAGACCTTGGTCTCCAGCTCCTTCTGATTCAATGCCTTCTCCTTTTTTAGTTTCTAATGATTTATCAACTCCTAAAGCTATATCAGGAGATTGTTTTGATAAGCTTATAATAATTTTACATGTTCTATAATCCATATCAATTTCACTATTATCATATCCTACTTCTTTTATTGCTTGTCTTACAACTTTTTCAATATCAACTTCTGCCTTTGAAGTTATTTCTCCTGTTATAAATATTTCTCCTTTTCCTGCTACCGTTTCACAAGCTACTCTTGAGTTTTCATCCTTTTCTAAAAAACTGTCTAAAATACTATCTGATATATAATCACATAATTTATCTGGATGTCCCTCTGTTACACTTTCTGATGTGAATAGTCTTTTCATTTTGATTTATTCCTTTCTATTTTTAATTCTTAAAGTATTTTTCCTCCGTCCCAGAACAATGTCTCCTACATAAAATACTGCAGATTGTCCCGGCGTAATTGCCCTTTGAGGCTCTAAGAAGTTAACTATTATATTGTTTCCTTCTTGTAATATTTTTGCTTTTGCTTGTTTCGATGAATATCTCGTCTTTACTTCTACTTCCATTTCTTCCTTTATTTCATCTACTAAAAGCAAATTAATATCTGTTACAGTAATTTCTTTTTTGTATAATTCTTTTTCTTCTCCAACAATTACTTCATTTTTGTTTTTGTTAAATCCTAATACAAATAGTGGAACCTTATATGATATTCCTAAACCTTTTCGTTGTCCTATTGTATAATTATATAATCCTGTATGTTTTCCTAAAACCTCTCCTTTGATATTTACAATATTCCCCTTTTTTGGTTTTATATCTGAATTATTTTCTAAGAATTTTTTATAGTTTCCATCTGGTACAAAACATATGTCTTCACTATCTGGTTTATTTGCTACTTTTAGATTGTTTTCTCTTGCGATTTCTCTTATTTTCTCTTTGCTTTCAAAGTCAGATAGTGGAAATACTATATGTTCTATTAGTTCTTTTGGCATATTCCATAAAACATAGCTTTGATCTTTTTTACCTGCTTTTGATTTTTTTAATACCCATCTTTGATATTCTTTACTGTATTCTGTTTTAGCATAATGCCCTGTTGCAATATAATTACATCCTAATTCTTTTGCCTTTTCCCACATAATTCCAAATTTCATATATTTATTACATTCTATACAAGGATTTGGAGTTTTGCAATTTGCATAACTGTTTATAAAATCATTTATAACATAATTTTTAAATTCTTCTTTACAATTATATGTAAAGTGTGGTACTCCTATTTGATTACATACATTTTTTGCATCTATATATGTATTTATATTACAACAGCTACTTCCAACAAATAATTCTAATGTAGTTCCTATTACTTCATAACCTTTTTCTTTTAAAAGTAAAGCAGATACACTGCTATCTACTCCACCGCTCATGCCTAATAATACTTTTTTATTTTCCATTTTTATTTCCTTTTCTTTTTCTTTTAATGGCATTCATCTATTGAACCTTTGCCTAGATTTTGATTTTTATTTAACATATCTTCTACTGTATGCCATGCAAGAAGTGCACATTTTACTCTAGCTGGCATGTTTGATACATTTCTAAAAGCAATGGCATCTTCTATTTTTTTTAATTCTTCTTCACTAGTTGTCTCTCTTTTTATCATTTCAATAAATATCTTTATTATTTCTTTTGCTTCTTTTATTGTTTTTCCTTTTAATGTGTCTATCATAATAGATGTAGAAGCTTGAGAAATTGCACATCCATGTCCAGAAAAAGCCATATCTTCAATTACATCTCCATTTACTTTTAATTCTAATGTAATTTCGTCTCCACAATTTGGATTGTGCCCTATTTCACAATAATCTGCATTTTCTAATTTCTTTTTGTTATATGAATTCATACTGTGTTCCATTATTAATTCATTATAAACTTCTGTTAAGTCATCCATTTAATTTTTACCTTTCTTTATAAATCAATTGTTTATATATTTTTTAAACATATTATAAGCTTTATTCAAAGCTATTACAAGCTTGTCTACATCTTCTTTTGTGTTGTATATATAAAAACTTGCTCTACATGTTGAATCTATTCCCATACTTCTTAAAAGTGGTTGTGCACAATGATTTCCAGAACGAACACATACATTTTCCGAGTCTAAAATACTTGCTACATCATGAGGATGTACACCTTTTATATTAAATGATATAACACTTGAATGTTTTTCTTCATTTGGCGTTAAATATAATGTTAAATATTCTAATTTTGACAATTCTTGCCTTGCATAAGAAGTTACTTCTTTCTCTATTTCTTGTATTTTATTGTAGCCTATATTTTTTATATAATCAATTGCTGCACCTAAGCCAATTACTCCCTCTACATTTTGCGTTCCTGCTTCAAATTTATTTGGAAGCGGTGCAAATGTAGTCTCTTGTTCATAAACATATTCAATCATATCTCCACCCATTAAAAAAGGATTCATCTTGTTTAATATTTCTCTCTTTCCATATAAGATGCCTATTCCAAGTGGCGCTAGCATTTTATGTCCTGAAAACACAAAAAAATCTGCATCCAATTTTTGTACATCTATTTCCATGTGTGGAATACTTTGAGAACCGTCAACAACAACAATTGCTCCTTTTTTATGTGCATATTTTATTATTTTTTCTATATTATTTATCGTTCCTAAAACATTTGATACATGTGTTATTCCTACTATTTTTGTTTTATCTGTTATTTTAGTTTCTATCTCTTCATCCGATATCTCAAAATTATCATTAATGTACATATAATTTAATTTACTTTCAGTTTTTTTGGCAACCATTTGCCAGGGAACTAAGTTAGAATGATGTTCCATTATAGATAGTACTATTTCATCATCTTTTTTTAGATTATCTAATCCATATGAATATGCAATTAGATTTAAGCTCTCACTTGCATTTTTAGAAAAAATAATTTCTTCTCTATGTTTTGCATTTATAAATTTCGCAATTTTATCTCTGGTATTCTCATATATTTCAGTGGCTTCAATACTTAATCCATATGCTCCTCTATGAGGATTAGCGTTTTCATTTTTATAAAATTTTTCAATTGCTTCTAACACACTTGTTGGTTTTTGTGTTGTAGCTCCACTGTCTAAATAAGCAATATCTTTATTTTCAAATATTGGAAAGTCTTTTTTAAAATTATTAACACTCATTGCTAATCTAACCTTTCATCAATTTCTTTTATTATATTTTGTTTTACTTCTTCATCTAAAATTCTTTCAATCGTTTTATTAAAATTTGCTCTTACTATTAATTTAACTGCTTCTTTGTAACTTAATCCTCTTGTCATTATATAAAACAATTGTTCTTCATCTACTTTTCCAGAAGCGGTTGAATGATTCCCTTCAACATCATCTTCTGTACATAAAAGCATTGGAAGTGCAAGTGATTTAGCTTTTTCAGAAAGTAACATACAAAATTCATTTTCATTTCCTTTTGCTTTTTTACATCCTTTTTTGAAATCAATTGTCCCTTTAAAATTTTTCTTTGCATTTTCTTTTAAAGCTCCTTGAACATCAATATCTACAAAAGATTTTTGCCCCCTTAATTCTGCAATATAATTAATATCTTTTATTTGATTTTCCGAACCTAAATATATTGTTTTTAAATCATTTTTTGCACTTTTTCCTATAATATTAGAATAATAATTTTGAATACTATTTTTTCCACCTATATCAATTATAGTATAATTTAAATCTGAATTATCTTCTAATATATTTTCCATAGCTTCAAAATGTTCTGAATTACTATTTAGCAAATTAATAACTGTTAAATTTAGTTTTGCATTTTCCTTAGCAAATACTTTAATTACTCCATTATGAAAACATTCTTTATTTGTTGATGACTTATATTCAATAATAATATTTGCTTTACCTGTAGCACAAATATCTATTTGATTAACTAATTGTAAGTTATCATCATCAAAATCATAAGTTACTTTAATATTATCATTTTCTTTAACATTTATTGCTATTTGACTATTAGCTTTATAAAAAACATTTTCTTCTAGTTCTTCTGACAAGCCATAATTTAAATGTTGTTTATTAATATCTTTATTAAACGATTCTGTACCTGTTACCATCACATTTTGAAACATCTCTAGCTTTTCTGGAATAACAACATTTTCTAATTTTATATTATTAATCAAAAAATTTCTAGAAGTTCTAACTGGTGTTTCATTCAATTTTAATTTTTCCATGTATTCTCCTTTTCTGAGACAACAGGGACAGGTCTTGTTTGTCTCATATTTTTGTCATATTTTGTTGTTTTTTGTTCTTTTTATATATTTTCATTGTTTGACTTTTTTCGACAGTTTTATGAGACAAACAAGACCTGTCCCTGTTGTCTCATCCGATTGCTCCTTCTAATTCCAAGTTTATTAAATTGTTCATTTCTACCGCATATTCAACTGGTAATTCCTTTGATATTGGTGATGCAAATCCTCTTACTATCATTGCTTTTGCATCTTCTTCTGATAAACCTCTTGTCATTAAGTAAAATATTTCTTTATCACTTATTTTTCCAATTTTAGCTTCATGTGAAAATTCAACTTCGTCTGTTCTAATGTCATTTACTGGTATTGTATCTGATCTTGATATATCATCTAGCATTAAAGATTCACAAGATACACTACATTTTGAATTTTGAGCTTGTGGGTTTATTCTTACTAGAGAACGATACGTACATGCTCCTCCATCTTTTGATATTGATTTTGAGTTTATAACAGATGATGTGTTTTTTGCATTATGAATTACTTTAAATCCTGTGTCTAGATTTTGTCCTCCTCCTGCAAATGTAATCCCTGTGTATTCTGTCTTTGCTCCTTCTCCATTTAAAATACTCATTGGATATAACATTGATACCTTTGATCCAAATGACCCTGTTACCCAATCTACTTGAGCATTTTTTCCTACTAATGCTTTTTTTGTGTTTAAATTCATCATGTTTTTTGACCAATTTTCTATTGTTGAATATCTTAGATATGCATCGTCTTTTACATATAATTCAACACATCCTGCATGTAAATTTACTTTATTATATTTAGGTGCTGAACAGCCCTCTATAAAATGCAATTTTGCACCTTTTTCTACTATAATTAATGTATGTTCAAATTGACCTGATTCTGGTGAATTTAATCTGAAATAAGACTGTAATGGAATATCTAATTTTACATTTTCTGGTACATATACAAATGAACCTCCTGACCATACAGCTGCATGTAATGCAACAAATTTATGGTCATTTATCGGAACACATTTCATAAAATGTTCCTTTACTATTTCAGGATATTCTCTTACAGCTGTTTCCATATCTGTATAAATAACTCCTTGTTTAATTAATTCTTCTTTTATACTATGATATACTACTTCTGAATCATATTGGGCACCAATACCTGCTAGTGATTTTTTCTCTGCCTCTGGAATTCCTAGTTGATCAAAAGTATTTTTTATATCTTCTGGTACTTCATCCCAGCTTGAATTTAATTTTGATTTTGGTTTTACGTATGTTGCAATTTCTTCCATATTTAATTCTGATAAATCTGGTCCCCATGTTGGAAGTTGCAATTTTTTATATATTTCTAATGCTTTTAATCTAATTTCTAACATCCATTCCGGTTCGTTTTTTTGTTTTGAAATTTCTTTTACTATTTCTTCATTTATCCCTTTTTCCATTTTAAAATCATAATTATCTTCATTTTTGATATCATAGATATTTCTATTTATATCTTCTACTTTAGTTTTCATTTTTATATTTACCATATCCTTCTTTTTCAATTTCTTCAGCAAGTTCTGATGAACCTGTTTTTACAATTTTTCCGTCTACTAAAATATGAACATAGTCGACTTTTAAATTTTGTAAAATACGTGTATTGTGAGTTATTATTAAAACTGCATTTTCCTCATTTTTATATAAGTTAATTCCTTTTGATACTGTTCTTATTGCATCTACATCAAGCCCAGAATCTGTTTCATCTAATATTACTAATTTTGGATTTAATACTAATAATTGTAAAATTTCATTTTTCTTTTTTTCTCCTCCAGAAAAACCTACATTTAAATCTCTATTTATTAGATTAGGATTCATATTTAATTCTTCAATATATTTTTTCACTTCTTCTTTTAATTGAAATACTTTTACTGGCTTATCTTCAATTTTATTCTTTGCATATTTCAAAAAATTCATGGTTGAAATTCCTGGTATTTCTTCAGGTGATTGAAATGACATAAAAATACCTTTTTTAGCAATTTTATCTGTTGATAAATCGTTTATGTTTTCTCCTTCAAATTCAATTTCTCCGCTTACCTTTTTATATTCCGGACTATTAAAAATAACACTTGCTGTTGTGGATTTTCCAGCTCCATTTGGTCCCATTATTACATGGACTTCTCCTTTGTTTACGGTTAAATTTAATCCTTTTAATATTTCTTTTGTTTCAGCATTTGCATATAAATTTTTTATTTGTAACAATTCTTTACTCATCTATATTTTCCTCTCTTTTTAAATTCAAAATTTTTCTATTACAACATCTACATTTTTCTTCATTGATGTCATAATTGCAATTTAAATTGTATACACCTAATATCTTGTATACATATTTCGTTAGCATATTTAAAGTATTGTCATTCATGACAGCTTTTAATCTAATTGCTTCTTCTTTTGCTTCTTCTTTTGGAATTTCTAGTATTTCTGTTAAAAACACATAAACAATATCATAAGCTTCAAGAACTTTTTTGGCTAATGCCTCTCCTTTGTTTGTTAACCTGATTTCTCCATATGCTTCATATTCAAGCATTTCATTTGCTTTTAAATTTTTAATTGCTTTATTTACGCTTGGCTTTGTGCAATTCATTCTGTTTGCAATTGTTGTAACTTTTATGTCTTGTCCTTGTTTCTTTAGGACATATATTGTTTTTAAATATTCTTCTAATGAACTTGATATCATGTACCTTCTCCTTTTGTTAGTTTCGGCTAACATTATACTTCCATTTATTAAATTTGTCAAGTATCCTTGTAAAATCGTTTCTATGATTTTTCTTTAAATATTTGACAAATAAAAAAGTAAAAGTAGCATATTAAAGTACTACTTCTACTATTATTCATGTACCTATTTAATTATATCTTTTATAACTTCTCCTGCCATAATTAATCCTGCAACAGATGGCACAAAAGATATACTACCCGGAACTTGATTTCTCGCAGTGCATTTTCTTGCAGTTCCAGGAGGACATATACAATTTGTTTTGCAACTACACTCTGCTGATTCATCTGGTTTTATCGGTTCTTCCTTTGAGTATACTACTTTTAAACTTTTAATATTTCTTGCTCTTAATTCTTTTCTCATGACTTTTGCCAAAGGACATACACTAGTTTTATAAATATCTGTTACTTCAAATCTTGTTGGATCTAATTTATTACCTGTTCCCATACTTGATATTATAGGAATATTTAACTTGTTTGCCCTTACTACTAATTCTATTTTTGCTGTAACAGTATCTACTGCATCCACTATATAAGAAACATCTTTATCTAACAACTCTTTACTTTCCGGCATAAAAAATTCCTGATAAATTTCAACATTAGCATTTGGATTAATTTCTAAAATTCTTTCTTTTGCTACTTCTACTTTATATTTACCTATTGTCTTTCTGGTTGCTATTATTTGTCTATTTAAATTAGTTAAGCAAATTTTATCATCATCTATTAATATAAAATTACCTATTCCAGCTCTTGCTAATCCCTCTACTACAAAAGAGCCTACTCCTCCTATTCCAAATACAGCAACTTTTGCATCTTTTAATTTTTCTATTCCTTCTTGTCCTATTAATAATTCTGTTCTTGAAAATTGATTCAACATTTTATTTTCCCTTTCTTTTTTTAATTTTTGCAATAAAAAATCCCTCATATTGCTCATTTGGTTTAACACATAAGCATCCCTTTATTTTGCTTGGAAGTAATGGTAATTGCTCAATTCCTTCAATTTCTATTGGTACAATTTCTAGATTATTATTTAAAACTTGATTTACTATATCTTCATTTTCTTCTTGTAAAATAGAACAAGTAGAATATACCATTTCTTTTCCAGGTTTTAAAACATCAATCGCTTTTTTTAATAATTTTATTTGTGCTTTTTTTGATTTATCAATTAATTGCTTAGTAAACGTTTTTTCTAGACCTGGATTTTTGCTACTTAATGTTCCACTTCCACTACAAGGAGCATCTAACAATATTTGATCAAATGAAAAAAATGAATCTATATTTCGTGCATCAACTACCATAACATAAACACATGATGCACCTTGTTTTTCTATATTATACTTTAAACGTTCTGCTCTAATTGCATTCATTTCACAAGCTGTTATCCTTGCTTCATTATTAACCAAAGCTGCCATTTGAGTGGTTTTCCCTCCTGGTGCTGCAGCCATATCCAAAATATCGGTTTCTTTCTCTGGCTTCAACATAATTGGTGGTAACATAGAAGATAGACTTTGAAGATAAATTTTTCCATCTTTATAAATATCTAATTTTTGTATTTCTTTTTCTCTTACATTTTTTATAACAAAAGCTTCTTTACTCCATGGCACTTTTTCATATTCAATATCTGCATTTTGCAGTTCATTCTCTATTTCTTCTGTATGACTTTTTAATGTATTTACACGTAAAGTTACTTTTCTTTCTTGACTATATCCATCTATAATTTCTTCTGTTAACTGATTTCCATATTGTCTTTCTAGCATTTCTTTTAAAAATACAGGTACTTTATCCTCCATATTTTGCTCCTTTTATCTTTTTGTTTATTATACTACTTTTTCTTTATATAACACAAATATTTTTTGAAATAAAGTTTTTTAATTGAATTTTTTTTAATTTTTCTATATAATATCTTTATTATTATAAATTTAGGAGAATTAATATGGAACATTGGAGTGTTGAAGATTACAAAAATTTTACGAACAATCGTAACAGAAAAAGTAAATATAGAGCAAATAAAGTATCTGTTGATGGTCATACTTTTGATAGTCAAAAAGAAGCAGATTATTATTGTGAATTAAAAATAAAATTACAAGCAAAAGAAATTAATGGCTTTTGTTTACAACCAACTTTTATATTAGCACCTGGTCTAAAATATAAAGCTGACTTTATTGTTTTTCACATAGATAATTCAACTGAAGTTGTTGATGTAAAAGGATTTAAAACAAAAGAATATATTGCTAAGAAAAAAGTATTTGAAGATAAATTTAATTTAAAAATTACTGAAATTTAAATTATTTAATATTTTATATAAGTTAAACTCTTTATTTTACACTATCTATTTCGACAGATTTTGACAAAGAAATGAGACATTTTAGACCTGTCCCAAATGTCTCATTTCTTCATTTCTTTTTATTTTTTTAGTTGTTGTTTTTATTAATTCTTTGTCTGTTAAGATCATATTTTTTATATATTTATATGGTGGAAATGTTTTGTTTATTTCTTTTATTTTCTCCCATATTATTTTTTCTAATTCTTCTTTTTCTATGTTAGGATATTTTGTTTCTATTATATTTGTATCATATACTACTTTAACTGTAAGTTTTACATCGTTTTTGTCTTTGTTGTCTGGCATTCCAAATACCATACATTCTTTTACTTCTTCTAATCTATTGATTAATACTTCTAGTTCTTCTGGAAATACTTTTTTCCCATTTTTTAATACTATCATGTCTTTTTTTCTTCCTGTTATAAATATATATCCTTGTTTATCTATATATCCTAAATCTCCTGTATAAAACCATCCATTTTTCAATACTTCTTTTGTTGCTTCTGGATTTTCATAATACCCCAACATTACATTAGGTCCTTTTACTTTTAATTCTCCAATTCCATTTTCGTCTTTATTTTCAAATTCTATATCTACATTGTCCATTGGAACTCCTATAGAACCATATTTTACTTTTTTATAGTTCTCTGCTGCTATAACAGGAGATGTTTCTGTTAAACCATATCCTTGTACTAAATCTATTCCTAATTCATTAAATCTCTTTGCTACTTTTTTATCTAGTGGCGCTCCTCCTGATATAATAAATCTCATGTGCCCTCCTAGCTCATTTAAAATAGTTTTAAATAGCTTTCTTCTAATGTCTATATGGAATACTTTTAATAAAAAATTACTTAGTTTTATTGTTGAATTCACCAATTTAGCTTTTCCTTGCTTTTCAATTCCTTGTTCTATTTTTTTATAAATTGCTTCTATTAATAGTGGTACTCCTACAAAAACCGATACTTTATATTCTTTTAAATTTTGTGCAACATATCTTAATCCATCTGGAAATGCAGTTGCTAATCCACAAGCTAACATTACTATCATTTCTGTTGAACCAAAGATATGATGAAATGGTAAAAATGCTAAGTTTACATCTGTTTCATAAAAATTTTCTACTAATTGCATAGCATATACATTTGAAGCTATATTGTTTTGTGATAACATAACTGCTTTTGATTTTGATGTTGTTCCAGATGTGAATAATAATATATTCATTTTATAAGAGTCTATTTCTTTATTTATATAATTCTGATTTCCTTTGTCTAATAATTCTTTACCCTCTTTTTTTAATGTTTCTATATCAATGTAATTATCTTGCTTGCTCATACAAATATATTCTTGTACATATGTGTTATTTCTTTCTTTTATTTTTTCTATATTATCTATATATTTCTCATCAAAAACTACTATATCAGCTCTACTTCTTTTTATGCAACTTTCTAGTTCGTCCACTTGTAGTTCTTTATCTAATGGTATTGATATCATTCCTCCTAATAAATTTGCTAAATGCGTTAATACCCATTCATAACGGTTTCTTCCTACAATAGCTATCCTTTTGTTTTGATATCCTAAATCAAATAATTTTGTTCCTAAATAGTTTATTTCTTTTAATAATCTTTTATATGATATATTTTCATATTCTACTTCTTTGTCTTTTTTATGTTTTAAAATAAAAGCTGTATTTTCTCCGTATTTTTCTGCGGAATTATATATAATTTCCTTTATATTTTCAAATTCAGTTGCTTCAAAATATCTCTCTTTTTTCATTCTTTTCTCCTTTATCTAGTATTGAATACTAGATTAGCACATATTTAATAACCTGTCAAGTAGTTGACTAATCTTTCTAAAAATGGTATTATTGTTGATATGAGGTGATTTCATGGAAGAAAAGAAACTTTATAATGAAGAAGATATAAAAAAATTTCATCTTCCTAGATGGGATGAAATTCCAAATATTGATTTATATATTGATCAAGTAGTATCTCTGCTTGAAACTTATTTATCAACTTATATAAAAGGAGAAAATAATAAAGAGGACAAAATTGTAACAAAAACAATGATTAATAATTATGTTAAACATAATATTATTAATCCTCCTGTTAACAAAAAATATAATAAAGAACATATGGCATATTTGTTTGTTATATTTATTTTAAAACAAATTTATAGTATAGACGAAATAAAAAAAATGCTTGATTTAGCAATAAAAACTTCGCCTATTGATCAATCTTATAATCGCTTTTGCTCTGAATTAGAAAAGGCAATAAAAATGACTTTTACAGGTGAAAACTATATTAATAATAATCGTCTTTCTAAAGAACAATATCTTTTGCGTAATGCTGTTCAATCTTTTGCAAACAAGCTTTATGTCCAAAAAGTATTTTTGGAAAGAGACTAAAAAAAGAGAGCTATTATCTAAATTTATTTTTAAATAATAGCTTCTCTTTTATTTTATGCATTTAATAATTACTGTAACCATTAAAGTTTATATCCATTTTTTCTTGATATAAATTCTTTGTTTTATTTTTACAAATGTAAAACTCTTTGTTTTATTTCCTTTGTCTTTCCTACATTCCAGAAGTTTTCTCCTAAGTATCCGCATGTTCTTCTAACAACTGACATTTTATTATGATCTTTATTTCCACAATTTGGGCATTCCCATTCATTATCTTTATTTATAATAATTTCTCCATCAAATCCACATACATGGCAATAATCTGATTTTGTATTAAATTCTGCATATTGAATATTGTCATAAATGAATTTTACAACTGATTCTAATGCATCTATGTTTTTACTCATATTTGGTATTTCTATATAAGAAATTGCTCCTCCTGTAGAAATATTTTGGAATTCACTTTCAAATTTTAATTTTTCAAAAGCGTCTATTTTTTCTCTTACATCAACATGATATGAATTTGTATAATATCCTTTATCTGTAACATCTTTAATAGTACCAAATCTTTCTTTATCAATCCTTGCAAATCTATAACATAAACTTTCTGCTGGAGTACCATATAAAGCAAATCCTATATTTGTTTCTTTTTTCCATCTTTGTGTAGCTTCGTTTAAATGTTTCATAACCTTAAGTGCAAAATCATGACCCTCTGGTTCTGTTTGAGATACACCCTTCATTAATTTTGTTAATTCGTAAATACCAATATATCCAAGTGATATAGTAGAATATCCACCATATAATAATTTGTCTATTGTTTCACCTTTCTTTAATCTAGCTAAAGCTCCATATTGCCAATGTATTGGGCTAATATCTGAGTGAGTACCTAACAATGCATAATGTCTGCACATTAAAGCTTCTTTACAAAGTTCTAGTCTTTCATCTAATAACTTCCAGAATTTTTCTTCATCACCGTCTGCAATAATTCCTATTTGAGGTAAATTAATACTTACTACACCTTGATTAAATCTTCCTTCAAATTTATAGTTTCCATTTTCATCTTTCCATGGTGACAAGAAACTTCTACATCCCATTGGACTAAATACATTTCCTTCATAATTTTCACGCATTTTCTTAGCAGAAATATAATCTGGATACATTCTTTTTGCTGAACATTTTACTGCTAGTTTTGTTAAATAATCATATTCTCCACCTTTTAGGCTGTTGAATTCATCTAATACATATACTAATTTTGGAAATGCTGGTGTTACATATACTCCTGCTTCGTTTTTTATTCCTTGATATCTTTGTCTTAAAATTTCTTCAATAATCATCGCGTTTTCTTTTATATATGGATCATCTTTTTCCAAATGTAAGAATAATGTTACAAATGGAGATTGTCCGTTTGTTGTCATTAATGTATTTATTTGATATTGAATTGTTTGTACTCCAGCTTTTAATTCTGCCTTTAATCTAGTTTGAACTAAATCTTCTATAATATCTGATTTTAATTTATCTCCATATTTTTCTTCTATTTCTTTTTTGAACTTATTATAACTCTTTCTTAAATATTTACCTAAATGAATCATATCAACTGATTGTCCACCGTATTGGTTGCTTGCAACTGCTGCAATAATTTGTGTTGTAACTGTACATGCAACTTGGAAACTTTTTGGTGATTCGATCATTTTTCCATTCATAACTGTTCCATTATCTAGCATATTTCCTATATCAATTAAACAACAGTTAAAAATTGGTTGTATGAAATAATCTGCATCGTGGAAATGTAAAATTCCTTCTTCATGTGCTTTAGAAATTTTTTCTGGTAATAACATTCTTTTAGTTAAATCTCTTGAAACTTCTCCTGCAATGTAATCTCTTTGAGTAGAAGCAAGCATTGTGTTTTTGTTAGAATTTTCTTCTGCTAATTCTTTATTTTCATTACGAATTAGTCCTAGTATTGACTCATCAGTTGTATTTTGTTTTCTAACTAAAGCTCTTGTATATCTGTATACAATGTATTTTTTAGCTAATTCATATTTTTGTACTTCCATTAATTTTTCTTCTATAATGTCTTGAATATCTTCTACTAAAATTCTCTTTTTTCCTAACTCTTCAATATAATTAATAATTTCTTTTACTTCTTCTTTTGTTGCTCTTTCTCTTGGTCTAACTTCTTGATTTGCTTTATCAATAGCAATTCTGATTTTTTCTCTATCATAATCTACTGCTCGTCCGTCTCTTTTGATAACTTTCATCTTACATTTCCCCCTCAAATTTAATATGGGTTTATTATATACTAAGAAATTTGTTTTTCTGTTGCAAAAGCAACAAATTATCTTTTTTCTATTTTTTGAATTTTAATCCATGCTTTGTTGTAAGATTTTGTCGTTTATTACAATTATATTACAAAAATATTTCAAAAATATTTCAAAGAATTTATCTTTTTATAAAATAGTAAAAGTTATAATTCACTACTTGTTGCATTTATCACACTTTTTTTGTATAATATAGTTGAATTTTTAAATTAAAGGATTGATATTGCTATGTTTAATGACTTTAATATAGATAATTTTATAAATAACTTTAGCAAAAATTGCACAAAAGTACAAAAAAAAGTCTTTCAAAAAAATCAAGTAATCACTTCTTATATACAAAAAAGAAATCAATTTTGTATGTTAATAAAAGGGAATGCAGACTTAGTACGCTATGACTTTAATGGAAACAAAACAATTGTTGAACATTTTTCTAAAAATGATATTTTCGGAGAAGTTTTTTATACAATAACAACTAATAACGAACTATTAGTTGAGGCTAAAAAACAATGTGAAGTGTTATTTTACACATATGATGACATTCATACGAAATGTAAAAACAACTGCAAATTTCATCAAGTTCTTTCTGAATATTTACCAGAACTTATACTAAGTAAAGTAACCTCTTTAAACACTAGAATTGAACTACTTACTCAAAGATCCATACGTGATAAACTACTTGGATATTTCTCAATTTTGTCAACTAGAAATTTCAATAAAAGTTTTATATTACCATTTTCTCTTACTGATTTAGCTGATTACTTAAGTGTTGACAGAAGTGCTATGATGAGAGAATTAAAGCTTTTAAGAGATGAAGGTTTTATTGAAAAAAATGGTAATAAAATAACTTTAAAATATCAATAAAAATTAGAGTTTTATAAAAAACTCTAATTTTTGTATTTTATAGAATTATTGTTTTAAAATTTTAATCATCTGTGAAATATCTACTAATTGTTCATTTCCTGTTTTCATATCTTTCAATTTATATTTATTCTCTTCTATTTCATCTTCTCCGATAACAACTACATAAGGTATTTCTAACTTATCTGCATATTTGAATTTTGCTTTTAATTTCTTATTGTTTAAATATATCTCTGTTTTTATATCACTTTTTCTTAATTCACTTGCTATTTCTATTGGAACTGTTAAATCTTCTATCATTGGTATTATTAAAACATCTGATATCGATTTTTTCTTTGCTTTTATTAAATTTAATTCATTTAGCTTGTAAAATAATCTTGTTAAACCTATTGAAACTCCTACTCCTGGTAATTTTTTATCTGTATAATATTCGGCTAAATTTTCATATCTTCCACCTGAACATACACTTCCAAGTTCTCTGTATTCATTTAAAAATGTCTCATATACTGTACCAGTATAATAATCTAATCCTCTAGCTATTGTTAAATCGACTTTATAATTTTCTTTTGGTATTCCAAATGTTCCCATATTTTTTATGACAAATTCTAATTCATTTACACCTGTAATAAATGTTTCGTTTTTTATTTCTAATTTTTTTAGTTTTTCTATTTTTTCTTCAGATGTTCCTTCTATTTCTATAAAATCTATTATTTTCTTTATTGAATCTTTTGATACTTCTATTTTTTCTAATTCTTCTATTACTGCTTCTTTTCCTATTTTATCTATTTTATCTATTATTCTTAATACTTCTACTGATTTTTCTTTTTGACCTATTTCTTCAAATAATCCATTTAATATTTTTCTATTATTCACTCTAATAGTAAAATTATTAAATCCTAAATTTTTAAATATCGTATAAATAACACTTGGAAGTTCTGCATCATTTATTAAATCAAGCTCCCCATCACCTATGACATCTATATCACATTGATAAAATTCACGAAATCTTCCTTTTTGTGTACGTTCTCCTCTATATACTTTTCCAATTTGATATCTTCTAAAAGGGAAACTCAAATTTCCATAATTTTTAGCTACATATTTTGAAAGAGGAACTGTTAAGTCAAATCTTAAAGATAAGTCTTTATCTCCTTTATTAAAACGATAAATCTGTTTTTCTGTTTCTCCTCCTGCTTTAGCAAGTAAAACTTCAGATAATTCTATTACTGGCGTATCTAATGGTAAAAATCCAAATTTTTTATAAGTATCTTCTATTGTTTCTCTCATTTGATTAAATAGAATTTGTTCATTTGGTAATAATTCCATAAATCCTGATAATGTTCTTGGTTCTGTTTTTGCCATATTAATCATTCCTTTCATTTCTATTATAACAAATTTTATATTAATTTTGGTTTTAATTCTAAATAAATTGGTTTTTCATCTTTTATTCTTGTACTTAATCCATGTCCTGGATATACTATTGTTTCATTTGGCAACACCATTAATTTTTTAGTAATAGAATCCATTATATCTTCTAAACTTCCTGTTGGTACATCAGTTCTTCCCCATGTACCTCTAAATAGAGTATCTCCAGAAAATAGACAATTTTCCTCTTTACAGTATAGACATGTTCCACCTTTAGTATGTCCTGGAGTATGAATAACTTTAAATTCTAAATTTCCCAAATGAATCAAATCTTCATCATCTATCCTAGAATCCGCTTCTAATTCTATATTTTCTTCTCTAATATATGGCGTTAAATTAATTGCAGCATCATTCAAACCTTCTGCGTCCATACGATGTATTAATATTTTTCCTCCGCAATTTTTCTTCAATTCTGTTACTCCAAATATATGGTCACCGTGACAATGAGTTAAATATATATATTTTAATTTTCCATCTAATATTTTTATCATTTCTTGTATTTTATCCACGTCACCAGCTGGATCTATTACCATCAATTCTTTAGATTTTTCATCTAATATAATATAACAATTAGTTGGATCTCCTATCCATGTATCTATCTTTAGTTCTTTTAAAATCATATTTTTCCCTTTCATTATATATGTTTTCTTCTTATTTATTTTTTTCTTTTAACTTCATATACACTATCTACTTTTCTAATAACCTTAATAGCTTTATTTAATTCTTCTAAATTTTCTACTTCTAGTGTCATATCAATAATTGCAATTTTTTCTTTAGTTACTTTTGTGTTAACTCCTCTTATTTGAGCTTTTGTTGAACCAATTTCTTTTAAAATATCTACTAATAATCCAGCTCTATCATTTGAGTTTATTTCTATGTCTGTTTGATACGATACTTTATTTTCTTCTTTATACCATTCTACATCTATCATTCTGTTCTCTTCTGATATTAAGTCTTTGATATTTGTACAATCTTTTCTATGTACAGATACTCCTCTTCCTTTCGTTATATATCCTACGATTTCATCTCCTGGAAGTGGATTACAACATTTTGAGAGCTTAACTAAACAGTTATCTATGCCTTTTACAATAATTCCTGAATTTGAAGGTCTTGGTTTCCTATTTTTTTCTTTAGCTAATTCCTGAATTTTTTCTTCTATGTCTTCTTCTTGATGTTCTTTTCTATATTCTTGTAACATTCTTGCTATTACTTTTACAGGAGAATTAGCACCAAATCCAACTGCAGCATACATTTCGTCTAAATTTTTATATTTGTATTTTTCAAGCATTGGTTCAAGATATTCATTTTTAAATAAATCTGCATATGTAAATCCTATTCTTTTTAATTCTTTTTCTATTAGTTCTTTTCCTTTTTCAATATTCTCAGCTTTCTGAGCTTTTTTAAACCATCCTTTTATCTTATTTTTTGCACTAGAACTTTTTACAAATTTAAGCCAATCTCTGCTTGGCCCTTTTGAATTATCAGACGTAATTATCTCTATGATATCTCCACTTTTTAAAGGTGTTATTATTGGCATCATTTTACTATTAATTTTACATCCTGTCATATGATGTCCAATTTCTTCATGTACACTATAAGCAAAATCAATTGGCGTAGCTCCTCTCGGAAGTACTTTTATTGCTCCTTTTGGTGTAAATACATATACTTCATCTTCAAAAAGTTCTGTTTTTAATGTATCCAAAAATTCTTGTGGATCTTGCATATCTTTTTGCCATTCTAATGTTTCACGAAGCCATGCTAATTTGTCTTCTTCTACTTTTACTGCTTGTTTTTTTCCAAAATAACTTGCTTCTTTATATGCCCAGTGTGCTGCAATACCATATTCAGCAATTCTATGCATTTCCCATGTACGAATTTGAACTTCAAATGGTGTTCCTTTTTCTCCTAAAAGTGTGGTATGTATTGATTGATACATGTTTGGTTTAGGCACTGCTATATAGTCTTTAAATCTTCCCGGCATAGGACTATATAATTCATGTACAACTCCTAATGCTGCATAACAATCTTTTACAGAGTTAACTAAAATTCTAAGTGCAAATAAATCATATATTTGATCTAATGTCTTATTGTCTCTTTTCATTTTTCGATAAATACTATATAAATGCTTTGCTCTTCCTGTAACTTCTGCATCAATTCTTTGTTTTTTTAATTCAACTCTTATATCACTCATTATCTTTTCTATGAATTTTAATCTTTCATCTCTTTTTTTGTTAATTCCTTCTACTAATTCATGATATTCTTCTGGATATAAATATTTAAATCCTAAATCTTCTAATTCCCACTTTAAAGAATACAGTCCTAATCTATTAGCAAGAGGTGCATATAATTCCATTGTTTCCTTTGCATTTGCTATTTGTCTATCTCTTTTTAAGTATTTTAAGGTTCTCATGTTATGAAGTCTATCAGCTAATTTTATAATTATTACCCTTATGTCTTTTCCCATTGCAAGAAACATTTTTCTGTAATCTTCTACTTGTTGCTCTTCTACTGAGCTAAATTGAATATTGCTAAGTTTTGTAACTCCAGCTACCATGTCAGATATTTCTTTTCCAAATTCTCTTGTTATATCTTCTTGAGTTACTTCTGTATCTTCTACCACATCATGTAAAAGAGCAGCACAAATAGTACTATCATCCAATCCTATATCAGCTAAAATATAAGCAACATTTAATGGATGTATAATATATGGTTCTCCTGATTTTCTACATTGGTCGCCATGATAACTATATGCATAATTATATGCTTTCATTATTAATTTACTATCTACTCTTCTTGTATGTTGCTTTCTTCTAGATATTACGTCTTGAATTGTTTTCTCTTTTTCTTCTTTCATTATATCACTTTCCCCTTTTTGGTTTTATATCTTATATAATTATTATATTGATTTCATTATGTCTTTAATGTTAATTTGTAAGTTATCTACGCCATTAAATGTATTTATTTCTAATACACCAGCAACATCTATTTTATCCCCTATTCTATATTCATTTGCTAAGTATCCAATATTAAATCCAATTGCATTTATAATATAATTATTATCTTTTAATGTTAATTTTAGATGTTTTCCTTCTGATAGAGCTCTTATTGAATCTATTTTTAAATTTTTAAATGCAAATACTGGCATTTTGTTAGCTTCTCCAAATGGTTCTAATTGTTTTAAACTTTCTACCATTTCTTTATCAATATCACTCAAATCTACTTTTGCATCAATATTAATAATTGGTATAATTTCATCAATTTTGCTTTGTGTTGCTATTTGTTCAAATTCTTTTTTAAACTTTTCTAGATTATCTTTTTTTACCGTAATTCCTACTGCCATACTATGTCCACCAAATTTTTCAATAGTGTCTGAACATTTCATTAAAGCTTCATGTAAATCAAATCCAGGAATACTTCTTCCAGAACCTTTTCCTATTCCATCTTCTTCAAAACTAAATAAAATGCTTGGTTTAAAATACATTTCTGTAATTTTAGACGAAACTATTCCAATTACACCATGATGCCAATTTTCTCCACCAACAATAATAGCTTTATTTTCATCTAAGTGCTCTTCTTTTATTTTTTCTACTGCATTTTCAAAAATTGTTTTTTCTGTTTCTTGCCTTTTTCTATTATGTTCATTTAATTTATTAGTTAATTCATTTACCTCGTTTTTATCTTTAGATAAGAATAGTTCTAATGCTTCTTCTGCTTTTCCCATTCTTCCACATGCATTAATTCTAGGTGCTACACCAAATGAAATAGTATTTGAGTCTATTTTATTATATCCTGATGAATTAATAATTGATCTTAATCCTATATTTTTTGTTTGTGCCACTAATAATAACCCTAATTTTGCAATTACTCTATTTTCATCTACTAACGGAACTATATCAGATATTGTTCCTATACATACGATGTCTAAATATTTCAAATATGATTCTTCTTTTAGTTTTAATGTAATTCCTATTGCTTGAATTAATTTAAAAACCACTCCAACTCCTGCTAATTCTCTGAAAGGATATTTACTATCTTTTCTTTTATTGTCTATTACTGCAATTGCTTTTGGTATTTCATTTCCTGCTTCATGATGGTCTGTTATTATGGTCTCAATTCCTAGAGAGTTTGCATATTCTATTTCTTCTATAGCAGATATACCACAATCAACTGTAATCATTAAATTGCATCCTTTTTTTGAAATTTTGTCAATTGCTTCTTTGTTCAATCCATATCCTTCTATTAACCTGTTTGGTATATATGTATTGGTTTCTACTCCAATATCATTTAAAAAACTCTTTAATACTGTTATACTTGTTATTCCATCTACATCATAGTCACCATAAATAGTAATGTTTTCTTTATTTTCTATAGCTTTTATTATTCTATTTACTGCAATATCCATATCCGTTATTAAAAAAGGATTATAAAAATCGTTTCTTGTTGGATTTAAAAATAGTCTAATATCTTCTTCTTTTAAAATGTTTCTATTAGCTAATATTGTAGCTAATAATTGGTTAACTTTATATTTATTTTTTATCTCTTCTATCTTATTTTTATCTGGTTCAAATATTTGCCACTTTTTATTCATTTTCCTCTCCTAATTTTCATTTTTTATTATTGTATAACATTTTAGTTTTTTTTAAAAGAGTTTCATTGCATTTTATTAGATTTTTCTATTAAATATGAAAATACAACTATTATAAAATTGTTCAAATAGTTGTATTTTTTACATGCATTATAAATTACTTATATATTTAAAATTTCTTTTTTTTAATGTTTGAATTAAATTTGTTTGATTGTTTAAAATTTTTGCTATATTGTTGCTATCTATTAGTCTTTGTTGTCTAATTGCTGGTAATTCATTATTTTCTATATTATAGACCGAAGATGCTATATTTTTAATTGATTTCTTTATACCTGGTATTTCCTTTTTTTCAATGTTTTTTATTGATGCTCTTATACTTGGTATCTCGTTTTCTTCAATATTAATAACTCTCTTCTTTAGATCTTTTATATCTACTTGCATGTCTAAAAGAATTGTTAAAATTTTTTCTTCCATTTTGTTCACCTCCTGTCTCTTATTTTTTACGCAATAAAAACTATATGAATTAATACAATTTATGTCTTTTTCTAAGTTGCTATTTAAAAATATTTGAAATAAAATATGAACTAAAAAATATTAATTAGTAGTATTAATACGTAAAATTATATTAACATATCAAAAAGATAATTTCAATACTTTTAATTACTTTTTTTATTTTTTTCATCGACATTTTTCAACATATTCTCTTTTCGTTTTATGGTTATACTTAATTTTTTAAAAAACTTTTATAATCTACTTGAATTTATTTTGTATTTAGTATAATATATAAAAGATAAAAAAGAGATTACATAGGAGGATACAAATGCCAAGAAAAACAAAAGAACAAAAAGATTTAAAAAATAAAGAAAATAATGTAAAAACTTCTACTACCAATACAAAAAAAACATCTAACACTAAAAAAAGACCAGCAACAAAATCAAAATCGAAATCAAAAAACACAACTACAAAAAAGAAATCTTCATCAAAAAGTGTAAAAAAAGTTGCTACAAAAAAAAGCACTACTACAAATACTTCTAAACGAATGATGGAAACAGTAGAATATTATGATTTGCCTTATCGATATAATCAAACTGTTGTAAAAGTTTTGGCTCAAACCCCTACCACTCTATTTATTTATTGGGATATATCAGATAATGACATAGAGAAATTTAAAGAAAAGTACGGGAATGATTTTTTTGAGAAAACTGAGCCAGTTTTAATTATTTATAATGATACATTAAATTATCAGTTTGAAGTAAAAATAAATGATTTTGCAAATAGCTGGTACCTACATGTTGCAGATAGTAAATGTGACTATCGAGTAGAACTAGGTAGAAAGCCTATTAGAAAAACTGAGAAATTAGATTCTGATTATATCTATGTTTCAACATCAAATGAAATTGAATCCCCTAACGATCATATATTATTTGATAAACATCAAAAAATGGTATATTTTAAAAATGTTAAAACAGGTTCTCAAACAGAAAAAAGTATTAACAATCTATCTTTTATTACAAATATGGGAAAAATTTACGATATATACGATTTATATAAAGGATTATATAAATCTGAAAATGTAGAGGGAATTTATGATTCATCTAATCCTTCTTCATAATGTAAATTCAATAAATTATAACAATATTATGAGACAATTTAGACCTGTCCCTATTGTCTCAAACAAAGGAGTTTTATGATGCAAGAGAAAAAAGGATATGTAAGTTTTGTTCTTCATGCTCATCTTCCTTTTATTCATCATCCTGAGAGCGATGATTATTTAGAGGAATCTTGGCTATATGAAGCTATTTCGGAAACGTATATACCATTACTTACTAATTTTCAAAAATTAGTAGATGAAGGGGTCGATTTTAGAATTACAATGTCTATGACTCCTCCTCTACTTTCTATGTTAGATAATAAATTATTACAAAGAAAATATATTAAATATTTAAAAAGATTAATCGAATTGTCTGAGAAAGAAATTAAAAGAACTGCTGGAGATGAAAGACTAAATAAACTTTCTCATTATTATTTTGACCGTTATTCAAATGACCTACATTTATTTAAAGATGTTTATAATTGTAATCTAATCGATGCTTTTAAACATTTTCAAGATGTTGGAGTTTTAGAAATTATTACTTGTGGAGCAACTCATGGATATTTTCCAATTTTATATGTTAATGAAAAGACTGTTAAAGCTCAAATAGCAGTTGGAGTTCAAACTTATGAAAGATATTTTGGTAAAAAACCTCGTGGCATTTGGTTACCTGAGTGTGGATATGTCCCAGAAGCAGATAAATATTTAAAAGAATTTGGTATTGATTATATTATTACTGAATCACATGGAATTTTATATGCTGACCCTACTCCTATTTATGGTACTTTTGCTCCTATTGTTTCTCCTAAAGGTGTTATAGCTTTTGGTAGAGATATTGAATCATCTCAACAAGTTTGGAGTTCTATAGATGGTTATCCTGGAGATTTTAATTATAGAGAGTTTTATCGTGATATTGGATATGAAGCTGACTATGATTATATAAAACCTTATATTGCTCATAATGGAGTAAGAGTTCATACCGGAATTAAATATTATAGAATTACTGGAAAGACTGATTTCAAAGATTATTATAATATTCAATGGGCAAAAGATTCAGCTGAAAGACAAGCTGGTCATTTCTTGGATTCTAGAACAAACCAAATTAATAATTTATCTCAATATATGGATACACCTCCTATTATACTTTGTCCTTATGATGCTGAACTTTATGGGCATTGGTGGTATGAAGGTCCTTATTGGTTATATATTTTATTTAAAAAAATTTATTATGATGATTGTAATTTTAAGCTAATTACTCCTTCAGAATATATTGATAAATATCCAAATATGCAAGTTGCATCTCCTTGTCGTTCTAGCTGGGGAGCTAATGGATATAGTGAAGTTTGGTTAAATCCTTCTAATGATTATGTACACAGACATTTACATGTTGCTGGTGATAGAATGTGTGAACTAGCTAATCTTTTTCCAAATGCAAAAGGCTTAAAGAAAAAAGCTCTAAATCAATGTGCTAGAGAACTGTTACTTGCTCAAAGTAGTGATTGGCTATTTATTATTACTAATGGAACTATGGTTGATTATGCTAAAAAAAGAATTAAAGATCATATCGGAAGATTCACAAAATTGTATTATCAAATAAAAGAAGATTCAATAGATGAATTATTTTTAAAAGATATTATGAAAAAAGATTGTATATTTCCTGATATTGATTATAAAATATATTCTTAATTTCAAAAAAGATATAATAATATTAAAAAATATTATTATATCTTTTTTATTATGTGAATTATTAAAATTTCGCAATATTTCATTTTTAGGACAATTTTCTAATTAATAAAATTAGCATAGTATAGTGTATAAGTTTTTAACATTTAGTAGATACTATTTTTATTGGAAAGGAGATTTTTAAATGAAATCAATATGTATTAAAACAAACAATTCTGATTTAATCCAATATCTGCTAAATGAATTGAATGATTTAGAACTAGAACTAGTTTACTTCTCTTGTCGTAAATTTAAACATTATAATAATATTATAATTCATTATAAAGGTCTCGATAATAATTTATTTTTAAATAAAATCTGTTCTATTTTATCACTTTTGATATTAGATGAATTAGAAGAAACTTTTCTTAAAAAAATAATTCTCCAAAATTACTTTTATTTTGATAATGTAGAAAGAGAACAAATATTAAATTTATGCTTTGATATAATGGCTAATGATTTTTCAATCATATTTGATAAAAAATTCAAGTCACTTTCTAATAGTTTCTATGACTTTTTATATTATAACAAATCTTTAGTATTAAACGGTTTTATTAATTTTAGAATAAAATCTTATTTAGAAATTTTAGATGATATTGTAAATGAAGCTGTAAATAATTTTATCATTGAAAAAGAATATTTAGAATTTGTATCTTTATTAAAATTATATATCAACTCTCAAGAAAGTAACTGTAAAATTGTTCATATAATTTATTCTAACAGCGAATCTATATTGTTAGACGAAAATAAAGAAATTATTTCTATTTCAAATGAAAAATTTAAAGCAAAATATTTAAGTGATATAACATTTTCTTCTAATGATTATACTTTAAATTCTTTACTTTCACTTCTTCCAAAGAAAATATATATTCATCTAATTGATAATAATATTGACGAATTTATTAATACTTTACAAACCGTTTTTGAAAATAGAATTCATATTTGTACAGATTGTAATATTTGTAAATTATATAAAAACTCTATAAAAAGCAAAAGTCCGAATACTATTTACTAATATAGTATTTGGACTTTTTATATTAAATATTATTAATATTTGCTCTTGTTCTATTAACCTAATTCATTGATTGCTTCTTGAAATCCTGGTAATAATGAATCTATTAATTCATCATTTGAAACCACTTTCCATTTTTTATCTTCTTTTACTAATTCTATTGTTTTAGTAACAGTTTTCATTTCTGGTTGTTCATTTTTTAATTCCTCTGTTAGATATTTTTCCATATTTTTCTCTACTGAACTACCACTTAAAACAGATTTAAAATCTCCTAATAATTTTTTCATGCAATTTGATATAATTGTGTCAAAATTCTTGTTTGTAATTTCTATTTCAACATTCGCTTTGTCATCTTCTTTTGTTATTTTTGTAATTTTCCAAGACATCTTATCAAATAATAATGCTTCTGTTTCTTGATCAAATTTCTCATCACTTAATATATCTTTATTTTCACTAACAAATTCTTGTGCTTTTGTAAAATCTCCAGATTTTAAATTTGTTAAAAATCCATCTACTGTTTTTTTAGGGTCGCTTGATGTAACTATCATAACTGTTAATAGTGCTACTACCACTAATACTAATAGAATTGTTATTGTTGGTGCAATCCAAGAGGCTTTTTTTGTATCTCCTGTTTTATTGTTCTGTTGTTTTGTTGTTTTTACTTCAAATTTCTTTTTATCTTGTTTATTATTATCATTTTCTGTTTTTTTATCTTCTTTTTTTTCTACTTGTTTAACTCCTGTTTTATTTTCTTTTTTTACTTCTACAGCTTCTGGTTCTTTTATTGTTTCTTTTTTAACTTCCTTTATTACTTTTTCTTCTTTTTTTGTTCCTGCTGTTTCTTTTACTTGATTTTCTTTATTTTCTTTTTCGCTCATTAGAATCCTCTCCTTCTACATTTTTATTATTACATCTTGATTATATATTATCTTTTCTTATTTTGCAATATTTTTTTACTTTTTTTATCTTTACATTTGATACACTCTTGACCTGTCCCCCATGTCTCATTTTAATTTATAGCAAAATTTATTCCTCTTGCTACTACGTCTTTCATATTTTCTATTAAGTCATCTATTTCTTTTGGGGTTACAATTAAATTATACTCTTTTGGAAGTAATGCTTCTTTAATTTCTTCATAGTTATCTTCTTCTTTTAATTTGTTTAAATAGTCATTTGATTTTGCTTCGTCTTGTAATTTTTGAATAAATACGTCTAGGCAATCATTTACTAATACTGCTGTTTCTACAACAGTTGGAATTCCAATTGCTATTACTGGTATTCCTAATGTGTTTTTACTTATTTCACTTCGTGTGTTTCCCACTCCTGCACCTGGTACAATTCCTGTATCTGATAATTGTACTGTACTGCTAATTCTTTCAATGCTTCTTGAAGCAAGTGCATCTATAACTATTAATAGTTTTGGCTTTATATTTTCTACGATTCCTTTTAAGATTTCTACTGTTTCAATCCCTGTAGTTCCTAATACTCCTGGTGCTATTGCACTTACCATTCTTGTTCCTTCTTCTACATATTGTGGTAAATAATTAATTAAATGTCTTGTTACGTCAATTTCATTAATTACTTTTGGACCTAATGCATCTGGTGTAACATATATATTTCCTAAGCCAACTACCAGAATTTCTCCTTGTTTATCAACATGTAAGTCTATGATTTTTCTTAATTCTTCTGTTAATGTTTCTGATGCTTTCTGTATTTCATCTTCTCCGTGCTATTTTTAATTTTTTTATGTCTATTGTAATATAGTTTCCAATTGGCTTTCCAATTGCTTTTTCTCCGCTTTCATTTACTATTTTTACTCTTTCTATTTTTATATTTTCATCTTTTTCTTCTTTTGTACTTTCAATTCCATCAATTTCGTTTTCTAATTTGTTTGCTTTTTTATAAATATCTCTTCTTTCAGATGCTAAATCAGTTCTAAAATTATACATATTATTAATCAACTCCTATTTGTAATTATTTGCATTGTTTATTATTTTTATTCAATTAGCCTGATTCGTAGTTAATATTATATGAATTTTTTAGTTTTATTTAAAATGGATATATAAAATTAAAAAAGGCAAAAAAAGAAGATATTAATTATATCTTCTTTATAATTATTTCATAATTCTTCTAATTCAAAATCTGATATTTTATAGCCTAGTTCTTTTAATTTTTCATAGACTCTACTTGGAGAAATTCCAAATAATGTATTATAATCTCCATTTACCTTAATATTATATTCTAAGTTTCATCATTAATATATTTTTTTAAAAATTTTCCTGTATAACTTCTCTCGTTTTTACAAATTTGTTCAGGTGTACCTATAGCAACCACTTCTCCTCCATTATCTCCACCTTCTGGTCCTAAATCTATAATATGATCACAAGTTTTTATCAAATCTAAATTATGTTCAATAACTATTATTGTATTTCCTGTATCAACTAATCTTTGTAAAACATCTATCAATTTATGAACATCTGCTATATGAAGTCCTGTTGTTGGCTCATCTAATATATACAATGTTTTTCCAGTTGCTCTTTTTGATAACTCTGTTGCAAGTTTTACTCTTTGTGCTTCCCCTCCTGATAATGTAGTAGATGGTTGTCCGAAGTTTTATATATCCTAATCCTACATCATACAAAGTTTGCATTTTTTGTTTTATTTTTGGTATTTTATCAAAAAATTCTAATGATTCTTCAACTGTCATATTTAATACATCTGCTATGTTTTTTCCTTTATATTTTACTTCCAATGTTTCTCTATTATATCTTTTTCCCTTACATACTTCGCATGGTACATATATGTCTGGTAAAAAATGCATTTCTATTTTATGCTCACCATCCCCATTACAGCTTTCACATCTTCCTCCTGCGACATTAAAACTAAATCTTCCTTTTTGATATCCTCTAATTTTTGCTTCTTCTGTTGATGCAAAAATGTCACGAATTAAATCAAATACTCCTGTATATGTTGCTGGATTTGAACGTGGTGTTCTTCCAATTGGAGATTGGTCAATATTAATAATTTTGTCAATATTCTGTAATCCTTTTACTGCTTTACATTTACCTGGTTTCTCATTTGCTCCATTTAATTCTTTTGCTATTGTTTTATATAGTACTTCATTTACTAATGTTGACTTTCCGTGAACCTGATACTCCTGTTACACAATTAAATACTCCTAATGGAAATTTTACGCTTATATTTTTTAAATTGTTTTCTGTTGCTCCTTGTACTTCTATCACTTTTGTTTTTAGATGTTTTCTTCTTTTTTTAGGCACTTCTATCTTTTTTCTTCCACTTAAGTACTGCCCTGTAATAGAATCTTTTATTTGTTTTATCTCTTCTGCTGTTCCGTTGTGCCATAACCTGTCCACCATGCACTCCTGCACCTGGTCCAATATCTATAATTTGGTCTGCTGCATACATAGTATCTTCATCATGTTCTACAACAAGTAATGTATTTCCTAAATCTCTCAATTTTTTTAATGTTGCAAGTAATTTTTCGTTATCTCTTTGATGTAACCCTATACTTGGTTCATCTAAAATATATAATACTCCTGTTAGCCCTGAACCAATTTGTGTTGCTAAACGAATTCTTTGAGATTCTCCTCCAGATAAACTTCCTGCATTTCTTGATAATGTTAAATATTCTAATCCAACATCTATTAAAAATTGTAATCTTTGATCAATTTCTTTTAATATTAATTCTGCAATCATAGCTTGAGTTTTATTTAATTTTAATCCATTTAAATATTCTTTTATTTTTCTGATTGACATTTCTGTTAATTCATTAATATTTTTATCTCCAACTTTTATAGATAATATCTCTGATTTTAATCTTGCTCCATTACAAGCAGGGCAATGAGAATTTGTCATATACATTTCATAAAAATCTCTCATTCCTTGTGACTTTGTTTCATTATGACGTCTATCTAATGTTGGCAACACTCCTTCAAATGGTGCTGTAAAATTTCTTGTTCCAGCATATGAAGTATACTCAAATTCAATTTCTTCATCTCCGGTTCCATAAAGTATCTTTTCCATAAACCATCTAGGCAAATCTTTGATTTTTTTATTTTTTATATTTATTCCATAGTGTTTTCCTATGCTTTCAAAATACATTTTAGCCATAGTATCGCCTTTTTTCATTGTGCTAGAGCCAAAAGCTTTAATTCCATCATATAAAGTCTTATTTTTATCAGGAACTATTAAATCTTCATCCATTTTCATTAAATATCCTATTCCTGTACATTCTGGACAAGCACCAAATGGATTATTAAATGAAAACATTCTTGGAGTTAATTCCGGAAAACTAAATCCACAGTCTGGGCAAGCATAATTACAACTATATAAAATAGGATTTTTTCCAACTATATCAATAAGTACAAGATTATCCGCATGTTTTAGTGCTACTTCTACTGATTCAGTTAATCTACTTGTGATATCATCTCTTATTACTAATCTATCAACTACTAATTCAATTTCATGCTTCTTTTTTCTATCTATTTCTATATCATCTGAAAGTTCATAATTTTCTCCATCTATTCTAACTCTTACAAATCCTTCTTTTTGATATCCTTCTAATTGTTTTGTATATTCACCTTTACGCCCTCTTACTACTGGTGCCAAAACCTGTATTTTTGTTCCTTCTTCTAAACTCATAATATTGTCAACGATTTGATCAATGGTTTGTTTTTCAATTTTTTTATGACAATTTGGGCAATATGGTACTCCTATACGAGCATATAATAAACGAATATAATCATATATTTCGGTTACTGTACCTACTGTTGAACGTGGATTTTTTGAAGTTGTCTTTTGATCTATTGAAATTGCTGGTGAAAGTCCATCAATTCTCTCTACATCTGGTTTTTCCATTAATCCTAGAAATTGCCTTGCATATGAAGATAGACTTTCTACATATCTTCTTTGTCCTTCTGCATATAATGTATCAAATGCTAGTGATGATTTTCCAGACCCAGAAAGTCCTGTTATTACTACCATTTTATCTCTTGGAATCTCTAAATTTATATTTTTTAGGTTGTGTTCTTTTGCACCTTTTATTATTATTTTATCATTCATAAATTTACCCCCAGAACATTATACTATATTTCAAATACAAAAACAAGAGTTTGGTATATTTTTCTATTGGTACGGTTACAGTTCAGTAAGAAATGATTATGGCGCCCAAGCTTTGGCTCCCACTATAACACTTGAATTTTATTTAATGTCTTTTCATTTCATTCAAAAAGAAAATCTAATACAAGAAAA
>OIDA01000020.1_pt1 | contig 121829 bp, 97 predicted proteins | sample 1581451 | NCBI WGS metagenome assembly OIDA01 (sample SAMEA3882552, study PRJEB24775) | human gut metagenome | biome: human-associated habitat; feature: intestine environment; material: feces | place: Netherlands | collected 2009/2010
GTAGATAAAACCACATAACTGAAAGATGAATTTACACACAAATTTGGACTTGACTCTTTTCTCGCAATTTTTCCGGCTTTTGAGCTGAATTTTGGGAGCGGTTTTAAAAGATTTAGTGATTACAGCTCCCCAAGGTCTGCCTACTATGCTATCAATCCCTTGTAAACCATAAATTGGTACCTTGAAAACTTCACATTTTCAAGGTACCAACCATTTTTTATAAGGTGGTTTTGACCCTTAAATCATGTCATATAGACTTAAAAAATAATTCACAAAATTTCAAATGAAAAATTATCTATTATATCTAGGTCCTTTAGTACTAAAAAGATTTCGCATATGTTACATAAAAATGAATAAATAGTAAAATTTACCAAAATTTTGTAAAGTAATTCTCTATATATCCCAATAGTCGAAAACCAACGAAAATATTATAATATAAGTACGAAAACGTGCGAAAGGGAATTTTCGTACAAACATAATAAGAAAAGGAGAGGAAATATGAGAAAGTTAAAAGAACGCTTTCACAGGAAACATGGCATATTCCGTCAGGTATTCAGTTTGATACTGGTATTGGCGATGATTATGACTATGATTCCGTCAATCGGAGGAAACTTGGTAAAAGCAGCTTCAACTCCGATGAATGTAACTATTCATTTTATGAAGCCAAGTAATTGGAATTGGACAGAACCGGCGGTACAGTTCTGGGGATACAATTCTATTGAAGTAAGTAATGATGCGAATGGTGGAGAATCAAAAGAGATTCCAGGCTGGGGAGTGTCTGCTTATTTTTTCAGGGAAGGAACTGCAACAAATACAAATGGAGATAAGGATTATTATCTTACAGTGAAATCAGATACTACAGGATTTCAGTTTTTAGATTATAAAAACACAAGTAATTATAAAAATCCTGCTAATGATGCAAAGTTAACACAGTATACAGAAGATACACCAACTGATGTATATTATGTAGCAAAAGACGGAAGCAATTTTGCATATTATCTTGATCCGGAAGGAAATACACCGGTTCCTGATTTACCAGAGACAGAGACAACCTTCCTCTTGGTAGGAACACTTCCTGGAACAGGCTGGGATCAAAATGCAACTCCAAACTTTGCAAAGTCTGAAACAAATGAAAATGAATACAGCATTTCTATTAAAAATGTTCCGGCACAAACTTATGAATATAAGATTCTGGAAGATCCGGCATTAAATGGCTGGGGTAAAGCATGGACAGGCGAAAGTAATGTCCAGCTGGAAGTGAAAGCACCGGCAGATATTACCATGAAGTTGGACAAGACAGATAATGATAAAAAGACAGATATAACAATTAGTTATATTAAAACATTGGATGTGAAAACACCGGCACAGGTAGAAAAAGGAGTAGACATTTCACTTCCGGCAAAAGGAACCTATTATGCGGGTGATACCAAGGGAAGCAAGACTGAAGGTGTAGGTGTAACTTATACTGCTGTTTCAGAAGGTATTACAGTAAGTGGCACAACTCTTAAGGTTCCAACCTCATATAAAGGAACAGATGTAACTATCCGTGCAGCTTATAACGGAGTGAAAAAAGATATTACCATTCCGGTAGTAGATAAAGTTTATACTTATACTATTTACTATCATGATTTCAATGCAAGTCATATGGCAGCAGATGCAAGTTCCCTGTGGATTTGGCAGGATGGCGGAGCTGATGGAGTTCTTTATAATTTTTCTGGAACAGAGCAGTTATCCGATGAAAATACATGGCTTAAAGCTACAGTAAAGCTTCCATATTATAAAAATATTCGTATTATTCCAAAGAACTATGGTGATACATGGTCATGGAAGAGTGAAGAAATTTCATATGACAACACAGCAAAAGATGAAAATGTAACTTTTTACATTACATCAAACAGCAAAGAAGCATACACAACCATTCCAGAGCTTGTAAAACCAAGAGAGCGTTATGTAATGGTAGAATATGACAGACCAGCTGGTGACTATGAAGGCTGGAATATCTTTACATGGAACAGTGGATTTGGAGAAAAGGTTACTGTTAACTTCCAGAAAATGAATGGTAAGATGGTAGCCAAGATTCCAGTAAAAGATACTACAGCAGATATGATGTTATCTTTCTGTATGAGAAGAAGCACAGCAGATGATGAATGGGCTGATAAAGATGGTGGAGACCATTATGTAAGTGTACCGGCAAATCAGAATGTTGTAAAAGCAAAATTCGTACAGGGTGAGGGAATCACAGAGGTTCTTCCATCAAATATTGGATGTGTGTTGGATGGTGAGAATGGAAAGATTCATTTCTATTATAGAGATGATGAGATGATTGCTGCTGATAATACACAGAAATCTATTGCAGATAAGGTAAGCGTTACAATAAATGGCGTAAAGCATGCAATGACTTATGATGCTGCAAATGAGAGATTTAGCTATGACTTAACTAACATCACAACAGGAGACTACTGTTACTATTATACAGTAGATGGAGTAGAGAAGCTTGACGCATATAATGCGGAGACAAAAGATTATGATGGAAAGACATGCAGCTATCGTTTCTATAAGAAGTTTGATGCAGCTATTACAGCAGAATTATCTAAGTCCTCTATGGATTACAATGACAATAACGTATTGACAATAAAGACAAATCCTGCTGAAGGTGCAGATATGTCTGGATTTGAAGTAGCTACAGCAACGGTAGATTTAAGCGCACTTGGCTTAAGTAGTACTTATGCAATTGACCCAGAATTAATGGAAGCAACAATTTCATGTCTTGATACTACAACTACTGGAGATAAGACCCTTCCAGTAACTGTAAAGGATATATACGGAAATGTATATAGAACAAGCACAAATGTTACAGTAACAGAGAGAGACAAGAAGGATGGAGATTTCGACTGGGATGAGGCAGTAATTTACTTTGCCGTAACTGACCGTTTCTTCGATGGAGATAAAAGCAACAATGATGCTTATGGAGTAGGAGACTACGATACAAGCGATAAGGGTGGTTCAAGCTATCATGGTGGAGACTTTGCCGGATTAAATGAGAAACTGGATTACCTGAAGGATTTAGGTGTAAATACCATCTGGATTACACCAATAGTAGAGAATATCACAGATGACCAGCCTGACGCAGAGACAGGTATGCATACGTATGGATATCATGGTTACTGGGCTAGTGATTTCACAAAGCTCAATAAACATCTTGGAACAGAGGAAGAGTTTGCAGCACTTATTGAAGCTGCCCACAGCCGTGGAATGAAGCTTATGGTTGATGTGGTATTAAACCATGCAGGCTATGGCACAGAGAACTACTTCAATAACATTCTTAAAGATGAAGATGGAAACACAATCAAGATGCTTCGTGACAGCAGCAATACTGTTTCAGGAGATGACAAGCAAGATGCACTTTCAGACCTTCCGGACTTCGTAACTGAGGATGCAGAAGTAAGAAATCAGTTGATTAAGTGGCAGACAGACTGGATGGAAAAATATAAAATTGACTATTATCGTGTAGATACTGTAAAGCATGTTGATTCTACTACATGGTCAGCTTTTAAGAACTCTCTTACAATAGTAAATCCAGACTTCAAGATGATCGGAGAGTACTCTGGAGCCGGATATGCTAATACAGCTGGAGAGCTTGGAACAGGAAGTATGGATGCACTCCTTGACTTCGATTTCAACGATTTTGCAAAGGATTTTGTAGGCAGAAAGATTTCTACAGTTGAAAATTCATTGTTAAAGCGTAATGCGGCATTAAACAATACAGCAACAATGGGTAATTTCTTAAACAACCATGATGATGATACGCTTCAGGAGCTGCTTGTAAAAAAGAGTGGATTCCCAGAGGAAGAGGCTTATAACCTGATGAAGGTAGCAGCTACTCTTCAGATTACAGCCAAGGGACAGCCGATTATTTACTATGGAGATGAGCTTGGTCAGGCAGGAGCTAATGACTGGCCATACCAGACAAATCGTCGTGACTTTGATTGGAAAGAGTTAGAAGCACAGAAGGCAGACAGCAATAGTATTTACAATCATTACAAGACCATGCTTTCAATCCGTAACGCATATACAGATGTATTCGCAAGAGGAAGCAGGACATCAGTCCTTTCATCAGATGAAGGTGGCTATGATGTAATCGCAAGAAGCTATGGTGATACTACATTATATGTAGGAATGAATATCAATGAAAAAGCCACTGAGGTTACTATTCCAGTAAGCGCAGAGGCAGGAAGCAAGATGGAGAATCTTTATGATGGAAACGAGTATACTGTATCAGCAGACAAGACTGTAACAGTAAGCATTCCAGCAGCAAAGGATGGTGGAACAGTTATTCTTACTGAGGTGAAGAAAACAGTAGATCCAACACCGGCAGACCCGGGCAAGAAAGATCCAACACCAGCACCAGCAAAGAAAGATGGAGTTATTTCCGTAACAGATAAGGCAGCTATTGAAACCAAAAAAGCAGCTCCAAAGAGTGGCGATGACAATGAAGCAGCTACATATGTATGCTTACTTGGACTCGCAATGGTTGCAATCACAGCAGCTACATATCGCAAGAAAAAAGCTTGCAAATAAAACAGCTTTTAAACTAAACATTTTATAAACCTCTTAGATGCCGCACCTTCGGGTGCGGCATTTTGCTATAAATTGGGAAAGAAGTCGTATTGCTATCATCATGTTAAATACATTATAATAAGAAGAAAACAGCTAAGGCTGTCAAGGAGGAAAAAATAAGTAATTGAATATATTGTCAAATGTGATTAAATGTGTTTAAATATACTCAAAGGAGTAAATTATTATGAATACATCAAATATCACAAATTATAAGCCAAAAGATTTTGCTGAACTGTTAGGTGTGTCTGTTAAGACATTGCAACGCTGGGACAGAGAAGGAACTTTAAAGGCAAATCGAACTCCAACTGATAGGCGCTATTATACCTATGACCAGTACCTTCAATTCAAAGGCATAAATATTGAAAATGATAAACGTCAGGTAGTTATTTATGCCAGAGTGTCTACAAGAAATCAAAAAGATGATTTACAGAATCAAGTTGCATTTTTGCGACAGTTTTGTAATGCTAAAGGTATTATTATAGACCAGTGTATTGAGGATTATGGAAGTGGTCTTAATTATAATCGTAAAAAGTGGAATGAATTATTAAATGAAGTAATGGAACAGAAAATAAAAACCATAATAGTAACTCATAAAGATAGATTTATCAGATTTGGTTACGATTGGTTTGAAAAATTCTGTATGAAGTTTAATACAAGCATTGTGGTAGTGAACAACGAAGAACTATCACCACAGGAAGAACTCGTACAGGATATTGTTTCTATACTTCATGTGTTCTCTTGCAGGTTGTATGGACTTCGTAAGTATAAAAAACAAATAGAAAGGGATGAGGAAATTGCTAAAGAGCTTCAAGACGGAAATAAGTCCGACGATTGAGCAAAAAATCAAGATTAACAAGACTATTGGCACTTGTAGGTATGTCTATAACTTCTATCTCGATCATAACAAAACTTTATATGATAACGGTGAAAAGTTTATGACTGGCAAGAGTTTCAGCGTATGGCTTAATAATGAGTATATTCCTAATAATCCTGATAAAATATGGATTAAAGAAGCATATTCAAAAGCTGTAAAAAAGTCTATTGAGGATGGATGTACTGCATTTACAAGATTTTTTAAACATCAAAGCGCTTTTCCTAATTTCAAAAAGAAAGGTAAATCTGATGTAAAAATGTATTTCGTAAAGAACAATACTAAAGACTGTAGATGTGAGAGACATAGGTTGAACATACCCACTTTAGGTTGGGTACGCATTAAAGAAAAAGGTTATATACCAACAACTAAAGACGGATGGAAAATCAAAAGCGGTACAGTATCCGTCAAAGCAGACAGATACTATGTGTCAGTTCTTGTAGAAATTCCCGACGTTAAGATTGCTAATAATAGCAATGGTGGTATAGGAATTGACTTGGGTTTAAAAGACTTGGCGATTGTTTCCAATGGTAAAACTTATAAAAATATCAATAAGTCAACAAGAATTAAAAAATTGGAAAAGAAACTGCGTAGAGAACAAAGATGTCTCTCACGAAAATATGAGAATTTAAAGAAAGGAGAGTCCACTCAAAAGAATATACAAAAGCAAAAGCTCAAAGTACAAAGACTTCATCATAAAATAGATAATATCCGTACTGATTATATCAATAAATCAATAGCTGAGATAGTGAAAACCAAGCCATCTTATATAACTATTGAAAATTTGAATGTATCAGGAATGATGAAGAACAGCCATCTTTCAAAAGCTGTTGCGTCACAGAAGTTCTATGAATTTAGAACCAAGCTTAAAGCAAAATGTGATGAAAATGGTATTGAATTAAGAGTCGTAGACAGATGGTATCCGTCATCTAAAATATGTCACTGCTGTGGTGCTATCAAGAAAGATTTGAAACTTTCAGACAGAATATACCATTGTGATTGTGGCTATGTCGAGGATAGGGATTTTAACGCTGCTCTTAATCTAAAAGATGCTTTAACTTACGAGGTTGCATAATCAACGCAAACGTAAGTATGTACTGCGGGCTATCGCAGGAATTTACGACTGTGGAGTGTACAAGAACTTGTGAGTAGCGTATTGTTTACAATCGCCAAAGCATACACAATGAAGCAGTAAGAAGTATCCGCAAGGACTTTAATTTCTCGATGTGTTTGAGAATATTTAAACACATTTTGAGTGGCAGAACAATATGAAAAGTACAGTGTTTGATATGGCTATGATGGCATACAGACAAAATGATATGGAGGGAGCATTCCGTCAATTTCTGCCACTGGCAGAGACTGGCGATGCAGATGCCATGAATATGGCTGCAAATATGTTTGAAAGAGGTCAGGGCACACACAGAGATCCCGGGCGCGCAGTGTTTTGGTGGAAGAAAGCAGTGGAGCTTGGAAATGTGGATGCACTTGCCGATTACGGACATTATCTGGTCACTACCTTTTTTGATGGCAAGGAGCAGAAGCTTGGTGTAGGGTATCTGGTTACTGCGACGGAGCGTGGCAACAACAGGGCAGGAGAGAGCCTTGTGGAGTTTGCCCTTAAAAATAACGATGCCGGAGTCAAAGTATACAGGACAGCAGCAGATTACTGCGACCGGGCTATTGACGCTGCGACAGATTCATATCTTCGCACACAGTATGTGCAGAAAAGGGGTATGCTTAAATATAAGCTCAGACAGCACAGACTTGGAAACAATTATGTATATCTGGCAGCGGTATTTTCAGCGATAGGAGCAGTATTTCTCATGATTGCATCAGTGGATTTGTTTCTTGAGCTGCATATGGAGTATTGCGATATGTTTAAGCTGTTTTCGTATAGTAAAATGATACCATGGGAGGCTGATATAGCTATGTTCTTTGGTGCGATGCTTTTATTTACGCTTGGCAAGGTAACAAATAAGCTTCATGTGGCGAGTTTTTTGCAGCTTCTTGCATCTGTATTTTCAGTGGCAGTTGTTGCCATGCACTTTATCTGTGTGATAAATGATGGCAGGGTGTGGTATGACAAGCTGCTGTGGTATGTGGTGCTTGTTGTCATTCCGCTTATGCTCGGAAAGCTGTTGGGTGAGATACTGAGAAAGATTATTGGTATACAGTAATAGTTTCGAGATGACTTAAGCGATGTAAGACATTTAATATGTAAAATAATATTTCTATATGTAACAAAAGGAGAATGAACATGACTCTGCAACAATTAAAATACGTGGTGACAGTGGCAGAATGCGGCAATATAACAGAGGCTGCAAAGCAGCTTTTTGTCTCGCAGCCCACTGTGACCAGCGCTATACATGACCTGGAAAAAGAGATGCAGATAGTTATTTTCATCAGGACAAACAAGGGAGTGATATTATCAGAAGATGGTGAGAGATTTCTCGGTCATGCCAGACAGGTGCTCGAGCAGGTAGATCTCATAGAGGGAATCTACAAGGATGATGTGGTGAGTAAGCCACACTTTGCGGTATCGTGTCAGCACTATTCCTTTGCGGTGAATGCATTTGTGGATGTAATCAGAGAGTTTGATGCATATCAGTATGATTTTACCATCAGGGAGGAGCAGACTCACGAAATTATTGAGGATGTCACGAATTTAAAGAGTGAGCTGGGAGTCATATATCTAAGCTCCAAGAATACGGAGGTGCTTTCAAAGATGCTAAAGCATAATGAACTCGAGTTCACAGAGCTTTTTACAGCCACACCGCATGTATTCATATGTGACAGTCACCCGCTTGCTTCAAAAAAGAGCATCACGATGGATGATCTGCAGGACTATCCGTACCTGACGTATGAGCAGGGAGAGTACAATTCACAGTACTTTTCGGAGGAGTTTGTCAGCACTCTTGACAGCAGAAAGAATATCAGGGTAAGAGACAGAGCTACACTTTTTAATCTGATAATTGGCTTAAAGGGCTACACAGTGTGCTCAGGAGTGATTTCCGCTGAGCTGAATGGAAGGAATATTATATCAAAGCCACTTGATGTGGAGGAGTATATGAGGATAGGCATTATCAGCAGAAAGGGTGTGGTACTCTCGCGATATGCAAGGGAGTATATCGAAGCATTGAAGGCGCACTGTATGTGACGTTACAATAATATAATATGTTAAAGGGGCATATCATCGATGCATGCTTGCATGCAATTCGATGTATACCTTAGTGCCACACACTATATATAAGGTCTAAATATATACAAATATTTGGTACAAGGAGCATAGCATGTACGATAGTATAATAATAGGAACAGGTCCTGCCGGATTGTCGGCAGCCCTGAATTTAAAAACATATAAAAAGGATTTTATCTGGTTTGGTTCGAAGAACCTAAGCGAAAAGGTGCAAAAGGCAGAGAAAATCACAAACTATCCCGGATTTCCACAGATAAGCGGACAGGAGCTGTTTGAACGCTTTGACGCTCATAGGAGAGCTGCGGGAATTGATATAACAGAAAAGACTGTGACCAATATCATGCCTGCAGGAAACGGTTTTATGGTGCTTGCAGACAATGAGATGTATGAGGCAAGGACTCTCATACTTTGCATGGGTGTGATGTCTGCAAAGCAGCTGGATAGAGAGGATGAGCTGCTTGGAAAAAGGCTCAGCTACTGTGCCACCTGTGATGGCATGTTTTACAAGGATAAGAGGATAGCTGTCATATGTAATGACAAAAAGTATGAGCATGAGGTTAAATATCTTGCGGATCTTGCGACAGAGGTATTGTATTTCCCAGCCTATAATGACAGCGAAATAGAGCTTTCCAATGTAAAGATATCAAGGGATATGCCTGTTGCATTGACAGGTGACTCATTTGTGGAAGGAATTACGCTTCGAAGCGGAAAGACTGAGAGCGTAGACGGAGTATTCTGCCTCAGGAACGCCATCGCACCATCAAAGCTTATGCCGCAGCTTGAAATAGAAAACGGACATATATTGGTGGATAGAGCCCAACAGACAAATGTGGCAGGCTGTTTTGCGGCAGGAGACTGTACAGGCAGGCCATACCAGTACACGAAGGCTGTCGGAGAAGGAAATGTGGCAGCACATTCGTGTATACAATATCTTAGTAAATCAGAAAAATAATATGGCAATGGCATAGAGGTCGGTTAAAGCATGTTAAAGGCAACTACAGCCACTTACCATTGAGAAGATATTGATTTCTCTCAGCTCCGACTGAGACAAATTGTATTTCGTGTCTTAGCATGTCCTCAAGGAAGTTTATGTAGCGCTTAGCATTTACAGGCAGCTCATCATATGACCTGCAATTTGATATATCGGTTTTCCACCCCGGCAGCATTTTGACTACCGGGGTATATTTTTCGAGATTTTCGGTAGGGTCAAAGACGTTTGTTACGGCATTTTTATACTGATATCCTGTGATAACAGGAATCTGATCCATGATGCTCAGGACATCCAGCTTGGTCAGTGCGATTTTGTCGGCATGCTGGCATTTTAGACCATAGCGGCTTGCAACGGCATCAAATGGACCCACACGACGTGGTCTTCCAGTGGCAGCACCATATTCGCCCCCATACTTGCGGACCATTTCAGTCCATTCACCGTTCATAGCTTTTTCTGCGACAAATGGTCCGGCTCCAACACAGGTAGAGTATGCCTTTAGTACACCGACCACATGATCTAATGAGGCACCGGGGATACCGGCACCTATAGGACCGTAAGCTGAGATGGTGGAGGAGCTTGAAGTATATGGGAAAATACCATAGTCTATATCCCTCATTGCACCAAGCTGTGCTTCAAGTACAACACGCTTTCCCTTTGATAGTGCATCCTCAAGGAATGCACCGGTATCTGTGATATAAGGTGCATATTTTGCAGCCTTCTGCCTGCACCATGACAAAAGAGCTGACAGAGACATAGGCTCCTGATGATAGCAGCCTGCAAGCTCAAGGTTTTTAGCTTCAAGCATGGTTTTAAGTCTGGCCTGTACATTCTCTTCGTCTAAGTGGAGTAAATCACCGAGACGGATTGTTTTTTTACGGTATTTATCGCTGTATGCATAGGCAATACCGCGTTTGGTAGAGCCGAAGGCTGCTCCGGACTTTGAAAGGCGCTCTTCCTCAAGCTCATCCTGTATTTTATGCCACGGCATTGAAATTGTGGCTCTTGTTGATAATTTCAGGTTTTTTGGTGAAACAGATACATCTTGTGTTCTGATCTGTGCAATTTCATTGGACAGATGGTTTAGGTCAATAACCATTCCGTCACCGAGCACACATACTACATCTGGGTGAAGTATTCCGGATGGAAGTAGATTTAAGACAAATTTTCCCTGTTTATTAACTACTGTGTGTCCGGCATTGTTACCACCCTGATAGCGGACTACGATATCCGCATGTTCTGCGAGAAGGTCGATGACACGACCCTTTCCTTCGTCTCCCCAGTTTATTCCTGTAACTGCTGTAAGCATGATGAATGCCTCCTTGTTTTTTGAGTTTAATATTTGTATGTTGGTGCAGAGCTTGTACTGTCCGGATTTTGAATGGTATAAAACAAGTCTGCTTATAATGTGTATGATTCTGTTACGTGCAATACCTAAACGTCTTATCAGTTAGTATTCTTGCAAAGATGAGTCCGAGCGGCAGTGCAATGATAATCATGATTGCTGATGCAAACCATGAAACAGCATCCGAAAGTGCCATTATGCCGAAATTGTATATAGCCCGATACAGATAAAGTCCCGGAACCATTATGACTATGGATGGAACAGTAAGGGATATTCTCGGATATCCGTTGTTTTCCTTGATAAATGATGCGAGAAGCCCTGCTGTGAGAGCTCCGGCAAATGCGGCAGCAGGAGCCGGCATACCTGTCAGGTCTACCAGCTCAAGCCGCAGTGAATTTGCTATGGCACCGATAAGTGCGGCTGTTGCAGCCATGGGAGCAGGGCTGTTGAACATGATTGAGAATCCAAACACACCGAAGAAGCTCATTATAAGCCTCAGGATTAGATGTAGTACGGGGGTCAGATTCAGGTCTTCAAAGTCCATAGGCTGCAGTCGCAGAAGCAGTGCCATAATCCATGCAAACATCGTGGCTACCATGACTATTATTATTGCATAGGCAAGGCGTTCAAGACCGGAGCGTAGATCCAGCTTTGCCAGGTCGATTCCGCTTGTGATAAACGGAAATCCGGGTATGATAAAGAGCATGGAACAGATGTATCCGGCTTCGTGAATTGATGGTACATTGAAAGCCATCTCTGCAATTTTTAAAAATGCCGCATATATGAAGCATGAGGCAGAAATTGATACCGCTATATTTAGGAACAAAGTAAAATGATGTTTTATAAGCTTTGTACGTATGAGATTTCCGATGCCGGCTGCTACAAATGCCAGTATCATTTCAATAGGGCCTCCTCCAAGCAAAAATGTGAAGGCACAGCATGCTATAGCTGCTGCAAGTCCAAGCCTTGCAGGGGAGTAAATGGCATGAATCTGTTCAATCTCATCAAGTCGCCGGTGAATTTCTTCGCCGGTCAGATGAGCTTCCTCGTTAGGAAAATTGTCGACAAACTGCTCCATGCGATAGAGCTTTGATGTGTTTACACCTGTGTTTGCTATGCTGAGTGACTGTGATATACAGTCATTTCCGTCAAAGCAGTTAAACTCGATTGACATAAGTCCGACATCCACTGTACATGTGACACCAAGCTCCTTTGAGAGCCGGTTCATGGAGGTTCTCACACGCCAGGCTCCTGTGCCGCAGGAGAGCATGATGAGTCCGACACGTCCGATTACAGAGGCTTTTTCAATCAGTCCTGCCTTATCTATGAGTATATTTCCATCCTGTCTGGCATAATCATGCCAGGGGATTTCCATATGATTTTTTTCCATGATATCTGTGTAGCTGTTATCTGCCATAAATTATCGCCTCGGCCTTTTGTACATGTTTTTCAAGATTTTTTAGGAAATGAGAGCTTCGCAGGAAAATACCAATTTCATCATACCGCTTGTCATTTTCCACAAGAGAGTCCTGACCGTAAAAAACATATGCCATAGGAAGCTCCTTTTCAATCTGTATCATCAGATCCCATACGGCAGAGTAAGCCTCAGCCTCAGTCTCCTTGAGTTTTACGGTATCGGGAAGCTCTCGTATCAAGAGTATTCCGTCATGCTTTACAATGACCTGCTGCGTGGGAGTCATATGCTCGGAATCATATGTGTGACTGTAGCGGTAAGCCTGTGCGTAGTAGATATCCTTTTTATCTGGCATATCATTGTATATCTCATGAAAATGTATATAGTTCTTGTCGTGAGATATGTGTTTATACTCGGGCAGCGGATTTCCGTGTTCATCGGTCATGATTATCGGATTTTGATGTCCGTCGGCATTGAACCTGTACGGTATGATATATGAATTGCGCAGCAAATCAAATACGGTGTTGTTGCACAGACACATAAGCAGTGCGGAAAGATCGCGGTTGGTATATGCATTGAAGAGAGCTTTAGCAAATTTTTCTGCCGGAAGTGATACATCAAATTCATCGTTGTAAACCAGATTTTCATTGAAGGTTTCCATAAGCCTGTCACACGCCCATGGATCGTTTAGTATCTTCTGAAACAGCATTTCTGTATGGTCTTCTCTTGGAAACATTGTCTTTTCACTCATTTGAAACACGTCCTTTTCTTATATATATAATCAATATTTCTCTTTTGAGCATTTATGATTATACAATTATGATTATAATAAGTAAAAAGTATAATTGATATAATTGAAATATCATATTATTATATCATTAGTATCTGTGTATTACCGGAAAAATGACCGGTAAAACGATAATAAAAAGGAGGCTTTGAATATGGATATAAATTTTGAGTACTACAAGATATTTTATTATGTTGCAAAATACTGCAATTTCACAAAGGCTGCGAGGGCGCTCGGAAACAGCCAGCCAAATGTAACCCGCGCCATGAACAATTTAGAACAGCAGATAAACAGCATACTTTTTATCAGAAATAACAGAGGTGTGCAGCTCACACCGGAGGGAGAGCGTCTGTACGCGCATGTATCTGCAGCGATGTCACAGATACTTGCTGCGGAGGAGGAGCTGTCAGACAGCACAGGACTGTCACACGGAAGCGTATCAATAGGAGCCAGTGAGACAGCTCTAAACATATATCTGCTTGACAGGCTAAAACCTTTTCACATGACATATCCGGGTATCAGGCTTAAGATATATAATCACTCCACCCCACAGGCTATAAATGCCGTAAAAAACGGCATGATTGATTTTGCAGTGGTATCGACACCGGCTGAGGTGGAGGCCCCTCTTAAGATGATAAAGCTTGGTTCGTTTCAGGAGATTCTTGTGGGTGGAACCACCTTTACTGCACTCGGAAGCCAGACTCTGTCATTAAAGGAGCTGCATAATTATCCGCTTATCGGACTGGGGCGGGAGACCATGACATTTCAGTTTTTTAACAGGCTTTTTATGTCACACGGACTTGAATTTGCGCCTGATACAGAGACCGCAACGACAGATCAGATACTGCCACTTGTGAAAAGTGAGCTTGGTCTTGCCTTTATGCCAAAGCCTATGGCAGAGGCTGCGATAGCAAATCGCGAGATTGTAGAGATAGCTCTGGAGGAGGAGATACCGCAGAGAAATATATGTATGGTATATGATATACATCAACCGATTAGTGCGGCGGCAAGAGAGTTAAAGAAAGTTATATCAGACAGCCATAAGGTGTGATTGGCAGTCGGTGGGATATACATAGGTAACTGGCAGGTTACATATTGCAACAGGTATGTTACACATTGGCAGGTTTGTAACTTACATCTCGTTTAATACTTTGTTAAAATATAGTCAGGCAGATAAGTTATAAGAATTTATCGGCAGAGTTTTTTAGGAGTATTTTTTAAAATTGGAAGGAGATTTTACACTATGGCTAACAGAATCATGTTAAACGAGACATCTTATCACGGATCAGGTGCAATCCAGGAGATTGCAACAGAGGCAAAAGCGCATGGCTTTAAAAAAGCACTGGTATGCTCTGACCCTGACTTAATCAAATTTGGGGTTACAGCAAAGGTAACAGATATCCTTGATAAGAACGGATTAGAATATGAGCTTTACTCAGAGATTAAGCCAAATCCAACAATTGACAACGTAAAGCATGGCGTGGAGACATTTAAGAAATCAGGAGCTGATTACCTCATTGCAATCGGAGGCGGCTCTTCTATGGATACATCAAAGGCAATCGGTATCATCATCGCAAACCCGGAGTTTGAGGATGTAAGAAGCTTAGAGGGTGTTGCACCTACAAAGAAGCCTTGTGTTCCTATCATTGCAGTACCTACAACAGCAGGAACAGCAGCAGAGGTTACAATCAACTATGTCATCACAGATGTAGAGAGAAAGAGAAAGTTTGTATGTGTGGACCCACATGACATGCCAATCATCGCAATCGTAGACCCGGACATGATGTCATCAATGCCAAAGGGACTTACAGCATCAACAGGTATGGACGCACTCACACATGCTATCGAGGGCTACACAACAAAGGCTGCCTGGGAGATGACAGACATGTTCCATCTCAAAGCAATAGAGATTATTGCAAGATCTTTAAGAAGTGCAGTTGCCAATGAAAAAGAGGGACGTGAGGGCATGGCACTTGGAGAGTACATTGCCGGAATGGGATTCTCAAATGTAGGTCTTGGAATCGCTCATTCAATGGCTCATACACTCGGAGCTGTTTATGATACACCACACGGAGTAGCATGTGCTATGATGCTTCCAATTGTAATGGAGTACAATGCAGACTGTACAGGCGAAAAATATCGTGAAATCGCCCGCGCAATGGGAGTAAAGGGCGTAGATGATATGTCTGTAGAGGAGTACAGAAAGGCTGCAATCGATGCTGTAGCGCAGCTCTCTGTAGATGTAGGAATCCCAACAAAGCTTGAAGCTATTAAGGAGGATGACTTAGACTTCCTCGCAGAGTCTGCTCACGCGGATGCATGTGCACCTGGAAATCCAAAGGATGCAAGTGTTGAGGATTTGAAGGCTCTTTTCCGTAAGATTATGTAATTCTGCAACAGCTTACAGGGATGTAAAAATCCGGGAACTGTCAATTGACAGCATTCCCGGATTTTTAACGCTGATATAACTATTCTGACCACCGTGCACATTTGTAAAAACGCACGATACTTGTTCTAAATGGTTCTGAATATTACCTTGAATTATATCAGGTTTACCTCGCGAAACACGTCGGCAAGCTCCTTTGGCATAGCATCAGCGAGCAGTCCGGCAAGCTCCTGAGGGGTGAAGTTTTTATTGCCAAGCACCCACTGTGTTGTCATAAAGACAGAGCCCTGACAGTACATCTCAAGCTGAAACAATAGCTTGTCGGATATTTTCCGGTGACTTTTTCCCTCAATCTGGTCAATATAAAACTGACGAATCAGCTCAAAATCATGCTCCTTTAGATTGTTCTGCTCATCATTTTTAAAAGCAGCCTTAAAGAAAAGTTGCTCCATCCGGATATATTCAAATTTTTTAACAAGGCTTTCGTACACGGTACTGCCCTCACCCATCTGGTGAAAGGATTCAATCAGTATCTTATCAAAATACCAGTTTATCAGGTCATATTTGTCCTGAAAATTTCTGTAAAAGGTTTGTCTGGTCACACCACATGTATCGCAGATTTCCTTAACTGTAATTTTCTCGACAGGAGAGGAAAACATGCATTCCTTCATGGCATTGGCCAGCTTGTATTTTATATCGTTGTTCATAATGTATCCGAATTATAATGCAGATATCTAATGAGCCTTAAGCTTTGACATAAGTGCTTCCTGCAGTGTTTTTGAAAAATTAATTCCCTCTTCCTGCGCAGCAGTATTTAGCCAAGCCGGAATGGTAAGGGTTTTTCGGACCGATTTATCGAAATGCTCTTTGGCATATGCCTTAACATCTACTGAAACCATATTGGTAAATGCATCGGTATATGTTCCTGTTATGTCTAATTCGTCAGATAGTCTGTCAATATTGATATCAGATAATTTGGATGCTTTAGGAAATTTTTCATTATCCATCTTAGCCGTATACAGATATCCTGCAAGACAATCAACAGCCATGGCCACAGCATCTTCAAGGGTATCTCCTTGTGTTGCAAGATAATTTAAATCAGGAAAGATTACAGAGTATCCATTATCTTCCTTAAAAAAACATGCCGGATATATTGATAACATGATGAGTATACCTCCTTATGATTATTTGATTCCCGCTTGCTTACGGATAGAATTTTCAGTGATTTTGTTCAGTTCTTTGCCTTTATGAAAAGGAATAGTTACTTTTCCGGGCTTTGAAGGATGAATATAATGCCGATGTGATCAGGTTTGGTTTTTGAAAATCCACCCATCGGCAAGTATTATACGTTCCATTTCAGTTGGTTTGATCGGCATATTTTTATCCACCTTTCTTTAGTATATATATAATATAATATATGATACGTATAAATTCAATGCGTGTAAATATAATATATATAAATTTAATATGTATAATTATTGCGTATATAAACTATATATTGTTGTTTATATTTTAGTATGATCAGAAATGATTATATTACCGATTAAAAAGATTGAATTTTAAAATTTATCTGCTAATATATTGATGAAAATATTTTGAAATATACGAGGATATACATACATGAAAGACCTTACAAAAGGAAAACCATCAAGACTCATACTGGCATTTGCCATTCCAATATTTATGGCAAATATACTCCAGCTCACATATAGTATAGTTGACACGAGAATAGTCGGGTCATATCTGGGAGAAAACTCACTGGCAGCAGTCGGAGCCACCACGACACTCAGCAATCTGATGATAGGATTTTTGATGGGAATGGCTGTGTCATATATTTTTATTATAATAGCAGGGCTTGTAGCGACATTTTTGTATGATGCATGTGCGGCGGCACTTAGGGCACTGGGCGATACAGTTACGCCGCTTGTATCAAGCTCACTTGAGATGGTAGGAAAGATTGTCATTGCATTCACACTTGTGCCACTGCTTGGCTATACAGGAGTGATAGTGGCAGAGCCGATAGTATGGTTTATCATGGTGATACCGCTTTTGGTGAAGATATACACAATGCCGGTGCTTAGGAAGTAGCCGGTTTCAGTGAGTTTGAAAAAATAAAGAGAGAAGCAGGCTATAAGGTGCTTGAGACTGTGTAGCACCATAGATTTTTTCAAACGATAGGGTTCTGAATCGTTACTTAAAAATTATAAAATACATTGATTTTCATAATGACAAAAGAATATCCCTATGTTACAATTTAGTCAAAGCATTATATTTCTGTAGAGCGTCACCACATAACACGTCAATAATTGGTGCGTATCACTTTGAAGAGGGCAGACCACTTCGCATCATTCTACAAAGGACATGGAAATTTTCGATGCTTTAAGATACCAGTAAATAGCAGGAAAATAATATGTCAGGTGTAGAATAATGCCATATTTATATGTAGGGGTACGTAGAATGTATGCAGATTGTAGGTAAATTACAATTCTCATTTGATGCCATTTCCTGCTCACACAAGTGAATAGGAGAAGAAAATTGGGCGTAAAAGATTCAAAAGCCAAAGAGTATCTGTCAGACAATCGCAGGTTTAGTGAAATCTGCAACTACATGTTGTTTGGCGGAGCCAAAATTATCAAACCGCAGGATTTGAAGGAATGTGATTCCACAGAGGTATTATCTATATTTGGAATTGACAGGAAACAGATTATCAGGCAGAAATGGAGAGACTTGCTTAAGAGTGTTTCAGTCAAATATACAGGAAACATGTATATTGTATTGATAGGCATAGAAGCACAGACTGATGTGCACTATGCTATGCCTGTAAAAACCATGATGTATGATGCATTGAATTATGGTGACCAGGTCAATGAAGCAAAGAAGCGACATCAGAAGAACAAGGATTATAAATCATCAGAGGAATTTTTGTCAGGATTCACGCAAGATGACAAACTGACTCCGGTGATAACCATAACATTATATCTTGGTACATCAAAGTGGGATGGACCAAGAAGTCTGATTGAAATGATGCCACAGATGGATGAGAGAATATTTCCACTTATAAACGATTATAAAATTAATCTGTTGAATCCACTTGAGCTGACAGATTTTTCAATGTTTGAGACTGGTCTAAGACCATTATTTGAGGTGTTAAAAAATGCATCAGATGAAAGAAAACTAAATGATTTAATCACGACAGATGATATTTTTAAAAAAGTCGATGTTGAGACAATAGCAGCAATGAATTTGTTTGCAGGAACAGATATTGAGTATGAAGAAAAGGAAGAGGTGATTAATGTGTGTAAGGCATGGGAAGATCATAAAAAGCTTGGAATACAACAGGGGGAGAATAGGATGTTGTTTACTCTGGTAACAAAGGGCAAGCTCGATATTGATACTGCAGCAGAGGAAGCCGGTGTCAGTGTCAGTGAGTTTGAAAAATTAATGAGTGAAGCAGGCTATAAGGTGCCTGAGACTGTGTAGCATCAGGCATGAATAATTTATCAAAATGTAAATAGCAAAAATCCGCTAACCATTGTATTTGGTATAGCGGATTTTTTGTGCTTTTTAATGTGCTTTACTCCAACACCAGAAGCAGTCCCATCTTGAACCTTCCGTCAGCGGTTACGCTGTGCAGTCCGTTTTTGTCAAAACGGAAATTTTCGCCTGCTGAGATTGTGTAATCTTTGCCCTCGTAGTCTATTACAGCCTTGCCCTCGAGTGCGAAAATTATTGCATTTCCAGGCGCGCGATGCGGTGTGAGACCGGTGCCCTCATCAAATGCCATAAGCACGAATTTCATTGTGTCGTTGCTTACCACATCAATGTTCGTGATACTGCCATCCTCATATGAGATAAGATCCTTAAGCTTCATGACCTCGCCTGATTTGATAATTTTGTTCATATTGTTGTTCTCCTTTTTTATGATGATTTCGGTGTAAATACAGCCGGTTTCTGTTGTTACTCCGCAGAGTGTTTTCGAAGGGACTACCAGCATATCACCTTCTGATATGGTATGCTTTGCAGCATAATCTCCGATAAGAAAATCAGCGCATCCTTTTGCACCGATGTATACAGTGGTATTATCGTAGGATTCCTGAGAGATTGACGTGCCTTTTCCGAGAGAAAAATAGGTTATGGGTGTTTTGTCACTAAGCCTTGAATTTCGTGAGATGGTCATCTCGTCGCGGATAGGGCGTAAATCTTCTATTTTGAAAACCTTGTCCATAGGATTTCTTGTCCTTCTTTCTTGAATGTTGATTTCATTATTTATAATACAATATTACTATAATTTTGTCCAAAAATATGTTGCATATACAACAAAAACAATATAATAAAATACAAACCGCTTGCTATTTCTTTCACATATGTTAAAATATAGTCAAAGCAGTTTTTCTATAGCAACCTGTGCGGTCGTTGGCACATTAATTACAGATATGACTATATGCTCTGTAAATATGTGAGGCATAATAAGATGTCGTCCGGCGATAAGGGCGTGCAGGGTCTTCATTACCTTAATTATTTTTCATATTCCCTGAAATTCTTGCTTTTAAATGTTTCATTATTTTATTTAAAGCAGGATAAGAGGGCTTTTACCACACAGATATTTCCTGCTTTTGTGTTTTCAAATGAAGGAGGATTTTATATGAGTGGTAACAGAGAGTACAAAAGTGATGTTTTCAGTATGCTGATGCAGGATAAGGAAAGAGCCTTACAGCTGTATAACGCAATGAATGGGTCTAGCTATGACAATCCGGAGGATGTTGAGATGGTGATTCACGATGGCGGCATTTCACTTTCGGTCAGAAATGATGCATCGTTTATCGTGGATGCGAGATTGAGCATATATGAGCATCAGTCCACAGTTTGTCCTAATATGCCGGTGAGAAGTCTTATTTATTTCAGTGTGATATTGTCAGATATGCTCAGCGACAAGAAAAAAGGAACAAAAAGTGGCAAGAACATCTATGGCAGAAGACTGGTAAAGATACCGACACCACATTTTGTGGTATTTTACAATGGTGAGGAGGAACAGCCGGAGGTTCAGGAGCTTAAGCTGTCCGATGCGTTTGAGAAGCCGACCGACGAGCCGAATCTTGAGCTTAAATGTAAGGTGTACAATATAAACGACGGAAAGAACAAGGCTATTATGGAGTCATGTGGCTGGCTGAATGATTATATGACATTTGTAAATAAGGTCAGAGAGTATCATGCAGACGGGGCATTTGATGATCTTGCTATAGATATTGAGAAGGCTATAGACTATTGTATTGACAATGATATTCTGAAGGAGTTTCTAAAGACTTACAGAAGTGAGGTGACGAAGAGTATGCAGTTAAATTATGAATTTGACAGGCAGCTTGAGCTTGAAAGAGCTGATGCTATCGAGGAAGGCTTAGAACAAGGATTAGAACAAGGATTAGAACAAGGAATAGAATTGATTAACCAGCTAAATCAGATTTTATTGTCCGAAGGCAAATATGATGAATTACAGAAAGCTTCAAAGGATAAGGAGTATCAAAAAAAGCTTCTTGCAGAGTATGGACTTCTCAATGAGAAGCAAGGTGAATAAATGAGACAAAAAGAACTTGAAAAATGGTTAAAGATAGTAATAATAGCGGTAGCACTTTGCGGATTAGTGGTCTGTGCGGTTGCCATACCATGGATAGGGCATGTGCTTATTGCGCCTGATCCGCAGATTTCTGATATGTATATACCATGGCTTGTTCTGTTTATCATCAGTGCAATTCCGTGCTATGTTATATTGTATCTGGGCTGGAGAGTAGCTGTAAATATCGGAAAAGACAGGTCGTTTTCCTTGGAGAATGCGAGACATATAAAGCTGGCATCGAAAATAATTCTGTTTGATGCATTGTATTTTTTTGTTGTGAATGTCTGCATGTGGAGGATATATGTGAATCATCCGGGGGTGATACTGGCTCTTGTGTTCATAGTGTTTGCCTGTGTTGTGGCATCGGTCGTGGCGGCGGTTTTGTCACATCTTGTGGTAAAGGCCGCAGATCTGCAGGAGCAGAGTGATTTGACAATATAGCGTGTGCGCTACAGTTTTATTTGAGCGGGAGAGATACATGGAAGGCGAGATTATTTTTAACATAGACGTAATGCTTGCAAAGAGAAAGATGAGTGTTACGGAGCTGTCGCAGCGTGTGGGAATCACCATGGCAAATATATCAATTTTAAAAAACGGCAAGGCAAAGGCAATCAAGGTATCCACGCTTGCAAAGCTATGTGAAGCACTTGACTGTCAGCCGGGAGATTTGCTGGAATATAGAGATTGCTCTTGCGATAATGGAGAAAATATAGTATCATAAGTGACTGGCGTGCGCCACATTGGGCGTACAAACAGCAACGTATTATGGGAGGCAATTGACAGATGAATAATTATGATGTGATAATCATTGGAGCAGGACCGGGAGGTATCTTCGGAGCATATGAGCTTATCGAGAAAAATCCTGACTGCAAAATAGCGGTTTTTGAGGCAGGACATGAGCTTGCTAAGAGAAAATGTCCTATCGACGGAAAGAAAATAAAGAACTGTATTTCCTGCAAGAGCTGTTCTATTATGAGCGGTTTTGGCGGAGCAGGTGCTTTTTCAGACGGAAAATATAATATCACAAATGATTTTGGCGGTACCTTGTACGAGCATATCGGCAAGCAACCGGCCATTGATCTGATGGAATATGTTGACGAGATTAATATGAAGTACGGCGGTGAGGGCACAAAGCTTTATTCTACAGCCGGCACAAAGCTCAAAAAGGTCTGCATGCAGAACAAGCTCAAGCTTTTGGATGCATCGGTCAGACATCTCGGAACTGACATAAACTATGTTGTTCTGGAAAATATGTATGCACATCTGAAGGATAAGGTGGATTTTTATTTCGATACACCTGTTGAGTCGGTAGAGGTGCTGTATGATGAGAATACAGCAGGTGCTGATGCTTGCAGTTTACAAGAGGCTCACACAGACAATGTATCCGGATATGCAGTAAAAACAGCGGATAGCACATATGAGAGCAGATACTGTATCATCTCAGTTGGAAGAAGCGGAAGCAAGTGGATGGAGAAGGTCTGCAATGACCTTGATATCCCAACCAAGTCAAACCGTGTGGATATCGGTGTGCGTGTTGAGCTTCCGGCCCTGATTTTCTCACATCTGACAGATGAGCTGTATGAGAGCAAGATTGTATACAGAACGCAGCTTTTTGAGGATAATGTGCGTACCTTCTGCATGAATCCGCATGGCATCGTGGTAAATGAAAATACAAACGGCATCGTAACAGTAAACGGACACAGCTACGAGGGAGCAGACAAGCAGACTGAAAACACGAACTTTGCTCTTCTTGTTGCGAAGCATTTTTCAGAGCCATTCAAGGATAGCAACGGATATGGTGAGAGCATCGCGCGCCTTTCAAATATGCTTGGTGGCGGTGTAATTGTACAGCGCTTTGGTGATCTTGTGAGAGGGCGTCGAAGCAATGAGAAGCGTATTGAGGAAGGACTCGTTACTCCTACACTTTCAGCTACACCGGGAGACTTAAGCCTGGTGCTTCCAAAGAGAATCCTGGACGGAATCATTGAGATGATTTACGCGCTTGATAAGATAGCACCGGGAACTGCAAATGACGATACCTTGCTTTACGGCGTAGAGGTCAAGTTCTACAACATGGAGGTAGAGCTTAACGATAAGCTTGAGAGCAAATATAAGGGACTTTACATCATCGGAGACGGAAGCGGTGTGACACATTCACTTTCACATGCGTCGGCAAGCGGCGTGTATGTTGCGCGTGAGATTGAGGCAGAGAGATAGTTGCTGTTAAAGATAGTTACTGTTCACACCTAACAGTGTGACCAGCAACGATTACAGCCCATTTAAAATGATATGTTAGAACATAATATTTCTATAATTGGGAAATATTATCATTATGAACTATTGAAATGCTACATTAGTTAGATTAAACTAACTGTGTAGCATTTTTCTTTATTTATAAATATATGCATATGCGGCAGGCTTTCACATATGTATTTTTATGATTAAAGGGTCAAAAGGTATCATCGATGCATGCTTGCATTCAATCCTACAATCATGATATAGAGAAACTGTATTGTAGGATAAAATTGAATCAGAAAAAACATAAGGAGGTTCATAATGAATTATTTAGAAATCGAAAAGGTAGTGGGCAGAGAAATACTTGATTCCAGAGGAAATCCTACAGTTGAGGCAGAGGTTTATCTGGTTGACGGAACTGTTGCAAGAGGCACAGCACCATCAGGAGCTTCAACAGGAGAGTTCGAGGCACGTGAGCTTCGTGACGGAGACAAGAGCAGATATCTGGGCAAGGGTGTTACCGGGGCAGTAGAAAATATAAATACTGTAATCAACGACACATTGACAGGTATGGACGCAAGTGATATCTATGCAATAGATGCGGCTATGATAGAGGCAGATGGCACAAAGGACAAGTCTAAGCTTGGAGCTAATGCCATTCTTGCTGTATCAATTGCGTGTGCGAGGGCAGCAGCTGTATCACTTGATATTCCTCTCTATAGATTTTTAGGTGGTATCTCGGGAAACAGACTTCCTGTACCTATGATGAACATTGTAAACGGTGGCTGTCATGCACTCTCATCAGGACTTGACGTGCAGGAGTTTATGATTATGCCGGTAGGTGCGCCTTCCTTCAAGGAGTGTCTCAGATGGTGTGCGGAGGTATTTCATGCACTTGCAGCCATATTAAAGGAGCGCGGTCTTGCCACGTCAGTAGGTGACGAGGGTGGATTTGCACCGGCACTCAAATCTGACGAGGAGGCTATCGAGACAATTCTTGAAGCTGTAAAGAAGGCAGGCTATGAGCCGGGCAAGGATTTCAAGATTGCCATGGATGCCGCATCATCAGAGTGGAAGAGTGAAAAGGGCAAGGGCTTTTACAAGCTGCCAAAGGCCGGCACAGAGTACACCTCAGAGGAGCTTATAGAGCACTGGGCAAAGCTTTGTGACAAATATCCTATTATATCAATCGAGGATGGTCTTGATGAGGAGGACTGGGAAGGCTGGCAGAAGCTTACTGCGCGTCTTGGCGATAGGGTACAGCTTGTGGGAGATGACCTGTTCGTAACAAACACTGAGAGACTTGCAAAGGGAATAAGCCTTGGAGCAGGAAATGCAATCCTGATTAAATTAAACCAGATCGGTTCAGTATCAGAGACTCTTGAGGCTATCAAGATGGCACACAAGGCAGGCTATACAGCAATCAGCTCACACCGTTCAGGTGAGACTGCCGACACAACAATTGCAGACCTTGCGGTGGCACTCAACACATGCCAGATAAAGACAGGTGCACCTTCGCGCTCAGAGCGTGTTGCAAAGTATAACCAGCTTTTAAGAATTGAAGAGGAACTGGGAAAGAGCGCAGTTTATCCGGGAATTAAAGCGTTTAATGTGCAGCAGTAGTTTAAAATAAAACTCTATGACTGTATTCAGTCATTATCCATTGGAGTGTCTTTAGGAGAAAATAAGATAAGTAAAGTCGCAGATATCATAATATGGTATCTGCGATTTTTTGTTTTATCAGTAAGCCTTAACATTTTCAAACAACTTTTTCTACGCGTCTCAGGTTACTATTTACTCATTTTTAATGTGACATTCACCTGACATTTATAACGATTACAACCAATTTATCGAGATGCGATAAAAAGTTATTGCAAAACTAAAAACAGCGTAGTACAATTAGCTTGCCGGTAAGTAAAAAATATGAGAAAATAACTACATAGATAGTAAGGAGGTAGCTATGGACAATAATAATATCGGGGGCATGAATCCCCAACAGTTTTCACAGAACACGCCACAGACTTCACAGCCACATATGGGGGTGTCGGGTATTGAACTGCAGAAGATGCAGCAGGAGGCGGAGCAAAGACGGCGTGAACAAAGCAGGAGAAACGCGGATTTCTTTGGCAGGCTATGTATACCTACGATAATATATGCGCTGCTGTACACCATTTTCCTGTATGAGAATACAGGTGGAATACTTGTTACGTTGTTTGCAATCGTCACAGGAGTATACAGCCTGTATTGTATGAAGATACTTCATATAGAGGCAAAGCCACTCACCATATGGTACAGTGTGATGATGATACTCACAGGCCTTTCGTCAGGCTTGAACGGTAATAAAATTATACAAGGATTTAATTTTTGCTGGATACTTGTGTTTCTTGTTTTTATGCTGCTTCACAATTTCTGCAATGACAGACAGTGGGGGCTCATAAAGTATATCGCTGCGGCATTTCAGGCAGTGTTTGGAGCGATTGGATGTATAGCTGAGCCGTTTATGGATATTGCCGACTATATGAGAAATGAGCGCATGGATAGTGACAATATGGGCAGTGACAGTATGGTCGGTGACAGTGCAAATGCAACTGCCGGAGAGCGGCATGTGAAAAAACACAGAATGCTTTATGTGTTTATCGGAATAGCAATTGCCTTTCCTCTGGTTGTGCTGATAGTGGTGTTGCTGTGCTCTGCGGATGCGGTTTTTGCCTCAGTAATAAAGAAAATATTTGCTGATATCAATTTCTTTACAGTGAGCAAGGTTGTATTTCTTTTTGTATTTGCGCTTTTCTCATCGTACTGTGGTATAAAGTATCTGAGCAAGAAACGTATATCGGATGCACCGGTTGAGACTCCGGCATTTCCGGCTGCAATCGGTATCACTGTAGCTGCAACTATATCAGTGGTATATGTATTTTTTTGTTTTATACAGATTGTGTATCTGTTCGGGGGACTTATGCAGCTTCCAAGCGGCTATACCTACGCCAGGTACGCGAGAGAAGGCTTTTTCCAGCTGCTTTTCGTGTGTATACTTAATGTGATTATCGTATTGCTCGGAAGTGGATTGTTCAGAAGGAATAAAATATTAAATGCATTTTTAATTTTAATAACTTTATGCACATATATCATGATTGCATCAAGTGCATACCGTATGGGACTGTATGTGTCAGAGTACGGGCTGACAGCCACCAGGCTTTGTGTGTTCTGGGCACTTGGAGTGATAGCGCTGTTTATGCTCGGAGTGATTTTATCTATATGTAAGCCTGCTTTTTCGCTATTTCGGTACGGAATAATAGTAATCGGGGTATGTTATCTTGTGCTTGCATTTGCAAGGCCTGATTATCTGGTTGCAAGGTACAATACAGTATGTATGGAGGATACAGACTACAAATATCTGATGTCACTTTCCACGGATGCATCTCCGGCGCTTGCGGCAGATGCGGACTTTATGGAAAATAAGGGTATGGTCACCATGTATGCAAGACAGCTGGCAGGTGAGACAAATGACAGCTTAAGACAGCTCAATGTATCTCATATAAAGGCGGCACATTTATTCAGGGATAGCATAGATGAGGTAAAGAGCTCACAGCTTATCCTTTTATATGTATATTCGCCTTACGATTCGGGCAGCTATAACAACAATGATACCGGTCTTGATGGCGTGGACAGCATACAGATGGGCTATCATGTGTTAAAGGATACAGAAGATGATGACACAGCCTACTATGATTACGACAGTTATAGCATGGATGATACAAGAGTGGCGGCACCAGTATTTTTCAAATGGGTGGATGCAGTCGAGGTGAAGAAGATTTCCGACAGTGAGCGTATCTTCCTTGCAAAGATTCCAAGAAAGGCATTAAAAGGCAAAGATGGAGTGAATATTGAATACAGATTTAATAAAAATGGAGATGTTATATATTCATCCCAGTACAATGTGATTCTTGACAAGAAAAAAGGACTCAACGAGGTGGAGCTGTCATACTATGCCGGAACAGATGGCGTGGATGTGCCTGAGTACAATATTTATGGAAAGTAATAGTTTAAATTGTATATAATTCAAAGTTGATATGGTGAAGTTGATTAAAAACTGCTATACTTAACATGTAGTATAGGTTGTTAAATTATTTCATTAAGGTAGGAAAATTCATGGGAAGATTTTTAAATCCGGGAAATAAAGCTTTTCAAAAGACATTGAAATCGGAAATATATGTGGATAAAACTATGCTTTTGGCATACACCAATAAGGTTATAGGTTCTGATATGGCATGCATATGCAATAGCAGACCGAGGCGCTTTGGAAAGTCCATCACGGCGAATATGCTTGCTGCTTATTATAGCAGAGGATGTGATTCCTTTGATATGTTTTCCACTCTAAAGGTAGGCAGGCTTGATTCCTTTGAGACAAACCTTAATAAATATGATGTTATTCATATTGATGTCCAGTGGTGCATGATGGATGCGGGCGAAGTGCAAAACACCGTGAAATACATCAATAACGGTATTCTTGATGAGCTTATAATAGCATATGGTGATGTGATACCGGACACTGTTAAAACAGCCTATGGAGCCATGTCTTATATAAACGCAGCCATAGGAAATACCTTTGTTATCATAATAGATGAGTGGGATGTGTTGATAAGAGATGAGGCTAATAATAAGGAACTGCAGGAGGAATATATTAATTTCCTCAGAGGAATGTTTAAAGGGACAGAGCCGACAAAGTATATTGCGTTAGCTTATCTTACCGGCATACTTCCTATTAAAAAGCTAAAAACTCAGTCAGCACTTAACAATTTTGAAGAGTTCACAATGCTTGATGCAGGAGCGCTTGCATCATATATTGGCTTTACAGATGATGAGGTTAAGCAGTTATGCAAAAAGTATGACAGGGATTATGAAGCAGTAAAAAACTGGTATGACGGCTATATGCTTTCGGGTAAACATGTGTATAATCCAAAAGCGGTAGTGAGCGTGATGATGAGAGGCAGCTTCCAAAGCTATTGGTCACAGACCGGCACATATGAATCTCTGATTCCGCTTATTGACATGGATTTTGATGGATTAAGAGCCGCTATTATTTCAATGATTTCAGGAAATGAGATAAAAGTTAGAACAACCACGTTTCAGAATGATATGGTATCATTTAAAAACAAAGATGATGTGCTGACATTGCTTATACATCTTGGATATCTGGCTTTTAATCAGAAAAATCAGATGGCATATATTCCGAATGAAGAGCTTCGCAATGAGCTTATGGATGCAGTTGAGGAAAACAAATGGGATGAAATCATACAGTTTGAGAGACAGTCAATAGATTTGTTTAATGCAACAATAAACAAAGATGTAAATACTGTGGCAGCAAAAATTGAGCAGATTCATATGGAGTATACCTCGGTGATTCAATATAATGACGAGAACTCCCTTAGCAGTGTGTTGGCCATTGCTTATCTTGGAACAATGAACTATTATTTTAAGCCGGTCAGGGAGTTACCGACAGGGCGTGGCTTTGCTGATTTTGTTTATATTCCGAAGCCTGAGTATATAAATGATTATCCGGCGCTTGTTGTGGAGCTGAAATGGAATAAGAATGCGGATACAGCCATGCAGCAGATTCGTGAGAGACAGTATCCGAATTCATTATTGCAATATACGGGAAACGTCCTGCTTGTGGCAATTAACTATGATGAAAAAACAAAAGAGCATGTATGCAAAATTGAGGAATATGCTAAAATACAGAATTAATGATTGAAGATATACAAATACAAATACAAAAACGGACATGGCAGTTTTGCATGTCCGTTTTTGTTTTTGTATAATAAGTATCGGGTATTATGAACCGAGTAGGTTTGCATAAAGCAGAGTAAAATTTAATCAAGCTTTAATATTAATCCTAATATACGCTTTACAGAGGTCTCCATCTCACTACGAGAGATTGCACCCTTATCATAAGCCTTCTTTACACGATCAGGATATCCATTTCCCATCTTAAGATCATTTCCGGCTTTTGTCTCCTTGTAATGCTCGCCACAGGTCCACCAGTCGCTTGTGACCATTCCTTCATAGCCCCACTCATCACGCAGTATTCCTGTCAAAAGATCCTCGCTTTCAGAGGCTCTGTAGCCGTTTATCATATTGTAAGAGGACATAATAGCCCATGGATTTTCATCCTTTACAATCATCTCAAATGCCTTCAGATAGATTTCTCTGGCAGCTCTTTCTGAAACGCGTGAATCGCTGTTTTTGCGGTTGGTTTCCTTGTTGTTCAAGGCAAAGTGCTTGACTGTGGCACCGACATTGTTTGACTGGATTCCGCGTACCATGGCACCTGCGAGCTTTCCTGTGACGAATGGATCCTCTGAGTAGTACTCGAAGTTACGTCCGCAGAGAGGACTTCTGTGAATACAGATGGCAGGGGTGAGCCACAGTGCAAGGTTGTTTTCCTTTAATTCTTCACCGCCGGCGCGTCCTACAGCCTCTAAAACATCCGGGTTCCATGTGCATGCGAGCAGTGTGGAGCATGGAAACGCAGTGGTGCATATACCGACCTCAGGTGCTATGCGCACTCCTGCAGGACCATCTGCTGTCATGACAGAAGGAATACCGTATTCAGGCATATTTCCGATACCGAAGGTATTTGCAACACCGGTATTTGGCTGTCCGCCGAGCAGATGAATGAGATCATCGATGGAAAGCTCTGATACAAATTCATCAAGCGTGATACGTCCTTCCACAACATCCATGATGTCGTGACTGCCGTTTTTAGCCATGCCATCGGCAAAGCGGAAGTATGGGATGGCTCTCTGACCGGGAGCAACACCCTCTGTCAGGGAAGGGTCAATGTTGCCAATAGCTGAGTAGTCGGTGTCAACAGGCTCACTTTGAGGCAGAGCTTCATAGCTTCCGTCAGCGAGCATTCTCTTTGGCAGACTTGTAGGAACCAGCTTTGCTGAAAGCTGCTCGGTAATTACATCATGATTTAATATATATGAGTAATCAGCTTTTGTCACGTCACGGACGCTCGTTCCAACGTATATATCATATGAACCGGCTTCAAGTACATATGCAGATTTTTTAACCTTTCCAAGGTCATCATATGACGCCATATCGTTTATTTCCCATGTGAGGATCATAAGCTGTGATTCACCCGGCTGCAGTTCTCTTGTCTTTTCAAAGGCTGCGAGCTCCTTTGCAGGCTTGCCAAGCTTTCCTTGTGGTTTAGCAATGTATACCTGAACAACCTCTTTTCCGGAGAATTTACCTGTATTTGTCACACGGACTTTTGCGTAGAGCTTATTGGCCTCAGACGTACAGTTGGAATTCACAACGCCGGCAGAAACAGTCTCCACATCAAATGTGGTGTATGAGAGTCCATAGCCAAATGGGTATACAACCTTCTCGGCAGCTCCCGGAATTGTCTCGAAATAGCGGTATCCGACATATATATCATCGGTATAGTCCACATAGTTTCTTGACTCGTGGAAATTGTAAGTAGACGGATAGTCGTCGAGTGATTTGGCAAATGTATCGACAGTTTTTCCGGAAGGATTGCCATCTCCTACGAGAAGCTCAGCGGCAGCGAGCCCGCCTTCAATACCACCCTGTAAGGCAAGCAGTGCTGATTGAATCTGATCATCATAAGCAAACCAAGAGGTATCAACCATTCCACCGACATTTAAAATCACGATTACATTTTTGAAACTGGCTTTTACAGTGTCAATCATCTCCTTTTCTTTTACGGAGAGACAGAAATCACCATCCTTAAAAAGCTCTGCCGACTTCTCGGTCATCTCGCGTTCGTAGTCCCAGAGAGCCTTGTTGTTAGGGTCAATAACACTCTTTCTGTCCCAGCCTTCTCCGGAGTAGCGGCAGATTGAGATGATAGCAGTGTCGGTATATGCCTGTGCCTTGATTAAAAGCTCAGCCGGTACATCCGGCTCTATAGTCATGCCGGGTACAGCACCGGCTGCATACTGCTTTTTAATGTCGTTGCGGTAGTAATCGCACAGCTCCTCCAATATGCTTATTTTCTCTTTTTGAAGCTTAAGTCCTTCGTAGAGATTGCGGATATATGCAACGGTTACATCACCGCTTCCGCCACCGCCCTTTACATAGTCGAAAGTACCCTTTCCAAACAGGGCTACCTTAGAACCCGCTGCAAGAGGGAGTACGTTGTTTTCGTTTTTGAGAAGTACCATGCCTTCCTTGGCAGCTTCCTTTGAAAGCTCTATGTGAGCCTTGCTTCCTGTAACTCTTTCACCATTTGCCCCAAGTGGAAGATTAGGAGTGAATTTGAATCGTGACCATTTGTTCATAGCAGATTACCTTTCTTATATTTTTATTATTTAATGAGCTTCCCATACATTAATATGTCGGGAGCTTGTTCTTTTCGTACAAGATGATTGTAAATTATAAAAGCGATATATACAATTGTGATAATGACATTATTTTAGGTCGATATTGACTTTTTGCGTGAGAGGAGTATATTTTGAAGGTAGAATTTCAAACTATGAATATTGTTTTCTTCGGAATAATTGGATAGGCTCAGGCTAATATAGCATTAAATACGAAGTTTGATTTAGTAAGTCAGGGAGAAAATTATGCAGCAATACACACACGAAAACGTCAGATCAATACCACATCTTCCAATCTACTGCGACAGATACGAGGACTACAGGCAGTTTTCACCGAGGCATTGGCATGACCATATAGAGATAATCTATGTAGTTTCCGGCTCACTGCAGGTTGTCTGCGGTGAAAATGAATATACATTGCAAGAAAATGAATTTTTTGTCATAAACTCAAATAAGATACATGGCACGCAAAGCTATGAAAGAGTCAAGGTGCTTCTGGTGCAGATACCGTATGTATATCTGGACAGCTACATAGACGATTACAGACATATAAGGTTTAGAGAGTGCTATGAGACCGAGCATGGCAGCAGAAAATATGAGCAGATGAAGTCTCTTCTTAAGTCGATAGCGCATATATACCGAAAAAAGGGCAAGGGCTATGAGCTTCGGCTTATGGCAAAAGTGAACGAATTCTTATATATTTTGTTTACAAATTATTCGTACAAAGAGGTGAATGCGGGAAAAGAATCCAGACAGATAGCGCGCCTTAAGGATGTCCTCAGATATGTAGCGAAAAACTATCAGGAGCCAATAGCATTAAAGGAGGCGGCAGACATAGCCTCACTCAATCAGGATTATTTCTGCCGTATGTTCAAAAAATGCATGGGAGTTACATTTCTTGAGTATGTCAATCAGGTAAGAATCAATCACATACATGAGGAGCTTCTGGCAACTGAGGATTCCATCACAGACATACTGGAGCACAATGGATTTACGAATTATAAGGTGTTCAGCCGGATGTTTAAGGCGCAGTTTGGCATGACACCGAGGGAATTGCGGAAATTACAGGAAAATTAATAATAAATCCGGTCAAAAAAGTTACTGATGGTGATACCAGCTCAACAAAAGGAGTAGCTTCCTATACATCAGGAAGAGTTTCAACACAGAATAAGCAGACCTTCACATATGGACGATTTGAATGCCGTGCAAAGGTTCCAAAGGGACATGGATACCTTCCTGCATTTACATTATCTTAAATCTTGCTGTTGGTGGAAGCTGGGTTGGAAATCCAAACGATGAGACAAGCTTTGAGAATAATCCATATGTGATCGATTATGTCCGTGTATATCAGAAGGATAGCTACGATGAAGATGTTAAACGTCCCGGTAAAGGAAGTTGCACTTATATTGTGAGATAAGTTTAGTTATGTCATGAATCTGATATTTTAAGAAATAATTTTGTATAATACACTGCTGCAAAAATGTATATTATATTACGAAAATGGATCACTGCTGAATATACGTTGGAGGCAGTTGTAACCGTAGATCACATAATTAAGTAGAGAATGGAGTAATGAATATGAAATACGGATATTTTGATGAATCAAAAAAAGAATATGTTATCACAAGACCTGACACACCGGCACCATGGGTAAACTATCTTGGATCGCCGGAGTATGGAGCAATTGTTTCCAATAATGCAGGTGGATACAGCTTTGCAAAGTCAGGTGCAAACGGAAGGCTTTTGAGATATGTGTTTAATCAGTTCGATGAGCCTGGCAGATATATTTATATCAGAGACAACGATAGCAAGGATTACTGGTCAGCTTCGTGGCAGCCTGTAGGAAAGGATTTAAATGAATACAAGAGTGAGTGTCATCATGGAACAGCATACACAAAGATGATGGCTGATTACAGCGGTATTCATTCAGAAGTAAGATATTACGTTCCGCTGAACAAGACATACGAAGTGTGGAATTTGAGCGTGACAAATAATTCTGATAAGGCAAGAAGCCTTAATATTACAGGCTACGCTGAGTTTACAAACAACAGCAACTATGAGCAGGATCAGGTGAATTTGCAGTATTCACAGTATATTACAAAGACAGTATTTGTGGAGAACAGAGTGCGTCAGATGATCCATGCCAATCTTGACCGCATCGAGGATGGCAAGGAAATTGACAACAAGGATGTGGTAAACAGATTTATCGGACTTGCAGGAGCACCTGTTGACAGCTGGTGCGGTGACAGGGGAGAATTTCTCGGAGAATATCACAGATATGGCAATCCTGTCGGAGTAGAGAGCGGAAAGCTTAACAACCACGGCAACTACAACGAGAATAGCTGTGGAGCAATCACAACAGTATTGGAGCTGGCACCGGGCGAGACAAAGACAATAGCATTCTTAGTTGGAATGATAGATAATGAGACAGCAGGAAAGATTGTTGCTTCTTACACGGATACAAAAGCTGTCTGCGACAAGGAACTTGAGGAGCTTATCGCATACTGGCATGGAAAGTTATCACATTTCCAGATTAATACACCAAGTGATGAGTTCAACACAATGATCAATACATGGAATGCATATAACTGTTTCATGACATTTATCTGGTCAAGAGCTGCATCATTTACATACTGTGGACTCAGAAACGGATACGGATACCGTGATACAGTCCAGGATATTCAGGGTGTTATACACCTTGCGCCTGAGATGGCTGTTGAAAAGATCAGATTCATGCTCTCAGCACAGGTTGATAACGGTGGAGGACTTCCGCTTGTCAAGTTTACACACAATCCGGGACATGAGGATACTCCTGACGACGCTTCCTATGTACAGGAGACAGGACACCCGGCTTACAGAGCTGATGATGCATTATGGCTTTTCCCAACTGTATACAAATATGTATCAGAGACAGGAAATGTAGCATTTATAGATGAGGTCATTCCATTCGCCAACAAGGATGAGGGAACGGTTTACGAGCATTTAAAGAGAGCAATTGATTTTTCGATGAACCACCTCGGAAAACATGGAATGCCTGCAGGACTTTACGCAGACTGGAATGACTGCCTGAGGCTTGGTGCAGATGGAGAGTCAACCTTCGTAGCACTTCAGTTCTATTATGCAATGACTATATTAAAAGAGTTTGCAGCCTATAAGAAAGATGATGAATATATCGCATATCTTGATGAGAGCCAGGAAAAACTCGGAAAGATCATTCAGGAGCTTTGCTGGAATGAGGACAGATTTATCCGTGGATTTACAGGGGATGGACAGGTTATCGGAAAGCGTGATGATCCTGAGGCAAATATGTGGCTCAACCCACAGAGCTGGGCTGTTATAAGTGGATTTGCAAGTGATGAGCAGGCTGATAAGGCCCTTGAAATGGTATATGAAAGACTCAATACCGAATATGGCGCCATTCTTATGGATCCTCCATATCATGCACACGCATTCGACGGAGCACTCGCAGTGATATACAATGCGGGAACTAAAGAGAATGCAGGAATATTCTCACAGTCACAGGGCTGGATAATTCTTGCTGAGGCACTTAAAGGACATGGAGACAGAGCTTTTAAGTATTTTATTGAAAATGCTCCTGCCGCACAGAATGACAGAGCAGAGATAAGAAGACTTGAGCCGTACTGCTATGGACAGTTTACTGAAGGAAAAGCAAGTCCAAACTTTGGACGTTCACATGTACACTGGCTCACAGGAACTGCTTCAACAGTCATGGTTGGATGTGTAGAGGGAATACTTGGTATGCGTCCTGATTTCTATGGACTTCATATTGCTCCGTCTATTCCAAAAGCCTGGGATGGATTTGAGATAGAGAAGGATTTCAGGGGATGCCATCTTCATATAGTTGTAAAAAATCCTGTTCATGTTGAGAGTGGATGCAAGAGCCTTCTTGTAAACGGACAGGCGGTAGAGGGAGACTATATTCCAAAAGAGCTTCTTAGCGAGCAGACAGAGATTGAGCTTACCATGTAAATTTTCCGTAGGTGGGATAATGACTGCTATAGGATTGTATATGGTGTGTGAAAATTTGATTTGTAATTGTATAGAGGATTGATTGAAAATATGAAAAATATAGATTTTATAGACAAATACGGAACCTTCAGGATCAAAAATCCCGAAAACTACAGTGGACTGTATCTGCCGCTTGCAGGGGAAAAAGGGCTTAAATCAAGCATTACACCAACTCTCGGCGGAGACAGTAAAACAAGCCAGAATACCTTTCTTCTGGAACCTGTTAGTATAGAAAATCTCCACAACAATAAAGGCACCAGAAATTTCTGGTGTCGGATTGTGGGGAAGGGCTTCTGGTCAGTATGCGGATCATCTGCACAGCAGGAGGCCGACAGATTTACAGGTAATCAGGATGAAAGTGAGCTTGAGGCAGGTTTAATGTGGCAGAAGCTGCACCGTGCTTCAAAGATATATGGGTTAGAGGCCGACACGACATCATTTGTCACACTTGATGGAAGCATGGAAGTCATGCTTGTGGAGATCACTAACAAGACAGATGAGGCTATGGAGATAGTCCCAATCGGGGCAATCCCAATCTATGGCAGAAGTGCTGACAATATCAGGGATCACAGGCATGTGACATCACTTTTGCACAGAATAGAAACAACACAATACGGCATTGAGGTTACACCTGTCCTCTCATTTGATGAGCGTGGACACCGGAAAAATGATATAAGCTACTTCGTATATGGATCATCCGGAAACGGAGAAAGCCCTGAGAGTTTCTATCCTACCGTTGAGCAGTTTATAGGAGAGGGAGGCTCTTTCCTTATTCCTGAGGCAGTCAGAACTGAAAAAACAGGTGCAAAGGCCGGAGAAAAATTTCAGGGAAAAGAAGCAGTCGGAGCAATAAAATTTGCAAACCGTATTATAAAACCGCTGGAGACGGTAAGCTATATCATACTTGCAGGTCTTACGGAAAAAGGAAATGACATAAATGCCATTACCGGACGGTACCGCAGTGTACTTGAAGTAAAAGAAGAACTAAACACCGTCAAGAAACACTGGATAGACAAGGTAAATATTGATTTTGAGACAGGAAATGCCAAGGAGGACAATTATCTTAAATGGATATGTTTTCAACCTATCTTACGAAGAATATACGGCTGTTCATTCCTTCCACATCATGATTATGGAAAAGGTGGAAGAGGCTGGAGAGATCTATGGCAGGACTGTCTTGCACTTTTACTGATGGAACCTTCGGATGTCCGCAGGATGATTGTAAACAATTATGGCGGTGTGAGAATTGATGGAACCAATGCGACTATTATAGGAAACGAGCCTGGCGAGTTTATTGCTGACAGAAATAATATAACACGTGTATGGATGGATCACGCATTCTGGCCATTTGTAACCACAAAGCTTTATATTGACCAGACCGGTGATACAGATGTACTGTTTGAGAGTACGACGTACTTTAAGGATTACCAGTCCATGAGAGGCACAAGCCATGATGAAGCATGGAATAATACATATGGAAACAAACAAAGGACGGCAGGCGGTCAGATATATTTTGGAACGGTTTTAGAGCATATTCTGATCCAAAATCTGTGCGCTTTCTATGATGTGGGGGAGCACAACGAGATGAGGCTGCACGGTGCAGACTGGAACGATGCGCTCGATATGGCATGGGACAAAGGCGAAAGTGTTGCATTTACATGTGCATATGCCGGAAATCTGCTTGATATAGCAAAGTGTTTAAGAAATGTGGAAAAAATAAGTGGAATAAACAGGATTGAGGTGTTAGATGAGCTTAAGCTGCTGCTTGCTGATGACGAAATACTTTACAACTGCCCTGACAAAAAGCAGGAGCTTCTCATGAGCTATGCAAAGGCATGTGAGAACTGCACAAGCGGAAGCACTGTTCTTGTCCCAATAGCTGCGATTTGCGAAAACCTGGAGCATAAGGCTGAGTGGATGATGAAAAACATCCGCGAAAACGAATGGATATCAGATGGCACGGATGGAGGCTGGTTCAACGGATATTATGACAATAACGGCAGACCGGTGGAACGATGTGAGAGTGGAGATGTACGCATGATGCTTACAGGACAGGTATTTGCCATCATGAGTGGAACCGCAAAAAAAGAACAGATCAAGGCAATCTGTAATAGCGCAGACAAATATCTGTTTGATCAAAAAGCCGGTGGCTACAGACTAAACACTGATTTTAAGGAAGAAAAGTTTGATCTTGGAAGAATGTTTGGATTTGCATATGGTGAAAAAGAAAATGGTGCTGTATTCTCACATATGGCTGTAATGTATGCCAATGCGCTCTATAAACAGGGCTTTATAAAAGAGGGTTACAAGGTATTAAAGACGCTTCTTGATACTGCGATGGACTTTAACAGAAGCAGGATGTATCCGGGAGTACCGGAGTATTTTGATAATGATGGAAGAGGTCTGTATTCATACCTTACAGGTGCCGCAAGCTGGTATATGCTTACTATGATAACATCTGTATACGGAGTCCATGGAGAGCTTGGAGATCTTGTTATTGAGCCTGCACTCATGCCACAGCAGTATAACGAAAAAGGTGATGCAAAAGTTTCGTTAGAATTTGCAGGTCATGGATTTGATATTTTAGTTCACAATCCTGATAAGCTCGAACCTGGGGATGCGCAGGTTAAAAGAGCACTCTGTGATGATGTAAAAGTGGAAAATGTTACAGGAAACAGCGTGCGTATTCCAAAGCATGTTATTGAAATGCTTTCTACAGACAAATGTCATACGGTTGAGATATACATAGAGTGATAGTTTATAAAATTAATAGCGTTTGATATCGTATATTGGGTATCAGCTAAATAAAAATTCCCACGCATGTTTGTGTGGGAATTTTTTGTGCGCAGTACAAGGCATGTGGCATCAGGCTACCACATGGATTTGTAGTATCTGTCACGATATTTCTTTGGTGTAAGCCCCGTAAAACCCTCGAAGATCTGGATAAAGTGGCTCTGTGATGAAAATGACAGGTAGTTGGCTATATCTATAATCGGCTTATCTGAGTATTTGAGCAGGTGAGTCGCTTTTTCTATTTTCTTTTCCCTTATATAATCACTTATCGAAACACCGAGATTCTGCTTGAATACCCTTGAAAGATAGCTCTCGGAAAGCCCTGTGTATGCAGCCAGATCAGCTATTGTGATACGCTCTTTTATGTTGCTGTATATATAGTCAACACACTGGGTAACAGGCTTTGAGAGGATAGACGATTTCTTCTGCAGCACCATCTTACCTGTGAAATCCTTTGCCATCTCGTGATGCAGGTCAGCAACCTGGCGTACGGTGGAGCAGCTGTCCATCTTAAGTATATAGAAGTCACTCAGACGGTATGCCTGCTCAGGCTCGAGTCCTCCATCAATACAGTATCTTGTGATCATGGCGGTTGTGACAACAAAGTGATATTTGATATTCTGTAAAGTATTTCTGGACAATACACCTGTTCCGTCAAGGTGTATAAATGCATCTTCTTTGCAGTTTTTTATTACATATTCCATATCCCCGGTTTTGACTGCGTTATAAAAACTATATTCAATACTTGGAGCACGATGCAGTGATTCGCTCTCGCTGTCAACAAATTCTGCGTCATACCATTCTTTTGAAAGTGCCATAAAGGTTCTCCTTTGCAACAAAATATTAGATTTATGTCATCTTTCTATTATTATGACATGAATCTGATATTTTTACAATTGATTTAATATAAACGAAAACGGTTAAGGAGTAATATTACAACTGTAAACGAGATATCAAATTAATTCATAAGAAGATATCAAAACAGTTTCTATGGAGGAAATGAAAAATGAAACAGAAAGTGATTAGCACAATGCTGTTACTGTCTATGGGGGCAACACTCCTTGCAGGATGTGGAACAACAGCAGGAAACGGAACAGAAGGTGGAGCTTCTAATGCAGCAGAGGGAAAGGTTATCAATATCTATTCATGGAACGACGAGTTTCGAACAAGAGTTGAGGCTGTTTACCCGGAGGTTAAAGAAACTTCTAAAGATGGTACAATTACATACCTCAAGGATGGCACAGAAATCCATTGGGTAGTAAATCCTAACCAGGATGGTGTTTACCAGCAGAAGCTTGATGAAGCTATTTCAAAACAGGCGGATGCAGCAGCAGATGACAAGATTGATATGTTCTTATCAGAGACAGATTACGTATTCAAATATACAGATAAAGATGCAGACGTAGCAATGCCTCTTAAGGATCTTGGAATTGATTGCGACAAAGAGTTTGCTGATCAGTTCGATTTCACAAGAAAAACAGCTTCTGATTCAGACGGAGTACAGAGAGGTTCAACATGGCAGTGCTGTCCTGGACTTTTAGTTTACCGTCGCGATATTGCAAAGGATGTATTCGGAACAGATGATCCTGAAGCAATCGGTGAGAAGACAAAGGACTGGGATACATTAAAGGCTACAGCAGCGGAACTTAAGGCAAAGGGATACTACACATTATCTTCTTACGCTGATACATTCCGTTTATATGGAAACTCAATCGACAACTCATGGGTACAGCCTGGAGCAGATGAGGTTGTAGTGGATAAGAAGATTACAAACTGGGTAGATGATTCAAAAGAGTGGCTTGATGCAGGATATGTTGATGCTAAAGTTAAAGGCCAGTTTAATGATGACTGGAACAAAGCAATGGGTTCTCAGTCAAAGGTATTTGCATTCCTTTTCCCAGCATGGGGAATCGATTTCACACTTGCACCAAACTGGGATGGAGCAGAAGGATCATGGGCTGTTACAACACCACCACAGGAGTATAACTGGGGTGGATCTTACATCCACGCAGCAACAGGAACAGATAACCCTAAGCATGTTAAGGATATCATCCTTGCTTTAACAGCAAATAAAGACAACTTACTCAAGATCTCTAAGGATTACTCTGATTTCACAAATACAAAATCAGGAATGAAGGAAGCAGCAAAAGATGATTCATTCGCATCAGACTTCCTTGGCGGACAGAACCCATTTGCTTACTTTGAACCGGTAGCTGAGAATATCAAGATTGCACCTCTTTCAGCATATGATCAGGGATGTGTAGAGCTTATCCAGAACTCATTCAGCGATTACTTACAGGGTAAGGTTGATTATGATAAGGCTAAGAAAAACTTTGAGACAGCAATTAAAGAGCGTTATCCTGATATCGAAAAGGTTACATGGCCGAAATAAGATAAATAAAACACCATGCGGAGCCTTTGGGCTTCGCAGAGGTGACTCTGGTAGAAAGGAATTTGGCTCATGAAGAAGAAAAGAAAGAGCGTAAGCTATGCAAAATGGGGATATATCTTTATTCTTCCGTTTTTCATAACATATTTAATTTTTTCTATGATTCCGTTAGTAGATACGGTAAGGTTTAGTTTTTTTGAATACTATAGATCCGGAATCAAACAAATAGGACCGAATTTTGTGGGATGGGCTAACTATGCCGAGCTTCTTAAATCGGATATGATCACATATGGTAAGAATACTCTTATCCTCTGGGTTATCGGATTTATTCCACAGATTGTGGTTGCACTTGTTTTAGCAAACTGGTTCACTGATGCCAGATTAAAAATTCACAAATTACAGTTTTTTAAGGTAGTAATTTATCTGCCAAACCTGATCATGGCATCTGCATTTGCACTTTTGTTCTTTACACTGTTCTCGAACAGTGGTCCTGTGAACTCAATCCTGCAGTCTATGGGAGTAATCAGCAAGCCTATCGACTTTATGGGAAGTGTATTTGGAACCAGATCACTCATCGGCTTCATGAACTTCCTTATGTGGTTCGGTAATACGACTATTATGCTCATGGCAGCAGTCATGGGTATCAGTACAGAAGTATTTGAGGCGGCAGATCTGGATGGATGTAATGCATTGCAGAGATTCTTCTATATAACTTTACCGAGTATACGACCAATACTTGCATATACACTCATCACATCAATCATCGGTGGACTCCAGATGTTCGATGTACCTCAGATTCTGACAAACGGACAGGGAAATCCGGACAGAACGTCAATGACACTTATCATGTTCCTGAACAACCACTTAAAGAGTAAGAACTATGGTATGGCCGGAACATTGTCGGTATATCTGTTTATAGTCAGCGCAATTCTGTGCTTCATCGTATACAGAATGACAAATGACAGCGATCCTGACGGATCAAAGGCAGCAGCAAAGCGAGCTGCAAAAGAAGCTAGAAGAAAGAAAAAGGAGGCGGCTAAATAATGAAACCAAAACATAAAATTAATGTCCGCAGTGTTATAGCGCATATAGTTTTGATATTATTATCATTTTTATGCCTGTTCTTCTTTGTAATACTTATAATCAATGCGACAAGGTCGCATGCACAGCTGCAGAAGGGCTTCTCATTTATCCCGGGCGGGCATTTCCTGGATAATCTGAAATCTGTAGCTAATGACGGATCCTTCCCTATGTTTAGGGGAATAGTAAACAGCCTTATTATATCGGGCTCATGTGCAGTTTTATGTACATATTTTTCATCGCTTACAGCATATGGACTTTATGCTTATGATTTTAAATTAAAGAAAGCTGCATTTACATTTATCATGGCGATACTGGTTATGCCGACACAGGTTACTGCGATGGGCTTCCTGCGTTTAATAACAAATATGGGAATGTATGATTCGTGGACTCCACTTATCATTCCATCAATAGCATCGCCGGCGGTATTCTATTTCATGTACAGCTATCTACAGTCATCACTTCCTCTATCACTTGTAGAAGCTGCACGAATTGATGGTTCGAATGAGTTTAGGACATTCAACCATATAGTATTGCCGATCATGAAACCTGCAATTGCAGTACAGGCAATTTTTACATTTGTAGGTTCATGGAACAACTACTTCACACCGGCCCTGATCATCCAGTCAAAGAACAAGATGACAGTACCAATTTTGATTGCCACACTTCGAGGAGCGGACTATATGAATTTCGATATGGGAAAAATCTATATGATGATAACAGTAGCTATCGTGCCTATTATTGTTGTATATCTCCTCTTATCAAAATATATTATTGCCGGTGTCACACTTGGAGGCGTGAAGGAGTAAACGATTTAATTAGTTTTAGCATCAGAGCAGATGGCTTACATATATGTTATGTGGGTCATCTGTTTTTTAGTATATTGAAATATGAGGTACGGCATATTTTTTATTTGGAAAATATTGTGGCACCTATGCAGTATATCAGCAGATGATTGTTGATTAAATAATTCTAAAATGATAGATTATAGAATTAACTCATGGTATAATATAACGAACGTAAAGATATGTGCGTCGAAAGAGATATCATATAGATAAGATTGGAGAAAATACATGAACCCAGCAAGCATAATGAAAATGATGAAAGCAAAAAATACATTTATAGCAAACCACCCAAAGTTTGTATCCTTTTTACAGTATGCATTCGGCAGCGGCATCTCGGCAGACTCTGTTATTGAAATCACAGTTACAAAGCCTGGACAGGAGCCTGTGACCTCCAATATCAAGGTGCAGCAGTCAGATCTCGAGCTTTTGGAGAGTCTTAAGGACTTAAAATAGAGGTAAAATATGTTATACCAGATTAAAGATGGGACAGTTTCGGCAGGAGGTCAGACGATTCTGTCCCATGTTGATTTTTATATAAAGGAAAAAGAAAAAATAGCTGTAGTCGGCAAAAACGGTGCTGGAAAGACCACATTGCTTCGGCTTCTTGCAGGAGAGATGCAGCTTGACCGCGATGACCATCGCGGTATGTCGTCAGGAGCACATGGCAAAGAGACTGCCTGCAAAAATAGTCTTGGAATCGTAACCTCGCGAAATATCACAATCGGAATGCTCCGTCAGGTTGATTCCTCCAATCAGGACAAGACAATCGAGGAAATACTTCTTGAGAGCTGTCCGGACAGGGATACATATTCCAAAGAGCGGTTTGACTACGAGATGGAGTACGACAGGCTGTTTACAGGCTTTGGCTTTGAAAAAGAAGAAAAAAGCCGTACACTCGGCAGTTTTTCTGGAGGTGAACAGACCAAGATTTCACTTATAAAGCTGCTGCTTGAAAAGCCGGATTTGCTGCTTCTTGATGAGCCGACGAATCATCTTGATATGAAAACTGTCGAGTGGCTGGAGGATTATCTGATAAACTATCCAAAGGCTGTTGTCATTGTGTCCCATGACAGGGCGTTTCTTGATGCAGTTGCGACTGGTGTTTATGAGCTTGAAAATGGCAGTCTGCACCGATATGCCGGCAACTACACTCAGTACAGGCAGCAGAAGCTTAAAAATCTGCAGATACAGCGCAAAGCCTACGAGCGCCAGCAGGCGGAGATCACACACAATAATGAGCTTATTGACAAATTCAAGCATAAGCCGAAGAAAGCTGCGTTTGCACGCTCGAGAAAGACCATGCTGGCACGCATGAAGCTGATAGAAAAGCCGGTTGAAGACGAAGCTCATATTTTTACAGGCAATATAGAGCCACAGTTTCCGGGCGGTAAATGGGTGTATGAGGCGAAGAAATTAAAAATTGGCTACGACGGCAGGGCACTGCTTGAGCTGTCGCTTCGTATAAGGCGTGGTCAGAAGATTGCCGTAATTGGTGACAATGGCATAGGAAAATCAACATTTCTAAAGACTGTGGCAGGACTTATTCCACCAATAAAGGGCACAAGCCAGCTCGGCAGCAATCTGCTGGTGGGATATTTTGACCAGCAGTCGGCACTTATAGACAGCGATAAGACCGTGAGAGACCATTTTCACGAGCTTTTTCCGGCACTTGTGGAGAAGGAATTAAGAAAGACGCTTGGCATGTATCTGTTTGGAGGGGCAAATGCCTCAAAGCGTATCAGCTCGCTCTCAGGCGGTGAGAAGTCCAGGCTTGTGCTCGCAGAGCTTCTGACAGGTCGTCCGAACCTTATGATACTCGATGAGCCGACCAATCACATGGATATTCCGGCGAAGGAGACACTCGAATCGGCATTTAAGGCATATACCGGCACCATGCTCTTTGTATCGCATGACAGGTATTTCATAAAGCAGGTGGCTGATGCCATACTGGTCTTTGAAAAGGACAAAGTGATGTACTATCCGTTTGGCTATGACCATTATATTTCAAGGCTTAAGGCATCAAAGGATGGCAATCTGCCGGCACTCATGCAGGCAAAGGATGCTGCGATGGTCGAGGCACTTGCGGCTGTCCCTAAGAGGGAGAGGCATGAGACCAGACAGCTTTCAACAGATGAAGCGTACCTTGAGTGGAAGCTTACGCTTGCGGCAGAGCCGGTGGTGAAGGCAGCTGAAGAAGCAGAAAAGGTTTATGAAGAGCTATGTGAAGCAGAAAGCGAGCTTAACGAAGAAAATGTCGATAAGCTGCGACTGCAATATGAAAAAGTTGCTGACTCATGGACAAATGAGTGTACAAAATGGTATGATATATACTTAGATGAGATGTATCCGGAGAGTGATTTTTAATTTGCAGACATAAGGGAATCAATGACATTTGCTGTATATCATAAATTATCCGGGGAGAAAGGATTATATATGTGGTTATCAAGATATTTTGTGTATTTTATTATATTTAGCTGTATGGGCTGGATATATGAGAGCATCTACTGTACCATCAGGGCAAAAAAATGGGAAAACAGAGGCTTCCTCTATGGGCCGCTTTGTCCTATTTACGGAGCCGGAGGTGTTGCGATCACTGCGATAGCAGATCTTATTTCTGCTCATACTGATGCGACATTTACATGGTGGCAGATATTTCTTGTGGCATTTTTGGGAAGCATTGTCTTAGAATATGGCACATCATGGGCGCTTGAGAAGCTGTTTCATGCATATTGGTGGGATTACAGCAGCATGCCGCTTAATATAAACGGCAGGGTGTGCTTTCCATATTCTGTAGGCTTTGGGGTGGCAGGACTTATAGTGGTGTATTTTATTGCACCATTTACGAAGTTCATCACAGGCTGGATGTCACCTATATGGTATGAGTTTTTCTCACTGCTTCTTATGGGCTTTTTAGCTGTAGACACTGCAATCACCGTGTCAGCGCTTACAGATTTCAGTAGGACAATAGTCAATCTGCAGAACAATTTCAACACCTATATGGATGAGGTTGTGGAAGAGGTTAAAGAGCGTAAGAAGGCGGCAGATGAAAGGTCGCAGGAGAGGTCACAGGAGCTTGCGGAGGCAGTCGAGGAGCGCAGAAAGAGAAAACGTATCAGAGCCAGTGCAGACCGCGTCATCGATTCAATGGGTGCTTTAAAGAAATCTGCGCTTAACCGAGCACAGGGCTTCAGAAATCCAAAGGTGGAGAACAGGTATCTCGAGACATTTACAGAGAGTCTGAAGGAACGCTTTAAAAGAGAACGTATAAAGAAAGTAAAGAAGGAAAAAGGCAGATAAATAACAAATAAAAATTTTTTAAAAAAATTTCAAAAAAAGCTTGCATTATCCGATTGACCATGGTATTATAATACACGGTTCGTTGGTCAAGCGGTTAAGACGCCGCCCTCTCACGGCGGAAACACGGGTTCGATTCCCGTACGGACTGCTAAAACAAAAAGCTCTCAGTACACAGTGCTGAGGGCTTTTTATTTTTGCAAGCAATTAATAACTATAAAACCACTTAGAACAAAAAGCTGATGCCTGCATGTAAGCATGACGCATCAGCTTTTTTATTCTTAAGGTGGCTCAAATCATTATGTCTAAAGTATAATAATACTTGCGCACTTCAAATCATTGCCCAGATTGTATACTCTGCCGGAATCGACACCGACAACAGTTGGTCGGAGAATGTAGTACTCACTGTTTTTTACAACTCTTGCCTTTTCACCATTGCTAAGCTGTACAATTGAATCAACAGGATATAGAATCATACTGCTCATGAAAGCACGCATGACACCTATATCAAGCTGGTTTGTCATGGACATAAGCATCTCAACTGCATCACGCTGTGATAAGGCATCCTTGTACGGACGCTTTGTGACAAGCGCATCATAGACATCTGCGACAGACAAAATCTTTGCAAACTGACAGATTTTGGGTGCATCAAAGCCGAGTGGATATCCGGTTCCGTCAATGCGTTCGTGGTGCTGCAGCACTCCCATCAGTATAGAGTTGTTTAAATCCTTTCGGTCTTTTAGCATATTGTAGCCGTACACGGAATGTTTTTTCATGATATTAAACTCATCATCCGTGAGCCTGCCCGGCTTGTTTAGAATCTCATTGGGGATCATTGTCTTGCCTATATCGTGCAACAGGCCGGAAACTCCTATGTCGTGGATTTCGTTGTCAGGCAGCTTCATCTGCTTGGCAAGAATCATTGAAATAGTAGCCACATCCACACTGTGCTTGAAGGTGTACTCATCGCTTGTTTTGAGGGAACTGATATCGACAGCTATGGCATCGTTTTCATTGATGGCCTCCATGAGCGAGTCTGCAATCAGGTTTGTTGCCTGTGTTAGCTCCTCGGAGTTGGTGTTGTTGAAGATGTACTGGACACCGGTTGATACACGCTGTCTGACACTGTCGCTTAAGGTGACCTTGGAACGGTCGTCCGTACGCAGCTGTTTGACCATGGCGGCAGCCTTTGGAGACAGTATGGCATCCGGATCGTCAGGATCAGCACTTCCCTCGCGGATGTATACTGACATTATACCGAGCTTAAGCAGCGAAGAGATGATATAATCATCGATAGCTGAGCCCTGTACCACCAGGTTACGGCCGGTAGGATCCTTGATGACCTGATCAATAATCATGCCGGGTTTCAATTGTCGTGTTCTCATATATCTGCGTTTAATCATTTTTGCCCCAAAACTAAATAAGTCTACTCTAAAAACAATTCAAAATACTACGAATATTATATAGTATATTTGTACTAAAAACAATCTGAAATGAGATTTTTTTAGCAATTTTTTGTAATAGAAGAGAAAAACACAGTTATTTCCTATTCGATGTACTAGATGTGGTGACCGCCACCACTGTGACTGCCGCCACTATGACCTCCACCACCGCTGTGACCGCCACTTGAGCCTGAGCTTTGTGGACTGTAGTGTCTTGTCTGGTTCATAAAGCGTGCGCGTGCATTTTGAATCTCTACCTTTGTAAATGCTGCACCCATGAGCTCGTTGCTCTTAGCCTTGCGGCCCTTTGACAGGGATAATGCATATACAAAGCAAAAAATCATGCCGGCAGCGAGAGCGATAAAGATGCTCGAAATGTATCTGAGAGGCTGTGATATATGTCCGCCTGCGAGGACTGTGTTGACCTGGTCTATTGTTTCCATGCAGCAGGTGAAATAGTCGTAATCATGACTTGAGGTGGCATATATATAAGTGTTGTCACAGATGGAGTTACATTTTGAGTTCGGGATGGTTCTCTGCGTGCTTCCCTCACAAGCCAGATAAATCTCGTTTAAATCTCTGTCTATTACAAAAATGACACCGTTTGCACCGGTTCCGAAATAGCCTTCAAATGTATTGACTGCATAGCTTTCAGTGCTTCCGTAAGGATGTGAGGTAGTTGTGACAACAGCTATGTTGCAGTATTCGGTTGTCTTTTTCATCTGTGAGATGAGCTTGCCTTTTACGGCATCGTCAATGAAATTGGCAGAGTCCTCAAGGATGTACTCGTAGCCGGTAGACTTGTTTGTGCCGCTTAGATTGTAATTTGTGGCTGTCTCAGTGGCATATACATTTGATGAGCTGCTCAAAACAAGGATTGTAACAAGCAAAAATAATGTAAACAAAGCTGAGCACATGCATTTTATACAATGCAAAAAAGGACTTTTATAATTATTTCTATGCACGGTCATCACCTCCCTTATGTGTGGCAAACTGTGGCAGCTTGCGCGTTGTAAGCACATTGAATGCGCGGATGACATTAATCAGTGTGATAAGCACTGAGGCGATGATGATAAAAGCTGCGCCATAGTACCATGCATCGAGCACCGGCTGGAACAAAAGAACAGCATCGCCAATAAGCATGGATACCATGCCAAAGATGAGTCCGGCAACTCCCTTGTGTCCGGGCATCCTGTCAAAGCTTGAGAAGGCTCTGATTGAAAAAATAAATGATATAATGGTCAAAATAACAAATAAAATCAGGCTGCCGTCTGCATTTCCAAAGCCACTGCCTATGCCTGCGATGATTGCAAACAGCGCAGGGACAAATTGAATGATAAATATAAAAAGTATAAAGTAAGCTACAAACGATGTGTTTGTCTTTTTCTTTATGGTTTTTGTGGCCTTTTTTGCAGCCTTAAGGCGTCTGCGGTTGTTGATTGCACCAAGTGCCTCCGGCTGTTCCTTTGCGATACGGCCCTTATCCTCGGTACCGGCTTCCTTTACAGCAATCATGGTCAGCTCCTGTGAGTAACAGATATTTGCGATAATCGCAAGCACACCGACTATGGTGAGAGTCATTCCGGGAGTGAGAACCGTCAGCAGACATAATAAAATGTATACCGGAATTGCCGCAATGAGTGAGCCTAGCAGGAATTTACCGACAGATATAGGCAGATCTGCAACAACCTTGCCGGTCTGGCCGTTTACTGTGGCATATGCTACACGATCCTTATTGCGGTATGACAAAAACCATACCGGAAACATCGAGTAATCTGTTTCTTTTACAGTAGTGCCAAGACTTAAAGGTGAAAGAGCCGCGGAGTCACTGTCGACTGACAAGCCGGTAAAGGCAGGCTCTTTACTTATTTCGTTTACTGTGTTTGTGCAGGCAGCATCCATTGCGTCACTTGCGTAAATCGTTGATGGTAAATCAGCTGTATCAGCGTAAAAACCACTTAAGAATGCCGGTGTAAAGCGCTTCATATTCTTCACATCATATGGCGCAAGTTTTTCGCTGATGCTGTCATCAAATGATGAAGATGCATCGTAGGACAGTCCCTTGTAGTAGGCGTCGAGATCTCCCTCGAGCCTGTAATGGTCTGTAATGATGTAATCTCCTGAACGGTGGGATCTTTTCGCCGGAAGTGAAATAGGAGCCTTCTGGGTTACATAATATGTCCAGTAAGGCATGTAGATACCTCTGAATCCGTCGATAAACTTAGGATCCTTAAGCTCCTTTGGCGCGAAAATAGCCTTTTTCATGAGGCTCATGTAGGCCTGCTTACAGTCATCCTTGCTCTTTGCAAATGGTATGATATAAGCCGGCTTGTGCTCCTTTTGCATGCGGCTGTAGAGCACAGTTGATGCACCGCAGAAGCTGCAGAAGCCTGCTGCGGTATCGTCTGTGCTCAGGATTTCTCCTCCGCACTGAGGGCATGTGAAAATGGTTGCGTCGAAGTCCTTCTGGACCTCGGCGTCAGAGGTTTTGTCCTCGTACGAGTAAGGGTCGAAAAGTGAATGACAGTATTCACAGGCTAACTGGCCTGATTTGATGTCAAACTTCACATTTCCACCGCAATTTTTACATGCGAACATTTTGTTTCTCCTTTCTATTCCCTTTTACTTTTTTATCTGCTTGAATAAATAATTCCTTCCAGATTGACGGATGGAAGAGGATGAGCAGTGGAAACAGCTCGAGTCTTCCGGCAAGCATGTCAAACATCAGTATATATTTGGAGAAATTATTAAAAAAGCCAAAATTGCATGTCGGACCGACCAGAGAAAGACCCGGTCCGATATTGTTAAATGTAGCTGCGACAGCCGTGAAATTGGTAGTGAAATCATAGTTTTCAACGGAAACAAGCAGCATTGAAACAACAAAAATGACGGCATACGTCATGAAATAAACATTTATTGACCTGATAACATCATGGTCTACAGGCTTGTGCTCAAAGGTGAGCTTTTTCACACTCTTTGGGTGAATGTAGCCATTTAACTCCTTAAGTATTGTCTTTACAGCGATGACAATACGAGATACCTTGATACCGCCGCCGGTGCTTCCGGCACATGCACCAATGAACATCAAAAGCACAAGCAGTGTCTTTGAAAGCTCAGGCCATCTGTCGAAATCGGTGCTGGAAAATCCGGTTGTCGTGATGATTGAGCCAACCTGAAACGCTGCCTTTGTGACTGCGTCAAACACACCGGTACACATATGCGCGATATTCACGCTTATGACTACAACAGAGGCTATTATGATGCCGAAATAGTATCTAACCTCCTCCACCTTAAGTGCGTCACGGATGTGACCGAAGAAAAGCAGGTAGTAAGCGTTGAAATTGACACCGAAAAGTATCATAAATATGGTAACAACCCATTGCAGATAAACATTATAGCTGCAAAAACTGTCGTTTTTGATACCGAAGCCTCCTGTACCGGCTGTGCCGAGAGAGGTACAGATGGCATCGTACAGAGGCATTTTTCCGAAAAGCAGGAAAATAATCTCCATAGTCGTAAGACCAAAGTATATTATGTATAAAAGCCTGGCAGTGTGCCGCATCTTTGGAACAAGTTTTCCGACAGAAGGACCCGGGCTTTCAGCACGCATCAGATTTATGTTGCTGCCGCCTGAAAGCGGGATGATTGCCAGAAGAAATACAAGCACACCCATACCGCCAATCCAGTGCGTAAAGCAGCGCCAGAAATTCATGCAATAGGAGAGTGATTCTACCTCAGGCAGGATGCTCGCTCCTGTCGTGGTGAAGCCGGAGATGGTCTCAAAAAGAGCATCTGTGAAGCTTGGAATCTCTCCTGATATGTAAAACGGCAGACAGCCGAATATACTCAGTACAATCCAGCCCAGTGCGGTTGTTGCACAGCCCTCCTTCAGGTAAAAGGTAAAATCCCTCGGTTTTTTAGCCGAAAAAATAAAACCGATAGCTATGCTTATGAGTGCAACAATCAAAAAGTAGATGCCGCTTTTTTCATAATAAATACCGGCAACAATACATGGCAGAAGCAGCAAAAAGCCTTCAAGCTTTAAAATATATCCCAAAAGATATCGAATTACTGAAGTGTTCATATCATTCCCCCACTATTCCATAATATCCTGAAGATTCGTAAAGCCGGTATGGGTTGTTATAATCATGACAGTGTCATTTTTTTGTATGCAGTCATTACCTGTAGGAATGATAATTTTGCCGTTTCGGTTGATGAAGCATATGAGCAGATGCTTTTTAAGCTTTAGGTCTCGAAGCGGTATGTCTGTCACATTTGAGTTTTCTGATACAAAGAACTCAATTGCTTCAACTCTTGAGTCGTACATGTGGTAGAGAGTCTCTATATTGCAGTTCATAGAGTTTTTCTTTGCACGGACATAGGCAATTATGGCTTCTGAGGTGATGTATTTTGGCGAGATTACACTGCCAAGGTCCAGGCTGTTTATGACATTGGTAAAAGTTATACGATTAAGCTTTGTTATGACCTTTGCATTGGAAACCTGCTTCGCATAGAGCGTAAGCATGATGTTTTCCTCGTCTATACCGGTAAGAGGTACAAATGACTGGCAGGTCTCTATGCCTTCTTCCTTTAAGAGTGCCTGTTCTGTTCCGTCACCGTTTATGATGACAGCATCCGGAAGCAGTATGGAAAGTTCTTCACAGCGCTCGAAGCTATTTTCGATTATTTTGACCTTTATGCCACGTGATATGAGCTGCTTTGCCAGGTAATATGCGGCTTTGCCGCCTCCGATAATCAGTGTGTTTTTTACGCTGTGTGTATTGACTCCGATGTGGCTGAAAAACTCCTTTGTATGTCTGCGTTCGCCGACAAATGACAGTTTGTCTCCCTTGCGGAGCACAAAATCACCTGATGGGATAGTGACCTCATCATCTCTCTCGACTGCACCGATAAGTATGTTGGCATGGTGTCTGGTGCCCAGATCCATGAGCTTTGTTCCGTCGAGGATGCTGCCCTCGGGAATCTCATACTTGATGAGCTGTGCCTGACCGTGAGCAAAGTTTGTTACCTCAAGGCTGGATGGCAGATGAAGAATATGAGCCATCTCAATAGCTGCCTCAAGCTCAGGGTTGATAATGAGTGCAAGACCAAGCTTGTCGCGCAGATATTTGGCCTCCTGGCTGTATTCAGGCGTTCTGACTCTGGCTATAGCAGCACAGTTGCCGACCTGTGTGGCAATGGTACAGCATAGCAGATTCAGCTCATCAGAGCCTGTGACTGCGATGATTAAGTCGGCATCATCAATACCCGCTTCCTGCAGTATCTTGTAGCTGGCACCGTTTCCTGCAATACCCATTACATCATAGATATTGGATACCTGGGAAATCCTCTCCCTGTTTTTGTCGACAATTGTTATGTCGTGCCCCTCCTTGCCAAGCTGCTCAACGAGAGTACGGCCTACCTTGCCGCATCCGACGATGATAATTCTCAGTCCCTGGGAGGGAACCACTCCTTTTTTGAACATTATTTCCTCCGTATATAAAAATATAATGATATGAGGGTCAAAAGGTATTTTGCCCCCTCATTTATGATTGTGTGGTGGATAGAATTATTATGACTATCATATATCAATGGATTATAACATAACGCATATATATTTCATAGAGAAAAAAGTCCCAAAAATATGAGATTGTAATAAAGTACAAAAAGTGATAAAATCAATTTTAATTGTAGTATTTGAATAGCTGTTTGAACAGCAATAAGAGATAGATTTTTGGAGCTTTAAGTAATGACGGGATTTTTAAAGGCAAACTACCATACGCACACCTATAGGTGCCAGCATGCATATGGCAGCGAGCGCGAATATATAGAGGCGGCTATCAGAATGGGTATTGCAGAGCTTGGTTTTTCAGACCATGTGCCGTGCCCCTTTAAGGATGGCTATGTGTCGGGCATCCGGATGACGATGGAGCAGGCACCGGAGTATGTGTATGCCATCAGGGAGCTTGGGAAGGAGTATGCATCCGACATAAAGCTTTACGTTGGCTTTGAGGCGGAGTACATACCGGAGTTTTTCAAGGAGCAGAAGGCTATGTTTGACAGGCTTGGCTGTGATTACATGATAATGGGCCAGCATTTTATGAAATCAGAGCAGACAGGCCCGTATACAGGCACACCGACAGATGATGAGAGCCGTATACGCGAGTATGTGGATACTGTTATAGAGGGCATGAAAACAGGCATGTACAGCTATTTAGCACATCCTGATTTAATAAATTATCAGGGACTTGATTCTGTCTACGAATGGGAGATGACGAGGATGTGCAAGGCACTTAAGGAGCTTGACATACCGCTTGAGATAAACATGCTTGGTATCAGTGCAGGAAAGCACTATCCGACAGAGCGCTTCTGGTGTATACCGCATGACATCGGCAACAAAGTGATACTTGGGCTTGATGCACATACAGTGGACAATATATGTGATGTGGAAAGCTATGAAAAGGCACTTGATATAGTCAGAAAATATGACCTGAATCTTATTGACCGGATTGAGATATAGTTACTTACAAAATATCAAATACCAAAAGTGAGGAATGCTATGATTATTACAGAAGAAAAATATAATGAGGAATTAACAAGATATGTTTTGCCTTTTATCAGGCTTAATTTTGAAGATGGCTATATGAAGAGTGCAGATGGCACACGCATACATTACGGCTATGTGACGACACCTGTAGCAAAGGCTGCCATAGTCATATCACATGGATTTACAGAGTGTATGCCTAAATATTATGAGATGATTTACTATTTCGCAAAGGCCGGATACTCAGTATATATGGTGGAGCATCGAGGACATGGCTTTTCGGACAGAAGTGTATCCGATATAAGCATGGTCACTGTAAACAGCTTTGACGATTATGTGAGTGATCTTGATATGTTTATCCGCGAGATTGTGATGAAGCGTGAGGGGCGCAGACCGCTTTACCTGTACGGTCACTCTATGGGAGGCGCGATAGCTGCCCTGTATCTTGAGAAGCATCCTGAGGTATTTACAAAGGCAGTACTTTCAAGCCCTATGATAGAGATGCTTTATGGTAATTTTTCACATTTTGCCGTGGAGGCGATACTGTTTGTCGCAAGTGTGCTTAACTGGAACGATAAATATCTGCCGAGCCAGACACCGTATACGGATGAGTATGATTTTGAATCGAGCTGTTGTCTGTCAAAGGCGCGCTATGACTACATATACAAGTGCAAGGTGGAGGAGGAACGCTATCGTACAAATGGCGCCACCTACAGATGGTGCAGGGCCGGGCGCAAGGCATCCAAATATATAAAGAAGCATGCACAGGAAATTAAAATACCGGTGCTGTTATGCCAGGCTGGAAAGGATTATCTGGTTTCAAATGCCGCTGAGGATGAATTTATTGCGAAGCTGCCTCAGGGCATTAAGAAGGTCTATCCTGATTCAAAGCACGAGATATTTAATGCGGATGATGATACCTTGGAAAAGTTTTACTCAGATATCCTTGATTTTTGGGCTTGAACATGAAAATGAAATTCGTCAAGTGAAAAATGTGACATAAAAAATCATTTGTTTTGTTAGAAATGACATATGGATTTAAAATACAATATATAGTATAATCACAACTGTTGCGGACAAGATGTTAGTATTTAAGCCGATGGTAAGAGTACGTAAAGCATAGCCCGTACAGAGAAAAATAATAAAATATATCAATATTGTAACAGGTAAATATACTATCAAACAAATGTGAGGAGAAAGAGAATGTCAGACGAAGTTTTAGACGATGTAATGATTAAGGGTTCATGTAAGGGAAAAGCAGATGCTATTGTAAATTGCCAGTGCAATATCGAGAGTGCACCGGTCAGATGCGAGCAGGCAGAAAGATGTATGTTCTATTCTTATTATAAGTGCAGCAAGCAGTGGAAGAGGCTTGCATAGTTAAAATTAAATATTAAAGCTCCGGGCTGACAATGAAGTCGGCATGGAGCTTTTTTGCGTATATAAAGAAAAAAATATTTTACACGCGGAAAACTTATGATAATATATAAAAAAGGTAACTATTCAGAACCAATGAGAACAAAAAAAGCTGATGCGTCATGCTCGCATGTAAGCGGCAGATTTTCTTGTTCTCAAGGTGGCTCTGGATGGATACGTAAAACAAGATATAGGAGAGACGCGCATGAAGAGAGTTTTGGTACTGAGTGATTCACATGGTAATGTGGGAAATATGATTCGGGCAGTCAAAAGAGAGGAGCCTGATATGATACTTCATCTGGGAGACTGCGTTGTGGATGCGGATGCCCTTAGGAGAGAGTTTCCTCATATAACCATGGTCAATGTGCCGGGAAACTGTGATTTTTCACGGGGAGATACAGAGAGACTTATTGATATCGACGGCTATAAGGTACTCATGTGCCATGGACATACATACGGAGTAAAGCTGTCATATATGCATCTGGAGCTTCATGCGAAGGAAATCGGGGCAGACCTGGCGCTCTTTGGTCATACACACAAGCTGTTTTATGATAAGCACAATGGTCTTGCGATGATGAATCCGGGAAGCATCGGTGCACCGCTGTGGGGCTGCATGCCATCATACGGTATCATCACATTTGACAAAGAACACGATGTTATGAAGTTGGATGTTGATTATATTGAGTATTGACGAATGATTTATCAAAGCGGTATAATATTGGCTAATACAGTTATTTATATAGGAAGCAGAGGAAAAACAGACAAATGGTAAAGGTAGTAAAGTTTGGCGGCAGCTCGCTCGCCAGTGCAGAGCAGTTCACAAAGGTTGGCGACATCATAAGAAGCGATGAGTCAAGAAAATATGTTGTGCCGAGTGCACCGGGAAAGAGAAATTCCAAAGACACAAAGGTAACAGATATGCTTTATGCATGCTATGATCTGGCTGAGAATGATCAGGATTTCAAAGTTATGCTCAGAAAAATCAAGGACAGATATGATTCAATCATAAATGGCCTTCATTTAAAGCTGGCGCTTGATGAGGAGTTCAAGATTATCGCTGAGAATTTCAAGGCAAAGGCAGGTGCAGATTATGCAGCCTCTCGTGGTGAGTACTTAAACGGAATCATCATGGCAAACTATCTCGGATATGAGTTTATAGATTCAGCAACAGTCATCTTTTTTGATGAGAATGGCAATTTTGACGCGGAAAAGACAGACAAGGTGCTCTCAAAGAAGCTTGAGCAGACAGAAAAGGCTGTTATTCCGGGCTTTTACGGAGCAGGACCTGACGGAAAGGTAGTTACCTTCTCAAGAGGTGGTTCGGATATCACTGGTTCCATTGTGTCAAAGGCATGTCATGCCAGCATGTACGAGAACTGGACAGATGTTTCAGGCTGTCTCGTAGCTGATCCTAGAATTATCGACAATCCACAGCCAATCAAGGTTGTTACTTATAGAGAGCTCAGAGAGCTTTCATATATGGGAGCATCAGTGCTCCACGAGGATGCTGTTTTCCCTGTAAGAAAGGCAGGCATCCCAATCAATATCAGAAATACAAACGACCCGGAAGCACCTGGTACTCTCATCGTTGAGAGCACATGCCAAAAGCCTGATTATACTATCACAGGTATCGCCGGAAAGAAGGGCTTTGTTGCGGTAAATATCGACAAGGACAAGATGAACTCAGAGGTGGGCTTCTGTAGAAAGGCTCTCCAGGCGTTTGAGGAGAACGGTATCTCTATAGAGCATATGCCATCAGGTATCGATACTATGACAGTATTCGTACATCAGGCAGAGTTTGAGGGCAAGGAGCAGCAGGTTATCAGCTCAATCAGAAGACTTGCTCATCCTGATATCATTGACCTCGAGTCAGACCTCGCGCTTATCGCTGTTGTTGGCCGTGGCATGAAGTCAAACCGTGGTACAGCCGGCAGGATTTTCTCTGCACTTGCACATGCCAATATCAATGTGCGCATGATTGATCAGGGTTCATCAGAGCTCAATATCATCATCGGTGTAAGCAATGATGACTTTGACAGGGCAATAAAAGCCATCTACGATATTTTTGTTGTCACACAGCTGTAATAAACTACAGAGAGATTATCCGTTGGAACCGGAATTGAATAGGATAATTTAAAAATTAAATGTAGAATTTATAAAAAATACAGAGCTTGGCGGAATATATGCCAGGCTCTGTATTTTTTTGAATAGGTAAAGCTTTGAAAAAGCTTTATGAGGAAGCTTTAAGTGGGAAAACAAAATACCATCACATAAGCTGAAAATGCGCATATATTATAGCGAAAGGAAGAAGTTATTATGCAAAAAGACACTATAATATATGTTACGGATCAGAGGCAAAAGTACCTCGCTGATATGCTGGGAGGAGAACAGACAGATTGCAGAAATAGCGGCGGGATTGATTATGAGCGTGTTGGGAATATTGTGTTTCCTACACCGTTTTCAAAGCTTAAGCTTATAAATAGTGATATAGAAAAATTAAAACATAATATAATAATTAACAATATTGCAGTGTGGGGCGGCATGATGCCGGAGTGCTTTCCCGGTATTGACAGGGGCTGTGACTTTATGAGAGATGAAACTGTCATAGAGCAGAATGCCATTGTTACGGCCGAGGCCACTGCGTCCATAGCAATACAAAAAAGCATACATGGTATATACGGCTCAAAGGTACTTGTGAGCGGGTTTGGAAAATGCGGAAAGGCAATTGCCCGCGTTTTTTCTGCTATGGGAGCCCATGTCATGGTGATGGCAAGGAGAAAACAGGCAAGGCATGAGGCCGCTGAACTGGGATATGAAACGGTGGATTTTAATGATCCTGCCAAGGCATGTTTTGAAACGCTGTTTCTCATAAACACAGTACCGGATAGGGTTATAGATGAAAGTTTAATCATGATTTTGCAAAAAGATGCGATAATTATAGACATTGCATCTAAGCCCGGCGGCTGTGATTTTGAGGCTTGTAAGAGGTATCAGATAAACTGTACGCATGCGCTCGGCCTTCCGGGCATATACTGTCCGAAAACCGGTGCAAAAATACTTTATGACTGTATGAAAAGAAAAGGTATGACGGAGGGCTTATGGTTATTTCGGATTGCACCGTAGGAATGGGAATTACAGGCTCCTTCTGTAGTTTTGAAAAGACTAAGGATGTTGCAAAGCGGCTTGTGGATAGCTTCACACATGTGACACCTGTATATTCCTATAATGCACAGATGATGAACACGCGCTTTGGAAAGGCGGGAGACTTTATGCATACTATCTCCGAAATCACAGGGGATGATGGCATCAGGACACTGCAGGAGGCAGAGCGTGTCGGCCCGGGAAAGCTGTTTGACGTGATGGTGATTTACCCATGCACCGGCAACACAGCGGCAAAGCTTGCAAACGGCATAGTGGATACACCGGTCCTTCTCGCGGCAAAGGCTCATCTTAGAAACGGAAGACCGCTTGTTATCGGGATTTCCACAAATGATGCGCTAGGCATCAACTTTAAGAATATCGGAAAGCTGATGAATATGAAAAATATTTATTTTGTGCCGTTTGGGCAGGATGATTGTGTGAAGAAACCGAATTCACTCGTGTGTGATGGAAAACAGGTTGTCGACACAATAAATGAAGTGATGGCAGGACGACAGATCCAGCCGGTAATCCTCTAGAGAGGGAATATTACTTTATTGAGATTATAGTACGGGACGATTCACGCGGGCACCGCGGCGGGCTGCATACACTCAGGTGTCCGCTACGCTGCGCAGCCAAGATACTGTGCAAATTATGCTTTGTAGGTTTTCATAGGATGACGAAAACGTCGAAACTCGCCATCCATGGCTCGATTTCTCCTTGCCTCGGCGTCCATGCCTCGGCATTTCTGTGTAGCATGTGCATAATTCGACAGTATCTAAGCAGCTTCGCTATTCGCGGACTCCGGAGTGTATGCAGCCCACCGCGGTGCTCGCGCGAATCGTCCCTTACGTTATGGCGTAAATAGTAAATAAATAAGATTTATGAATCTGAATCGTTGCCGGTCACACTGTTAGTTGTGAACAGTAACTTCTGAATTGAAAAACTGAGTTGGAAAATGTAAAAAAATAGAGGAAAGATGTAAAAATATATGTTATAATCGTGTATACACAAAAATGAAAACACAGGAGGATAAAATATGTCATATATTTACAAAACAAAAGGAACCTGTTCAACACAGATTGAGCTTGACCTCGATGGCGATGTAGTACATAACGTAAAGTTTACAGGAGGCTGTAACGGAAATCTCCAAGCTATCCCAAAGCTCGTTGAAGGACTCACAGTTGCCCAGGTAGAAGAAAAAATCGGTGGAATTAAATGTGGATTTAAGAATACATCCTGCGGCGACCAGCTCGCAAAAGCATGCCGCGAAGCATATGAAGCCCAGAAATAATAAAATAGGAAATTCCATATGTAAACCTTATATAGTGATATATGTATTTAAAAGCTATATAACATTAAAAACATAATAAATACATGCAAACATGTAGCGCCAAAAGCTCTCCCATAAGGAGAGCTTTTGAATTAAAAAAATAATTCTGCCATGCTTCGCGCACAACAAAGTGGATCCGGGAAGTACACAGTGTGTTCAGAATAAAAAATATGAACTGCCACGGCGTTCCATAAACTCAAATAGCATGAAGCACTATCACTAAAACACAGCCTGTCCAGGCAAAAAGCCGTGGCTGACTTCATATTTTTTATGAGGAATATACTGTGTGCTCCCCGGACCTCACAGCCTCCCATGCGCGAAGTCTCCCCATTAAAGCTCGGCACTCCCACAAATATTTTTATAAAATGTTTACAAAACATTCATCCCTTTAGGTTGTGCAATCATCCTCAAAGTGTTACAATAACACTATTGTGAGCCTGTACAAGGGCAATTTGAAGTTATAGGAGAAAAATATGAGCGCATTATCAAAGATCTTTGGTTCTCACAGCGAGAGAGAGCTTAAGAGAATTTACCCGATTGCTGACAAGGTTGAGTCGTATAAGGAAGCAATGGGAAAGCTTTCCGATGAAGAATTGAAGGATAAGACAAGGGAGTTTAAAAAGCGTCTGGAGGACGGAGCAACACTTGATGATATTCTTCCGGAGGCATTTGCTACAGTAAGAGAGGCTGCTAAGCGTGTGCTTGGCATGGAACATTATAGAGTACAGATAATCGGTGGTATTATTTTACATCAGGGACGTATTGCAGAGATGCGTACCGGTGAAGGTAAGACACTTGTTTCTACACTTCCTGCATACCTCAATGCACTTGAGGGCAAGGGTGTTTGTATTGTCACAGTCAATGATTACCTTGCAAAGCGTGATGCTGAGTGGATGGGACAGGTTCATGAGTTCTTAGGACTTAAGGTCGGCGTGGTGCTTGGCGGCATGGACAATGACGAGCGCAGGGAGGCTTATGGCTGTGATATTACATATATCACAAACAATGAGCTTGGATTCGATTACCTGCGTGACAATATGGTTATCTACAAGGAACAGCTTGTTCAGAGAGGACTCCACTATGCTATCATCGATGAGGTCGATTCAGTGCTTATCGATGAGGCACGTACACCTCTTATCATTTCAGGACAGAGTGGCAAGTCGACAAGACTTTACGAGGCATGCGATATCCTGGCTACACAGATGAAGCGTGGTGAGGATGTTCCTGAGTATTCAAAGATGGATGCCATCATGGGCATTGTCCAGGATGAGACCGGTGATTTCATCGTAAATGAGAAGGACAAGGTCGTAAACCTTACACAGGATGGTGTGAAAAAGGTAGAACAGTTCTTCCATATCGAGAACCTTGCAGATCCGGAGAATCTTGAAATCCAGCACAATATCATACTTGCGCTTCGTGCGCACAACCTCATGTTCAAAGATCAGGACTATGTGGTAAAGGATGATGAGGTACTTATTGTAGATGAGTTTACCGGACGTATCATGCCGGGTCGTCGTTATTCTGACGGATTGCATCAGGCTATCGAGGCAAAGGAGCATGTAAAGGTCAAGAGAGAGAGTAAGACGCTTGCCACAATCACATTCCAGAACTTCTTCAATAAGTTTGACAAGAAGGCCGGTATGACAGGTACAGCTCTCACAGAAGAAAAAGAGTTCCGTGATATCTACGGCATGGATGTTGTCGAGATACCTACAAATAAGCCGGTAGCGCGTATTGATTTGCAGGATGCTGTATACGCTACCAAAAAGGAAAAGTTCAAGGCAGTTGTGGATGCGGTTAAAGAGGCACATGAAAAGGGACAGCCTGTTCTTGTAGGTACAATCACCATCGAGACATCAGAGCTTTTGAGCGGCATGCTCAAGAGAGAGGGAATCCCTCACACAGTATTAAATGCCAAGTTCCATGAGAAAGAGGCAGAGATTGTTGCACTTGCAGGACAGCACGGTGCAGTTACAATAGCAACCAACATGGCAGGCCGTGGTACCGATATCAAGCTTGACGATGAGGCAAAGGCTGCCGGAGGTCTTAAGATTATCGGTACAGAACGCCATGAGTCAAGACGTATAGACAATCAGCTCCGTGGACGTGCAGGACGTCAGGGAGATCCGGGTGAGTCACAGTTCTTCATCTCACTCGAGGATGACCTCATGAGACTTTTCGGTTCAGAGCGTCTGATGGGCGTTTTCAATGCTCTCGGAGTACCTGAGGGCGAGCAGATCCAGCATAAGATGCTCACATCTGCTATCGAGAAGGCTCAGGAGAAAATCGAGGCCAACAACTTTGGTATTCGTAAAAATCTTCTCGAGTATGACCAGGTGGACAATGACCAGAGAGAGATTATCTACAGCGAGCGTATGAAGGTGCTTAACGGTGACAACATGCGTGATGCTATCCTTAAGATGGTTCAGGAGCAGGTTGAGAAGTCTGTCGACAGATGCATCTCTGAGGAAATTGACAGAGCTGACTGGGATCTTGTAGAGCTCAACGAACTTGTGCTTCCGGTCATTCCTCTTGACCCGATTACAAAAGAGGATATTGAGTCAATCAGGAATGCAAAGCAGCTTAAGCAGTACTTAAAGGAAAAGGCTGTTATGCTTTATGAGCAGAAGGAGACAGAATTCCCTGAGCCTGAGCAGTTCAGAGAGATTGAGCGTGTCGTGCTTCTTCGTGTAATCGACAGAAAGTGGATGGATCACATCGATGATATGGCACAGCTTCGCCAGGGAATCGGCTTACAGGCTTATGGACAGAAAGATCCAATCGTAGAGTACAAGATGGCAGGCTTTGATATGTTTGACGACATGATTTCAGCTATCCAGGAGGATACTGTCAGACTGCTGTATCATGTACAGGTTGAGCAGAAGGTTGAGCGAGAGCAGGTTGCAAAGATTTCGGGCACAAACAAGGATGAGTCAGCACAGAATGCACCAAAGCGCCGTGCAGCAGCCAAGGTATATCCGAATGACCCATGTCCATGTGGCAGTGGCAAGAAATATAAGCAGTGCTGTGGACGTGTGAAGTAAATTTTAAATGGCTGTAATCGTTGCTGGTCACACTGTTAGGTGTGAACATTAACATAAAATAAATAAACAAGAACGAATGTTCTAAAATTGTGGACAAAGTCGATTTTTTGTAGTAAAATAAAGCGCGTAAGTGCATACTATAAATGATTGACTTTGTCTTTTTATAATTTTACAAAAGCAGTATTTAAGATTTTTTTGGAGGAAGCGTGCGTTATGGAATTTAAACTGCATTCAAAATACAAGCCGACCGGCGACCAGCCGCAGGCAATAGAGCAGCTTGTAAAGGGCTTTAAGGAGGGCAACCAGTTTGAGACCTTACTTGGAGTTACCGGCTCCGGCAAGACCTTTACCATGGCTAATGTCATTGCAGCACTCAATAAGCCTACACTTATCATATCGCACAATAAGACACTGGCGGGTCAGCTCTATGGTGAGATGAAGGAGTTTTTCCCCGAAAATGCAGTAGAGTACTTTGTCTCCTACTACGACTATTACCAGCCTGAGGCCTATGTGCCGCAGTCTGATACGTACATAGCCAAGGATTCCTCTGTAAATGATGAGATAGATAAGCTCAGGCTTTCAGCCACGGCAGCACTCACGGAGCGAAAGGACGTCATTGTCGTGGCATCGGTTTCCTGCATATACGGACTTGGAAGTCCTGATGAGTGGACAGGCATGAGTATTTCGCTGCGCCCGGGGCAGGAGAGGGACAGGGATGATCTCGCGAGGGCTCTCATAGATTTACAGTACACCAGGAATGATATGGATTTTCACCGAGGCACCTTCAGAGTGCATGGTGATGTGCTTGATATATTTCCGGCAAATGCCGATGATACGGCAATCAGGGTTGAGTTTTTCGGTGATGAGATAGATCGGATAGTGGAGGTTGATGTGCTGACCGGCGAGGTAAAGTGCTCGCTTGAGCATACGATGATTTTCCCTGCATCCCACTATGTAGTTTCGCAGGAGAAGATAAATGAGGCCTGCCTCAATATAGAGAAAGAGCTTGATGAGCGTGTGAAGTATTTTAAAGGCGAGGACAAGCTCATAGAGGCTCAGCGAATAGCAGAGAGGACCAATTTTGACATAGAGATGATGAGGGAGACAGGCTTCTGCTCAGGAATTGAGAACTATACGAGGCATCTGAACTTTGCAAAGCCGGGGGAGCCTCCTATGACACTCATAGATTTCTTCCCGGATGATTTTCTCATAATCGTGGATGAGTCACATATCACGATTCCGCAGATAGGCGGTATGTATGCGGGTGACCGCTCAAGAAAGACCACTCTTGTTGACTATGGCTTCAGACTGCCCTCGGCCCTTGACAACAGACCTCTCAATTTCGAGGAGTTCGAGGGTAAAATAGACCAGATGCTCTTTGTCTCAGCAACTCCGAATAAGTATGAGAATGAGCATGAGCTGCTTCGTGCGGAGCAGATTATCAGACCGACAGGACTTTTGGATCCTGAGATATCAGTGCGCCCTGTTGAGGGACAGATTGATGACCTTGTGTCAGAGGTCAATAAGGAGACTGCAAACCATCACAAGGTGCTTATCACCACACTCACAAAGCGTATGGCTGAGGATCTCACAAACTATATGGCAGAGCTTGGCATCAGGGTAAAGTACCTGCATTCAGATATAGATACACTTGAGAGAGCGGAGATAATACGTGACCTGCGTCTTGACGTATTTGACGTGCTCGTCGGCATCAATCTGCTCAGGGAGGGCCTTGATATCCCGGAGATTACACTTGTTGCCATACTCGATGCGGATAAGGAAGGTTTCCTTCGCTCAGAGACCTCACTTATACAGACGATAGGACGTGCCGCACGTAACAGTGAGGGCCATGTTATCATGTACGCTGACAAGATTACAGACTCCATGCGTGTCGCAATTGACGAGACAAAGCGTCGTAGAAAGGTACAGGAAGAGTACAATGAGGCTCACGGCATTACGCCACAGACTATACAGAAATCCGTGCGTGATCTCATAGCTATCTCAAAGAAGGTAGCGGCCGATGAGAATGCTCTTGACAAAGATCCGGAGTCAATGAGCAAAAAAGAGCTTGAGAAGCATATTGCAGATATAGAGAAAAAGATGAAAAAAGCAGCGGCAGAGCTCAATTTCGAGGCGGCTGCTGAGTACAGGGATAAGCTTATTATGCTTAAAAACACATTGAGAGACGTAAAATAAAAGCTTATAACATCCGGAAGCAATTTGGAGGAACACAAATTATGGCAAAAAAAGAAAGAAAATACATCAAAATACGAGGTGCCAGCGAACACAATCTAAAGTGCGTCAGTCTCGACATCCCGAGAGATGAGTTTGTTGTTTTTACAGGGCTTTCAGGCTCCGGCAAGTCATCACTGGCATTTGATACCATATATGCTGAGGGGCAGCGCAGGTACATGGAGTCACTTTCATCGTATGCGCGTCAGTTTTTAGGACAGATGGAAAAGCCGAATGTGGAGTCTATAGAGGGACTTCCGCCTGCCATTTCCATTGACCAGAAATCCACCAACAAGAACCCACGTTCAACTGTCGGAACGGTTACAGAGATATATGATTACTTCAGACTGCTTTATGCAAGAATTGGAATACCACACTGTCCGAAGTGCGGGCGTGCCATTACAAAGCAGACGATAGACCAGATGGTGGATACTGTTATGGCGCTGCCTGAGCGCACCCGTATCCAGCTTCTTGCACCGGTGGTCAGAGGCCGTAAGGGTGAGCACCAGAAGCTGTTCGAGAGAGCCAAAAAGAGCGGATACGTGCGTGTGATTGTAGATGGCAGCATGTATGAGCTCTCTGAGGATATCCCGATGGAGAAAAATATAAAGCACAATATTGATATTGTTGTAGACCGTTTGGTTGTAAAGCCTGGTATAGAGAAGCGCCTTACGGATTCACTTGAAAATGTATTTGAACTAACAGAGGGCAATGCCATAGTTGATATTGTGGATGGCGAACAGATGACCTTTTCCCAGAATTTTGCGTGCCCTGACTGTGGCATAAGTATAGATGAGGTTGAGCCGAGAAGCTTCTCCTTCAACAATCCGTTCGGAGCATGTCCGACCTGCTACGGACTCGGCTACAAGATGGAGTTTGACCCGCAGCTTATGGTGCCGGATGCATCGCTTTCCATATCTGAGGGTGCCATACAGGTGATGGGCTGGCAGTCATGTACAGACCCAAAGAGCTATACCTATGCGACACTTCGTGCGCTGCATGAGGGCTATGGGCTTCCTCTCGACACACCGATTGATGATTTATCTGCAGATATGAAAAAGCTGCTGTTTTACGGTGGAGACGGCAGAGTGCTCAAGGTCAGATACAAGGGGCAGAGAGGCGAAGGCGTCTATGACCTTGTATGGAACGGCCTTGTGGACAATGTTGAGCGCCGATACAAGGAGACCTTTTCTGATACGGCAAAGGCAGAGTATGAGCAGTTTATGCGCATTACTCCGTGTACGAGCTGTAAGGGGCAGAGGCTTAAGCCGTCGTCACTTGCCGTTACGGTTGCGGACAAGAACATATATGAGATGACCTCCATGTCTGTGAAGGAGCTTGTGAAGTTCCTTGCTGATATAGAGCTTACAGAGCAGCAGCACTATATAGGAGACCAGATACTAAAGGAAATCCGTGCGAGGGTTGGCTTTTTGCAGCAGGTCGGCCTTGATTATCTCACTCTTACCCGTGGCACGGCAAGCCTTTCAGGCGGGGAAGCCCAGCGAATCAGGCTTGCCACGCAGATAGGCTCAGGACTTGTAGGTGTGGCATATATACTTGATGAGCCGAGCATTGGCTTACATCAGAGGGATAACGACAAGCTGCTTGGTGCACTTATGAATCTTAAGAATCTGGGAAATACGCTCATAGTTGTGGAGCATGATGAGGATACCATGCGTGCAGCGGATTATATCGTGGATGTAGGGCCGGGAGCCGGTTCGCACGGCGGGGAGATAGTGGCAGCAGGCTCATTAAAAGACATCATAAAGTGCAAAAAATCACTCACAGGAGCATATCTGAGCGGTAAAATAAAGATACCGGTGCCGCAGGAGAGGCGCAAGCCAAGCGGATATATCACGATAAGAGGAGCCAGGGAGAATAACCTGAAAAATATTGATGTGCAGATACCTCTTGGTATCATGACCTGTGTTACAGGCGTGTCGGGCTCGGGAAAGAGCTCATTGACCAATGAGATACTCTACAAGCATCTGGCCAAATCCTTAAACAGAGCCAGGTGTATCGCAGGTGACCACGACGGTATAGATGGTCTTGAACAGCTTGATAAGGTCATAGACATCGACCAGTCACCGATAGGCCGTACACCCCGCTCTAATCCTGCCACATATACAGGTGTGTTTGACATGATAAGAGACCTGTTTGCATCAACACCCGATGCCAAGGCAAAGGGCTATAAAAAGGGCCGTTTCAGTTTCAATGTAAAGGGCGGCCGGTGTGAGGCCTGCGGCGGTGATGGAATCCTTAAGATAGAGATGCATTTCCTGCCTGATGTATATGTGCCGTGTGAGGTCTGTGGAGGCAAACGATATAACAGGGAGACACTCGATGTAAAGTACAAGGGCAAGAGCATATACGATGTTCTTGATATGACAGTGGAGGAGGCACTTGAGTTTTTCAAAAATGTGCCAAAGATCCAGAACAAAATCCAGTCGCTGTATGATGTCGGACTATCCTACGTGAAGCTCGGACAGCCGTCCACAGAGCTTTCGGGTGGTGAGGCACAGCGTATCAAGCTTGCCACAGAGCTTAGCAGAAAGAGCACCGGAAAGACCATATATATACTTGATGAGCCTACCACAGGACTGCACTTTGCAGATGTACACAAGCTTGTGGAGATACTGCGCAGGCTCTCGGACGGAGGCAATACTGTAGTTGTTATCGAGCACAATCTCGACGTGATAAAGACAGCTGACTATATCATAGACATGGGACCTGAGGGCGGAGACGGCGGAGGAACCGTCATAGCGCAGGGCACACCTGAGGAGATATGCGAGGTAAAACAGTCATATACAGGCCGGTTTTTGAAACCATATCTGGAAAAAGACAAGGATAAACTTTAAAATTTTATTAAATATGACCTTTTTCAAAAAAAAAGTTTGAAAAATGGGATTTATTGTATATAATAAGAGAGTGTATGTGTAAATTTAAAGATATGGCAGGAAAGGGGCTATTAAAATGGTCGGATCAGATATCGGAATCGATTTAGGAACAGCAAGTATACTTGTTTATATAAAAGGAAAGGGTGTTGTGTTAAAGGAGCCTTCAGTAGTAGCCTTTGACAGGGACACCAACAAGATTAAGGCAATCGGAGAGGAAGCACGCCTCATGCTCGGAAGGACACCGGGTAATATCGTTGCAGTCAGACCGCTGCGTCAGGGTGTTATCTCAGATTATACAGTTACAGAGAAGATGATCAAGCACTTCATCCAGAAGGCGCTTGGTAAGAAAAGCTTCAGAAAGCCGCTCGTGAGCGTATGTGTGCCAAGTGGTGTTACAGAGGTTGAGAAGAAGGCCGTTGAGGATGCTACATTTGCAGCAGGAGCCAGAGATGTTAAGATTATCGAGGAGCCAATCGCAGCTGCAATCGGTGCAGGTATTGATATTTCAAAGCCATGCGGAAATATGATAGTAGATATCGGAGGCGGTACATCAGATATAGCAGTTATCTCACTCGGTGGTTCGGTAGTCAGCACATCTATCAAGATAGCCGGAGATGATTTTGATGAGGCAATTGTCAGATACATGAGAAAGAAGCATAACCTTCTCATCGGAGAGAGAACAGCTGAGGATATCAAAATCAAGATTGGTACATGCTACCCTCTCCCACAGCCGGAGACAATTGAGGTAAGAGGAAGAAACCTTGTAACAGGACTTCCAAGGACTATTACAGTCAGCTCAGAGGAGACAGAGGAAGCACTTCGTGAGGCAACTCTTCAGATAGTTGAGGCAGTGCACTCAGTGCTTGAAAAGACTCCACCGGAGCTTGCAGCCGATGTCGCAGACAGAGGAATCGTGCTTACAGGAGGCGGTTCGCTGCTCAGAGGTCTTGAGGAGCTTATCGAGGAAAAGACCGGCATCAATACAATGACTGCAGAGCAGCCTATGACATGTGTTGCTATCGGTACAGGAAAGTATGTAGAGTTCCTTGCAGGCAAGAGAGATGAAGAATTCTAGAATATACGTTTTATAACAGGCAGCCGTGAGGGCGATGATATGTCCCTGCATTGCAGGAATGTATTGTCGCTTTTTTGTTAATATTGTTACAAATGGGGATATTACAGTCAGGGGGATTAGTGAACAAAATAAAGGATATTGGGAGAGGCGTAATCAATCTGGTATTTCCACCGCGCTGTCCGGTATGTGATGGTATAATTGGTCCGGTTGAGAGATATATACACAGCAGATGCTGTGAAAAGCTCTTTCCGGTTGAGCAGCCGCAGTGTATGCGCTGCGGGAAGCCGGTTTTGTCTGAGCGAAGAGAGTATTGTGACGACTGTGCACGGGCACTAGAGCATCACAGGCAGATGCGGGAAGATGACAGCTACAGGCAGGGCAAGGCGCTTTTTGCATACAAGGGCAGCATAAAGCAGACCATGTACAGGTTCAAGTATTCAAACAGACGTGAGTATGCGGCTTATTTTGCACAGACAGCAGTGGAAAGATATTCGGACTGGATACAGAGATGTGGAATAGATGTTATTATTCCGGTGCCGATGCACCGTAAAAAAATGCGCCAGAGAGGCTACAATCAGGCAGAGTGTTTTGCAAGGGCATTGTCTGAAAAAACAGGCATAAGGATGGCAAAAGGGCTTGTGCGCAGAGTGAAAAATACCAGTCCACTCAAGACAATGGGGTATGTTGAACGCAGAAATTGTCTCGAGGGGGCTTTTCAAGTGGCGGATAGTATTGTACAATATGACCAAATACTAATAGTAGATGATATATATACTACAGGCAGTACGGCGGAGTCGATTGGGCACGAGATAGCAAAGAAATGTCCTGGCCGTGTATATGTGCTGTGTATTTGCATAGGACAGGGAAGTTAGGAGGGTTTTATCAGATGAGAATATCTAATTGCAAGGGCTGTGGCAGAATATTTAATGTACTGTCAGATGAGCAGTACTGCCCGAACTGCCAGAAAAAAATGGATGAGAAATTTGATATAGTAAAGAGATTTGTTGAGGATAATCCAAATGTGCCGGTTGAGACAGTGGCCAAGGAGACGGATACATCCATGAAGCAGATAAATAGGTGGATACGTGAGGAAAGGCTTTCGTTTTCACCGGATTCATCATATGGTATACCATGCGAGAACTGTGGCAGGATGATACGTACAGGTAGATTTTGTGATGAGTGCAAGACTAAGCTCACAAACACACTACGCAGTGCCCTTGACACACCAAAGAGCCAGGATAGGCAGCTGTGGCAGCAGGATGACAAAAACCGTATGAGATATATCAAGTAACAGGTAAGAGGATGATTTATGATAAACGAAGAAAAAGTAAGGGAACTGTTTAATATTGCTCTATGTGACAGCAAAAGCGATGACAGCCGTGTGCAGAAGCAGTCCGCAAGCTATTACGGATGGGACTATATATGGAAAGAGGGCTTAAAAAGCTTCTTTACAGGTACATTCGCATTTGCAGGGCTTGTTGTGATGTGGGTTGCTGTCAATGCAGCAGAGCTTTTGGATAGAATCAATAAGCTTGATTTTAAGGCAATGGGTGTCACAATAGGCATACTGTATATTGCATTTATGGCGGTTTACATTTTTGTCACAATTGTGGTGTATACTGCAAGATATAAGGCCGGCAGAAGAGAAGTGCGCAAATACGCAAATCACCTGAAGGCAGTGGGCAGAATATATTCCCGTGAGGAAAAGATTAAGCGTTAGGGAGGCTTTATGAACAAGTTACTGGAAATTAAGGATAAGGCAGTCAAATTTTGCGGTGAGTATGAGCACTTTATACTTCCGGTTGTGAGATTTGCCGTTGCATTTATCGCATTTATAACAATAGATTTGAATATCGGATATATGGCGAAAATCAGCTCGATGCTTGTGGCACTGCTTTTAGCGCTTGTGTGTGCACTGCTTCCGGTGAATGCAATACTTTGGATTGCTTCGATTATGATACTTTTAGATATGTATGCGCTGTCTATAGAGGTTTTTGCTATCACATTTGTACTTTTTTTAGTACTGTATTTTGTCTATTTTCGTTTTGCACCGAAGGATGGCATGCTTGTGATACTTACACCTATATGCTTTCAGCTTCACATACCATCTGTTGTGCCGGTTGCAGCAGGTCTTTTAAGAAGAGCTTATTCGGTTGTTGCAATAATATGTGGCACACTGCTGTACTATTTCCTTGACGGAATCAGACAGAATGCATCAGCGCTTGCAGAGGTGGTAGATAAAAAGGGGCAGAGCACTACAAAACTCAATGTGACAATGGGACAGCTTCTTGACAACAAAGAGATGTTTATAGTTATGGCAATCTTTGTTATCACCACACTGGTGGTGTATCAGGTCAGACGATTGAAAATCAACAATTCATGGACTGTTGCTACCATAGCAGGAGGACTCGTACAGTTGGTTGCACTTGTTGTTGCTTATCTGGTGCTCGGACTGCCGGAGAAGATAATCTGGCTTGTGCTCAGCACTGTAGTAGCTATTTTTGCAGGTGTTGTCATACAGTTTATATTTATGAATCTTGACTATGCACGTACAGAAAACGTACAGTTTGAGGATGATGAATATTACTATTACGTCAAGGCAGTTCCAAAGAAGATGATTGCCAAGGAGGAAAAGGTTGTAAAGCACTTTGGCAATACAGGAAGCCTTGGAAAGAAGATTCCGAGACATAATCAGGAAAATATCAGCAAAGAGGCTATTGCAAAAGATCTCGAAATAGACGAAAATATATTTGAGGATGACAAATAGTTACATAGTATAAGAGAAAGGAGGGCGCTATGGATAATGTGAGTGGTGTATTGATACGCTTCAAGGATCAGTTCCTTACATTCACAAATGTGCCGGGCATCAAAATCGGTGTGATAGACATTATAGAGATACTTATTATTTCAGTGCTCTTCTATCATATACTTTTGTGGATAAAGACCACGAGGGCATGGAATCTGTTCAAGGGCCTTATTATCATACTGTTGTTTGTGCTTGTTGCAGCATTGTTCCAGATGGATACGATACTGTGGCTTGCTGAGAAACTCTTTAATATAGGTCTCGTAGCACTTGTTGTTATTTTTCAGCCGGAGCTTCGAAATGCCTTGGAGAATATTGGTGGAAAGACCTTTTTGGGTGATTTCTTCAATACCGGCAGAGGCGAGATTGAGAAATTCTCCGACAAGACAATCGATGAGCTGGTGCGTGCATGCTTTGCGATGGGCAGAGTAAAGACAGGAGCACTAATAGTCATGGAGGATGAGATAAATCTGGGAGAGTATATCAGAACAGGAATAGATGTGGATGCCATACTTACAAGTCAGCTCCTTATCAATATTTTTGAGAAAAACACACCGCTTCATGATGGAGCGGTTATCGTGCGTGGCAACCGTGTGGTGTCAGCTACATGTTACCTTCCGCTATCAGACAGCCTGTCACTCTCGAAGGATTTGGGAACCAGACACCGTGCAGCGGTCGGAGTCAGCGAGGTAAGTGATTCGCTTACCATCATAGTCTCAGAGGAGACAGGAGCAGTTTCTACAGCATACAAGGGGCAGATTGAGCATGATATAGATGCCGATCATCTACGCACACAGCTTAAGCTCCTGCAGAACAGACATAGGGAGCCGGGTAAGTTTGAATTAATTAAAAGGAGGTTTAAGAATGGGAAAGAAGCTTCTAAAAACCTTCACAAATAATATAGGCTTTAAAATACTTGCGATAGCATTTGCATTTATACTCTGGCTTGTGGTCTACAATCTCAATGACCCGGTCAAGACAAAGACATTTACCACAACAGTCACCGTCACAGGCCGTGATTCGGTTGTTGACAAGGGGCTATGGCCTACCATCAAGGATTCGGAAAAGACCATCAGCTTTTCGGTATCAGGCAAGAGAAGCTATCTGAACGAGCTTGATGATTCTGATTTTTACGCAAATGTCGACCTTGCAAATATCATAGTAGATAAGGATGATACGAATAAGGCAAGCGTAAAGGTAGATATTGGATGCACCAAGTACAGACATTCGATTACCTTCAACGGTGGAGACCATATGCTCCCGCTTTCGGTTGAAAAATATATGCAGAAGCAGTTTGAGGTAAAGGTATCATTGGATGGAAGTCTCTCAGGTGCGAAAGCACTGGGAAACAAGCCACAGGCAAATCCAAAGGTAGTAAAGATCGGAGGTCCTGAGTCCATTGTTTCAACTATAGCATCGGCCAATGTAAATATAAAGGTCGATGACAATACCATAATATCAGATAATCAGATAACTGATCGCGGTGATCTCACTCTGATTGATGATAATGGCGATGAGATAGATATATCAAAGCTTGATGTGGACAGCCAGTATCAGTCTATAGCAGTGACAGTTGATGTCCTAAGTACCAAGGAGGTGCCTATCAAGTGTACTACGACAGGCTCACCGGCAGGAGGAAAGAGCGTGCTCGGAGTAGAACTATCAGAGGAGTCTGTAATGCTCAAAGGTAATGCAGAAGCATTGAACAATATCACATCTATAGATGTGGGACCAATTGATATATCGGGCGCAACAGACGATATAAGTACATCTGTTGACCTGACAGGATATCTGCCGGATGGAGTTTTTATAGTGAACTCATCCAAGGCAAAGCTCAGTATAGATATAAAGATTGAAACAAATGCGACTTCAACCATGACGCTGAACAGTTCCAATATCACATATGACGGACTGGAAGAGGGATATACGCTTACATTTGTAACAGATAAGAGCAGTGTCATAGTAAGCGGCACCCAGTCTGATATAGATACACTTTCGGGAACTACACTGAAGGGTAAAATTGATGTGACAGGCCTTGGTACAGGTACACATACAGTGACGGTAAAGCCAAATCTGGATGAGACCAAGTACACATGGGGCGAGATAAAGGTTCAGATAGTTATCGGAAGGGAAGGTGACGGAGGCGGCACAACGGGAACTGATGGTACAGGAACAGCCTCGGGCTCAACAACAGGCGGTACAACATCAGGCGACACCGGATCAGGAAGTACCGGCACAGGTGGTTTATCGTCAGGAAACACCGGCTCTGACAGTTCATCACATTGATAGATATATAACCGAAAAGAGGTAATAAAAGTGGTAGCACAAAAAATAATAATCAAAAATCCTACCGGATTACATTTACGTCCGGCCGGCAATCTCTGCAAAGAGGCAATGAAATTTAAATCAAAGGTAACATTTATATATGACGAGAAAAATGTAGCTAATGCAAAGAGTGTACTTTCAGTGCTTGGAGCATGCATAAAGTCAGGCGATGAGATAGAGCTTATCTGCAATGGCGAGGATGAGAGTGAGGCGCTTGAACATCTTATACAGTACATCAAGGATGGACTCGGAGAGTAGTACACAAGGAAACAGGTATACATGGAGAAACATATATGGAGAAGCTTTTAACCATAGTCGTTCCGGCTTACAATGTTGAAAAGTATATAAAGAACTGTCTTGACTCGTTTATAGATTTGTCTGTGCTCAGAAGTCTGGAGATACTCATAGTGGATGATGGTTCCACAGATTCTACAGCCAGCCTGGCACATACCTACGAGCAGAAATATCCATACAGCTTCAAGGTACTCTCTAAGGAGAACGGAGGCCATGGATCTACCATCAACTATGCGATACCGCGTGCAACAGGAAAGTATTTCAAGGTGGTGGATGGTGATGACTGGCTGGACAAGAGCCTTCTGCCACAATTTGTACAGCTTTTGAAGCACACGCACTCGGATGTCATATCCAATGACTTCAACCTGGTGGATGATAGGACAAAGAAGGTCACAAAGCGCAGAAAGGCAGTGTCCAACTCTTATCACTACAACAGGGAGTGGGGCTTTGCTGAGGCAGTCATGGACCCGCTGATCACTATACATTCCATGACCATCCGTACTGATGTATTGCAGAAGAATGATATTCGTGTGGATGAGCACTGCTTCTACGAGGACCAGGAGTATATACTCTACCCTATACCATACTGCACAAGCATCACGTTTTCACCTCTGCCGCTGTATCAGTACAGACTTGGAAGGAGTGGCCAGAGCGTGGACATAAAGATGATGATCAAGCGTCATGACCAGCACCTTAAGGTGCTTGATGCACTGTTTGAGTACAACAACGTGCACGGCAATCTGCAGACCTACAAGAAGCAGTACCTTGAGCGCGGCATAGCCGAGGCAGTCGATGATGAGTACCAGATATTTCTGGCAAAGGGCAATGATGCAAGGAACGTTGAGCAGATGAAGAAGTTTAACGAGATGCTGCGTGAGGAGCACCCGGGAGTGTACCAGGCGTGCAGCAGGAAGAGCGTCTGGATGCTTAGAAAAACAGGGTTTAAGATATTTCCGATGGCAGCATGGGTCTATAGCAGACTGCGTGGTAATTAATTTCATGAATAGGCGTTAATGAGTATGCAATACTCTTTTTAATAATAGTAATCAGGACGGATAGAACAGTTAATGAGTAAAATATTATCAATCATAATACCAACATATAATGCAGAAAAGTTTCTGAATAAGGGGCTGTCGTCATTTCTGGTATGCAGGGATACAGATGCACAGACAGCACAGCACAACTGTAAAATGGCAACGGAGGGCCGCTTTGAGGAAATAGATATTGACAAGGCTATACTCGATAAGCTTGAGGTGATAGTCGTAAATGACGGCACACCTGACAGAAGTGTTGAAGTGGCGCAGAAATTTGTGGACTGGTATCCGGATACCTTTGTCATAGTAAATAAAACAAATGGTGGACACGGTTCTGCAATCAACACAGGAGTGGAGCATGTGAGAGGAAAGTATTTAAAGGTGGTCGATGCGGATGACTGGGTAGATACGCTTGCGCTAAAGCACCTGGTTGAATATCTCGAGCATGTAGATTCGGATGCGGTGATACAAAGCTTCAGGTATTATGACATATCAAAGGATGAGTACAGACCGGCAGATGTGAGTGTGCCTGATTTTACACGAGAGTACAATTTAAAGGATATAGTAAACATGTGGGATGATGTATTTGATGGACTATCATTTCACGGAGTGATATATAACACAGGGTTCTATAAAGCACTTGGATATAAGCTCACAGAGCATGTATTTTACGAAGACCAGGAGTATGCAACCGTTCCGTTTTCGTATGCAAAAACTGTCAGATTTATTCAGGAAGAGTTGTATGTATACAGAGTTGGAGATGTAAATCAAAGTGTTTCAGCAGCGAGTCAGGTGAAGCGTCTTCCGGATCTGGAGCAGGTTATATTTAATGTACTTGAGGCAGAGAAGAGCTTTGCAAAAATGCCACAAGGTGGAAAGGAACACTTTATCAGAAAGACGTCGGGCATAATCACAAGCTATTATCAAATAGCTTTGATAAAAAATACCGACAGACAATCCGGCAGAGCGATAGTAGAGCAGTTTAACATGAAACTCGCTCAAAAAAGTGCACTTATGTATGAGGCAGTACAGCGTAAATATAAAGTATTTCGGCTGTTTAATAAGCTGCATGTGAGCAACAGCTTTTACGAGAATCAATTTGCAAAGCTGCTTGAGCTTGCCAAAAGGGTTGGCAGAGCAGACAGACTATACAGAAAATAATACTGACTACCATTGTCAAATATGGTGACAGACAGCGATATAAGTGGAAATTAACATATAGAAACAGGAATTAGATAGGATATGGAAACAGAAAATAAAAAGATACTATCAATAATAATACCGACATATAATGCGGCAAAGTTTTTGGATAAAGGGTTATCATCATTTATTATTGATGATAACTCTCTTTTAAATATGCTGGACATTGTTGTTGTAAATGACGGCTCTACCGATAATAGTGTGGAGATTGCACAAAAATATGTAAATAAATATCCTGATGTGTACCGGATACTGAATAAAGAAAACGGTGGTCATGGCTCGGCAATTAATGAAGGCGTAAAAATAATAAAAGGAAGCTATTTTAAGGTAGTAGATGCTGATGACTGGGTAAACACTGATGTGTTGAAAGAAACTATCTGTTATCTTAGAGATAATGAAAATAAACATGAGAATTTCGCAGATGCAGTGCTGATGAGCTATAGATCATATGTGCTGCAGAGAGAAAATACTGATGAGTATCCATACGACGATAAATATATAACAAAAAATGGTGGACCATATAATGCAGGATATGTGGATGAGCATCTGTATGATTTCTGGTGGGGGCTGAGCCTGCATGGGGTGATATATAATACGCAGTTTTATAGAAATACAGGACTGACACTCTCTGAGGGGGTATTCTACGAGGATCAGGAGTTCTCAATAATCCCAATGGCATATGCCGAAAGTATCTATGCATATGATAAGGCACTTTATGAGTATAGAGTCGGTGACGTAAATCAGAGCGTTTCGATAGAAAGCTCACTGAAGAGGCTTGACCATTATGAGAAGGTTATCATGAGGCTGATTGAGGCAGGCCGGGATGCGGAGCACTTTAGTATAGGCGGAAAGCAGCTGTGGTTTGATAAAACAAGCAAATTTATCAACGACTATTTGCAGCTTTGCCTGATTAGGAACACTGATAAAAAACAGCTTAGAAAAAGGATGAAGCTGTTTGTCAGTCAAATCGAAAAAAAGAATACAGATATGTATAAATGTGTAAATAAGAATTATAAAGTATTTTGTGCGTTGAATAAAATGCATATGAGCGATAAGGTTTATCAGAACTATTTTATACGCCTGTTACATATTGTGCGTCATTAGGAAGCTTTTTTGTTATCATAATGATGAATAATGTGTCTAAATAACCGGAAAATATGTGACAAATCTCACTTGAGGCATATATAAGAAAGTGATAAAATATGGTGCTGTGAGAATAATATAAAATTAAGATAAAGAGGACAAAGATGAAGAAGAAAAATATAAAACTCCTGGTAGTTTTGGCCTGTGTGCTTATGGCATTGGGAATGGCAGGCTGTGGAAAGAAAGCATACAAGACATTCCCTGAAAAGTACAAGCTTGCATCAGTTGATGTAGGTGGAATGACTGCTGACGAGGCAAAGAAAGCCATAAAGACTGCAGTAGGCAAGTATAAGATATCAGTGAAGCTTGACGATGCATCATTTGATATGACAGCTGAGGATTTGGGACTCAAGTACAATGACAAAGCAGATCTTCAGGAACTGATAAATGCGGCCAATAAGGATAAGAAACCGGAAAAGCAGGTGAAGCTTTTTAAAATGGACAAGTCTGATGAGCTGGAGACGGCTCTTGTAGACTCTTATATCACTGCAAAAACGCAGTCACAGTCTGATGCTGCGGCTCAGAGTGATAAGGATACAGATGCAAATGATGACGAACAAAAGAAGGCTGCGACAGACACACAGACCTTTGATATAAGATCAATTGTGCCATATCGCGCTACAATAGCCTACAATGCAGATGCAGGACAATTTGAGGGTGTTGACGGTGTATCGGGAGATGCACCTGTATATGACAATGCAGCTGCAAATCTGACAAGCGCTGTAAAGGAGCTGAAGGATAAGGTAGAGCTTACATCTGCAACAGGATATGTTGATGGAGAAAAGGCTACGGACAGCGAGCAGGTAAAGAATGCATTAAAAGAAGCCAATGCATATCTTGATGTGACGGTGACATGTAATTTCACACCGGCAACAGGTGAAGCTGCTACAGAGGCTGTAGGAAAGGATCAGATAGCCCAGTGGCTTATAGTGGGCAATGACGGATTGTCAGTTTCACTTGATGGTGAGAATATGGCTACATACTGTACAGAGCTTGCAAAAAAGCATGATGTGTCAAAGAAGAAAACAGGTCAGTTTAAGACTACAGGTGGAAGTGTCATAAATGTGCCTGTTACATCATCAGGACAGACTGTAGATGGAAACAAGCTGTATGAGGCGATTGCAGAGGCAATAAACAATAAAAAGTCTGCAACAGTGGAAGCAGTTTACAGTGAGGCAAAGGAAGAAGAAACAGGTGAATATGTCACATATGGTGGCAATTACTGTGAAGTGGATCTTACCAACCAGATGGTATATGTATACAAGAATGGAGAGCTTGTTGTATCAAGTCAGTGTGTTACAGGATGTATTTCAAAAGGACACGGAACACCTACCGGAGTGTATTCTATTTTCTCAAGAGATAAGGATAGATACTTAAGGGGAGACGGATATAAGTCATGGGTTAATTTCTTTATACCATTCAATGGTGGAATTGGATTCCATGATGCTTCGTGGAGAAGTAGCTTCGGTGGAAATATCTACCTATACAGCGGCAGCCATGGCTGCATAAATATGCCTTATTCAGCTGCAAAGAAGCTATATGAGAATGTAACATTAGATGAAAAAGTAATTGTATATGGTGGTGCTGACAAGGTGACCGGCAAAGCACAGAGTCTTGGCGGAGCTGACTCTTATAATGTGACAGAGGGCGACGGAGCATTCAATCTCGGTGTGACAGCAGAGGATAATGCAAAGCTCACATACTCAAGTGATAATGAGGGTGTAGTGAGAGTGGATGAGAAAGGTAATGTGACGATAGCAGGTGTCGGAACTGCAAAAATCACTGTCAAGTCTGAGGCTACTACAAGCTATAAGGCCGGCAGCAAGACGATTACAATCACTGTAAATGCAAAGCCACAGCCAAACCAGACACCATCTGTGACAATAGGTTGCGGTAATAAAACTGTAACAGAGGGAGATGCACCATTTTCTCTGGGAGCAAGTGCTTCAAACGGAGCAGGGCTTTATTACCAGTCAAGTGATACATCGATTGCAACGGTGGATGCTGCCGGAAATGTGACTATCCACAGGGCTGGTAGCGTACAGATTACAGCTATAGCAGGTGAAATGGCAGGCTGGAATAGCGCAAGCAGTTCAATAACCGTTACAGTAAATTCAAAACCACAACCACAGCCGGTGGCACCGACTGAACCATCAGAACAGCCACAGCAGAACTAGAACAGCAACAATAGAACAGGAACAAACAAAATATAGCAAATGAAAATACAACAAAGAAAAGTGCCGGAAACGGCACTTTTCTATTATATTGCATAATTATTTACAAAATATGACATATTCTTAATAATTTTTTTGTGACTTCTAAAAATAGACAAAAGAAATGAAGTGTAGTAATATAACATAGGATTAAACCGAAAAATAATGTTACAATATGTAAAGGGTAGGAAAATGGAAAACAACGAACCAATAAGAGATCAGGAAATTGAAATCGATTTATTAGCGCTGTTTCACGAATTAGTGAAGCATTGGAAGGCACTTGTGGCATCAATGGTGCTTCTTGCAGCAGTATTTGGATTATACTCCAAGATTACTTTTGTACCGGAGTATGAGGCATCTGCAGAGATGTATGTACTGACCAAGTCAACATCTATCACCAGTCTTGCTGATATTCAGGTAGGCTCGAGTCTGACAAACGACTATGAGTACGTTATCACAGGCAGGACAGTTTTATCACAGGTAATTGACAATCTGGATATGGACGAGACATATGAGCAGCTCAGCAAGAGGGTTTCAATAGAGAATCCGACAGATACACGTGTGCTCAAGATTGTGGTTACAGACACTGATTTAGAAGCTTCAAAAACAGTGGCAGATGAGATTGCAAAGGTTTCATCACAGTATATCGCTGACAATATGGAACAGTCACAGCCAAAGATTATCCAGACAGCATATGCTTCAAAGACACCGGTGAATAATAATATCCTTAAGAATACAGTTATAGGAGCTGTACTCGGACTGATTCTTGCTGCCGGCATAGTTGTACTTGGATATATGCTTGACGATACAATTTCTAATGCAGATGATATGGAGACCAGAACAGGCCTCAAGGTGCTTGCATCACTTCCTGTTGATGAGACAGAGTATGATGGAGCCAAGACAAAGAGAAGAAAAAAGAAGAAAACTCAATCATCTAAATCAGACGATAGCAAGAATAAGAAGAGGGCAGTTTAATGGAAACAGTAGTTATTAATCAGATAAAAGACCAGAGTTATACAATGAAGGAGTCTCTTCGAGCTCTTAAAACAAGCATCAGCTTTAGTGGAAAGGGTGTGAAGTCTATCCTTTTTACCAGCAGCGTGCCAAATGAGGGAAAGACAACCGTAGTTATGGATCTGGCCCGTTCGATGGCGGACTCTAAGAAGTCAGTCCTTATAGTAGATACCGATATGCGTAAGTCAGTCCTTGTAGGAAGACTCAGAGCGAAAGTGGAGAGCGGTGGAAAGATATACGGACTCTCACATTATCTTTCAGGTCAGGTATCTTTGGACAAAGTAGTATATGCGACAAACATCAAAGGAGTGTTTATCCTCTTTGCAGGTCATGAGGTGCCTAATCCGACAGAGCTTCTTGAAACAAAAGAGTTTAAAGAGCTTATCGAGTTTGGAGAGAAAAATTTTGATTACGTGCTTGTTGACACACCTCCTACAGGCGCTGCGATTGATGCAGCCGTAGTTGGAAAGAATGTAGACGGAGCAGTAATAGTTGCTGCCCAGAATGTTACAAGCAGCCGTGCAATCATCAATACAAAGCGTACACTTGAGGACTCAGGAGTCAAGATTCTTGGAGCTGTGCTCAATAAGTGCAGGTTTGAGGAGTCTAAGTATGGTCATTACTATGGAAACTATTATGGTAATTACTATGGTAATTACTATGGCAGGGACGATGACGAAAAGTAGCAGGCGCAGACACATATGAATGACGGAGAATAAGTGCAGATGAAAAAAAAGAAAAATATAATTATTACGGCAGTAATGATTGTACTTATTGCTATTATAGCGATAATACTTGTAAAGGTTAACAGCAGTAATGTTAAGAATAAAGAAGTTAAAGGCATAAAGCCGGGTACAGAGGCAGTTAAGACAAAAGCCGATACTCAGACTGAGGATGACAGCACTACAGACAAATCAGGTATTGAGGAGTTTGCGTTATTTGGTGTTGACAGCCGCTCAGATCAGCTTGATAAAGGAACACGTTCCGATTCCATTATGGTAGTCAGGGTTGATCATGATGCTAAGAAAATCCGCATGGTATCTATTTTCAGAGACTGTATGATGAATATTGATGGTCATGGATACCAGAAGGTGACACATGCACATGCGTTTGGCGGACCGGAGCTTGCAGTAGATACACTTAACAAAAATCTGGATTTAGACATAAAGAATTATGTTACAGTCAATTTCAATACAGTCGGTGAGATTGTAGATGAGGTAGGAGGCATTGTACAGGATATTGATGCATCTGAGGCAAAGGTGATAAACGGATATATTGATGAGGTCAATAAGGTTCGTGGAACAAGCTCATCCCATATTGATTCAGCCGGCACATATACACTTGATGGAACTCAGGCAGTTGCGTATTCCAGAATACGTTATACAGCCGGAGGAGACTATAAGCGTGCTGAAAGACAGAGAACAGTGCTGTTCAAGGTTTTTGAATCAGCTAAGCAGATGAATACAGCGGCAAAGATTAAGATGGTATCAGATCTGATTGGACATGTCAATACTAACTATAATACTGATGAGATTCTTTCAGTATTTAAAAATCTTGCAGACTATACAGTAGAGGATTCTACAGCATATCCACAGGTGTTCTATGGTGGAAAGGTCGATGGTGCATGGGTTGAGGTGCCTACTACACTTGCAGACATGGCTATAGGAGTGCATCAGTTCCTTGAAGGTGATACAGGCTATACTCCTAGTGCAACTGTAAACGAATACAGCAGTGCATTATCAGGAAAAGTAAGCGGACCTAATAACGATTTAACAAATACAAATTTTGGGGATTAAATATGAACTTCAGACAAAATGGAGATAAGTACCTCATCACAATAGAAGTAATTGCACTGATAGTTGTGCTGGTATTTGGAGCAGTGCATTTTGTGATGCCGGGGAATAAGGCGAATAAGAAAATAACAGAAAGCCAGCAGGAGACACAGAATCCTACTCAGGAGACGGATGGAATTCAGCAGGTACAAGCTGATGGACAGCAGGCAGCACCGGCATTTACTCCGTCAGATTCTGTCAAGACAAAGCTGTCTTCTATGACAACAGAGGAAAAGGTAGCCCAGCTATTCATTACGAGACCTGAGGAGATTACAGGTGTATCACAGTTCACTCAGGCCGGTAACAAGACAAAGGCAGCTATTGGTACTTATCCTCTTGGTGGTTTTGTTTTCAGACAGGAGAATTTCTCAGGAGAGGCCGCAGTTACAAAGATGATGAGCAGTCTGCAGTCATTTTCGCAGGAGCGACTGGGCGTGAATCTGTTTCTTGCAATTGATGAAGAAGGTGGAGAAAGACTTCCTCTTGCTTCAGCTAATGGATATGAGGCACAGCAGGCACCATCACAGCTTGGAGATGCTGACGCAGCGGGCAGCAGTGCAGGAAAGATAGGCTCATATATGGCTACCAATGGCCTTAATATGAATTTTGGACCGACAGCGGATATAGCATATGGTGATAATGCAGATAACGATACATATGCATTTGGCAGCGAGTCAGCGACTGTAGGTGACTGTGTTGCAGCACAGGTAAGCAGCTATAATGGTGCAGGAATCAATTCTGTAGCAAAGAGCTTTCCGGGAAAAGGAAAGGCTACTACAGATTCAGCGACAGGAATGCTCTGGATGACAGACAAGCTGGAGGATCTTGAGGCATCTGATTTTGTGCCATATCAAAAGGCAATTGAAGCAGGTGTTCCGGCAGTCATGATGGGAAATGTGATTTGCCAGAGTGTGACAGGAGAGGAAACCACGCCATGCTCTACATCAGCAGGTGCCGTAAACTATATGAGAACTACCATGGGCTTTAATGGCCTTTTGATTACAGATGATTTATCAGATGCATCTCTTAATAAGGTATGTACACAGGATGAGGCGGCTGTGGCAGCTGTTAAGGCAGGAATGAGCATGCTTTATGTTTCAACAGGCTTTGAGAGCAGTTATAATGCAGTGTTGTCTGCAGTTAACAGTGGCGAGATACCGGCAGAAAAATTAGATGATGCAGTTGGAAGAATTCTAACAACAAAAGGAATTTAATATATGCAAATAAAAGTAAATCCGTTATACTATAGAGTATAGCGGATTTCTGTTATATATTTTGTATATTTAAAGGAGAATTGTTGATATGTCAAATTGTTTCAATCCGGCAAATATTCTTTTGCCAAACGATTGTATAGATATGGAAAAATGGTCAGTTATCGCCTGTGACCAGTTCACAAGTCAGGCTGATTATTGGGATGCTGTGGAAAAGCATGTGGCTGATGCACCGTCAACGCTTAATGTGGTATTTCCCGAAATATATCTGGGAACAATTGAGAATCAGGAGAATGATTGCAAGTCGTCAGGCGATGGTGTCAAAAATGACAAAGAAACCGGCAGAAAAACAAAATATGCTTCAATGACAGATGACGAGAGAATCAAATATATTAATACCACGATGGATACATATCTCACAGATGGAACCTTAAAGCAAGCGGTGGCAGATGGCTATGTGCTAGTTGAGCGTACTACGGAGTCAGGGGTTCGTCTTGGAATAGTAGGACTTATTGATCTGGATGACTATGATTTCGACCCGAAAAAGAAGACTCTCATCAGAGCAACAGAGGGAACAGTAATCTCACGTATACCTCCGAGAGTAAAAATAAGAGAGAATGCAGCTATTGAGCTGCCACATGTTATGCTGCTTGTTGATGATCCTATAGACAGACAAAAGATTGATGGATGCCAGGGTGCTACACAGGAAGATGCAGTAAATATAGCAGCTGTAAAGCATGGAATAATCGAGTATGTGTATGCCATCAGGGACACTCTTCGTAAGCTTTACGATACAGAGCTCATGCAGGGAGGCGGACATATCCGCGGCTATGCTGTTGAGGGTGAGGCAGCAAAGCAGGTGACAGAGGCATTCGCAGCAAAACAGAATAGCTGTGGAGGTTTCTTGTTTGCAGTAGGTGATGGAAATCATTCGCTTGCAACAGCGAAGACCTGCTGGGAAAATATCAAAAAATCCGAAAAATTCACAGAGGAGCAGTTGAAAAACCATCCTGCAAGGCATGCTCTTGTGGAAATCTGTAATCTGCACAGTGAGGCGCTTGAGTTTAAGCCTATTCACAGATTGCTTACAAATATTGATGTAAAGGACATGCTGTCGTTTTTCGAAGCTGAAATCACAAAACAAGGACTTGAGAGCACTGAGGGTGATGAGATAGTATTTGAGTATGTTGAATCAGGAAGCTGTGACAGTGCAAAACCGGCAAATGGCAATGAAGTGGTTTCAGAAAATAATGATGGAAGATGCACAGCACCAATAAAGAATTCCGGAATTAATATCACAAATAGAGGTGACCGCCTCCCGGTTGAGATACTCCAGGGTATTTTAGATAAGTATCTTGAGACACATGACAATGTGGAAATAGACTATATCCATGGTGATGAAGCACTTCACGGACTGGTTAAGGAGACTAAGGGATGTGGAATCTTTCTTCAGTCGATAGACAAGAGCACATTGTTCCCTGCAATCAATGCGGGCGGGGTGCTGCCTAGAAAGACATTCTCAATTGGAGAAGCGAATGAGAAGAGATACTATATGGAGTGCCATAAGATATCTATGTAGCTTTGGTTTATATACATATGTTGGTTTTATCATATTTATAAACAATTGATTTTATGAAGTAGAATAATTTAACGAATAAGCTTATTTTACTACACAAACATATTTATTAAGTGTATAATATAAGAAAAATTTATTCACAAGGGGACGACAATGGGAAAATACTTTGGAACAGACGGCTTCCGTGGAGAGGCTAATGTCAATTTAACAGCAGAGCACGCATATCAGATTGGTAGATTTTTAGGCTGGTATTATGGAGAGCTTAAGAAGCAGAAGCAGCTCGACGAGCCGGCGAAGATAGTAATAGGAAAGGATACAAGACGTTCAAGCTACATGTTTGAGTATTCACTTGTATCAGGACTTACAGCATCGGGAGCAGATGCATATCTATTACACGTTACCACAACTCCATCAGTGGCATATGTAGCAAGAACCGATGATTTTGACTGTGGTATCATGATTTCGGCAAGCCATAATCCATACTATGACAATGGAATTAAGCTTATTAACAGCAATGGAGAGAAGATGGATGAGGAGACAATTCTCCTTGTCGAGGACTATATAGATGGTAAACTCCGCCTGTTTGGTCAGGAGTGGAAGGAATTGCCTTATGCACATAAGGATGCTATCGGATGCACAGTTGACTATGTAGCAGGCCGTAACCGTTACATGGGATATCTCATATCGCTTGGTGTCTACTCATTCAAGGGCATGAAGGTAGGTCTTGACTGTGCCAACGGAAGTTCATGGAACATGGCAAAGTCTGTTTTTGAGGCACTCGGAGCAAAGTGCTATGTCATCAACAATGAGCCAAACGGTCTAAACATCAACAATAATGCAGGATCTACACATATTGAGGGCTTACAGAAGTACGTGGTGGACAATGGTCTTGATGTAGGCTTCGCATATGATGGAGATGCAGACAGATGTCTCTGTGTAGATGAACTGGGCAATGTAATCACTGGAGACCATATCCTCTACATCTATGGAAAGTACATGAAAGAGAGAGGAAAGCTCGATAACAATACTGTTGTCACAACAGTTATGTCAAACTTTGGACTCTATAAGGCCCTTGATGAGCTTGGAATCGGCTACGCAAAGACTGCAGTAGGTGATAAATATGTATATGAGTACATGCAGCAGAACGGCTGCCGCATCGGCGGAGAGCAGTCAGGACATATCATCTTCTCTAAGTATGCATCAACAGGTGATGGTATCCTTACCAGCCTTAAGATGATGGAGGTCATGATGGCTAGGAAACAGAAGATGAGCCAGCTCTGTGAGGGGCTTAATATCTATCCACAGGTGCTTCAGAATGTGCGTGTGGCTGACAAGGCGGAGGCACTTGCAAACCCTGATGTTCAGGCAGCCATCGACCAGGTTACTGCAGAGCTTGGCGATACAGGACGTATACTTGTGCGTGAGTCGGGTACAGAGCCTGTTATCCGTGTCATGGTTGAGGCAGAGAGCGAGGAAATCTGCCAGAAATATGTGGATATGGTCGTTGCAAAATTAAAATAAAGGTTAATGCCAAGGATAATACACGTAAGATACAAAAGCTGTGTGAGAATATCATGCAGCTTTTGTTGCTATCAGGGTTCATAAATGAGTGAATTAAGATAAATTAAGTGGATATAATTTAATCTGTAGAGAGAATAGTAATTAAATTCTGCCGGAGGAAATAGTCTATGCCTGAAATCTTAATTATTTTTATATTATGTGCCGGTATTATTGTAATTGGCATAATATTGTGTATAATTATTAAAGTGAGTCATATGTCTGATGACGAACAGAAAAAGGACGATGAACGACAGCTGGAGTTCATTCGTGCCTACAAGGAGCATAAAAAAGGACATTGAGTTTAAAGGATTATATAATAAGAGACATACAGGAAAAGTTCAAATACCTTCCGTCAGCGGTATATTTGGCTTTAATCTGCATTGCGATGTATATTTTTGTGTGCCTGCTGCGATATCTTTTCACAATGAGGGAGGTATCACAGGCAGATGAGAGAAGAAAAAAGATAGTGGGCAAAATCTGGCATATGCTGTTCTGCGGCACCTTTGTGGCCTATATGTATACGCTTATAATGATAGTGTATTATTCAAGGGAGCCGGGAAGCAGAACCGGCGTCGCCGATATGGTGCTGTGGAGCAATTGGGGCATGACACTTCAGATGCACGCTTATTTTATAGAAAATATAGTATTGTTTATACCATTTGGGCTTTTATTTCCACTGGTTTTTAAAAATTGGATGAGATGGTTTACAATACCTGTTGGTGCTCTTATAAGCGCAGCAATTGAGTACACGCAGCTGGTTACCGGCAGGGGATATTGTCAGCTTGATGATTTTGTGACAAATACGGCAGGAGCAGCAATCGGATTTTTTATTTATTTGATATTATATGCAGGGTGGCTTATATGGAAAAAAATAAGATAAGCATTGTGGTACCATGCTTTAACGAGAAAGAGGCTCTGCCTCTTTTTTATAATAAAATAACTCAGGTGTTTAATCAGATGAGTCAAGAGAGTGAGACAGCGGGATTGTCCTATGAACTGATTATAGTGGATGACGGTTCTATGGACGGGACGCTCGATGTCGCAAAGGAGCTTGCCGTAAATGATTCCGGTGTGAAATACATATCCTTTTCACGTAATTTTGGTAAGGAGGCAGCCATGTATGCAGGTTTGCAGCATGCGGTAGGTGAGTATGTGGCGATAATGGATGCTGACCTTCAAGATCCGCCGGATATGCTGCCTGAGATGTACAAGGCTCTTATGGAAGACGGTTATGATGCTGTCGGTACAAGGCGAGTGACACGCAAAGGTGAACCAGCGATTAGATCTTTTTTTGCCAGAAAGTTCTATAGGCTGATGAGTAAGATTTCAAAGGCAAATATGGTTGATGGGGCACGTGACTACAGGCTGATGAATAGGAAATATGTGGATGCACTGCTGTCGCTTAAGGAATACAACCGGTTTTCAAAAGGACTGTTTGGATGGGTAGGCTTTAAGGTGAAGTGGCTTGAGTTTGAGAATGTAAACAGGGTGGCAGGTGAGACAAAGTGGTCATTCTGGCAGCTCTTTTTGTATAGCCTTGACGGAATAGTGGCATTTTCAAACGCGCCGCTATACATGGCTTCAATAGCCGGAGTGTTCAGCTTTATTGTCGCAATAATTGCAATGCTCTTTATCATTATCAGGAGACTTGTATTCGGAGATCCGGTAGCCGGCTGGGCTTCGACCGTTGTTATTATACTTTTTATAGGTGGGATACAACTGCTTAGCATAGGCATTTTGGGATTATATCTGTCGAAGCTTTATCTCGAGGCAAAGGACAGACCGATATATTTAATAGGAGAATCAAATATAGAAAAACCTACAGAAAAAAATTAAGGCTTTCTTAAGAATTCTTAATTCGATAGCACATGACATTTTTTTCGGATGTTATGTGCTATAATTTTTTTCGGCAACGTTTATTAATGCATGAAAGAGGACTAAGATGAAAAACGTACTGGAGTGGCTTGAGGCCACAGTGGCAAAATACCCTGATAAGCCTGCATTTTCAGATACTGAAAGCAGCATTACATTTAGGCAGGTGTATGATATAGCAAGAAATACAGGAGCATATCTGGTAGAACAGCTTGGAGTGGACAGAACCCCTGTTGCAGTATTTGCCGGAAGAAAAATGGTGACACCGGCATACTTCCTGGGTGTGGTATATGCAGGCAGACCGTATGCACCGATTGATGCATCGCTTCCTGACAAGAGAATTGAAAAAATTCTTGAAAATCTGTGTCCAGGGGCTATTGTTGCGGACAGGGAAAGTCGTGAGCATGTGGAGAGCATAGTGGATGAGCTGGCAAAGGCAGAAGGCTTCGATAGACCGCAAATATTTATTGCTGAGGATATATCGCGCTTCGAGCAGGTGGCGTGTGCTGATAGTAATTGTAAAATCAGTGAATCAGCAGGAGACGCTGTGACGGATAGTGAGAACGATACAGATGGTGGTGTTGTGGCAGGCTGTGCAGGAAAAACAGATGACAGCTCACGGGATATGCTCGCTGTAGTCCGCAGGCAGATGTCCATGACAGACCCACTGTATATCATCTACACGTCAGGCTCCACCGGCAATCCAAAGGGAGTCATGACATCGCATCTGTCACTTATGACATACATCAATGCATATTGTGATGTGATGCATATAGAGGAAAGTGATGTGCTGGGCAATCAGTCGCCGCTTGACTATATTGCGGCAATCAGGGACATTTATCTGCCGCTAAAGACCGGCTGCAGCACAGCGATTATTCCAAAAGAGTATTTTATGGAGCCAAATGCCCTGTTTGATTACATGAATGATAAGAAGGTCAGCAGTGTTGGCTGGAGTGTTTCGGCATTTACCATCCTCACATCGCTTGGGGCATTTGAGGAAGTAGGGCTTAAGAGTCTCAGAAAAATCTGCTTCTCAGGCTCAGTAATGCCATGCAGGGTGCTCAGAAAATGGCAGGAAAATCTGCCGGAAGCGCATTTTGTGAACCAGTATGGGCCGACAGAGGCAACTGCTTCGTGCACGTATTATAGTGTGGATCATCTGGTGGAAGAGGACGAGGTGCTTCCTATAGGAAAAGCCTATGACAATTACAGAGTTTTCCTGATAGATGAGCATGGAAATGATCCGGCTGTCGGAGAACAGGGCGAGATATGCGTATGTGGACCAATCCTGGCGTTGGGCTATTATAATGATCCGGAGAGGACAGCTGCGGCATTTACACTCAATCCACTCAACAGGGCTTATCCTGAGCGGATGTACCGCACCGGGGATTACGGAAGGCTCGATGAAGCCGGCATACTTCATTTCTGTGGACGTATGGACCGCCAGATAAAGCACATGGGACACCGTGTGGAGCTTGATGAGGTGGAGCATGCCGCCAATGTGGTCGATGGAGTCGCAGAAAGCTGCGTTATATATAATAAAGCAAAAGAGGTGCTGATACTTTTCTACACAGGTGACTGTGACAGGAGAAGCCTTGCGCTGGCACTGAGGGATGAGCTCCCGGGCTTTATGGTGCCAAGGAAAATCAAGAAACTGGAGCAGCTTCCTAAGCTTCCAAACGGAAAATATGATATGAAAAAACTGGAGGAAATGTAAAATGAGAGACACAATTTTAGAGATTTTAGAGAAATTAAGACCGGATGTGGATTTTGAGAAGGAGACAAAGCTCATCGATGACAAAATTCTTGAGTCATTTGATATAGTTTCACTCGTATCGGAGCTGACTGATGAGTTTGACATCACAATCAGACCAAAGGATCTGGTTCCTGAGAATTTCAACTCAGTAGATGCAATCGAGAAGCTTGTGAAAGAGCTTGTGGAGGAATAAAGCATATGAGACAGACACCGTACTATGTATTTGATACGGATGAGTTTGCAAAAAGAGCAGCCATGATAAGGGCTGCTCTTGATTGTAAAGGAGGACGTAGGATACCACTTTGCTTTTCGATAAAGGCAAATCCGTTTCTGCTTCACAGGCTGCCGGAGGATTTAGACCATGTGGAGGTGTGCAGCCCGGGAGAGCTTGAGATATGTATAGCACTAGGTGTGAAGCCGGAGAGCATCATCTATTCAGGTGTGATGAAGGAAAAATGCGATATAGAGCGAGCAGTTTCATATGGCGCCGGCATACTGACCTGTGAAAGCATAAGACATGCGGCGCTGATATCAGAAGTGATGCTTGAATGTATGCAGGAAGGTGCGCATGAAGCCGAGTTTGCCGAAACGAAAGCACATGTCATACTGCGCCTGACAAGTGGCAACCAGTTTGGCATGTCGCTTGAGGATATTGAATATATCATTTCGCATCCGGATGAGTTTAAAGGCATCACGGTAATGGGTATCCACTACTATTCCGGCACACAGAAGAGCCTGCGCAAAATAAATAAGGACTTGGAAAAAATAAAGTCTGCACTTACCATGTTAAAGGACAAATACAGCTTTGAGTCACAGCTTGTAGAGTATGGCCCTGGGCTTTGTGTGGAGTATTTTGAGGAAGACTGGCAGGAAAAGGAAAAACAATCACTTGATGAGGTAGCAGAGGTGCTTAGAGAATTTGCCGAGGAATATCCGCTTGGCATTGAGATGGGACGATTCCTAGCGGCCTCATGCGGTAAATATTACACACAGGTAAAGGACTTAAAATCGACAGGTGATGCCAATTATGCGATTCTGGATGGAGGAATCCACCATCTGAATTACTTCGGGCAGAGGATGGCAATGCAGGTGCCGCCGATTAGTATATATAGAGCTGCCGGTGTGGAATTCACAGAACTGCCGGACATAGACTATACACTCTGCGGAAGCCTCTGTACAGTGGCAGATGTGCTGGTACGCGAGGTGAAGCTTAAGAAGCTTGAACTTGGTGATGTTCTTGAGTTCGGGCACTGTGGCGCATACTCTGTGACAGAAGCACCGGTACTCTTTTTGTCAAGACAGCTTCCGGCTATATATGCATATTCGAAGGAGTATGGATATGAGTGTCTTAGGGAGCATATTCCTGCGGCTGAGATAAATCTGGCCGGAAAAAAATTGTAAATAAAAGCGCCATGGTAAATTGCCATGGCGCTTTTGAATATGACATAAACAAAGCCTTTTGTGGGAAGCCTGACTATTAGCCAAGCTCCTTCTCACACATATCAAGTACAGAAGCAATGGTAGTATCCATATCGTAGTACTTGTACTCGCCGAGACGGCCACCGAATATAACACCGTTCTCCTTATCGGCAAGCTCCTTATACTTGGCGTAGAGCTTTCCGTTTTTCTCATCGTTTACAGGGTAGTAAGGCTCATCGCCGGCCTTCCACTCAGAAGAGTACTCACGGCTGATAATAGTCTTTGGCAGATCATTGCCATCCTCATCCTTACCGAACTCGAACCACTTGTGCTCGATGATACGTGTCCATGGAGTCTCGCGGTCAGTATAGTTGACAGCGGCATTGCCCTGAAAGTTAGGAATATCAAGGGTTTCATTCTCAAAGCGCACTGAGCGGTATTCCAAAGTACCTAGCTTAAAGCCAAAGTATGCGTCAATCGGACCTGTATATACAACCTTGTCAGCAAGAGCATCAAGCTCAGCCTTGTGCTCAAGATAGTCGGTATCCAATCTGACCTCAATGCCGTCGAGCAGATTTTCAACCATCTTTGTGTATCCACCGATTGGAATACCCTGATAAAGAGCGTTGAAGTAATTGTTGTCAAAGGTAAGTCTAACAGGAAGTCGCTTGATGATGAAAGCTGGAAGCTCCTTACAGTCACGACCCCACTGCTTTTCAGTATAGCCCTTCACGAGCTTCTCATAGATATCACGGCCAACGAGTGAGATAGCCTGCTCCTCGAGATTTTTTGGCTCACCGGTGATTTCCTTTTTCTGCTCCTCAATCTTTGCAGCCGCCTCCTCCGGTGTCACCACACCCCACATCTTGTTGAAGGTGTACATGTTAAATGGCATAGAGTAAAGCTCACCCTTGTAGTTTGCCACAGGGCTGTTTGTGAAGCGGTTGAACTCAGCAAACTGTGTGATGTAGTTCCAGACCCTCTTATCATTGGTGTGGAATATGTGGGCTCCGTACATGTGTACATTGATGCCCTCCTGCTTTTCGGTGTAAACATTTCCTGCTATGTTAGGACGTTTGTCCACTACAAGCGCTGATTTGCCCTTGGCCTTTGCCTCGTGGGCGAAGATGGCTCCGTAGAGACCGGAACCTACTATTAAATAATCGTATTTCATTGTATTCTCCAAATTAATTTAGATAGATTTTTAAAAGAGTGATTGATTTATCAACCACTCTATTGTATAATCTACTCAAAGGTAATCGGATGTTATTCCGATTTGCCCTCAGTGATTGATTAGTATAAAGATTAGCACCCTCACTTTAGGCGGTTGGGGTGCTATTTCTTTTTGTGGTTGTCTATATACGACAATGCTGCAAAAACTACTAGTAACAATGTAAGTACTTCAATTGTATTCATAGTAACATCATCCCCCTTCTGTAAAACTAGAGGGATTTATCAGAATTAACACCCGAGCTTTTTTCGACTACCCAATGATTATATCATAGAGTATATGGGCTATCAAGGAGGCAATTAGAGAATATGAAACTACCCGGCTACTACTCCTCAGGAGAATTTGCAAAAAAAGCGCATATTACAAAAAAGACCGTCAGGTACTATGACGAGCACAATATTTTAAAACCATCCTACGTAAACGAAAACGGAGCCAGATTCTATAATGATGACGACTTTGCGCGTCTACAGCAGATACTGTTCCTCAAATATCTGGGCTTTTCCCTGGATGATATCAAGGAGATGACACTCAGAAACACGGACAGCAATGTCATGTCTGAGTCGCTTCACATGCAGCTTGGTCTCGTGGAGGAGAGGATAGAGCAGATGAAGCTTATGAAATCAGCACTGCAGGAGGCTTCAGAGGTAATAGACGAGGGGCGAAGCGTGGACTGGAGTCATATGCTGGAGCTGGTTAATATAAACGAGATGGAGCAAAAGCTAAAGCAGCAGTACAGGGATGCTTCAAATATATCAGCCAGAATCAATCTGCACAGGGATTTCTCGATTAATCCGGTGAGCTGGTTTAGCTGGGTATTTGATGAGTGCAGCTTTTTTGAGGGGGAAAAGGTGCTTGAGGTGGGCTGTGGTGATGCCTCTCTCTGGACACAGAACATAGATAGGATACCGGCAGATATGCAGATAACCCTGACTGATATATCGTATGGCATGGTAAGGGATGCGACGAGAAATGTAGGCGCAGATGACAAGCGCTTCACATATGAGGTGATGGATGCCCACAGGCTGTATAAGCCGGATGCATCGTATGACTGCGTGATAGCAGACCATGTACTGTTCTATTGTGACAATCTGGATGCCGTGTGCAGTGAAATCCTAAGGGTGCTAAAGCCCGGTGGCGTGTTCGTGTGCAGTACATACAGCTCACGGCATATGAAGGAAATAAACGACCTGGTGCAGGAGTTTGATGACCGTATAGAGCTGTCAGCGGAAAGGCTGTATGAGCAATTTGGTAAAGAAAATGGTGAGGCAATACTTGGAAAATACTTTGGTGAGGTAAGCTGGCATGGATACGAGGATGAGCTTGTGGTAGAAAAAGCAGAGCCTGTGATAGAGTATGTGCTTTCGTGCCACGGCAACCAGAACAGGTATATTGTGGACCGCTATAAGGAATTTGCAGCATTTGTCAGAAAGAAGACAGAGGGAGGGTTCCATATCACAAAGGATGCAGGTGTATTTATTGCACGAAAATGATTCAAAAACAGGATATTATAAGCATATATTTTGTGAAAAATGCTAAAAATATAAAAAAGTACTTGAAGGTGCCCTTGGGGCACCTTTTATAATGCAAGTAAATGATGAATCAGGTCAGTGTATTCTACAGACCGAAAGCATCAAGTGCAGCACGTAGTTTCAGTTTGAAGGAGAACAACATGAAAGGTATTATATTAGCGGGAGGTTCAGGCACACGTCTTTACCCACTCACAATGGTAACATCAAAGCAGTTACTTCCAATTTATGACAAGCCAATGATCTACTATCCTATGTCAGTGCTTATGAATGCAGGTATCAGAGATATTCTGATCATTTCAACACCACAGGATACACCGAGATTCAAGGAGCTCTTAGGAGACGGACATCAGTTTGGTGTCAACCTCACCTACGAGGTACAGCCTAGCCCGGACGGACTGGCACAGGCATTCGTTATCGGTGAGAAATTTATCGGTGATGATACAGTAGCCATGGTTCTCGGAGACAACATCTTCGCAGGACACGGACTCAACAAGAGACTCAAGGCAGCAGTTGAAAACGCAGAGAGTGGTAAGGGCGCCACAGTATTCGGATACTATGTAGATGACCCTGAGAGATTCGGTATCGTAGAGTTCGATAAAGAGGGAAAGGCTATTTCAATCGAGGAAAAGCCGGAGCATCCAAAGAGCAATTACTGTGTCACAGGTCTTTATTTCTACGACAACAACGTAGTAGAGTACGCAAAGAACCTTAAGCCATCAGCAAGAGGAGAGCTTGAGATAACAGACCTTAACAGAATCTATCTTGAGAAAAAAGCCCTCAATGTAGAGCTTTTAGGACAGGGCTTCACATGGCTTGATACAGGAACACATGAGAGCCTTGTAGATGCCACAAACTTTGTCAAGACAGTAGAGACACATCAGCACCGTAAGATAGCATGTCTTGAGGAAATCGCTTACTTAAACGGCTGGATTACAAAGGATGAAGTATTAAAGACATATGAGCTCGTAAAGAAGAACCAGTACGGACAGTATTTAAAGGATGTACTTGATGGAAAATACCGCGAGCAACTGTACTAATTATAGTAAAATCGACATTGCGTTAGTTAGCTGGTAGATTAAGTTAATAGAAATAATTTAAATCTCGCTTGCAAAAAGCGGGAATCAGGAGGAAATCAAAATGACAATTATCGTAACAGGTGGAGCAGGATTTATCGGAAGCAACTTCGTATTTCACATGCTTAACAAATATCCGGATTATCGTATCGTATGCTTAGACTGTCTCACATATGCAGGAAATCTCTCAACACTTGAGCCTGTAATGGACAATCCAAACTTCCGTTTCGTAAAGGAGAGCATCACAGACCGTGACGCCGTATACAAATTATTTGAGGAAGAGCATCCTGATATGGTTGTAAACTTCGCAGCAGAGTCACACGTTGACCGTTCAATCGAAAACCCACAGGTATTCCTTGATACAAATATCATCGGAACATCAGTACTTATGGACGCATGCCGCAAGTATGGTATTAAAAGATATCACCAGGTATCAACAGATGAGGTATACGGAGATCTGCCACTTGATCGCCCTGACCTTTTCTTCCATGAGGATACACCAATCCATACATCAAGCCCATATTCATCATCAAAGGCAGCAGCAGACTTACTCGTGCTTGCTTACCACCGCACATATGGACTTCCTGTAACAATCAGCCGTTGCTCAAACAACTACGGACCATACCATTTCCCGGAGAAGCTTATCCCTCTTATGATTGCAAATGCACTTAATGATAAGCCACTCCCGGTATACGGAACAGGCGAGAACGTGCGTGACTGGCTCTATGTAGAGGATCACTGCAAGGCAATCGACCTTATCATCCACAACGGACGTGTAGGAGAGGTTTACAACGTAGGTGGACACAATGAGAAGACAAACCTTGAAATCGTAAAGATTATCTGCAAGGAGCTCAATAAGCCGGAGAGCCTTATCACATTCGTAGGAGACCGTAAGGGCCATGATATGCGTTACGCAATCGACCCTACAAAGATTCACAACGAGCTCGGATGGCTCCCAGAGACCAAGTTTGAGGACGGAATCAAGAAGACAATCAAATGGTACCTTGACAACCGTGAGTGGTGGGAGACGATCATCAGCGGAGAGTACCAGAACTATTACGAGAAGATGTACGCGAATAGATAGTTATTATCGTTTGTCTGGTGGTTTTGCGCATATATGGTGATGTTAGTCACGATAATAATTAAGTATAAAGGAGACCCCCCAAAAAAAATGAAAATATTTGTTACAGGAGTTGCAGGTCAGCTTGGACACGACGTAATGAACGACCTGGCAGCACGCGGTTATGAAGGAATCGGAACAGATATAGCACCACAGTACAGCGGAGCAGATGATGGCACAGCAGTTACAAAGATGCCATATGTCTCACTCGACATCACAGACCGTGATGCAGTGGAAAAAACAATCACAGAGCTTAAGCCTGACGTGGTAGTACACTGTGCAGCATGGACAGCAGTAGATCTGGCTGAGGATGATGATAAAAAAGCAAAGGTGCATGCAATCAACGCAGACGGCACTCAGAATATCGCTGATGCCTGCAAGAAGATAGATGCCAAGATGGTATATATCAGCACAGACTATGTATTTGACGGACAGGGCACCACACCATGGCAGCCTGACTGCAAGGACTATGCACCGCTCAACGTATATGGACAGACAAAGCTCGACGGAGAGCTTGCAGTGGCAAATACCCTTGAGAAGTACTTTATCGTGCGTATAGCATGGGTATTTGGAGTGAACGGCAAGAACTTCATCAAGACAATGCTGAATGTCGGCAAGACACATGACAGGCTCACAGTAGTAAGTGATCAGATTGGTACACCGACATACACACTCGATCTTTCAAGATTGCTCGTAGATATGATAGAGACCGATAAATACGGTTACTATCACGCTACGAACGAGGGCGGATATATCAGCTGGTATGATTTTACAAAGGAAATCTTCAAGCAGGCAGTGGAGCTTGGACATACAGAGTATTCTGAGGACAGACTCACAGTAGTACCTGTTACTACAGCAGAGTATGGTGTGTCAAAGGCAGCACGTCCGTTTAACAGCAGACTGGACAAGAGCAAGCTCGTGGAGAATGGATTTAAGCCACTCCCTACATGGCAGGATGCGCTGCACAGATATCTGCAGGAGATAGAATTTTAGTGAACTAAGAAGCACAGAAGCTACGAAGTAGCGAGGTTGAGTTAGATGTTGGGATGTTCACGTAATACAAGAAAGGACATAGAAATCATGGGACAGATTAAAGTACAGAAAAATGTAGGTGGAATCGAAGGACTTTGCATCATCGAGCCTACAGTGCATGGAGACAACCGTGGATACTTTATGGAGACATACAATTCAAAGGATATGCAGGAAGCCGGCATTGACAGAGTGTTCGTACAGGATAATCAGTCATGCTCCACAAAGGGAGTGCTCCGCGGACTACATTTCCAGAAGGAATACCCACAGGCAAAACTTGTGCGTGCAGTAAAAGGCTCAGTATTTGATGTGGCTGTAGACTTAAGAAGCGATTCAAAGACATACGGCAAGTGGTTCGGAGTAGAGCTCACAGAGGAGAACAAGAAGCAGTTCCTTATCCCGGAAGGCTTTGCACACGGATTTTTAGTACTCTCAGATGTAGCAGAGTTCTGCTACAAGGTAACAGATTTCTGGCACCTTGGAGATGAGAGCGGCCTTGCATGGAATGATCCTGCAATCGGCATCGAGTGGCCACAGCTTGTCGGAGAGTATCCGGGAAGCGCTGACGGAAGCGGATACACACTTGAGGATGGCACACCAATCAACCTGAGTGATAAGGATCAGAAGTGGGAGACACTCAAAAATACATTTAAATTTTAAAAAAATTATTAATTTTGTTTTTAAAGGCTACAGTTGAGCGGAGACACATAAACTGTAGCTTTTATTAAATTTTTGTTATAATTTTTTAAAATTTGGCAATTATATATCAAATATGGTAAAATACATTTCGGGTTGCGTTATTTAGCATTAGGAGATATGAATATATGAATTCGAAGAAAAGTATCGTAAGATATATAGAAGTGTTTTTGGATGTGATGGTTATGTTTACCTCATATCTGATTGCCAATAGGATTAAATTCGGTTTCTTTAGAACAGGTCTGATAAACAGAACAGAGCATTACCTTACTCTGTTTTTGCTGGAGTTTGCGGTATACGTAGTAGTATATTTTGTGGCTTTCAGAAACGACAATATAGTCAATCGTAAGCTGTTTCAGGAAATATATGCTGTTGGAAAGATGTATGCTTATATCATAGTATTGACCTCCGGATGCATTTATTTTGCAAAGATGGGGGAATATTACTCTCGTGTGCAAATGCTTATTACTTTTATAATTAGTCCGATTGCGACAGTTATAGTCAGACAGATATTCAAGAGACTTGTTACGAAGGAATATCATAGGTCCGGAGCTAATGAAAAAATAATGCTGGTTACCACATCTGATCAGGTGGAAAATGTAATAAAGATTATAAAGACTACGAGAAACTGGGATTTCAGAATCTCGAATATTGCGATAGTTGATTGTGATAGAACCGGCCAGATTATAGACAAGATTGAAATTGTTGCAAATGGGGATAATCTGATGGAGGTTCTCGCAACAGCGGAGATTGACTCGGTATTTGTGCATTTACCTAATGGATATGTGTTCGATCAAAAAGCTTTTGTGACTGCTGTCAATGATATGGGAAAAACGGTATATTTGAATGTGAACGAATATGAGATGAAAATCGGGGAGAGAAGATTAGATTTTCTTGGAAGATATGCTGTTGTCACATGGAAGAATAAAACATACAGACTTCGTTATCTGTTAGCAAAAAAAGGATTTGACCTGATTTTTGGACTGTTTGGCAGTTTACTTATTATCCCGGTATGGATCTTTGCTTTTATAGGAAAACTCATCACAGGAGATTTGGGACCGGTTATCATTACGATTGTACGGGTAGGTAAGAATGGCCGACGTTTTTATTATCATAAATTCAGAACAATGTATATGGATGCTGTGTCAAGATGTGATAAATGGATTATGGAGGGGAAAAAAGGAGTGGATCCTCGATATACTCCGGTTGGATGGATTCTCAAAAAGACTAAATTGGAAAATTTGCCATCGACATGGAATGTCTTGTGGGGAGATATGAGTATAGTTGGAAATCCGGCTCCTTCATTGCCTGAATTTTTGGATTATTCCGACTATCATAGAAAGAGTCTTAGTGTAAAACCAGGTGTTTTTGGTTTTTGGCAGGCATACGCAGATAATGGTGAGAGGCTAAGTGAGGAGGAACAAAGCGAATTTGACAGAGAGTATATACTAAACTGTACTTTGGGACTTGATATAAGGATTGTATTTAGAATTATCTGTCCGTTTTGCAAGTCTATTCCAAAGGCAAAGTTTTCATCTAATGCATTGGCGCATGATGAGATGAAGATGCTTGATGTTATACTTAATGAGAGAAAACCATTACGATATAGGTCGGTTGTTTTAGAAAAACAAGAGAGACCGTCATTTGTAATTTATAAGATGCTTAAAAGGCTGGCTGATATTGTTTTATCGGCTCTTGCGCTTATTGTTCTGAGTCCTGTTTTTATAGTTTTAGGAATATGTGTAAAGCTGAGTGATGGTGGTAGCGTGTTCTATGGACATACCAGAATTGGATATAAGGGAAAGAAAATATCTGTATACAAGTTCAGGAGCATGAAGACGAACGCAGGTGATCTGGAAAAGATATTGACACCTGAACAGCTTGAGCAGTATGTAAAGGAATTCAAGATAGACAACGATCCGCGAATCACCAAAATAGGAGGCTTTCTGCGAAAGACCAGCCTTGATGAGCTGCCACAGCTAATAAACATACTTAAGGGTGAGCTTTCAATAGTGGGACCGCGTCCAATCGTGGAGAAGGAAACCGAGATATACGGTAGTGACATCGCAAAGCTTCTGAGCGTAAAGCCGGGACTGACAGGTTACTGGCAGGCATATGCCAGAAACAATGCCACCTATGAGAGCGGAGAGCGCCAGAGGATGGAGATGTACTATGTGGAGCACTGCTCACTTTGGCTGGATATAAAGATACTTTGCAGAACCGTTTTCTCTGTAATCAGAAAGGATGGGGCACAATAATCAGAACATATGTGAGAAATATGATGAAGAAACTGGATTTAAATAGTATAAAAATAAGTCTCATAATACCTACTCTCAACGCAGCAGAGTATATGCCCGGTCTGATAGATATACTGGGCAGACAGAACCGTAAGCCCGATGAGATAATAGTGATAGACTCAGAATCCGAGGATGCCACAGTGCGTATGGCAGAGCAGGCAGGCTTTAGGACACTAAAGGTCAAAAGGAGTGAGTTTGACCATGGTGGCACAAGAAACTATGCCGTAGCCATGTCAAAGGGTGATATAGTGATGTTTCTGTCACAGGATGCACTGCCTTCGGATGAACACTATGTGGAAAATATGCTGAGAGGCTTTGAAAACGAAGATGTCGTCATGATATCAGCCAGACAGCTCCCCAGAAAGGATGCAAAGCCTGACGAGGTATTAGTGAGAAAATTTAATTATCCTGCGGAGAGCTTTGTCAGAAGTGAAGCTGATATACCAAAACTTGGGATAAAGGCATATTTCTTCTCGGATGTATGCTCAGCCTACAGACGTGATTTCTTTGAAGACATAGGAGGCTTTGAAAGCCCGCTGCTCACAAATGAGGATATGCTTATGGCAGCAAGGGCGCTTAAGGCAGGATACAAGATAGGTTATTGTGCCACAGCGCAGGTGTATCACTCACACAACTATACATTTAAGCAGCAGTACAAGCGCAACTTTGACGTAGCGGTCTTTATGGAGACCTACAAGGATGAGATAAAGTGTGATGGTACCACAGGTGAGGGTATCAGGATGGTGCTTTTCATAGAAAAACAGCTCTTAAAGCAGTTTAAGATATGGGCAGCAGTGCACTGCATATTTGACAGCGCAGCAAAGTTTCTTGGCAACAGGGCCGGAAGAAAGTGGAAGAGGAATAATGCATAGCACAGACAAGATAGCCATTCTCATGGCTACATACAATGGAGAAAAATATATATGTCAGCAGATAGACTCTATCCTGTCGCAGACCTGCAAGGACTGGGAACTATATATACACGATGATGGCTCTACGGACAACACGATAGCTGCTGTAGAAAGCTATGTGGAAAAATACCCTGATAAGATACATCTGATAGACGGCAAATCAACAGGTGGAGCAAAGTACAACTTCTTCTATCTGTTTAGTCAGGTGGAAGCGCCATACTATATGACCTGCGATCAGGACGATGTATGGCTGGAAAAGAAGATAGAGCTGACCTATGATAAGATGCTGGCTATTGAAAAAACAGATGGTAAAGAGCTTAAATCCGGACTTCCATGTCTGGTGTACACGGAGCTATGCGTGGTAGATAGTGAGCTGAATACAATAGCGGACACGATGAGCGAATACCAGAGTCTTGACTGCCACAAGCGCACAATCAATCAGTTTATATTGCAGAATTCTGTGACAGGCTGTACAATGATGGTAAACAGGGCTTTAAGAGATATAATGCTTCGCATTACTGATATAGACAACACAATAATGCATGACTGGTGGGCAGCACTTGTTGCCGCACAGTTTGGAAAAACAGCATTCATAGATGAGCCTACAATACTGTACAGACAGCATGGAGACAACAGTTTGGGAGCACTTGGGATAAATAAGCTTTCATATATTGTGCGTCGTGTCTGGCAGAAGAAACAGATACAGGAGAGCATGAGGCTTGGGCGGCTTCAGGCGAGAGAATTTGCAAAAACATATAATCTGCCCACTGACAGTCTGGCAGTAAGGTATGCGGCACTGGAAGGTAAATCCAGACGCGTAAGACAACGGTTTTATAAGGAAAATGATATGTATAAGACCGGGACCATGAGACGGCTGGGACAGGCTGTGTGGGGATAGGTTGACAAAGTGACTACAAACGATGTAAAATACACCGATGTAGCATGTAAAAGTAGGAAAATAGAGGAACTATAAATGAAACAAATAATTTTTGATTTGTGGACCAATAAACGAATGGTTCTAAGTCTGGCGAAAAATGATTTTAAACAACGTTTTGCCGGCTCATATTTTGGAATAATGTGGGCATTTGTTAATCCTGTTGTAACAATTATGTTGTACTGGTTTGTATTTACCATTGGATTCAGAAATCCACAGTCAAACGGAAGTTATCCGTTTGTTTTATGGCTGATAGCAGGACTTATACCATGGTTTTTGTTCTCAGAGGCACTTACAAGTGGAACGAATGCATTACTAGAGTATTCATATCTTGTAAAAAAGGTAGTTTTTAAAATAGATATATTGCCTATAGTGAAGATAATGTCTGCATCTGTGGTACATTTTTTCTTCCTTATAATGATGGTAATAGTTTATTGGTTTATGGGATATCCACCTTCATTATATCAGCTTCAGATTATATATTATCTGATATGCATGTGGATGCTTTTAATTGCATTAGTGTATACTACAAGTGCTATTGTTTTGTTTTTTAGAGATCTTGGGCAGATAATAACTATATTTATGCAGGTATTTATGTGGATGACGCCTATTATGTGGGACGAATCAGCATTAGGGGGAGGAAAAATCACACTGATGTATAAGCTGAATCCTATGTATTATGTGGTTAGAGGATATAGAGAGTCTTTTTTGACCTATAACTGGGTTACAAATCATTTATGGTCAACAGTATATTTCTGGGGTGTAGTGATTGTGTGTATGATAATTGGTACTACAATTTTTAATAGATTGAGACCTCATTTTGCAGATGTATTATAAAGGAAAATATAATGAGCATTATTAACGATGAAAAAGTAATAGATATAAGGCATATTTCGAAAGTATATAAGCTATATGATAATCCAAAAGACAGATTACTGGATGCATTAAAGCTTACACGTAAGCAAAAATATAAGGAATACAGAGCACTGGATGATATAAGTTTTTGTGTTCACAAAGGAGAGACAGTAGGGCTTATTGGTACAAATGGTGCAGGCAAGTCTACTCTTCTTAAAATAATAACAGGTGTGCTAACACAGACATCAGGAGAGGTTGAGGTTCATGGTAAAATATCTGCTCTCCTTGAGCTTGGTGCAGGATTTAATGGCGAGTATACAGGAATAGAAAATATATATCTGAATGGTCAGATGATGGGATATACCAGAGAACAAATGGATGAAAGAATTCAGTCTATTATTGATTTCGCCGGAATAGGAGATTTTATTAATCAGCCGGTTAAGACATATTCCAGTGGTATGTTTGCAAGACTTGCTTTTGCTGTTGCTATCAATGTAGATCCTGACATACTTATAGTAGATGAGGCACTTTCGGTTGGAGATATATACTTTCAGGCAAAATGTTTCAAAAAGATGGATGAGATAAAGAAAAAGGGCACAACGGTTTTACTTGTTACACATGATATGAGTAGTGTAATAAGCTATTGTGACAGAGCGGTTATTCTAAATAAGGGGCATTACGTCAAAGAGGGAAATGCTAAGGAAATGGTTGATATTTACAAGAAGATTCTTGTAAATCAATATGATGAAAATGAGACTGAGAATGGTGGAGAAAAAAAATCAGCCATAGCATATCTTAAAGAGAGTGATGGCACAGACTGGAAGTCACATTTTGTTATAAATGATCAGAATGTGGCTTATGGAGATGGAAAGGTCAGAATTGAGGATTTTGGACTGTTTGATGATTCTGATCGCCCAAGTAATATGCTTATGAAAAAGAATCCATTTAAGATTAAGCTTAAGGTGAGATTTTTGAAGGATGTGGAGCATCCAATATTCACGTATACATTTAAAAATGTAAGAGGAGTGGATATCACAGGAACAAACACCATGTTTGAAAGAGTTGATGTGGAGCTTGCAAAGGCTGGCGAAGTATACGAAGTGACTTTTGCACAGAAAGCCATGATGCAGGGGGGAGAATATATGATGAGCTTTAGTTGTACCGGATTTGAAAATGGAGAATTCGTGGTACATCAGAGACTTTATGATATTACCAAGGTGGCTATTGTGTCGGAACAGGACACGGTAGGATTCTTTGATTTGGATTCAAAGGTTACTGTAGAAAAGTTACAGTAACCTATCGATTTGCGAAGACGAGAAATGAGTTTGCAAAAATTGGGAACATATTGTCTTCGCAAATTTTATCAAATGCTAATACCTCATTAAACAGCTCGGTTCTTCGTGAAGAATATGAGTAAGCAGGATAACGTATACTGCCGGATGAAGGTAAACGATTATCGGAAAATAACTCTGTAGGATATTCGTAATCCGGTATAGGGTAGTAGAAATGCTGACAGCTCAATCCGTTTGAGTTTAGCAGTTTTTTTAATCCATTGATAGAAAAAGAACAGTAGTGTTCTTCATTTGGATAACCCTGAATTCCTTCAAAGAGCCGTTTACTGTAATTTTCCGGGACACCGGAAAAATATTTTAATCCATATGTGTTCGGACATGCTATAATCAAACTACCATTTGGATTTAACAAAGAAACTGCTTTTTGAATATATCTTTCGGACAAAGGGGTATCAAGACTGCCTATAAAAGTGATATAATCATAAGCAGTGTTGAAATTGATATTAAGAAAGCTGCCTGCATATATAGATAGATTATCTACTTTTTTATTACGTAGAGCATTAGCTTCGCAATAGCATTTGTTTGGATCTGTTGCAGTGACGGATTTGAGTTTTTGACAAAATACAGATGTAAGAATGCCGGATTCAGCACCTATCTCGAGGAGAGAGGCATTTTCATCAAATGGATACCAGTCTATAAGACTTTTCCTATTGGATGAAAGGTGATGAAGGTATGCAGGTGATGAACCATTTTGTAATACATCATCGTAATTATCAGCAACTAATAAAGGCATGATTTCTGATGAAGACGTCATTGCTTCATAAGTATCGTTGCCGGAATAGAAAGTAAAATCAATATTGTTATTCATAATATATCACCTCGTGTTTTATATATGAATAGTAACACAAGATTGAAAGGGTATCAATGGATAGAATTGATTATATTAAATATAGCAGAAGTAAAGCATTAGAATATCAGACTCGTACATCGATAGGGGTAAGCGGTGGAAAGCGTATTGTAGAAAAGTCACCTTGTACTTTCGAGGGCATTGTTCATATTACTTCATTTGTAAAAAAACATGACAAATTGCAGAACGTTTATTTGAAAGTAAAGCCTGTGGATGTTATTCTGAAAGAAAAAAGTGTGTATTTTCCTTTCATTGATGGAGAAAGCCTATATGACTATCTGGAAGATAGCATAACTGATACTAGTGAACTTATCAAGAGGATTAAAAAATGCTTTGATGTTATATTTGCGTTTAACAGCACATGTGTTGTTGGATGGAATGATACAAAAGAGTTTGATGATATATTTGGAAAAAGCAATGGTGAGATTCTGGAAACTCTTGAGGCTGTAGCTCCTGCAAATATAGATGCTATATTTGAGAATTTTATCATTTCAGAAGATGGTAATTATACAAATATAGACTATGAATGGACATTTGATTTTCCGGTTCCTATATATTATATAAAGTATCGTACACTTATGTATTTTTACTCAAATAACAGAGGTGTTTTAGGTAAAAGTATTAGTCAGGAGGCGTTCTTCGAAGAGTTTGGAATAAAATCAGAGTGGATAAACGTATTTTCAGACATGGAAGATCATTTCCAAAATCATGTACATGGTATTGGGAGAAAATATATTTATAATTCGAATTATGCTCAGTATAATGCAGGCTATCTTGAAAATCCGGAGAAGTTGTATTGTGAGGATAAGACGAAACAATATGAGAAAACTATCAGGGAAAAAGACAAAAGATATCATAAGCTGGAAAAAGAAAACAAGAAGCTGCATTATTATTTGGATGAATGTAATAAGGCAATTGTAGAGTTACGAGACACATATTCTGTAAAAAGGAAGATAACATATAGAATGAATAAAATAGTTAAAAAAATAATACCTTCAAAAGTTGCAAAAGCTGCTAGTGTATTGAAAAATGACGGAATGGCTGCACTACTTTATAAGGTGAAAAACTATAATGATAACAAGAATGCATATGAGAGATGGATTGAATTAAATGAAATCAATTTGATGGAATCTGCAACACTGGACTGGAACCCTAAGATTTCGGTTGTAGTTCCGGTGTATAATGTTGCAAGTAATATGCTCATAGATTGTATAGAGTCTGTAATAAAGCAGACATATACAAACTGGGAACTTTGTCTGGTGGATGACTGCTCTACTATGGAGAGTGTGCGCGATGTACTGCATTCATATGAGAAAATGAATGATCCAAGAATAAAAATAGCGTATCACGATGTGAACGGTCATATTTCAAAAACTACTAATGATGGAATTGCAATGGCAACAGGTGAGTTTGTGGGATTGATGGATTGCGATGATTATCTTGCTGTCAATGCTCTGTATGAGATGGCAAAGCTTCTCAACAACAATCCTGAGTATGATTTTATATATTCTGATGAGGATAAAGTAAATGAGGAAGGAAATCAGCGCAGAGATCCGTTTTTTAAACCGGATTGGTCACCTGACACATTTATGTCTTATATGTATACCTGTCATTTCTCTATATTCAGGAAGACAATACTTGACGAGTTAGGTGGAGAACGAGTTGGACTGGAAGGGTCGCAGGACTATGATCTGGTGCTCAGACTTATGGAGAAGACTATGAATATAGGTCATGTGCCAAAGATACTCTATCATTGGAGAATGAGAAAAGAATCTACAGCTAATGATTTGACAGCCAAGCCATATATTATAGAATCAACGATAAAGGCAAAGGAAGAGGCCCTCGAGAGAAGAGGTCTTAAGGGACATCTTGAATGTATAGATGAGGTGACTCAGTACAGAGTGGTGTATGAGCCGCAAAACAATCCCGTTGTCAGCATTGTAATCCCATCAAAAGATAATCATGATATAATCAGACAGTGCATAAGTTCAATCAGAGAATATACATTGTATAAGAATTATGAAATAATAATAGTTGATAATGGTAGCGCACCGGACAATAGAGCATTGTATGAACGGATGGCAAAAGAAATGAACTGTATCTATCATTATGACAGAAAAGAGTTCAATTTCTCGTATATGTGCAATGAAGGTGCTAAAATTGCAAAAGGTGAATATTTGTTATTCTTAAATGATGATATTGAAATACCGCAGAATCAGGGTGAATGGTTACAGCGTATGCTAGGACAGGCTCAGGTATCATATACCGGAGCTGTAGGTGCGAAATTATTGTATCCCGGAACGAATTTGATACAGCATGCAGGAGTGCTTAATTTGCATATTGGACCGGGGCATGCTTTCCATCGGTTTGATGATAGTTTAAATTGTTATTGGGGCAGAAATATACTTGATTATAACTATACTATAGTAACAGGTGCCTGCTTCTTAGTGAATAGGAACAAGTTTTGGAATGTTAATGGTTTTGACGAAACTTTCCCGATTGCATACAATGATGTTGAACTTTGCTTTAAACTGGTAGAAAAAGGATATTACAATGTATTGAGAAATGACGTGAAGCTTGTACACCATGAGTCTATAAGCAGGGGATATGATGTAAGCCCTGAAAAGGCAGAAAGACTCAGACTGGAAAGAGAACATTTATATAAGAAGCATCCAAACTTTGTGGATTATGATCCGTGTTATAATCCGAATCTGACTCAGGATAAGGGGGACTGTTCTTTAAATCTTAATGAGCAGAGTGAATTTGCAGAGTGTGAGGAACTTGCTTATGCTGATATTATAGGCTTGAGCAAATCTAAAGCCAAATATGCGCTAGATTCGATTTCAGAATCAGAAAACTGTATTGCTATAAAGGGCTGGATATATGACAAAAACGTAAATACACAAAAGACTTATCCAAAGATAGTGCTGATTAATAAAGAAAATGAAAAGTGTTTTGCATTTACTACTGCCAAAGAATACAGATCGGATTTGAGTGCAGCACATTTTGGAAAAGGAAGCGTATTCGCGGGATTCAGCTGTGATATAGATTTGAATAAAAACATAAAAAAGGGACTATATAATATTTGTATTGTTTATGGTGGAAAGATCATTGAAACGGATAAAAAAACTACAATTTAATGTATCACAAGAGAATATGATTAAGCGATATGTAGTGCTATTTTTGATATTGCTTGTATATATTTCATTGTGCTACGGTATTTATGGGGATAAGATAAAAGACAGGGTTCTCTCATTTAATGAGTCTCAGGCAGAACCTTATGAAGAATTAAAAAATGGAGATGAAATAGAGCAGGAGATTAAGCTGTATACGCGCGATATTTCAAAAATAACATTATATACAGCCACATTTGGAAATAATGATGCAGGCAATGGATATATTAGTTTGACTTTAAGTGGTGATAAGGGAGACTCTATTGCAAAAAAGAAAATAAGTCTTTCTGATGTTAAAGATAATGCTCAGCTGAAAATAAGTTTTGACAAGCCGTTTTACAGAAATGGTAATAAAAATGCAAAGCTTGTTATGAGGCTTGATGGCATGTCAGAATCAGATAAAATAACATTTTATGTGGGAAATGGAGAGTCAGACCATGTAAAAATCAATGGGAAATCACAATCATTTGCACTTAGATATGACATAACATCAAATTCGATGGATTATTATTCAGCAGTCTACCTATTGTGTGCAATAATAATTGGCATACTTATTATAGTAATGTACTGGTATCTATTTATTGCAAATAAAAAAACAGTCCATACAATGTTTTTGATTGTTGCTATAGCTATGGGATTGGTTTATTTTGCGTTCATACCTGAATATGAGACTCCGGATGAACTGAGGCATATGGAAACGGCTTATTCACTATCAAATAGACTATATGGAGAAAGCAGTAATGGTGACGTGTTTATGAGACGGAACGATTATGATAATTTGTATAGTCAGGATGATATGAATCTGTTTCATAAAATGTTTGATAGGGAGTACTATAATAAGTATTATTATGGGATAATACATGATCACTATGTGGATAATACGATGGTGGATATTGCAAAAACTCCGTTAAATGCAAAGTCATATCTCTATATATTCTCAGCTGCAGGAATACTTTTGGGAAGAATATTGGGACTTAATTCTGCTATTACATTTTTACTTGGAGCATTTTTGAATTATTTATTATATGTGGTTGGTATTTTTTATGCTATTAAAAAAATTCCAAAAGGAAAGACGGTTTTATTTCTAATAGCAATCTTACCAATTACCATGCAGCAAGCATCGTCATATTCATATGATTGTATAATAATAGTGAGCGCATTTATTTTTATTTCATTATGCTTTAGAATGCTGCTTGAAAAATTAAACTGGTTTGATATAAGTGTTTTGATTATATCAGCTCTTTCAATGGCAATTGCAAAATCAGGTGCCTACCTTCCGATACTGATGGTATTATTAATTCCAATAATATCAAAATGGAAGAAAGAAAAGAAGATAGATAAAATAGCAATGGGTTCCTTTATTGTAATCATTTTATGCATTATAATTAACAGATTTTTAATATCAACAGGCAATGTTAGCGGTTTGGGAAGTAACAGTAATTTGAGTTGGTTAAATGAGGAAAGTTACAGTATAGGATATCTATTAAGCAATCCGGATAAATGGTTGGTTATTCTTTGGTCAACAATAATAAATAAAGGCTCTGAATTTTTTTATACAGCTTTTGGTGGTGAATTAGGATGGCTTGAAATTAATGTACCATGGTGGGTTATTATAATACTATTTTTATCTATTGTAGTTGTTTGTCTGACAGAACATGAAAATATGAAGTTTGAAAAATGGATTAAAGCAGCAATATGGCTTATTTCGGTTGCCACAGTTGGAACTGTGTGTGGCGGACTTCTTTTGTGTTGGACTCCGATTTCATCTAATGAAATATTAGGAGTGCAGGGAAGATATTTTTTGCCGTTTATGCCACTATTATTCTGGGGAATGCAGACAGAATCTATAAGAATAAGAGAAAGTTTATACAATAAGGCTATTTATATGACGGTCTTAATGCAGCCGTTTATTGTTTATGCGTTTATCGCAGTGGAGTTAATATAAAAGAGGTTAAATCAAAATGAAAAAATTAATTATAATTCCGGCATTTAATGAGGAAGAAAGTATATATAAAACGGTAAATGATATAATACAAAATGCTCCGGAGTTTGATTATATTGTGGTAAATGACTGCTCAACAGACAAAACAGCGCAAATATGTAAGAATAATAAATTTAATTATATCAATCTACCAATCAACCTGGGAATAGGAGGTGCTGTACAGACTGGATATAGATACGCGTATGAAAACGGATATGATATGGCAGTTCAAGTCGACGGTGATGGGCAGCATGATGCAGTATTTCTTAGCAAAATGGCTGAAACTATGAAAAAAGAAAAAGCTGATATGGTTATAGGTTCCAGGTTTATTGATAAGAAAGGATTTCAGTCCTCTAGGACAAGAAGAATGGGAATATTATATTTTACATGGCTTATAAAGTTGTTCTCACATGAGACAATAACGGATCCAACATCCGGGCTTAGAATGATTGGTAAGGATGTGATAAAAATGTTCGCACATAATTATCCAAAGGATTATCCAGAACCGGAAACTGCAGTTGCAGTCTTAAGGAGCGGAAAAAAGATAGTTGAGATACCTGTTATAATGCGACAAAGACAAGGTGGAGTATCTTCTATAAATATGAAAAATTCTATATATTACATGATTAAAGTGAGTTTGGCAATAGTTATAGAATCATTTCGAAGCTGGCATTAAAGGAGCAAAATATGAATATTAAGCTGAAGATTTTTATATTGATCATATTATTAGTGGTATTGGCTGTTTTAGTTAGAAAAATACAAAAGAAAAAGATAGATTTAAAATATAGCTTATCATGGTTTGGGTTAATTATTGTCATTATTATATTTGATTTATTTCCGGAACTTGCTCAATGGTTATCTGAATTGATTGGGGTAAAGGTTCCCTCAAACTTTCTGCTCTTCAGTGGAATGTGTTTAGTGTTGATAGTTATTTATACTCAAACAGCTGCAATATCTAAATTATCTGATGATGTGAGGTCTCTTACTCAAAAAATAGGCTTATTGGAAAGTAGAATACGGGAATTAGAGGATAAAAATGAAGAAATATAATACAAATCATACGTTTGCAATTTGCGCTTATGGTGAAAGTGAATATTTAGAAGAGTGTATCAGTTCTTTGTTGAACCAGACTGTAAAAACTAATATATTGATTTCGACATCTACCCCATCAGAGTATATTTATAAGATGGCTGAAAAATATGGATTACCTTTATGTATTAATAAAGGCGAGCATGGTATTACCCAAGACTGGAATTTTGCGTATGAACATGCAGATACTGATTATGTGACTATAGCACATCAGGATGATATATATGATAAGAGATATGTTGAATGTCTTCTAAATAATGTTAATAAAGTCAGCAGACCATTGATTTATTTTACGGATTATGCTGAAGTAAGAGATGGAGCCATAGTAGCAAATAACAAATTATTAAATACAAAGAGGATTTTGTTAGCACCATTAAGAGTAAAAATATTATGGAGCAATAAGTGGATAAGAAGAAGAATATTATCTCTTGGATCTGCCATCTGCTGTCCTTCAGTGACATATTTTAGACCTAATTTGCCTTCACCATTGTTTTTAAACGGTTTTCGTTCATGCGAAGATTGGGAGACTTGGGAGAGAGTTTCTAGGCTTAAAGGTGCATTTGTTTATAATAAAAAGATACTTACTTATCATAGAATACACGAGAATTCAGAGACATCTAAAATTATTCATGATAATAAAAGAACTGAAGAAGACTTTATTATGTATAGGAAGTTTTGGCCGGAATGGATTGCTAAAATTTTGATAAAAAAATATGCATCAAGTCAGAAATCTAATGATTTATAGGAAATAAATGTATGAAAGAAAGAAATTATTTATTTGACAATATAAAGGCGCTGATGTTGCTCTTAGTTGCTATTGGACATATTTTAGATGTATATATTGATGATGGAAATAATACGGTATTTTATATAGCAATGAAATATATATATTTATTTCATATGCCTGTGTTTGCATTTGTTAGTGGATATTTTACAAAAGATTTTGACAGAGCAAGAAATAAGGCTGTAAAGGGTGTGCTGATACCATACCTGATTTTGCAGACGGGATATGTTATTGTAGCAGCAATTATGATATATTTGGGTTTGGCAAAATTTAATGCAGGTGTATTTAATTATTCCATAATATTGCCTTCTTCGGCGTTTTATTACTTGCTTGCATTGTTTGTGTGGAAACTGATAGCAAAAGATATTATGTCATTAAGGTGTCCACTTGTGATTTCTACAGTTTTGGGATTATTAATTAGTTTTACAAAATATGATGATTTTCATATGGGATATGGTGCGGTTTTTTCTTTATTGATATTCTATGTGCTTGGAATTAAGTGTACAGAGAGTATAATAAATAAAATACGAAAAGTACCACATGTTATAGCTGTTTTTGTGTTGCTACTGGGACTGATTCCGGCAAGTGTTTGTCCATATTCAATTCATAGTATTAGGCTGAATTATGAATCAGAAGGATTTACAAATATTGAAGGAATGTTATGGAGATGTTTGTTCTATATTGTAGCTATAGTTATGGGAATGGCTATTATAAATTTGTTGCCGGCAACTAAAACTTTCTGCTCAAAAATTGGTATGCGTGCTATTTTGGTATATGGTGGATCAACTTTTCTTGCGCCATCAGGATATGTATTGATTTGCAATTTATTGCATTTGGATAGAAATAATATGGTGAATGCACTTGGAATATTAATATTTTCAATTTTGATATTATTTGTGTGTTCGAGTGATATAATAAATAATATATATCAGTTTATTTATAATAAGATTATAGGATTATTATTTAAAAATACTTCACAATTGGAGAAATAATATTATGCGGGAATATGATAATGAGACATTAACTAAAGTTCAAAAAGCAGAGCTTGGAATATTGCGTGATTTTGTTGATTTATGTGAAAAAAATAATTTGACATATTTTGGAATTGCAGGAACAGGAATAGGTGCAATAAGGCATGGTGGATTTATTCCATGGGATGATGATATCGATGTAGCGATGCCAAGAGATGATTTTGAACAGTTTGTTGATATCGCAAAGAGACAATATAGCAATAAGTATATGATCATGAATGGAACTGAAAATGAAAACTATCCATTGTTGACGACCAGGTGGATGATAAGAGGAACAGAGTTTGTTGAGGAACCTCTTAAAAACATAAAATGTCCATTAGGTATATTTTTGGATATTTATCCATTAGATAAGATTCCTGATGATGAAAAATTATTTAGGAAACAGGCAAGAAAGGCTTTTATATATAGTAAATTATTAATACTTAGAAGTATACCATATCCTGTTTTGGGATTTGGTGGTATAAAGGCAAAAATTGTACATGCTATTTGCGCAATTGTAAATGTATGTATGAGAATATTACATATTTCCAAAAGAAAATTATATGATAAATGTTTAGAGATTAGCACTATGTATAATAAATTGGAAAAAACAGAGCGTATTGATTTCTTATGTGATACAACAGCATATTTGAATATTCATTATATAAGTGATATATATCCGTTGAAGAAAATAAAATTTGAAGACATGCAACTAAATTTTCCTAATAAAATTGAAAAAAATTTGACGGAAGCATATGGTGATTTCATGAAATTACCACCTGTAGAAAAAAGAAAAAATCACTATCCATATAAGCTAAAGTTTTGAAATAGGTGATTGTTGCGATGCAAGATAATAAAAATATGAAAAAAAATGTAGCTTGGAATACAATAGGGAGCATTTATTATTCATTTTGTCAATGGCTAATGACAGTTATAGTAGTTTATTTAACTTCGGATTATGGTGTTATAGGAACGCTTGGGTTAGCTATGACCATAACGAATTCATTTACTACTATATCTTCATTTGGAATGAGAAGCTATCAAATTTCAGATTCTAATCATCAGTTTTCAGATTCGGAATATATTGCGAGCAGAAGAATAACAGCAGTAGTGGCATTTGTATTGTGTGCAATTTATGTGATTGTAATTGGTACAAATATTAAGGAATTAATTTGTATATTATCTTATATGCTATTAAGACTTGTTGAGTCAACTGAGGATGTATATCAAGGCATTTTGCAGATTTATTGGAGATATGATATAATAGGAAAATCATATATATTGCGAGGAACTCTGCAAATATTTTTATTTGTGTTATGTTTTTTACTAACAAATAATTTGACAATAACTTTTTTAGTAATGTTTTTCAGTAATTTGGTCGTTTTAATTTTATATGACAAAAGGATTGTAAATAAAATAGCAAATGTTGTTACAATAATATGGTCAAATAATTTGATACGGTTATTTAAGGAATGTGCAGTACTGGTAGTTTATTATTTTATGGCTAATTCACTTGCGACAGTAGTTAGAGTTAGTATAAAGAATCATATGGGGCAGGATTTACTGGGAATTTATTCAACAGTTGCATCACCTACAGTTATAGTACAGTTATTAGCGAGCGTAGTATTTTCTCCGTTTTTACCTTTATTTGCAAAAGCATATAATAGTGGAAATAAAAAACTGTTTTCACAATATATAAAAAAGATTGTAGTATGCATTATTATAGGATTTATATTTGTAAATATTGCGACTATATTGTTTGGAAAGTGGGGATTGCAAATATTATATAATAGTGATATAGCATCTCATTATGAATTATTGTTACCATTGGTGTGGTGTACTTTTTTTGCAGCAGCTGTATGGTTATTTGCAGGCACGCTGATATCAATAAGAGCAATCAAACCACTTGTTTGTGGTATGACAATTGCCTTTTTTATCAACTATGTACTAAGTGATTTATTAGTCACTACATTTGGGTTAAATGGTGCGAGCTATTCACAGGTAATATCAGAGGTCTTATTGATGCTCTATTTATTTGTAATAGTTATGATAAAGAAGAATCAAATCAAAGGGGTTAACGAAGGATGAAGGGATTTAGAAAATATGATGATATGACATTAGATAAACTAAAAAAAGAACTAATTGATATTTTTGAAGTGTTTGACAGTTTATGTAAAAAATATGATATAAAATATTTTGCGACAGGTGGAACTTTATTAGGAGTGGTAAGACATGGCGGCTTCATTCCGTGGGATGATGATTTAGATATAGGTATGCTCAGAACTGAGTATGACAAATTTTTAAAAATACCTCATAGTGAATTTGAGGGATATGGATTATGTGCACCGGAGATTACACCGGGCGGTTATTATAGTTTTGTGACTAAATTCTATAAAAAAGACACTAAGTTCATTACACCAATTAGCTATGCTGATAATAAAAATGATATGGGGATTTTTATTGAATTATTTCCATTTGATGATGTGGAAGAAAACTTATTAGAAAAACAAAAGAAGAGAGTTAATAGAATAAAGGCATTGTATACGACAGCCGTATGTGATCATATAATTGTTTTTGATGTGGGGCTGAAAGGTATAATTAAGAAAATGGCTAAAAGGATTATAAAGATATATGTGTCATTGACTCATAAAACTTTAGAATCACTTACAAAAGAGTATATAGATGTGGTTGATACTGCAATTGAAACTGAAAAAGCATATGCATTCTCGGATGTTGGACATTTAATAGCAAAGAAAGGCGTGGAATCACCTGTATATAGAAAGTTTGAAAATATACAAATGCTTGTACCAAGTGATTATGATATGGTATTAAAAGGATTGTATGGTTCAGATTATATGCAACTACCACCAAAAGAAAAAAGGTGGAATCAAGCTCCGATGTATATTGGATTTTCAGATGGATCCGCTGTTGATTTCCAAAATAATGGCTAAAGGAGCAAATTTAAAGAATGAAGAAGGTTATTACATATGGAACATATGATATGTTACATAAGGGACATATTAGATTATTAGAGAGAGCAAGAGCTTTAGGTGATTATTTAATTGTAGGTGTAACATCGGATACATTTGATAGGGCTAGAGGCAAAATAAATGTTAAACAGTCACTTCAGGAGCGAATGGAGGCAATTAAGGCAACGGGATTAGCTGATGAGGTGATTGTAGAAGAGTATGAAGGCCAAAAAATAGATGATATAAGAAGATATGATATAGATATATTTACAGTGGGGTCTGACTGGATAGGGAAATTTGATTATCTGAAAGAGTATTGCGAGGTGTGTTATCTCGAAAGAACAAAAGGAATTTCAAGTTCTGAACTGAGAACTGAAGAAAGAAAAATAAGAATAGGTCTTATAGGCGATTTAGCCTCTGAAATAAATAAGTTTGTTAATGAAAGTAAATATGTTAATGGAGCTGAAGTAGTAGGAATATATAATCCGCTAGGAACTGAAAAATTAGATAAAATACAGGAATTTGAGGATTTTGATGTGTTATTATCTAATGTGGACGCATTATATATTGCTATGAACTCTTTTAGCAGTTATAGATTTATAAAATCAGCTTTAAAGTGTAAGAAGCATGTATTGGTCGAATCACCGATTACAATGGAGTATTGCAAAATAGAAGAATTGTTTCAGATAGCTAAGGATAATAAATGTATCTTAATGGAATCAATAAAGACAGCATACTCTTTGGCTTTTTCAAGACTGATTTTACTTGTTAAAAGTGGAATGATAGGTGATGTGATTTCTATTGATAGTACATGTACAAGTTTAAGGAAAAATAAAAAAGATAAAAGGGGCAGTCTTCAATCATGGGGACCATATGGGTTGCTTAGTATATTTTCTTTTTTAGGCACAAATTATATAAAAAAAGAAATATATACAAAACTCGATTGTGAAGGCCATGACATATTCACAAAAATTAATTTCTATTTTGATGGTGCTGTTTCATCCATGAAGGTAGCAGATGGAGTAAAATCTGAGGGAGAACTTATAATTTCCGGGTCAAAAGGTTATGTTTACGTTCCAGCACCTTGGTGGAAAACAGATTATTTTGAAATTCGTCAGGAACACATTGAGGATAATAAGAGATACTTTTATCAATTGGAAGGTGAAGGTATTAGATATATGATAGTCTGTTTTTTGAAGGCTATTAAAACAGGTAGAGGAGACTTTTATATATCTAAAGATATTTCAAAGGAAGTGTCCAAAATTATGGATGATTTTTGCGGCAAGAAGAACGTAGTATATTTATGATACATTAAAGGATGGATAAAAATGAAAGTAAAACAAAATATGTTGAATTTTACAGTTGGACCGGTTATGTCCAATGAGAAAGTATTAAGAATAGCTAGTAATTCAGCGCCTTATTTCAGGACAGCCGAGTTTTCAGAAATAATGCTACAAAATGAGCAAATGATGCTAGATAATTTAAATGCACCTGATGGAAGCAGATGTGTGTTTTTAACGACATCCGGAACCGGTGCTATGGAATCAGTTGTGATGAATGTTTTAAATAATAAAGATAAAGTACTTGTTATTAATGGTGGAAGTTTTGGAAAAAGATTTTTGGAACTGTCACAATTACATGATTTGGATACAACAGAAATAAAGGTTGAATTTGGACATCAGATAAGAAGTGAACAGTTGGAGTATTTCAAAAATAAAGGGTATACAGCTTTATTGGTTAATATGCATGAAACCTCATCAGGTAATCTGTACGATATGAATTTAATTGCATCATTTTGTAAATGCAATGGAATTCTATTGATTGTTGATGCTATAAGTTCGTTTATTGCCGATGAAGTAGATATGACAGAGTTAAACGCTGCTGTTGTAATAACGGGATCGCAAAAGGCATTAGCTGTGCAGGCAGGAGTATCAATAGTTGCTTTAAATCGAGAGGCTTTAGAACGAGTAAAGTCTAATAAAGAAAAATGTATGTATTTAAGTCTTAAGGAGGCTTTGCTGAACGCTGAGAGAGGACAAACCCCATTTACTCCAGCAGTTACTACATTGTTACAAATAAATGAACGTTTATTTGAAATAAATCAGGATGGTGGAATTTTAAATGAAAGAAAGAAAATCATAGCTAGGGCGAATGAATTTAGAAAGTTTATTTCAGAATTCCAATTTGAATTTGTGCCGGAGAATATGTCAAATGCGGTAACTTGTTTAAAGACAGAGAAAGTAAAAGCAACGGATATTATAGCTCTAATGAAGGATGAATATAATATTTGGCTGTGTCCAAATGGTGGGGAGTTCAAGGAACAAGTATTTAGGATTGGACATATAGGGAATATTACAGATTGTGATATGCAGAGATTAAAAGCTGCATTTACTGATTTGAAAAAAAGAAATATTATTTTTTAGATTTGAAGCTGAGGAAGAAAAATGAATGTAGCAGTTGTTATAGCAGGTGGCTCAGGCCATCGCATGGGACAGGATATTCCAAAACAATTTATAAATGTGTATGATAAACCGGTTTTGATATATACGTTAGAAGGATTTCAAAAACATCCGCAGATAGACGCTATTGAGTTAGTGTGTATAGATGGATGGCATGATGTTGCATGGGCTTATGCTAAACAGTTTGGAATAAGTAAATTAAAATGGATTATTTCAGGCGGAAATACAGGGCAGGAGTCTATAAGAAATGGAATATTTAATTTGGAAGATAAGTGCTCAGAGAATGATATTATAATAATTCATGATGGAATAAGGCCGTTAGTGGATGAAACTGTTCTTTCCGATGTTATAGTGAAGTGCGAGAAATATGGTAATGCGGTTACTTCAATGCCGTATAATGAACAAATATTTGTTGCAGACGATGATATTTCGACTGTGAAATATATACCAAGAGAGACATTGAGAAGAGTATCAACACCTCAGGCCTACAAATTTGGAAAGATTGATTGGGCATATCATGAGGCATTTGAAAATGAAATTGGTATTTATGGATCATCATATGCGAATACAATGATGGTAGAACTTGGTGAAAGATTATATTTTGCAGCAGGCTCAGATAAGAATATAAAACTTACAACTAAAGATGATTTGGAAATGTTTAAAGCTTATCTAAAAGCTGATAAAGATAATTGGCTGAAGTAGATTTTAATGGAGAAATGTATGAAATGATAGATAATGAATTATATTATGATGATGTAAAATACGTTGCCAATCTGAAACTCCCTTGGGAGAAAATTAAAGATAGTACAGTGATGATAACTGGAGCAAGTGGTTTAATTGGAAGTGCATTAATTGATTCGATTATGTATCGAAATTTGCATAATAAAATGAACTGTACGATATTTGCTATAGGAAGAAATGTTGAAAAGGCCAAACAAAGATTTTTCGGTTATTGGGATAATGATTGTTTTAACTTTATTGTTCATGATATTAATTTACCACTGGATGATATTTTTCCTAATAAGATAGATTATATTATTCATCTGGCAAGTAATACTCATCCTGTGGCTTATGCAACAGACCCAATTGGAACAGTTACTGCAAATATTATTGGAACAAATAATTTACTTGAGTATGCTGTAAATCATAAAACAAGAAGGTTTATGTTCGCTTCATCAAACGAAATATATGGTGAAAACAGAGGAGATGTAGAATTCTTTGATGAACATTATTGTGGTTATATTGATTCTAATACATTACGAGCCGGGTATCCTGAAAGCAAACGATGTGGTGAGGCACTATGCCAAGCATATCTAAAGCAAAAGGATCTTGATGTTGTTATTCCAAGACTGACTAGATCATATGGACCAACAATGCTTATGTCTGATACAAAGGCGATATCCCAGTTTATTAAAAAAGGAATTGAAGGAGAAGACATAGTATTAAAAAGTGAGGGAACACAGTATTATTCATATACCTATATGTTGGATGCTGTTGCCGGTCTACTCACAGTGTTGCTCAAAGGTGATAGTGGGAATGCATATAATATCGCAGATGAAAGTGGTGATATAATGCTCAAAGATTTGGCTTCTATTATAGCCGGATATGCAGATAGAAAAGTTGTTTTTGAGTTGCCGGATGATGTTGAGAAAGCTGGATATAGTACGGCAACTAAGGCGAGATTAGCTGGTAGCAAGATCAGAAAGCTTGGGTGGAAGCCTAGATATAATATCAGGGATGGAATCATAAGGACAATAGAAATTTTAAAAAAAGTGGCAATGTAGGAAAAAATATGGTAAGATAGTACTTGCAAAGCGATTCATTAGTAGATAATGCTAACTTGAAAAAGTAAATTCCAGTGCAGAAGTAAATTCCACACTCATTTA